>ERZ724527.1582-NODE-1582-length-10666-cov-5.047686_pt1 | contig 10666 bp, 7 predicted proteins | sample MGYA00376060_ERZ724527 | MGnify/ENA primary metagenome ERZ724527 (study PRJEB28724, sample SAMN07190886) | activated sludge metagenome | isolation source: activated sludge of sewage treatment plant in Hong Hong | place: USA: Christiansburg, Virginia | collected...
TCGGTGATGTTCAGCCGCCGCTTCACGTTCGCCATGGCCAGCATGGCCTTGATCCCCGGGCGTGGCTCTTCGTTCAATCGCTTCAGGCCGAAATGCGCAAGCGTCCGGTTCTCGCCGGTGATCGGCACGATGTCGCAGGCTGTGCTCACAGCAACCAGGTCCAAGCAAGCCTCGAGGTCCGTGAAGGGAATGTCGTTGTGTTCGGCCAATCCTTGGATCAGCTTGAAGCCGATGCCGCAGCCGCTCAGTTCCTTGTACGGGTAGGGACAATCATCCCGCTTGGGATCGAGCACTGCCACTGCTGCAGGTAGCTCATCACCGGGTCGGTGGTGATCGCAGATGATGAAGTCGATGCCCTTCTCCGCAGCGTAGGCCACCTTGTCCAAGCTCTTGATGCCACAGTCCAGCGCGATGATCAAGCCCACGCCTTCCTCCGTGGCCTTGTCAATGCCTTGGGTGGAAATGCCATACCCTTCCGCATACCGATCGGGGATGTAGAAGGTGATGTTACCAGTAAAGCGCAGTAGGAAGCCGTACATCAGCGCAACGGCCGTGGTGCCGTCCACATCGTAGTCACCATACACCATGATGCGCTCTCCTTCACCCAAGGCGTGCTCAATGCGCGCAACGGCCTTGTCCATGTCGCGCATCAGGAAGGGATCGTGCAGCTGCCCGAGGTTCGGGCGGAAGTAGATCGATGCCTCCTGGGGCGTGGTGATGCCGCGCTGCGCAAGCAGGTGGGCGGCGACCGAAGGGCATCGGTCATGCGTCAGTATCTGCACCGCCGCCGCTTCGGGCGCGGGCCTCATCCTCCAGCGTTTCATCGTCAATGATCTTTCCCCGAAAGTAACCACACCGACGGATCGGACCATGCGCTTGTTGATCGAACGAGTGTTCACTTTTCCGCCTCCAACAGCCGCTTCGCTTCCGCCAGCTCGGCCTTGTCCTTGTCGGACATGGCCGGTATGCGCAGCTTCATGGCCTCCAGTTGCTCCCGCACGATCCCGCTCACAATGGCACGGCTTTCCCATTGGTCATCGGCAGGCACGATGAACCACGGGGCGTGCGGCGCGGCGGTGGCACCAATGGCTTCGGCATAGGCTTTCTGGTAGGCATCCCACTGACCACGCTCCTTCACATCGCCTAGGCTGAACTTCCAATTCTTGTCCGCGTCCTCGATGCGCTCCAGAAAGCGCTCCTTCTGCACGGCCTTGCTCATGTGCAGGAAGAACTTGAGGATCACCACGCCTTGAGTGGCCAGGTGCTGTTCGAACGCCCGGATCGAGGCGTAACGCTGCTCCCAGAATGCCGGGGTGATGTCCTTCACGGTGTTGACACCGGCGATCTTTTGCCCGACCACGTATTCGGGATGAACCTTCACCACCAGCACTTCCTCGTAGTGGCTGCGGTTATGGATGCCGATATGTCCACGTGCTGGGATCGCCTTGGCATGCCGCCAGAGAAAGTCATGGGAAAGTTCTTCGCTGTTCGGCGCCTTGAAGCTCCACACCGCGCAGCCCTGTGGGTTCACTCCGCTCATGACGTGGCGGATACAGCTGTCCTTGCCGGCCGCGTCCATGGCCTGGAACACGAGAAGCAGTGAACGCTCGCCCGCGGCATACAACATGTCCTGCTGCTTGATGATGTGCTCCTTGTCCTCCTCCAAACGTTCCTTCAATTCCTTCTTCTCCACTTCATCGCCCAGGTCGGTGCGGAAGTCCTTGAGGCGGATGGTACCGGGTCCCTCAACGCGGAAATGGCTGTGGTGCAACAGGTCGGTCATGTTCTGTTCGCCGCAGCTATGGCGCGGGCGTGGCTCCAATGTAGCGTGAATGAAGAAGGCCCCCACCTTTCGGCAGAGGCCTTCTTGAAGGTCCGTTCGATCAACGCATCACTTGGAAGGTACGGGCCGTGCCCACGCCATCGGAGGTCCGCAGCGCATACCGGTAAACACCGTTGCTCAGTTCCCCTATGTTCACGTCCACTTGGGGCGTATTGGCACGCAGCGACCGTTGCAGCACTACACGACCGGTCGCGTCGGTGATCTCGATCACGCCACCACGGTCCAGCCCGTTCAAGGGAATGGTGATCCGGTCGTTCGCTGGGGCAGGATAGGCCTGGCCGAGCACATTCGCCAGTTGGGCATCCAGCTCCTCCACGCTCACCACACCGTAGAACCAATCGTGGCTCAGCTGGATCATGCTGCGTCCCACGCCCGCATCGGTCATCTGCTCCGGTCCAACACCGAAGTAGACCAGCTTGTAGGTTCCGTTGTCGGAACGCAGACCTCCGATCTGGTTCACGTTCGTATTGTAGTGCAGAATGCCCACGGCAGGTGCGATGGGGGTGATCTGATCGGGGTAGGTGTTGCCACCGAACACATCCGCGATGCTTCCATTGGGCACCGTGCCGAAAACAGCATCCGCATCAAGGAAATTAACCGTAGTGCTGCTGTTGCTACCGTCGGCCACGTAGGTGGCATACAGGTGGCTGGCAAAGAAAGCTTGGGTCACAGGCGTGCCATAGCTGTTCGCCGCACCGCTCTGGTCCCACGCAATGTCCTGACCGGCGATCATGACGTCGCCACCATTGTCCATGAACGAGGACAGCACGCCGACCTCGTCATCCGTGAGCGAAGGGAAGGTCCAGCTCACGTTCACATACAGGTTGTTCACGCCGCTCAGCGCATTGGCCTGGCCGAACTTGATGAACTGGTCCTTGCTGGTGGCCGCGAAGGCCTGGTTGTTCGCCTGCGTAAGGCCATCGATATAGAGCTGCTCCCAAGGCTCCGCCTGCGGATGCGTAACGACCAGGTCCGTGATGCCGCTGATCACATGGAACACCTGTTCGAGCATGGGGGCGCCAGCATTGCTCACCGAGCTCACTTGCAACGTGTACCGGCCGATGCCAGGCACCGCGTCCGGCGTCACCTGTACGTCGAGCGTGGTCGGGACACCGCTCTGGACGGAGATCGTGGCGGGATTGCTCACCGGCGTTCCATCGACGGTGATGGCGCTGCCCCAGGTCACGGGCGAGCCGTAGCTGAGCAAGGTCACTTGGTAATCCTCCGTGGTTCCCAGCAGGTTGCTGAAAGTGCTGGAGAAGCTGTCGGTCTGGCCTGCACTACCGGCCACATGGGTGGGTGAACCCGAGCTCAGGTCACCGATCACGAGGGTGGTGCCACCGTTGGCGGGAACCTCGCGCACTTGATACACTTCGCTCTTGTCCTCACTCACGAAGGCCACCACGTCGCAGTTGCTGATGTTCCAGGCAGTGGGCACGTTGAAGGTGTACGTGCGTGTCACCGAAGTGCCGGCCGTCGTTGTGGTGACCGGGTCTCCCCAGATACTGGTGACATAGCTCCGCAGCACATGCAGGTGATCGTAGTTCGTGTGGTTGCCGGAAGGACCATAGTCCGTCTGAGGCCCGATAATGTGGCTCTCCTGCAGAAGGACAGTGATGTAGTCATCGCCACCCGGGCTGTTCGCCGTGTACAGCAGTTCCACGGTGACCGTGAGATCGCGTGTACCCGCATCGAAGCTGCTCTCCATGCCGATGTTCACCGGTGAAGGCAAAGCCAACATGTCCGTTACAGCACCTTCCCAAGCACCACGTCCTTGGCTCGCTACACCATTGAAAAGGTGGCGGTTGATGACGCCCGCTGGATAACTGTTGACACCGAAATACGAGTTGATCGAATCCCCGAAGAACGTACGGAAGTCAGGTTCTCCTGCTCCTGGCACGGCGAACGTTCCGGCGTGGACACCGACGGTAACCATATCCGGTCGGTGCAGCGCTTCCAGGTCCGCAGCGATGACATGCCCTTCCGGACAGTAGCCGCAATGGATGCCGGTGAAATCCTCCAGCAGTGCCGTGCGGTTCTGCGGGGACTGTGAGACCAGCGATTGGCCGAAGGCCACGACGGGTGCGAATGCGATCAGGGTAAGGGTCTTCTTCATCTCCTAGGAATTTCGGAGCGATGAAGCTAACCGAGCTGCACCAGAGGCCGAGCACCCGATAAGGGCACCCTTGGAAGCCTGCTCCTGGACTCAGCGTTCGTGGTAGACCACGTGCATGACCGTGCGGCCCACGGCTTCCAGCGTCGCCTTGTCGATCACGCTCATGTCATCCTTGTGCGTGTGCCAGCTGGGGTCGAAGGCCTTGGTTCCCTCATGGAACCCGATGATGTCGATGGTGGGTATGCGCATGTCGCGGTTGATGATCACGTGATCGTCGATGCCCACGAAATACTTGGTCTCAGGCAGGAAGGTCTGACCATATCCCAGCGCCGATGCAGCGGCCCATACCTTCTGCACCACGTGTGGCGCGTACTGCATGCTCAGCTGTTCGCGGTAGAAGTCCGCGCTGGCGGTGCCGCACATGTCCAGCAGGATGCCGAAGCGCGCCGTGTAGTTCGGCACATGCGGGTTCTTCGCCCAGTATTGCGAACCAAGGCACCAGCTCAACAGTGAGTTGGCATCGGTTTCCATCGCATCGCTCGGCTGACCGAAGTCCTCCACGTCCGTAAGGAAGATGTCCACGCCAAGGGCAGGCGCCTCTTCCTTCAACCGACGTGCGATCTCCAGCAGAATGCCGACCCCGCTTCCCCCATCATTGGCGCCCAGGATCGGCTCGTTCTTCCGATCGGTGTCCTTATCCGCGAACGGACGTGTATCCCAATGAGCGACAAGGAGGATCCGCTCCTTCTTCTCGGGCGCCCAGCTGGCAATGATGTTCCGCAGCGGCAGCTTCTGGCCGTTGAACGCGGTCACCGTTCCGGTCTGTTCGATCACCGTATCAGCGTACTGGTTCAGGAAAGCCACCATCCAATCGCCACAGGCCACATGACCAGCAGAGCCGGGGTTGCGCGGACCGAAGTCGACCTGCTTCTTCACGAAGGCATAGGCCGAATCCCCATCGAACAAGGGCACCTTCACAGCAGGCTGCGGCTGCTCCTTCGGAACAGGCACCCCACCACCGTTATCCGAGCGACAGGACTTCAGCAGGAAGAGGCCCAGGAACAGGGCCACCAGAGCGATCGCGGTGAAGCGGACGACGTTGCGGGACATGGTCGTAGATCGGTTCGTTCGTGTTCAGGCGCGCTCCCAGGTGGTGCCTTCCTTGGTGTCCTTCAGCACAATGCCCAAGGCGAGCAGTTGATCGCGGAGGCGGTCGCTGGCCGCGAAGTCCTTCTTCGCCTTGGCCTCGGCGCGCAGCTGGATGAAGACCTTCACCAGACCGTCCATCGCAGTGTCATCACCTGCTGTTGCAACTTCCTCCTTCAAGCCAAGCACGTCGAAGACCATGGCGTGGAACAAGTCCTTCAAGCGAGTGATCGCTGCTTCGCCGAGGGCGACCTTGCCGTCGTTCGCGGAGTTGATCAGGCGCACGCCTTCAAACAGTTCGGCGATCATCACCGGGCTGTTGAGGTCGTCGTTCATGGCCGCGTAGCAACGCTGTTCCAGTTCGGCCGTGCCTGCCTCATCGGAACCCGAAGGCTTCAGCTTTTGCAGTGTGTTCACGGCAGCCATTAAGCGCTCCAGGCCTTTCTCCGCAGCCTGCAACGCGGCATTGCTGAAGTCGAGCGTGCTGGCATAGTGGCATTGCAGCATGAAGAAGCGCACCGTCATGGGGCTGTAGCCACGCTCCAACAACTTGTGGTTGCCAGTGACCAGCTCCTCCGGCGTGAAGCCGTTGCCTTCGCTCTTGGCCATCTTGCGGCCATTCACGGTGAGCATGTTGCCATGCATCCAGTAACGCACCGGTGCCTGTCCGTCCGCCGCGATGCTCTGCGCGATCTCGCATTCGTGGTGCGGGAACTTCAGGTCCATGCCGCCGCCGTGGATGTCGAAGGTGAGCCCGAGGTACTTGGTGCTCATGGCGCTGCACTCCAGGTGCCAGCCCGGGAAGCCTTCGCCCCAGGGGCTCGGCCACTTCATCAGGTGGATGGGGTCGGCCTTCTTCCAGATCGCGAAGTCCAGCGGGCTGCGCTTCTCGTCCATGCCCTCGGTGTCGCGTGTGTTGGTCATCAGCTCGTCGATCTTCCGGCCGCTGAGCTCGCCGTACGCATGCTTCGCCGCGAACTTGGGCACATCGAAGTACACGCTGCCGTTCGCCTCGTAACCGTAGCCGTGGTCGATGATGCGCTTCACCATGTCGATCTGCTCGATCAGGTGGCCCGTGGCGGTGGGCTCGATGCTCGGCGACAGGATGTTGAACAGCCGCATCACATCGTGGAAGCCGTTCGTGTACTTCTGCACGATCTCCATGGGCTCCAGCTGTTCCAGCCGGGCCCGCTTCGCGATCTTGTCCTCCCCCTCATCGATGTCGCCCACCAGGTGCCCCACGTCGGTGATGTTCCGCACGTAGCGCACCTTGTAGCCCAGGTGCAGGAGCCACCGGTACAGCAGGTCGAAGGTGGTGAAGGTCCTCACGTTGCCCAGGTGCACATCGCTGTACACGGTGGGACCGCAGACGTACAGGCCCACATGGGGGGGTGCTTGAGGAACGAACTCCTCCTTCTTCCGCGTAAGGGTGTTTGTGATCCAGAACGGACCTTTCTTCAGCTCGGACATGACGATGGCTACAGCGCGCGAAGGTAGATGCCAGTGGGCAGTGGGCAGTTCGCAGTAAGCAGCTGGAAGAAACCAGAGCCATTCCTTCACGCAAGCCTAAGTCCCGTGCAAGGACGAAGGGCAAAGCCTGACGAACCTCTTGGCACATGAAGCGAGCCTGCCTACCGTCAGGCAGGCCTGCGAGCCCCCGCCTGCCGGCCGGCAGGTCTGCGTCCATCGTATCGCATGCCAGCCGGACAGGATCCATCCGCGTTCTCTGCGTCCTCTGCGGTTAGATCCCCGCTGTGACCCTTTGCGCGAAGCCTGGCGCAATGCTGCACCACGGCACCACTCCACCATAGCACCAATGGGTGGAAGGATGAAGGGCGAAGCCTGCCGTGAAGCCGCACCATCGCACCACTCCACCCTGGCACCCAGAACCTCCCTACTTGTCCTCGTCCGTGATCACGCCGTTGCCGGCGAAGTGGCCTTCGAGGAACATCTCGATGCGCACGAGCTTGCCGTCCTTGTCGTACTTGTACACCTTGCCGTTCCACAGTCGACCGGCGCGGAAATCGCCCACCTTGCTCAGGCGCAGCTGCTTGTCGTACAGGGTGTTGTAGCCGTTCTCGCGGAACACGTTGCTGTTGGTGCTCTCTTCAGCGGTGGGAGCGGGTGCTGCCTTGCCCACCGGCTCCGAAACAACGGCCGTTTCCTTGTGTACCGGCTTGACGTACTTGCTAGTGGCCTCGTTGATGTCACCCCCGGCGAACTGCGCCACCTGCTGGGTCTCGCCATTCGCATAGTAACGCTTCAGCGTGCCTTCCTCCTGCCCTTCCTTCACCGTCACTTCCACCTCCAGCTGGCCGTTCTCGTGGTAGTACCGCTGCACACCATCGCGCACACCATAGGGGTTGAACACGAAGTCCTGCGCCAATTTCCCGTTGGGGTGGTAGCGTTGGAACTTCCCGGTGTTGCGGTCCAGGTCCCAGGTGCCTTTCTCTTCCACCTTACCATCCTGATAGTACGTCACGTAGTCGCCCTTGGGACGGCCCATCTGGTAGCTGATCTCGCTCTTCACCTTGCCGCTGGGCCAGTAGCTCTGCCAAACGCCCACGCGCTTGCTGTTCGCATACCGGCCTTGCTCGATGAGCTGACCATCAGTGTACCCGGGCTTCTCGACCTTCGGGGCCTCAATGCGCCAGAAGCCCTGCTTGCGTCCCTGCTCGTCCACCCGGTTCAGGGTGTCCGGGGCGGCAGTGCCTCCTTGAACGGCAGCGTGGGTGAACAGGCCCATGGCAAGGCCTACCAGGGTGAGGTGGAATTGACGTGAGAAGAGCATGGCTGAACGTGGGTTCACACCCGCGATACGTACCAAAGCCGCCTGGGGTTTCACAAGCCGCAGCAATCGACCCATCGGACCGGACTAGACGACCTTCTTCAGGTTCAGCATCATGTCGTCCACCATGGCCTTCAGATCGTACTGCGGCTTCCACCCCCAGTCGGCGCGGGCCGCGGAATCATCAATGCTGCGTGGCCAGCTATCGGCAATGGCCTGGCGGTGGTCCGGAGCATAGGCCATGGTGAATCCGGGAACATGGCGCGCCACTTCGGCGGCGATCTCGCGTGGGTCGAAGCTGAAGCCGGCCAGGTTGTAGCCGGTGCGCTCCTTCACCTGCTCCGCAGGGGCCTCCATCAGATCGATGGTGGCTCGGATGGCGTCGGGCATGTACATCATCGGCAGGGTGGTCTCCGGTCCCAAGAAGCTGGTGTAGGAACCCTTCTTCAGCGCCTCGTGGAAGATGTGCACCGCATAGTCCGTGGTGCCCCCGCCGGGAGCGCTCTTCCAACCAATAAGACCGGGATATCGAATGCTCCGGACGTCGACACCGTAGCGGCGGTGGTAGTACGCGCACCACTGCTCGCCCGCCTGCTTGCTGATGCCGTATACGGTGCTGGGCTCGGCAATGGTGTGTTGAGGCGTAGCGTCCTTGGGCGTGGTGGGGCCGAACACAGCGATGCTGCTGGGCCAGTAGACTTTCTTCAGCTTGCCTTCCCGCGCCAGCTCAAGAATGATGAAGAGGCTCTCCATGTTGAGCTTCCAAGCGAAGGCCGGGTCCTTTTCGGCTGTGGCGCTGAGCAGCGCGGCCAGCAAATACACCTCGGTGATCCCGTACTTCTCGAGGATGCGCTCGATGCCCCGACGGTCCATGGCATCCACCATGGCGAACGGACCATCCATCTTCACCTGCGGCTCTTTGATATCGCTGGCCACCACATTGTCGTTGCCGAAGCGGGCCCGCAGGCCTTCAACCAACTCGGTGCCGATCTGGCCGCTGGAGCCGATGACGAGGATCTTCTTGTCGCTCATGCCTTGGAATGGAAAGCGCCAAAACTACGCGCCAGGTCCTTGGGAATGCGCTCCCCCAGCGACCGCCTCCCCGTATCTTCGCAGCACCGCCCCATCGTTCCCTCCATGGACACCCATCGCCTCCGCAACCTCCACCGACCGGACATCCTCCGGGAGCGGTTGGAGCGAGAGGGACTGCCCAGGACAACGCTTTCCTTCTACCGGTACGTGCGGCTTGCCGAAGTGGAGGAGCTCCGGAACGCGCTCTACTTGGAATGGGAAGCGCTTGGTGTACTGGGCCGCATCTACATCTCGCAAGAAGGCATCAACGCCCAAGTGAGCGTTCCCTCGGCCGATCTGGAGGCGTTCCGCGCTGCGTTGGACGCCCGCGAAGCCTTCGCGAACGTGCCGTGGAAGATCGCCGTGGAGGACGACGGCAAGAGCTTCTTGAAGTTGATGGTGAAGGTGAAGAAGAAGATCGTGGCCGATGGCCTGGCGGATGATGCGTTCGACGTGACCGATGTGGGCGAACACCTGGACGCTGCTACGTTCAACCAGAAGCTGGAGGAAGGCGCGGTGGTCGTGGACATGCGCAACAACTACGAGTGCCTGATCGGTCATTTCGAGGGCGCCTACCTGCCCAAGGCCGACACCTTCCGCGGAGCCATTGAGGAGGTGCTCGTTCAACTGGATGGCAAGCAGCATGAACCGGTGCTGATGTATTGCACGGGCGGCATCCGCTGCGAGAAGGCCAGCGCCTACCTGCGGCACCACGGCTTCACCCAGGTGGGCCAGCTGCACGGCGGCATCATCGACTATGCCCGCCAACTGAAGGCGGAAGGACTGCCCAGCAAGTACAAGGGCCAGAACTTCGTGTTCGACGAACGGCTCGCCGAGCGCATCACGGACGATGTGGTGAGCACCTGCATGCAGTGTGGAGTCCCGTGTGACCACATCACCAACTGCCATGAGGTGACCTGCAACATGCTGCTGGTGCAATGCCCGGACTGTGCGGCGAAGTATGCCGATTGCTGCTCGCCGAGCTGCCGCGAGATCCACCTGCTGCCCGAGGCCGTGCAGCGTGCATGGCGCAAGGGTCGCAGCACCCGCAGCACCAAGACCAAGGCCATCAACGACCCGGAAGCGCTGCGTCTGCGGATCCGAAAGGAGGAGGAACTGCTGGCCGTCGATGGCACGCTTCATCCGGAGCTGACGGAAATCATCACCCAAGCCAAGTGAGGGCCTGAAATTTCCGGCCCCGACCATACGACCCATGCCCATCTACCACTCCCTCGGCAAGATCCCCCACAAGCGGCACACCGTCTTCAAGAACGGGAAGGACCGTTTCTTCTACGAGCAGCTCTTCGGCACCATCGGCTTCGACGGCATGAGCACGTTGAGCTACCACACGCACCGTCCCACGATGGTGAAGGAGCTGCGCAAGGCGAAGGATGTATCGCCCAAGATCGCAGTGGAGAAGAACATGCGCTCGCTGCGGTTGCATGGCTTCAAGACCAAGCCCGAGAAGGACCACCTGGCCGCCCGCAAGACCATGCTGGTGAACAGCGATGTGGCCATCGTGCTCGCCGCGCCCCAGGCTAAGAGCGTGGACTACTTCTACAAGAACGCCGACTGCGATGAGATGATCTTCATCCACAAGGGCAGCGGCACCCTGCGCACCTTCCTGGGCAACATCGACTTCAAGTACGGCGACTACCTGATGATCCCCCGCGGGATGATCTACACCATGGAGTTCAAGGAC
>ERZ724527.1587-NODE-1587-length-10655-cov-4.557453_pt1 | contig 10655 bp, 7 predicted proteins | sample MGYA00376060_ERZ724527 | MGnify/ENA primary metagenome ERZ724527 (study PRJEB28724, sample SAMN07190886) | activated sludge metagenome | isolation source: activated sludge of sewage treatment plant in Hong Hong | place: USA: Christiansburg, Virginia | collected...
TTATGCAATATTATATAAAAGATAGAAAAGCGGCACTAAAAACAAATTATATTGCAAAACGCTACATAGATTCATGTGGAATTGACACTATAAAAAGTATGATATGTAATAATATTGGAGTGCTATATTTTACTGATGCAATTCATGACTCTGCTATACTTTATTTTAACAAAACACTCGACGCCCTAAAAAACACGAATCGCTATGCCGAGAAAGCCAGAGTGCATTCACTCATAGGCGAATTGTATTTATATATTAAAGGAAAGCCGAATTTTGCAGAATCAAAAAGAAATTTAGATTTAGCACAAATTGACTCTGATTTATCTAAAGATTATAAAATACAATATTATGTATACTTACGTTATTGTGAATACTATACTATGAGTAATAACTTGAAATTAGCAAAACAATATGCACAGCAAGCTTATGATTTAGTATACAGTAACAATGGAAGAATAGAAGACAAAATTTATGTTACTCGTATTTTAGCACAACAAATGGCTTTACCAAAAAATTCAAAAGTAAATGAGTTATATGATCAGTTTGTTATTTTAAGAGATTCTGTTTTTAAAACAGAAACAGCAACTAAAATTGCCGATTACAAAGTGCTTTACGAAACTGAGAAAAAGGAAACTCAAAACAAATTATTACAACAAGAAATTAGCTTAAAACAAAGTAAAATTGATGCACGTAACAAAACCATTATTGGTTTATTGATTTGTGTTTTATTAATTGTTATTCTGATTGCATGGAGACTAAACGTTATAAAACTAAAAAAGAAATTAGCTGAAATAGAAAACGAAAAAAAATTACAACACGACAGAGAGCGTATTTCACGTGATTTGCATGATAATGTTGGAGGGCAATTATCTTATGTTATGTTTTCGTTAGAAGGCAATGAAGAGCTAACACAAGAAAAACGAATAAATAAAAACCATCAACTAGCAAATGCTCTGCGAGATGTTACAGGTAATTTGAGAGAAACCATTTGGGCACTTAATAAGCAAGAATTAACTTTACAAGATATTGCAGATAAATTGAAATTATACACTCGAAATATATTTGCCTATCAAGAAGTGAAATTAAAATTTGAAGAAAATATTACTAATGATATTTCATTAAACCCAGTATACGCATTAAACTTATTTAGAATTTGCCAAGAAATAATAAATAATGTATTTAAACATGCCAATGCTACTGAACTCACTATAACATTCAAAAAAAATGAAAATATTACTATTGCTATTAGTGATAATGGGTGCGGATTTAATATAGATTCAACTAAAGAGAATAGTTTTGGATTAACCAGTTTAAAATCGAGAGCTGAAGAGATTAATGCCATAATTAATATTGAAAGCACTATTAATAAAGGCACAATTATTACCTTAATTATATAAATACAGAACGTCACTTCAAATTAAACTAAATATCCTTTGCCTTGAATCATAAAATAGAAATGGCATGCATAACAATAACTGATATTAAAAAAAACAAATTGAAATAAAGCCTAACTATAATGCGAACTACAAACATATTTTCCCAATTCCACCATTTAATTATGCACAAATAAAATTATATTTGATATATATGCAAGGAGCAAAAAATATAATTTTATCAATAGCACTCTTAGTTTCCAGTTTTTGCTCTGCACAAAAAAGCATCATTCAATTAGAAAAAGAAGCTGCTCAGCAATTTGAAATTGGAAAATATGCTGATGCTTTAAACACACGCTTAGAAATACTAAAAATTGCAGAAAAAAGTAAAAATTGCAAAAAAATAGCATTTGCATATTGGCAATTAGGCAGAATGCAGTATTTCACTAAAGATATTAGCAATGCCTTAAAAACAAATTTTACAGCTAAACGCTACATTGATTCTTGCAATGTTGATACGTTAAAAGGCATCATTAATAATAATATTGGCGCCATGTTTCACACATTAGGAAATATTGATTCTGCTTTAGTTTATTATAATAATGCCATATCTATTTTATCAAAAACAAATCGCTATAATGACATTTCAAGAATACATGCTTTAGTTGCAAAATTATACCTTAATAAAGAAGGTGTTAAAAACATTGCATATTCTAAAACACATTATGATTTAGCTTTAAAAAATGCCGAAAAATCAAATGATTATAGCTCCATTTTTTTTGTTCAACTAGGGCTTGCCGATTATTATAATGTTACTCACAATATACCTAAGGCTACTGAGTATGCACAAAAAGCTTATGATCTAGTAAATTTGAAAAACGGGAAAATTGAAGAGAAAATATACGCCACTCGTGTTTTAGCTCAAGAACTAGCCTTAGCAGAAAATCCAAAAATAAAGGATTTATATGATCAGTTTCTCATATTAAGAGATTCTGTTTTCAAAATTGAAACATCTACTAAAATAGCCGATTACAAAGTGCTTTACGAAACCGAAAAAAAGGAAACTCAAAACAAATTATTACAACAAGAAAATAGTATAATTCAAAGTAAAATTGATGCACGTAACAAAACCATTATTGGTTTATTGATTTGCGTTGCATTAATTGTTATTCTTATTGCATGGAGACTAAACGTTATAAAACTAAAAAAGAAATTAGCTGAAATAGAAAACGAAAAAAAATTACAACACGACAGAGAGCGTATTTCACGTGATTTGCATGATAATGTTGGAGGGCAATTATCTTATGTTATGTTTTCGTTAGAAGGCAATGAAGAGCTAACACAAGAAAAACGAATAAATAAAAACCATCAACTAGCAAATGCTCTGCGAGATGTTACAGGTAATTTGAGAGAAACCATTTGGGCACTTAATAAGCAAGAATTAACTTTACAAGATATTGCAGATAAATTGAAATTATACACTCGAAATATATTTGCCTATCAAGAAGTGAAATTAAAATTTGAAGAAAATATTACTAATGATATTTCATTAAACCCAGTATACGCATTAAACTTATTTAGAATTTGCCAAGAAATAATAAATAATGTATTTAAACATGCCAATGCTACTGAACTCACTATAACATTCAAAAAAAATGAAAATATTACTATTGCTATTAGTGATAATGGGTGCGGATTTAATATAGATTCAACTAAAGAGAATAGTTTTGGATTAACCAGTTTAAAATCGAGAGCTGAAGAGATTAATGCAATAATTAATATTGAAAGTGCAATTAATAAAGGTACAATTATTACTTTAGTAGTATAAATGCACTATATTATTTTACAATAAGTTAAGCAACCTTTGCCATGAATAATACAAAAGAAATGACATACATAGCAATAGTTGATGATAAAAAAACAATTCGAACTGCATTACAAGCTCGTTTTGAGGAAACAACAAACTACAAAGTTTTATTTACAGCTGAAAACGGCAAAGACTTTTTAGAGAAAATGATGATTGCAAGAAAAGGCATTTCACCAGATGTTGTATTAATGGATATTGATATGCCTATTATGACAGGGATTGAAGCTGTATCTAACGCCAAAGATGTTTATCCTGGTACAAAATTTTTAATGCTTTCCATATTCGACGAGGATGATAAAATATTTGAAGCTATTAAAGCAGGCGCTAATGGCTACTTACTTAAAGATGAGCCTCTAGATAAAATAAAAGATGCTATACGCAATGTGTTAGATGATGAAGGCGCACCCATGAGTCCAAGCATAGCCAGGAAAGCCCTAGAATTGCTAATGAATGCAAAAGTTAATTTAAAAAACACAAAAGATAATACTAATTCTGATTATAAATTAACTGATAAGGAAATAGAAATATTGAAGCATTTAGTTAATGGATTAGAATATAAAGAAATTGCAGAGTTAGTAAGTAGTAGTCCTAATACCGTTAGAAATCATATTACTAATATCTACAAAAAACTACACGTTACATCTAAAGCACAAGCCATACGTTTAGCAATAAACAAAAAATGGTTTGGAGTTTTCTAATTTAATATTTAGTCGTCCATAAAAAGTCAATTGGTTTTATTTTTCTTTTTTCCATGATGAAAAAAGAAAGAAAAAAATCTAGGCAAAACACCAAATCCGTTTTTCATCGCACTTCCTCCGCTTCAGCTCCTCCTGAAAAACTAGGATTTCGCACCGTTTTACCAAAACCTACCGCGCCTCACTAAAATTAAATCACCGATTTTTTAACCTTTAGATTATTTTTTCCTTAGATTTCTTCACTATTATTTCACAAACAAGCATTTTATATCAACACTTTTAAATTATTTGATACTCGCCTATTTATAATATTTAAAAATACTGAAATCAATCGCTAACGTTATATTAATTTGTTTTTTTGAGCAATAGAAACAATTTGCATACGATTACTTACATGAAGCTTTTCATACAAATTTGCAACATGTTTACGAACCGTTAATGGGCTAATAAATAATTTTTCTCCAATTGCATTATACGTAGCACCACTTGCTAATTCCTTTAATATTTCGGTTTCACGTTGTGTTAATCCTAGTTGTTCAATAGATGATGAAGCCTCTACTGGTTTACTACCTAACATTAATTCCATTGCTTTTCGAGCTATAATTGGGCTCATTGGCACACCATTAAAATCGATAACATTACTTATGGCGTCCATAATATTTACCGCTTTATCATCCTTTAACAAATATCCATTGGCCCCAGCTTTTATTGCCTCGAAAATACGCTCTGTATCTTCAAACACAGTTAAAACAATAAACTTCATTTTTGGATAGGTAGCAGAGGCAATTTTTATGGCATCAATTCCATCCATTACTGGCATATCTAAATCCATCAAAACAACGTCTGGCCTATTTTCTTCAGTTAGATTTTTTAATTGATCCAAAAAATCTTGTCCATTTCCAGCCTCTAACATTAATGTTACTTCAGAATAAGATTGCAATTTTTGCTTAACAGTGCTTCTGTTAATACTCTTATCATCTACTACGCCTACATTAATTTTCATATTTAAAAAAATAGAGTTTTTACTTTCAATCGAAAATAAATTCGACCACTTTTGAGCACCAACATTTACACTTGCTTGTAGCATCTTATCAAAGGTATTATTTCAACAATTAGAAATCAAAATTATTTATTATTAAAAGCTTTTTAAATTTATTATAAATCTAAAATCATTAGAAGTAGCTGTTGCTAATGAATCATTTTGTCCATCACCATAGTTAATTACAGCATCAAAATCTTTTGCATTTAAATCAAATTTACTTTTGTAATAAAAGCGCGTTGTTATATACAAACTATCAATAGTGTTAGATGTGTAATTAAATAAACTTCCAGTTCCATTTACAAAGCCTTTTACATAACTACTGTAAAATCCAGTACTATTTATCGTAAGTATACTATTAATAGAATATGTATTACTTGGACTTGTAACTTTTAAACCGTTTGCTATAATTTTAAAATATTTATTACTTAAAGAAGAAGATAAAATAGTGTAAGTTAAATCACCATTAAATACATAACCATTTACATTATAATTAACTAAACTCACTTTAAATAATGTATTTGTAACAAAATAATCTTTCTTAAAATTAAGTTCCATTTTTCCACTACGTTTTCTACCATCACTATGTCTTGTTAGGGTATCATTTAAATTTATATGAGCATTTATGTAACCAGATAAAGAATCTTTTGTAAATGTAATTGGCTGCACTGTTCCAGTAAAAGCTGGCTGACTAGCAACACCATCACAAATTCTTACAATGTCATACAAAGATTGATAACACAATACACTAGAGTTAACAGACTCATAGTTTGGCTGTTTATACATATTTTGATCTTTGTTACAAGAATATAAACCAACAAGTATGGTTATGTATATTATTAATTTCGTTTTCATTATTATATAATTTTACCTTGCAATTGATAGATTTACTAATACCCCTACTTTTGCGCTTACATCAAGTTTATTATCAGAATCAGTAGTTCTTACCCCAGGTAATAATCCCATTGCCATATATACACCTACTGCGTATGGAGTGAAAACAAACATTTTTAATTGAACTCCAAAATGTCTTGATTTTAAAGGGCTATTAATTTTCATTTCTTGTGGAGTATAGTAACCATAAGGACTGTACAAAAATGTTGAATCTGTAATAACTTTAGGAGCATACAACAAATCAATGGAACCTGAAATAAATTTTGCTGGTCCAAATTTACTTGCATGTTTCTTATCATAGTCATCAAGCATTGATTGAAACATCTTTGATTTTAACTTAGTGGCAATTGTAAATTGATAACCTAAAATATAACTTGGAGCACTGTATTTTAATAATGCATTTTTTGCATAAAATTTATTACCCTGAGCATCATTAATATATGTTTTACTTCCCACAGTGCCTTCGTAACTCACTGCACTAAAACCGCTCACCCATTTATTGTCACTATATCCAATTGAAATGGCGGCAGCATTGCCATAACTTATTTTATAGGTATTACTAAAAAATGAAGGGATTAATTGTTTATCATCGACTAGTCTATTAAAATGTATCATATCAACAGATAACATAATTTTTTTTATTTTTAATTGACTCTGTAATCCACTAAAATTCGTAAAATTTTCATTTTCTCCGTGCGAATTAATAAAATCAATTCCGAAATATCCTCCTACTTCAAACAAATAATTAATTTCAGTCAACCCAGAATTGTTATCACTAGGATTTATTTTATTAATAAATGCCAATCGATTAGGCTTAGGTTTACCATCACCACAGTATCCACTTTGAGTAAATAGTATTACCAATGTAAACAGTATTAAAACATACATTGACCTTAATTTCGTATATAAATAATAAAATTTCATCTAATTAATCTTTTAATTGTTGCTTCATTGTTTTTAAAGTTCTAAATCGTTTAATAATTCGTTTATATGGCAACATATAACCAATTGTTATTGTTTGCACATTGGCTAATGGCGCATATTTATAACGATACCATTCTACACTACATTGTACAGCGCCAACTTCCAAACAAACAAACCAAGTAAAAAACGGAGTATTTTCGCCGTATTTAGCCGCATTATAAGGTGTTGTAAGTGCTGTGTAATCGGCAGTATATAAAGAATCAAAATATTGATTAGCGTAAGAACGATCGAAATGAGGTTTTGAAACAATAGCATACCCCCCACCTACACCACCAATGATGCGCGTAAATTTTGTAGCTTTTTTTCCTGCATCCTCAGAATGCCCTCTATAATATAACTTTGTTAAAACATCAATAAGATCGACACTACCTCTTCCACCAATTCGTGTAGCATTGTATGTACCAGTAAAACGAATATCATTTTTATTAATTTTGTTTTTACTTGGTTTTGGATTTGAGATTGTTTCTTTGTTTTGATACGACGAAGCAAAACCTAATTTACCAAAATCAACTGTAAAATCAGCACCAAACATAGGCATACGAGCATGGTAACCTATACCTGCCATAAATGTTTTGCCACTATAAACTTGATTATTAAAACACACTCGAGGGCCTACAGCTAAAAATGGTCCAACATTACGAGCCATGTCATCAAAATTATAATTCTCTGTTTTAGTAGTTGTTGTCTTAATTGTAGTTTCATAAATCGTCATACTACCATCTAAATTTCGCTCTACAGAGGATTCCGTTCTATAACTAACTTCATTCCATGTTTTCGTTCCTTCATAATGGCCATTTTGAACCCATGTAGGATCAAAGATATTGTATAATCCATCTAACCTAAAACCAATTTCAGGATATACAGCAAATCCTTTTAAATTTGGATTTGATTTAGTTCCTCTAATATCAACATTCAAACGAGCATCAATTGCAAAATAAGGAAATTGTAAACTTGCACTTGGTATAATTTTAATTCCACTATATGCTTTTCCATCAAAATACAACCTATTATAAGTGGCTCCAATTTGAGGGCTTAATAAAATCCCTTTAATATCCCACAATCTGCGCCCAACACTTAATTTTTTAAATGCAAAATTAGCCCCAATATTTAAATCATTAAAAGCAACAGTATCTTTAAATTGTGGACTAAAATCACTTTGTTTCAAAAAATTACCTGTGCCTACTCCTAAAATAAAATAACCATCATGATACCAATAACTTCTGTATGGTCCAGCAGCAATAGCTTTGTTTATAAATGATGGCTTAGATTGAAACACACCTAATGAGGCTTTCATTAAATGTTTTGAATTAATAAGTTTGTTTAATTCATCTTTTAACACCGACTTTTCACTCAGTCTTTTAATAGAATCATTATTTTGCGTTTGTCCTATTAATACTGACAAACCAAAACAATATGATACAAACACTATTATTAGTTTACGCATATTTAATTTTTATTTGGGAGATTTAAAAAAGTTCCAGAAATAACACTAATTGGTCCTGAACCACTCACAGAAACACTATTAAACTGTCCGGAAATAATATTATTTACATTAGTAGTAACCGATTTTGAATCGGAAATATGCAACACATTGCTTGATGTACTACTATAAGTAATTACACCATCAGTGTATTTAAATCCAAGAGCTGGGCTCGAGGTTACAGTGAAATTTGAAGGATTATATATTGCATAAACATAGGAATTTTCATAATTTAAATTTCCTTCAAAATTAATTTTCATATTTCTAGCTAGCCCACCTTTATATGCTTTAATTGATGTGTAGCCATTTTCATATTTCCAAAAAGCAGAGTCAGCTTTATATGCATAACCAGTAATTGTATTATCTGACCAGTAAAAATAAGTTGGGTAAACTTGCACAGGTTCTTCAGTAAAAGGCGTAGTGTCCTTTTTTTGACAGGCAATTACTATAAACATTAGTAATATAAATAAAAAAAGAGGGTATTTAATTAACTTCATTTTAAACCAATTTATAAAACAAAAATAAGGAAGAGTGTGCCTATTTTATATACTCACTTTCGAGTATTTATCAAATCAGTTTTAAACAAAATAACAACTAGCTATGCGTTTCAACCAATTCGAAACTTGTACCTACACCAATTTCACTCGTAATTATGAGTTTATAATTGATTTCCTGTGCTCTATGCTCCATGTTTTCTAGCCCACTTTTTCGAGATAACCCATTTATATCAAAGCCCTTTCCATCATCCACAATTTTTATACAAATATTTTGTTGTGAACTGAAGTGGAAAATGATGTTTTTTGCCTCAGCATGTTTAATGATGTTTTGAATAATCTCTTGAACAATTCGGTATAAATTTAAACTTACTGTTGGGCTAATTTGTTTTACTTCAGTAATATTATCAGTATAAGTAACACTTAGTTCTAAATTTTTCACTAAATGTTTATCAGCATATATTCTTATTAAATCAAAAAATTGATTTACAGAAATTGTTTTTGTCTTTAATATCCAAATTGTTTCACGTAGGGTTGACATAATAAACTCCGCATCATGCCGCAAGTCATTAAGCTTATCAGATTTTATTGCGTTTTCAGAATATTCGAGCATATCTATTTGAGCTAAAATGGATGTAGTATAAGCACCCATATTATCATGCAAATCTTTTGCAATACGCGAACGTTCTTTTTCTTCAGCATCATACACATCACTTAAACTTTTCAGTTTTAATTCCTGTTCTTTTTTAGCAATTCGTTTTTGGTAAATAAAAATTATTAACCCAAGAGAAATAAGAAAAATGGCAATGAAAATAATACCATATTTATAATTGTTTTGCTTGGTTTGTAGTTCGCTTAATTCTTGTTTACTTTTTAATTCCGCAACTTTAAATTTAGCCTCAGATTCTGCAATGGATTTCTTTTGGCTTTTCGAATGTTTAGAAACTTCAATATCAAATATTTGCTTTTCAGCAGTATACGCCTCTTTAAAATTCCCCAATTCAATTTGAATCTGAACATAAATTGAAAGTGCCGTTTGTAGGTAATCATCATTATTAATTAATTGCGCAATAGATATTGATTGTTTACTTAACTCCAAAGCCTTTTCATATTGTTGCATAGAAATATATAAGCGAGCATGAAAAGTTAATGATTCTGCTAATCCTGCAGAATCATGATACATCTTATAAATTTGTGTTGTTATTACAAAAAGACTATCTGCTTTTTTGTATCTTCCTGTAACATCATATGTAGATGCTAATAAACGGTAGCTATTCCCAGAATTCTCCTGCTTATTTGAAACAGTTTTTTTTCCGTATTCAATTGCCTTTAAAAAATAGAATTCAGCTTTTTCATAATTTGATTCAGTCTCAAAAGCAATTACTCCTATGTTATGATTACAACGCATTAATAGCGTATAATACTGATTTTCTTCAGCTATTTGTAAACATTGTTTCCAATATATCTCTGCTTTATCAATTTGTTTTAAATGATAATAAACATTACCCAAATAACGGTAAAGGGTTGCCTCATGCAAAGGGAGATTGTTTTTTTTAGCTATAAGTATTTCTTTTTGGCAAAATTCAGCAGCTTTTTCGTATTGAAATACATTAATGTAATTATTGATTAATTGAACTTGTATTTTTAAAGAAAAATCCTTGTCCAAATTATTCGTTTTCAAAAGTTCCTCTAAATCGACAATATTTTTTTCATAATTATTACTTTGCTCTATTTTATTAAATTCATCAAGCAAACTACCGTTTTGACCAAAAATCAAAACAGAAAATAAAGTAAATAATATTAAAATAATGTATCTCCTACTGGCTTCG
>ERZ724527.1588-NODE-1588-length-10654-cov-6.957166_pt1 | contig 10654 bp, 15 predicted proteins | sample MGYA00376060_ERZ724527 | MGnify/ENA primary metagenome ERZ724527 (study PRJEB28724, sample SAMN07190886) | activated sludge metagenome | isolation source: activated sludge of sewage treatment plant in Hong Hong | place: USA: Christiansburg, Virginia | collected...
ACAAACATGGCATCGCGTGGAAAAAGCCCAGCACTTTCCCTCGCCGAGCCATTCTTCCGACTCGGGTCGCCATTCTCGGACGGAATGAGAAATGGATCGGAGACTTTGTTCGGGCAACGATGGCGCGCAACTTTGTTGAAGACAAAGATCTCGATACAGAAGACGCAGTGCGAGAAGTGCTTGCCGCTATCAACGTGAACGCTGATCTAATCATTGCGCAAGCGCAGTCAGACGAGAACAAGCAGCGACTACGTCATGCAACCGAGACTGCAGCCAATCTTGGAATCTTTGGGGCGCCCATGTTCTTCGTTGGAGACGAGATGTTCTGGGGGAATGATCGCCTCGAGGACGCCTTAGCGTATGCAAATTCCCAATCGCAATGAACGCAATATCATCCCGAGGAGAGGCCTGGCTGGACTCTGGGTTTTCGATTTTGCAGATGCCTGGCGCATTTACCCTTTCGATAGGGCCCTTTTTCTTTCGTGAATCCGAGGCTGATTTGGTGTTTCGTGTCGAAGTCGATGCGCAACATTGCAATGGCGCCGGTACCGCACACGGAGGTTTTTTGGCAACCATTGCTGATGTGATCCTCGGTTACAACATCAACCATCGAATTCCAAAGGAATGGCGAATCGCCACCTCAAACCTCTCTGTTCAATTTTTTGCACCGGCACGTCCTGGGCAATGGCTTGAAGGAAAGCTTGATCGGGTAAAAATCGGAAAACGGCTTTGTCATGCATCAGGCACTCTCGACATCGAAGGGGTACCCATAGTGGCGATGCAAGCAATCTTTGCAGTTTTAAGCGACGCTAGATAGCGACGCGAATAAGCCAAGTTACTTGAATTTTTTACAACAATTTCCCTGCGACCGGTTCGGCTCTAGACTGTGTGAGACAAACAGACACAAAAAAAGCCATGATTTCATGGCTTTATTATATTATTCAATCACTTATGAGACATGGCGAGACCCTATGAGCCTTTGGAATATATGTCCTTAGGGTCTTTCAAAACCGGGTCAGCGGGAAGCCAGCGTTCCCCCTGCAATTCATTGAAAAAACAGCTTTCTCGTCCGGTGTGACAAGCAATGCCACCAACTTGTTCAATCGCCAGCAACAAGACATCACCGTCGCAATCAGTGCGTATCGATTTCACTTTTTGAAAGTGACCGGATTCCTCACCTTTGCGCCACAGACGTTTGCGTGAACGCGACCAATATACCGCGTTGCCACAACGGACTGTTTCCTGAAGCGAGTCGCGATTCATGAAGGCAAACATTACGACTCGCCCATTTTCATCCTGGGCAATCGCCGGAATCATGCCATCAGCGTCCCACTTAAGAGCTTCCAGCCACGGCAAATCGTTGTTCAGATCGCTCACAGACGCACTTCGATACCGCGACTGGCCATGTATTCCTTGGCTTGGCGCACGGTGTATTCGCCAAAATGGAAAATCGAGGCGGCCAGCACCGCATCGGCATGACCATCGGCCACACCATCTGCCAGATGCTGCAGATTGCCGACACCACCTGAGGCGATCACCGGAATTTTGATCGCATCCGAAACCGCACGGGTCAAAGCGAGATCGAAACCGTTTTTAGTGCCATCACGGTCCATACTGGTCAGCAGAATTTCACCAGCACCCAATTTTTCGACCTGTTTTGCCCAGTCGACCGCACTCATTCCGGTGTCGTTGCGTCCGCCGTGCGTAAAGACATGCCAGAGCCCCGGCGCAACCTGTTTGGCGTCGATGGCGACGACAATGCACTGCGAACCGACCTTACTTGACGCATCAAAAACCAGATCCGGATTCTGCACCGCAGCGGTATTCATTGAAACCTTGTCGGCACCTGCATTCAGCAGGCGACGGACATCTTCGACCTTGCGCACACCGCCGCCTACCGTCAGAGGGATGAAAACTTGTTCGGCACAGGCTTCGATGATGTGCAGGATGATGTCGCGCTGATCGGACGAGGCCGTAATATCAAGAAACGTGACTTCGTCGGCGCCTTGCTCGTTGTAGCGGCGGGCAATCTCGATCGGATCACCGGCATCGCGCAAACCAACAAAGTTTGTCCCCTTGACGACACGGCCAGCCGTGACATCAAGACAGGGAATAATACGTTTGGCGAGCATTAACGGCGGCCGGCAGCGGCAAATTCCTGCGCCAGTTTGAAGTCGAGCGAACCGTCATAAATAGCGCGTCCAGCAATCGTACCGATCACACCTTCGCTTTCGACAGCCAGCAACTGCTTGATATCTTCGAGATTGGACAAGCCACCGGAGGCAATCACCGGGATGGTCAGCGCTTGCGCCAAACGCACCGTCGCCTCGATATTTATCCCGGAGAGCATACCGTCACGGCCAATATCGGTGTAAATAATCGATTCGACACCGTAGTCTTCAAATTTTTTGCCAAGATCGACAACATCGTGGCCAGTTAGTTTGGACCAGCCATCAGTCGCCACCTTGCCATCCTTGGCATCCAGACCAACGATAATGTGGCCGGGGAATGCGGTGCAGGCGTCGTGCAGAAAACCGGGGTTCTTGACAGCTGCGGTGCCAATAATGACGTAGGTCAGGCCATCATCGAGGCAACGTTCTATGGTGTCGAGATCGCGAATACCGCCCCCCAGTTGCACGGGAATGTCGTCGCCGACCTCCTTGAGAATCGCCTTGATCGCTGATTCATTTTTTGGCTTGCCGGCAAAGGCGCCGTTCAAATCGACCAGATGCAGGCGACGCGCGCCCTGCTCCAGCCAATGACGAGCCATGGCAGCCGGGCTGTCGGAGAAGACAGTAGCCTCTTCCATCAGGCCCTGTTTGAGGCGGACGCACTGGCCGTCCTTGAGATCAATCGCGGGAATAATCAGCATGAGATTTCAGAAGAGTTGGAACTTGGCAAAAAACAGGTTACGGACGCCACTCGACAAAGTTTTGCAGGAGCTGCAAGCCGTCGCGAGCGCTTTTCTCAGGGTGGAACTGAACCGCAAAGATATTATCCCGCGCCACAGCGCAGGTAAAGGGGACACCATACTCGGTCGCACCAGTCTCCAGCGCCGGATCGACCGGTTGAACGCAGTAGCTGTGGACGAAATAGAAACGCGAGCCATCGGCAATAGCGGACCACAAGGCGTGTGGCTTTTGGCGCACGTTGTTCCAGCCCATATGTGGCACCTTCAGGCACTGACCATCGGCAGCGAGCATTTTGCTATCAGGAAAGCGGCGGACATCGCCCTTAAACACCCCCAGGCCAGAAACGTTACCCTCTTCACTGTGCTCAAAGAGCATTTGCAGGCCAATACAGATGCCGAGAAACGGCTTGTCCCGGGCGGCGGCCAGCACCGCCGGGCGTAAGCCACGGGCATCAAGTTCGCGCATGCAATCTGGCATCGCCCCCTGGCCGGGAAACACCACACGCTCGGCAGCGGCGACCTGTGCCGGGTCGGCCGTCACGATCACCTGTTTGCCACCAGCTACATGCTCCAGAGCTTTCGACACGGAGCGCAGGTTGCCCATGCCATAGTCGATGACGGCAATGGTTTTGCCAGCACTCACAGCGAGCCTTTCGTCGACGGCATCAGGCCGGCCATGCGTTCATCCGGCGTTACGGCCATGCGCAAAGCCCGGCCGAAGGCCTTGAAAATGGTTTCTGCCTGATGGTGGGCATTCTTGCCGCGCAGGTTGTCGATATGCAAGGTCATCCCGGCGTGGTTGACCAGACCATGGAAAAATTCGCTGAACAGATCGACATCGAAGGTGCCGATCACGGCACGGGTGAAGTCGACGTGCATTTCCAACCCAGGACGCCCGGAAAGATCGATCACGACGCGCGACAAGGCCTCATCGAGTGGTACGTAACTGTGGCCATAACGGGTCAGACCCTTCTTGTCACCCCAGGCCTTGGCCAGCGCTTGGCCGAGCGTAATGCCGAGATCTTCGACGGTGTGATGGGCGTCAATGTGCAGATCGCCAACTGCCTTGACGTCGAGATCGATCATCCCGTGACGGGCAATCTGATCGAGCATGTGGTCAAGAAAGGGAACGCCGGTGGCAAATTTGCCCTGACCGGTACCGTCGAGATTGAGACGCACGGTAATTTGCGTCTCCAGCGTGTTGCGAGTGATTTCGGCTTGCCGCATGGATAAAGGCTGAAAAGGCTTTTGAACAGAGGGGCATGATACCATTTCGCTCACCTTTAAAGCTTTCCGTAAAAACCCCATGAGTCGCTTCTGGAGCCAGGTCGTCCGCGACCTCACCCCCTACGTACCGGGCGAGCAGCCCAAGATCGCCAACCTGATCAAGCTCAACACCAATGAGAACCCTTTTCCGCCCTCACCCAAGGTGCTGGCGGCGATTCAGGCGGAGCTCGCTGATGATGCGGCGCGCCTGCGCCTTTACCCCGACCCGAATGCTGATCTGCTGAAGGCCGCTGTCGCCAAAACGCATGGCGTGACGCCTGCGCAGATATTCCTCGGCAATGGCTCGGACGAAGTGCTGGCGCACGTTTTCATGGCCCTGCTCAAGCACGAGCAGCCAATTCTGTTTCCCGACATTACCTATAGTTTTTATCCCGTGTATTGCGGGCTGTATGGGGTCGACTACCAAACCATCGCACTCGCTGACGACTTCAGCATCAATCCGGCAGACTATTGCGGTCGACCGAACGGCGGCATTATTTTTCCCAACCCCAATGCGCCGACCGGCCGCCTGTTGGCCCTTGATGCCATTGAGCAAATAGTCGCCGCCAACCCCGATTCCGTGGTCGTCGTTGATGAAGCCTATGTCGACTTTGGCGGCGAAAGCGCCATCAAACTGGTGGATCGTTTCGACAACCTGCTGGTCATCCACACCCTTTCCAAGTCGCGCTCGCTGGCCGGGCTACGCGTTGGTTTCGCGGTCGGCCATCCGGCGCTGATCGAAGCCCTGGAGCGGGTCAAGAACAGCTTCAACTCTTACCCGCTGGACAGGCTGGCCATCGTTGGCTCAGTTGCCGCCATGGAAGACCAAGCCTACTTCGAGCAATGCTGCCAGGCAGTCATCACCACGCGCACTGCCTTGACTGAAAAACTTGCGTCGCTGGGTTTTGAAGTTCTGCCATCAGCAGCCAATTTCATTTTCACCCGCCATCCGCAGCACGATGCTGCCGAACTGGCCAAGGCGTTGCGCGAAAGAAACATTATTGTTCGCCACTTCAAGCTGCCGCGCATCGAGCAATTCCTGCGTATCACGATAGGCACAGACGCTGAATGCTCGGCGCTGACTGAGGCTTTGCGCCAGATTATTGGCTGAACGCGATGAAGACGATCTGGAAACGCCCGGACGGCAGCATTGTTGCCTGTACCGAAAAAATCAAGGTGCTGCGCGAAAATCTGGAGGAGTTGCGCCAGATGGCGCAGGATGCCTTTGAAGACGCACTACTGATGGAGTGTGACGAGCAGCAGATTCGCGCAGTCTTTCAGGAGGTCATCAGCGAACTGAAAAACCCTTACGCCAAGCCGTAACGGCTTTTAACGCACAACTGTTGCGGTCGACACCGAAAAACCGGGAAAAATCAGACCAAGCCAAGCAAACCCAGGGCCGCACCAACCGCAATGAACCACAGCGGATGCCAGCGGGTGCGCAAATTGGCCAGCAGCGTTAGGGCCACCAGCATCCAGGCCGCCCAGCCCAGATCAGCCGATCGCGCAATCAAGGTGGCGCCGGAGAAAACCAAGCCAACGGCAAGCGGCGCCACACCGAGGCTGATTGCCTTTTGCCAGCGCCGACCGGCAAAACCCTCCCAGCGGTCGATCAGCAGATAGATCAGCACGCTCATCGGCAGACACATGGCCAGCGTCGCCGCCAGCGCGCCGGCCAACCCGGCGACTTCCCAGCCGATCAGCGTCACCACCAGTACATTCGGCCCGGGTGCGGCTTGGGCGATGGCGTAGAGATGGGTGAAGGTAGTGTCATCCAGCCAATGATGGTTTTCAACGACCACGCGCTGCATTTCCGGCAGCAAAGCCGTGGCACCACCGAAAGCAATGCACGAAAGCAGAGCGAATTCGAGGAAGAGCTCGAAAACCAAACTCATTTCTGGCTCAGCCGCCAATAGGCAATGCCGCCACTGACGATCAAACCGGCGAACATCACCAGCGGCATCGGCCAACGGAAAAAAGCGATGGCGGCTACGGTCAACACGGTAAATGGCAGGAAAAATGGCTTGTCCTTGAGCGCCATCCCCATGCGCCAGGCCATTGCGAAGAGCAAGCCACAACCAACCGCAGCTACGCCACGCAGCATGGACTGGGCCAGTGGCAGACTACCGAAACGGTCGTAAAGCATGGCGAGCAGCAAGACAATAACGAAGGGCCCGGCCAACAGCCCGAGCGGCGCCGCTATTGCGCCAGCCAAGCCACGATAGCGTTTGCCGACGACCACCGCCAGATTGATTACGTTGGGCCCCGGCAAAAACTGGCAAAGGCCGAGTTGGGCATTGAATTCTTCGGCGCTCATCCATTGGCGCTCGTCGACCAGCATGCGCCGGGCAAAGGGCAGCACCCCGCCGAAACCCGACAAGCCGACCGCGGAAAAACCCAAAAAAAGCGCCCGGAGGTCCGGGCGACTTTGGCTTTCTGAATCTGTTGCGGTCAACGTCGTTTCCGGCCTAATTTTCCAGGCGGAACTCAGCCGACTTGGCGTGCGCCGGCAAACCTTCACCATGCGCCAGGGTTGAGGCAATTTTGCCGAGCGTCTGTGCCCCGGCTTGCGATACCTTGATCAGGCTGGTGCGCTTCTGGAAATCGTAGACCCCCAGCGGTGAAGAAAAACGCGCGCTACCAGACGTTGGCAAGACGTGGTTCGGACCGGCGCAGTAATCACCGAGCGATTCAGAAGTGTAGTGACCGATAAAGATGGCGCCGGCGTGGTGAATCTTGCTCACCCAGGGATCGGGATCGGCCAGCGCCAGTTCAAGATGCTCCGGCGCCACGCGATTGGCAATAGCAACCGCCTCTTCCAGATCGCGTACCAGGATGAAGGCACCACGATCAGTCAGTGAGGTTTCGATCACCGCCTTGCGCGGCATGCTCGGCAACAACTTCTCGATACTGGCCTGGACGCGGTCGATATAAGCTGCATCGGTACAGATCAGGATCGACTGTGCCAATTCGTCGTGCTCGGCCTGCGAAAAGAGGTCCATCGCCACCCAGTCCGGATCACCCGACGCATCGGACACTACCAAAATCTCGGATGGGCCGGCAATCATGTCAATACCGACAATGCCAAAAACTCGGCGTTTGGCGCAGGCAACGTAGGCATTGCCCGGCCCAACAATTTTGTCGACCTGCGGCACCGTCTTCGTCCCATAGGCCAGCGCCGCAACCGCCTGCGCCCCGCCGATGGTGAACACGCGATCAACGCCAGCCAGACAAGCCGCCGCCAGGACCAGCGCGTTCTTTTCGCCGTCCGGGGTCGGGACGACCATGATCAATTCCTTGACGCCAGCCACCTTGGCCGGAATCGCGTTCATCAGTACGGAAGACGGGTAAGCCGCCTTGCCACCCGGCACATAGAGACCGACGCGGTCGAGCGGCGTGATCATCTGGCCAAGCATGGTGCCATCAGCCTCGGTGTAGGACCAGCCTTCCAGAGCCTGCTTTTCGTGATAGACGCGAACGCGATGCGCTGCCGCCTCCAGCGCCTGACGCTGCGCCGTCGGCAGTTCATCAAGCGCGGCCTGCATTTCGACCTTGCTCAGCTCCAGATCAGCCATGCCATTCACCGACAGGCGATCAAATTTATTGGTGTATTCAACGACAGCCGTATCACCACGCATCTTCACGTCGGCCAGAATGCCGATGACCGTACGCTCAATACCTTCATCCTGTGCCGCCTCGAAAGCCAGCAGCGCATCCATTTTTGCCGTGAAATCGGCGTCGACCGTAGCAAATCGCTTGATAGCCACCATTTTTACTTCTCCACCGCCTGAGCGAAGGCGTCAATAATCGGTTGCAGGGTTTCGCGCTTGACCTTGAGCGAGGCCTGATTGACCACCAGACGCGAGGAAATGCCCATGACGTCTTCAACCGCAATCAGCTTGTTGGCTTTCAGGGTGCCGCCAGTGGACACCAGATCGACGATCGCATCAGCCAAGCCAGCCAACGGCGCCAGTTCCATCGAGCCGTAAAGCTTGATCAGGTCGATATGAACGCCCTTGCTGGCAAAGTGTTCGCGCGCCATCTTGGTGTACTTGCTGGCCACCTTGAGGCGGTTGCCCTGACGCACCGCATTTTCGTAATCAAAGCCTTCACGCACGGCAACCATCATCCGACACTTGGCAATATTCAGATCAAGCGGGGAATAAAGCCCTTCACCACCATGCTCGATCAGGACATCCTTGCCGGCCACGCCAAGATCGGCCGCACCGTATTGCACATAGGTCGGCACATCGGTAGCACGGACGATGACGACGCGCACATCGGGATTGTTGGTATCGATGATCAGCTTGCGCGAGGTTTCCGGGTTTTCACTAGGAACAATACCGGCGGCTGCCAGCAAGGGCAGGGTCTCGTCAAAAATTCGGCCCTTGGAGAGCGCTATGGTGATGCCGTTCACGTGGATTCTCTAGGCAAAGGTTGGATTTTACTGCAAAGCAGGTGGCGAGCCGAAATTAGGATCAGGCACCCGTTAACGAAAAAAGCCCGGATCACCGGGCTTCTTCGCTTGCAACAAACGTCTTATTCCGGACGGATGTTCGCAGCTTGCTTGCCCTTCGGGCCAGTGACGATGTCGAAGGTCACTTTCTGGTTTTCAGCAAGGGTCTTGAAACCATTGCCTTGAATAGCAGAGAAGTGAGCGAAGAGATCTTCACCACCATCAGAAGGGGAGATAAAACCGAAACCTTTGGAATCGTTGAACCACTTTACGGTACCGTTTGCCATTTAATAACTTCCTTGGAAAAAATTGGCGGGCTAATGCCCAAAAAACACGAGAATCAAGACCGAGGAAGAACTGACTAACCGACGTACGGCGCAGGAACAAAACACTGGCTGGAAATCCCGAGAGCACGAGTATGCCGTGTAATCGGGATTAGTCCAAGACTTTTTTTATTTTTTCTTCAACAGCCCCAAAAATGACCAGTCGTTCAGCGCATAAACAACAGCGGATCAATGCACTCGCTTGACCTGAGCACCGAGTTTTTCCAGCTTCTCTTCAATGCGCTCGTAGCCGCGGTCCAGATGATAGATGCGGTCAATGACAGTTTCACCCTGCGCTACCAGACCGGCAATCACCAGCGACGCCGAGGCGCGCAGATCGGTTGCCATCACGCTGGCCCCCTCAAGATGATTGACACCACGGACGATGGCATTGTTGCCCTCGATCTGGATATTGGCGCCCAAGCGCATCAATTCGTTGACGTGCATGAAACGGTTTTCAAAAATCGTTTCACGTATCGTTGCGACACCGTCAGCAATGCAGTTGATCGCCATGAACTGCGCCTGCATGTCGGTCGGGAATGCCGGATAAGGTGCCGTACGCAGACTGACAGCCTTCAGGCGCTTAGGGGCGACCAGACGGATCGCATCGCGCTCGACGGTGATCTCACAACCGGCATCCATCAATTTATCGACGACGGTATCAAGGTAGGCGCCTGAGGTTTTCAGCAAGCGAATATCACCACCGGTAGCGGCGGCCGCACATAGATAGGTACCGGTCTCAATACGGTCGGGCATGATGGCATGTGTTGCACCGTGCAGCTTTTCGACCCCCTGGATGCGGATGACGTCGGTACCGGCGCCCGAAATACGGGCACCCATGGAAACGAGGCAGTTGGCCAGATCAACGACCTCAGGTTCACGCGCGGCATTTTCGATGATCGTTTCACCATCGGCCAGACAGGCTGCCATCATCAGGTTTTCGGTACCGGTCACCGTCACCATATCGGTACAGATGCGGGCACCTTTCAAGCGCGTTGCCTTGGCATGCACATAACCCTGCTCAACGGTAATTTCCGCCCCCATGGCCTGCAGGCCCTTGATGTGCTGATCCACCGGACGCGCACCGATGGCACAACCGCCGGGCAATGAAACACGGGCCTCGCCACAACGGGCGACCAACGGGCCCAACACCAGGATAGAGGCGCGCATGGTCTTGACCATTTCGTAGGACGCCACGGCGTTATTCAGGCCACCACCGTCGAGCACCATGCCATCAACACCCTCCATCGTCACACCGACCCCCATGTCGCCAAGCAGGCGCAGCATGGTTGAAATGTCGTTAAGGTGTGGCACGTTGGTGAAATGTAGCGGATCACTGGTCAGCAACGAAGCACAGAGTATCGGCAGCGCAGCATTCTTGGCGCCTGACATGGCAACCTCGCCAGAAAGGGGAGTTCCCCCGACAATCAATAATTTATCCACGCTGGTCGCTCCATTCTTCCGGGGTCAGGGTTTTGAAGGAAAGGGCATGCAACTCCCCGCTGGCGAGCTTTTCCTTGAGTGTCTGGTACACCCGCTGCTGGCGCTGGACACGGCTTTTACCAACAAATTCGGCGCTGACCACCAGGGCCTCGAAATGCTGGCCGTCGCCGTCAAGCGCGAGATGATCGCAGGCCATGCCCGCGAGGATGAGTTCTTTGATTTGATCGGGATGCATTGGGTCAGGCTCTCAGTTTC
>ERZ724527.1592-NODE-1592-length-10637-cov-7.178416_pt1 | contig 10637 bp, 6 predicted proteins | sample MGYA00376060_ERZ724527 | MGnify/ENA primary metagenome ERZ724527 (study PRJEB28724, sample SAMN07190886) | activated sludge metagenome | isolation source: activated sludge of sewage treatment plant in Hong Hong | place: USA: Christiansburg, Virginia | collected...
GTGTGGTGGATATGCAATCGCATGGTGATGCTCCCGAACGAAAGTGATAGAACTTGTAACGAAAGTGACAGATTTATACGGCTTCAAGATAGCTCTGGCGAATTTCGTCGCCAATGCTGTCTATGGTTTTGAGGAATTGCTCCAGGAATTGTGTAAGACCCTCCTTTTGCAGTTCTTCAATCGACCCGAATTCCAGTTGCGCTAACAGTGTTTTGGCGATGCCTTTTGCGCGCCTGCCTTGCGGGCCGCGAATTTGTGACAGGATGGTGTTGATTTCTTCTACGCAGGCACGCAGCGAACGCGGTGCGTCTGAGCGGAGAATCAGCAGCTCTGCCACCGTCGTGCTGTCGAGACGGCCGCCGTAGGCATCCTGATGCGCTTCCAGTGCGCCAAGCGCCTGCAACAATGCAGTCCACTGGTAGTAATCGCGCAATGAATTGCTTTCATCGCCAGCGTCAAACTGTTTGACGCCGAGCAGGCGCGCGCTGTTGTCGGCGCGTTCAAGAAAAGTCCCCAGGCGCAGGAAGTGAAAAGCATCACCGCGCGCCAGTGTGCCATAGGCTGTGCCGCGCCAGAGATGCGAGCGTTCTTTTACCCAGTCGCAAAATGGTTTCAGGTCTGGCGGGTTATTGCGCATCCGGTTCAGTTCTATCCAGGTGGCATTGATGGTTTCCCACATTTCCGCTGTGATGCGTCCACGCACGGCGTGCGCATTTTCCCGCGCGCGCCGGAAGCAGTGATAGATGCTGGCGTGATGGTTGGCATTCCACGCAAGAAATTTATACAACTCTGCAAAGTTCAGGCGTGAATGTTCAGTCCAGAATTCTTCCACAGCCCCGGTGACGCGCAGTGGTGCAGCCAGTTCCTGCTCCGCCGTGCGACCCGATGGCATCATCGCCATGGAGTGGCTGACTTCCAGCATGCGCGCGCTGTTTTCTGCGCGTTCCAGGTAACGCGACAACCAGTAGAGATCGGATGCGGTGCGGCTCAGCATGGCGCAGGCTCCTTGCTGTTCGTGCCAGCATCAGTGCCGTCATCCATCAACACCCAGGTGTCCTTGGTGCCGCCGCCTTGTGAAGAATTGACGACGAGCGACCCTTTTTTCAGCGCAACTCGTGTAAGGCCGCCGGGCACAATACGCGTTTCCTTGCCGGACAAAACAAACGGCCGGAGATCAATATGACGCGGTGCGATACCTTCATCGACCAGTGTGGGGCAGGTGGATAATGACAAGGTAGGTTGTGCAATATAGTTTTGCGGATTGCTGCGGATCAACCCGCGAAAATGTTCCACTTCGTCTTTGGTGGCAGCAGGCCCCACCAGCATGCCATAGCCGCCAGCGCCATGAACTTCCTTCACCACCAGTTCAGACAAGTGTGCATCGACGTAAGCAAAATCTTCCGGCTTGCGCAAACACCATGTGGGTACATTGTGCAGGATAGGTTCTTCACCGAGATAAAACTTCACCATATCCGGTACGTGTGGATACATGGATTTGTCATCAGCAACGCCCGTACCGATCGCATTCGATAAAATCACATTGCCCGCGCGGTACACCGAGAGCAACCCCGGCACGCCCAGCATGGAATCCGAGCGGAACGCCAGTGGATCGAGGAAAGCGTCGTCCAAACGCCGGTAGATCACATCAATTTGCCGTGGCCCGGTGGTGGTGCGCATGAACAGTTTTTCATTCTTGATGAAAAGATCCTGTCCTTCCACCAGCGTCACGCCCATTTCGCGCGCCAGAAATGCGTGTTCAAAATACGCGCTGTTGTAACGTCCCGGTGTGAGTACCACCACAGTCGGGTCTTCTACCGGCGACGATTCCCGCAAGGTTTTCAGCAACAGGTTGGGGTAATGTTCAACCGGCGCAATGCGGTGGTCTGCGAATAAATCCGGAAACAGGCGCATCATCATCTTGCGGTTTTCCAGCATGTAAGACACACCGGACGGCACGCGCAAGTTGTCTTCCAGCACGTAATATTTGCCGTCGCTATGGCGTATCAGGTCGATGCCGGCGATGTGCGCATAAGTATCGCGAAACAGTTGTATGCCGCGCATGGCAATCTGGTATTGCGCATTGCATAGCACATTGTCTGCCGGCACGATGCCGGCCTTGATAATCGCCTGATCGTTGTAGATATCTTTCAGGAATGCATTCAGCGCTGCTACGCGTTGCCGCAAGCCGGCTTCCAGTAATCGCCATTCTTCCGCCGGGATAATGCGCGGCACAAAATCAAACGGGATCAGCCTTTCTGCACCTTCTTCTTCGCCGTATACGGCGAACGTGATGCCTACCCGCTGGAATAACAATTCCGCTTCGCTGCGCTTGGCGCGCAACTCCTGCTCGGCGACTTTTGCTAGCCACTGATGATAGGAACCATACGCCGGACGCGGTGTACTGGCATCAAACAGCATTTCATCGAATACGCCTTTAGGCGGTGGCAGTACAGTACTCATACCTGCTTCCTTCCTCTTTCACTTGGGAAGAGCAAGTGCCGTGCCAGTTATGGATGACAAATCAGCGCAGTCTGAAAGGGTTTCGGGGTTAATTTGCCTTGTTGTGGTGCGTTGCTCCGGGCTTGCGTGCCGGGATGGTGCGCACTGCGCCAGAGGCTGTTATCAGCGGGGCGTAACGGTGACTTTTACGTCCAGTTCGTGGTTGCCGCCGCCGAGTATCACGCCGCGCAACGGGGATACATCGCTGAAGTCGCGCCCCCAGGCCAGCGTGATATGTTCGTTGCCCGGCAACATGTTGTTGGTGGGATCGAAATCCACCCATCCATTTTGCGGGCAGAACACGGATACCCAGGCATGTGATGCATCTGCACCTACCAGCCGTGGTTGCCCCGGCGGTGGTGCAGTGAGCAGGTAGCCGCTGACGTAGCGCGCAGCCAACCCGCGTGAACGCAGGCAGGCAATCATCAAGTGGGCAAAGTCCTGGCATACGCCACGTTTGTGTTCCAGTACGTCCATTAACGGTGTGGTGACTTCGGTGGCGCTGCTATCAAATGTGAATTCGGTAAAAATTTTCTGCATCAGGTGTTGCGCGGCTTTCAGCACGGGCGTGCCCTCGGCAAAACAGTCTGCACTGTACTGTACGAAAGCTCTTTTCAGGCGCACCGCCGGTGATTCGTAGCGAAACTGGCACGCATGCAGCACATCATCTGAGGGCGACGTGTCTGCGTGATAATCCAGCATTTCGCTCACGGTTTCCCAGGCGGGAGCGTTTTCCAGCGCTGGCAATGTGCGTGTCTGAACATCAATGCGCAGGTGGGCGGTCAGCGTCAGTGTGTCGTGTGCCGATTCAAAAGAGAGCCGGGTGAGTGGGTTGCCAAACACGTCCAGCGCATCGTGACGGTGTGTTGGTGGCGGCTCGATAGTCAGTGTCTGTTCCATGCATTGTTGCCAGTCGCAAACGCGTGGAAATAAATGCACCAGCTGTTGTGAAAGTGCTACCGGTATCGTGTAGCTGTAACGTGTTTCATGGGTGATGCAATACTGCGCATTAGTGGGTGCGGGTGCTTGTGTCTGTGTTTGTGTCTGTGTCTGGGATTGCGACTGCGATTGCATATTCATGAAGACACCATTTGCTGGCTGATGTCATCCACATGGGCAAAGTGGCGCAGATGCAGGCGGTCGGATAACTGTCCGCAAGTCAGTGAAATGTTGTCGAGTAAATCAGCCAGCCCATTGAGGAAGTCGACGGTATTTTTCTCCCCGAATAATGAGTTTTCCAGACGGCCAAGATCCAGGGCTGCCAGTTGCGCTGTCAGGGTTTGCAATTGTGTTTCCGGGGATGCGCCGGATTCGCGTACAAATTGTGCCAGTGAATAATCCAGCGTATTGATCTGGAATAACAGGGCATGCGGGTTACTGGTATCCAGCAGGAGCAAATCCAGCACCGGAATCAATTGTGCGGCAGACAGATAACGTAAACGGTAAGTGATGGTGCTGTTGCCGATTTCCAGCAGCCAGTCCAGTGCTGAACGCTGGAGCGTGGCGGTGCGATGCACGATACGCTCCCGCAAGCATTGTGCGAATACGCTAGTCAGGCATTGCAGGCGTTCGATGCGGCGCCCGATCATGAGAAAACGCCAACCATCGTCGCGCGTCATATCGTCATGGGCAAAACCGGAGAGTGCTGCCAGCGACAATATCAACCGGTCGAGTTGTTCCAGCGAATCGCCCAGATGGTCGGCGTTTGCATCGGCGGCCTGTTCTTCCATCACACGCGCTTTACGCTGGATTTCCACCAGTGCGCGCCAGTTTTCGTGTGACAATCGCCCGCGTACCTGGGAGCCGGCATTGTGCATACGTTGCAGGTTTTCCATCAGGTTTTCAGTCAATTCTGTATCGATTGTCTCGTTGCCTTCGTCATTGACGTAGCGTGCAATGGCTGCACGCAGCAGGCGTGCGCTGTTGTCGCATCGCTCACTGTAACGGCCAAACCAGAACAGGTTTTCTGCCAGGCTGGATGGCAAAAACGCTGCGCCGCGTACCAGTTCTTTTGCACCGAGCAAGCGCGCCCGTGGCGGTGCGCCTTGCGGGAGTCCGTCGGCCAACACCCAGGTGTCTTTGCTGCCGCCGCCGCGTTGCATGGAAATAGTGCCGTGCTCGTCAGTGGCCAGGCGTGTAAGGCCACCGGGCATCACGTGGTATTGTCCGGTGGATGTTGCTACGGCATACACGCGCATGCTGATGGCTTGCGATACGACAGATTTTTTGCCTGATGCATCGTCACGCCATACAGGTGCTTGTGACAGTTGTACCTGTTCCTGTGCCACGTAGGCGTAAGGCCTTTCCTGAAGCCGCCGTGCCAGCGCAGCCAGCGCTGTTTCATCCAGTGTTGCGCCGGATGTCTCGCTAAAATGTTGTGACGGGAACGCAGGTTTGATCACCAGTTTTTTCAGCTGCGCGAGCGCTTGTTGCAATACCGGTTTTTCACCGCACCACCACGTTGCCACCGATGGCAGCAATAATGTTTCACCGAGAAGCTGTTCAGAAATTCTTGGCAGGAATCCCAACAACCCTGGTGATTCCAGCACGCCACTCCCGAGTGCATTGGCTACCATCACGCGGCCATTGCGTGCGGCATCCAGCAATCCCGGTACACCCAGTGCCGAATCGGCACGCAGTTCGAGTGGATCACAGAAATCGGCATCAAGGCGACGCAATATGGCATGCACGCGTTGCAAACCGCCCAGCGTTTTCAGGAAGACCGTGCCATTGCGTACAGTGAGGTCGTGGCCTTCCACTAACGGAAATCCCAGGTGCTGTGCAAGATACAGATGTTCAAAGTAGGTTTCGTTGAAACGCCCGGGTGTGAGCAACACGGCCAGCGGTGTTTCACCGGCATCGCACGGTGCCAGTTGCATCAGGGTGTCGCGCAGCGTATCCACATAACGGCTCAGGTGTTGCACCCGCAAGTCGCGAAACAGATCCGGAAATGCACGCGCCAGGATCTGGCGATTTTCCAGTGTGTAACCGGCGCCCGATGGTGATTGCGTGCGATCGTTCATCACCCACCACATGCCATCAGGTGCGCGCGCCAGATCCACGGCATAAGTGTGTAAGAACACATCGCCGGGCGGCTTGACGCCCTTGCACGGCCACAGGAAATGGTTGTGGCCGTAGATCAGTTCCGGTGGCAGCAATCCATTCCGTAACAGTTGTTGTTCGCCGTACAGGTCAGCCAGCACTTTATTCAGTAAATGCGCGCGTTGTGCAACGCCGGCGGCGAGTGTTTGCCATTCGGCTGCCGGAATAATGTTGGGCAATGTATCCAGTTGCCATAGCCTGTCTGCGCCTTGCGGGTCTGCGTAGACATTGTAGGTAACGCCGTTTTCGCGGATCTGGCGTTGTATCAGGCGCTCACGCTGCTGCATCTGCAGGTGGCTGCCATTCACTACTTGCAGCAGCCGCTTCCAGTGCGGGCGCACCACGCCGTTCGCATCCAGCATTTCCTGGTAGTGCGGAAGCGGGTCAGGCCTGTTTTCGTAAATCGAGAACAAAAGGGTGTTCCATATTGGGTACAGGTTCCGGTGCCTGCCAGGAGCCGGGCTTGTGGCCTACACGGAAGAAACGTGACAGCCGTCGGCTTTCTGCTTCGTAGGCATTGATCGGCAGTGTCTCATAACTGAGCCCACCGGGATGCGACACATGATACTGGCAACCGCCGATGGAACGGTTCATCCACGTGTCGACAATATCAAACACCAGCGGTGCCTGTACGCCGATAGTCGGGTGCAGGCAATTTGGTGACTGCCAGGCGCGGAAGCGGACACCGGCGACAAATTCGCCTACCTGCCCGGTGGCTTGCAGCGGCACGGTCTGGCCGTTGCAACTCAGCACATAGCGATCTGGCGCCATGCCGTTGACTTTGACCTGTATGCGTTCGAGTGATGAATCGACATAACGCACATTGCCGCCGGGCGCGCCTTGTTCGCCCATCACATGCCAGGGTTCCAGCGCATGGCGTAATTCGAGCGACATGCCTTTCACGTGGTAATCGCCGCAGCGCGGGAAGCGGAATTCAAAATGTGGTGCAAACCAGTCGCTCTCCACCGGGTAGCCGAAATCGCGCAGTTCTTCGATCACATCGTTGAAATCCTGTTGCACAAAATGTGGCAGCAAGAAACGGTCATGCAATTCTGTTCCCCAGCGCGCCAACCTGTCTGGCGCATACGGGTGTTGCCAGAATCGGGCAATCAATGCGCGCAATAACAATTGTTGTGCGAGACTCATCTGCGCATGCGGCGGCATTTCAAATGCACGGAATTCCAGCAAACCCAGACGGCCGGTGCTGCTGTCGGGTGAAAATAATTTGTCGATGCAGAATTCAGCGCGATGCGTGTTGCCCGTGATATCCACCAACAGATTGCGCAACAAACGGTCCACCAGCCACGGTGGGCAATCCATGCCGGCCGCCGGGAATTGCTTGAAGGCAATTTCCAGTTCGTAGAGTGAATCATTGCGTGCTTCGTCCACGCGTGGCGCTTGCGACGTCGGGCCGATAAACAATCCGGAAAACAGGTAAGAGAGCGATGGATGGTTGTGCCAGTAACTGATCAGGCTGCGCAGTAAATCCGGACGGCGAAGGAAAGGCGAATCCGGTGGTGTTGCGCCGCCCAGTACAAAATGGTTGCCACCGCCTGTGCCTGTGTGCCGTCCATCCACCATGAATTTTTCTGTGCTGAGCCGTGACAGGCGCGCGGCTTCGTAGAGAAACGTGGTGCGTTCGCTGAGTTCATCCCAGCTGGCAGCCGGGTGGATATTGACTTCGATAACGCCGGGGTCGGGTGTGACGCGGAAATGCTGCAAGCGCGGATCCAGCGGCGGTTCATACCCTTCCAGCACCACCGGTGTGCCGAGCACTTTTGCGGTGGCTTCGATAGCAGCCACCAGTTCAAGGTAATCCACAGCCGAACGCAGGGGCGGCATAAAGAGGTACAGGCGGCCAAAGCGGGGCTCTGCGCACAAAGCTGTGCGTGTGATGTGGGCAGCGGATTCTCCCTGTCCGGGCGCTGGCGGCGCGTATTGCGGCCCTGTATAGGTTGTCTGCGACTGCTGGCGGATCTGCGAGCTGGAAGGCAACGGCGCGAACGGTTGCCCCGGATCAAATGCATGTACATACGGATAATCAGCCTTGGCTACCCAGGGCTGGGAGTCCAGCGGCAACCGGTAACCCAGCGGGGAATCCCCCGGCAGCAGGCGACAATATTCGCCGCGCAAATACCAGAGCCCGGTTTCCCACTGCGTGCCATCGCTTGAGCGCGCCAGTGGCAGCACATGCCCCACAACATGCGAGAGTTGCTGGTCGAACACTTTCCGCAAGCGTTCACGCTCCATGGCATCATCCAGGCGCGCATCTTCCGGTGTCACGTTGACGGGTAGCCGGCGTTCGCGCCACAGGTAGTACAGCCAGTCTTCGTATGCCGGGAAAATGTATTTGCCGTTCAAGCGCAACCGCGATGCAACGCCGTGCAGGAATTTGCTGGCAAGGCATGCGTCTGCACCATAGCCGCCGCTTTCATCGGCATACAATTCCGGATCCATCCAGATGGGTTCGCCGTCCTTGCGCCAGAAACAGTTCAGCGACCAGCGAGGCAATTGTTCGCCGGGATACCATTTGCCCTGACCGAAGTGCATCAACCCGTGCGGTGCGTAATGACGGCGCAAGCGGTGGAACAGGTTGCCGGCCAGCAGACGCTTGGTGGGCCCCATGGCTTCGGTATTCCATTCCGCGCCATCCGGATCGTCAATTGCCACAAAAGTAGGTTCGCCGCCCATCGTCAGGCGCACATCGAGGCGCTGCAGATCTTCATCAATGGTTTTGCCGAGTGTGATGATCCTGTTCCATTGGTCTTCTTCATACGGCTTGGTGACGCGTGGTGCTTCCCACACGCGTTCAACCGCCATGACGTGTTCAAACTCGCATTCACATTTATCCACTGCACCGCTGATGGGAGCAGCTGAAGAAGGATCCGGGCTGCATGCCAGCGGGATATGGCCCTCGCCGGCAAAGAGCCCGGAGGTGGGATCAAGCCCCACCCAGCCGGCGCCCGGTAAATACACTTCGCACCACGCGTGCAGGTCGGTGAAATCCTTGTCGGTGCCGGATGGGCCATCAAGTGATTTCACATCCGCCACTAACTGGATCAGGTAACCCGACACGAAACGTGCCGCCAACCCCAACCGGCGCAACAGTTGCACCAGCAGCCACGCGGTATCACGGCAGGAACCGGAGCCCAGCTGCAAGGTCTGGTTCGGGGTTTGCACGCCGGGTTCCATACGGATCACGTAACGGATATCGCGACTCAAGCGCTGGTTCAGCGCCACCAGAAAATCGTTGGTGGGTACCGGTGTTTTATCAATGCTGTCGACATATGCATTGAAGAGTTTGCTGCGGGGCAAGCAGCGTAAATAAGGTGCCAGCTCGCGCCGTTCTTCCGGTGTGTAGATAAATGGAATGTCTTTGGCGTGCGGTTCGAGAAAAAAATCGAAGGGATTGAACACCGCCATTTCTGCGATCAGGTCCACTTCAACACGGAATTCCTGTGTCGGCTCCGGAAACACAAAGCGCGCCATGAAATTGCTTTGCGGATCCTGTTGCCAGTTGATGAAGTGTTTGCCGGGCGTCACATTCAGCGAATACGACAGGATGCGCGTGCGGCTGTGTGGTGCAGGGCGCAAGCGCACCACCTGCGGGCCGAGTGTCACAGGCCGGTCATAACGGTAGTGTGTGACATGATGAAGCGCGACGTGGATAGACATAGAAAAATACTTCAACAGCCGGTGTTGGCTATTCAGACGGCAAGACTTGTGCCAGTCATGGTTTTCGGGGGTTTAACACGAAAAAAACAGCGCGATAGCACCATATCCGCGCAGCACAGGCGCTATAACAGTGCGTCTATAAAGGGGCAGCCCCGGTGTGGTTGAGCATGCTGGTCAATGCGATCAAGGGTAAACCGACCAGCGCAGAAGGGTCATCGCTGTGCACAGATGCCAGAATCGCAATGCCCAGTGACTCACTCTTGAAGCTGCCGGCACAATCAAAAGGTGTGTCGCGTTCAAGGTATGACATGATCTGTGCATCACTTAGCTGGCGGTAACAGACGGCGGTCTCGACGACGTGTTGTTGCAGGGTGTTGTTGCGTGCATCCAGCAAGACGACAGCGCTGTGAAAAATCACTGTCTGGCCGCGCAATTGCTGTAATTGTCTGACTGCTGCATCGAAGCTGCCGGGTTTGCCGAGAATCTGTTCGCCAAACGCAACAGTCTGGTCGGAGCCGATAATCAGGGCATCCGGATATTGCGCGGCAACAGCGCGCGCTTTCCCGGCAGCCAGGCGCAAAGCCATTGTGCTGGCGTCTTCATTATCCTGGCGGGATTCGTCAATATCCGGTCTGGCGCAAACAAAAGGCACGCCCAGTGTGTCCAGTTGTTGCTTGCGGTAGCGCGATGAAGAAGCGAGGACAATCTGCATTATCGTTCATTGTTCTTTTGGGAAATTTCTTTTTCCAGTGCGTGCAGGCGTTCTTCTATTTTCTGCAAATGCCCCAGTATTTTCTGTTCGCTGACAAGAACCTGCACCTCTTTTTCCAGCACTTGTTCTTCTTTTTTTACCAGTTTCAATTCTTCACGGGTCACAAAGAAGGCGGAAAAGTTGGCCGTGATCAATGAGAAAAGCCCCATGCCCAGCAGCATCACCAGACCTGCCAGCAATCGCCCGCCGCTGGTGGCTGGCACCACATCGCCGTAGCCAACGGTCGTGACGGTTACCCATGCCCACCAGATGCCTTCTTCAATGTTTTTGAATCCGGGTTCTATGGCAGCCATGATCACGCCAGCGCAAAATACGAAAATCCACGCAGCCAGAATGGTCAGACCAAGATTGTTACGTGATAACACCACCCGGATAGTGCTGGAGAGATTGGCGAGCTTCAGCACCACCAGCGCAAAACGCACTGCGCGCAACATGCCGAGTTCCTGTTCGTGCCACAAGGCCGGCATGGCAACAACAATGACCACCAGGTTGAACCAGTTGTCCCGCAGGTAACGCCAGCGATGTTTGGCGAGGCACAGCAGGGTGACGAGTTCCGCCACAAAAAACCCCCACAGTACCCAGTCGCTGA
>ERZ724527.1593-NODE-1593-length-10636-cov-7.218316_pt1 | contig 10636 bp, 8 predicted proteins | sample MGYA00376060_ERZ724527 | MGnify/ENA primary metagenome ERZ724527 (study PRJEB28724, sample SAMN07190886) | activated sludge metagenome | isolation source: activated sludge of sewage treatment plant in Hong Hong | place: USA: Christiansburg, Virginia | collected...
TCGTCAAGCTGGTGTTTGACCCGGCGCAGATCAGCCTGCGCGAGGTACTGGAAATTTTCTTTGTGATCCATGATCCAACCACGTTGAACCGTCAGGGCAACGACTCCGGCACCCAGTACCGCAGCGGCATTTATTTTTCAACAGCCGAACAGGAAGGCGTGGCGCGTGAGGTCATGGCCGAGATGGCCGCCAGCGGCACCTACAGCCGCCCCATCGTCACCGAAGTGGTCGCGCTGGCCAATTACTGGCCGGCTGAGGATTACCACCAGGACTTTTTCGAGCGCAATCCGCACCAGGGTTATTGCATGGCGGTCGCGGCGCCCAAGGTGGCCAAGTTCCGCAAGACCTTTGCCCGCTTGCAGAAAACCTGACCTGCATCAACTTTTTGGCGCGCGGGAGCGGGGCCGCTGCTCCACAGGCTGATAGGCGACGGTAAGATGGAAATGTGATTGCGTCGCAATGCATTCCCCAACAAACCCCTGGCCCGCACTGGCGCCTGCCACTTCGGCACACGCCTTTCGCTGGCTGGTTACCGAGACCCTGTCATGAGCCAAACTCCTAGCACTTCCATTCGTACGGTGGCCCTCGTCGGCCATGGCGCAGCCGGCAAAACCACCCTGGCCGAGAGTCTGTTGGCCGCCTCCGGGGCCATCACCAGCCGGGGTTCGGTAGAAAAAGGCAACACCACGTGCGACTTCGACCCCATGGAGAAGGAGTTTGGCCACTCACTGCAAACGGCGGTCGCCAGTGTGCAGTGGGGTGGCGCACAGATCCACCTGATCGACACCCCCGGCTACCCCGACTTTGCCGGTCAGGCGATAGCGGCCCTGGCCGGTGTGGATACCGCGTTAGTCGTCATCAATGCACAAACCGGCATCGAGCTGGCGACCGAACGTATGTTCAACCTGGCGGGTGACCGGGGCCTGTGCCGCATGTTGGTGGTCAACAAGATCGACGCCGACAATGTGGACCTGCCCGCCTTGGTGGCGTCGATTCGCGAACGTTTTGGCAAGCAATGCCTGTTGCTGGACCTACCCGCCCACCAGGGGCAAGACGTGGTCGAATTGCTGGGGCATGCCGACGGCGACAGCGACTTCGCCTCGGTGGCAGCGGCGCACCGCGCCCTGATTGACCAGATCATTGAAGAAGACGACAGCCTGATGGCGCGTTACCTGGAAGACGGCGTGGAACCTGATCCGCAGGAATTGCACGCACCCTTTGAAGCGGCATTGCGTTCCGGGCATTTGATTCCCATTTTGTTTGTGTCGGCCCGCACCGGCGCCGGGGTGCCGCAATTGCTGGATGCCTTGTCCAAGCTGGCGCCCAATCCGGCCGAGGGCAACCCGCCTCCGTTCTACAAAGGTGAGCCAGGCGCCCAACCGCAGTCTTTTGAGAGCCAGCCGGACGATGCCTTGCATGTGCTGGCCCATGTGTTCAAGGTCGTGATGGACCCCTTCATCGGCAAGATGGGGGTGTTCCGTGTGCACCAGGGCACGGTGCGCAAAGACGCGCAGTTGTTTGTGGGCTCGGGCAAGCGGCCGTTCAAGGTAGCCCACCTGTACCGGTTGCAGGGCAAAGACTACGTCGAAGTGCCCAGCCTGGTGCCGGGCGACATTGGTGCCGTGGCCAAGGTGGATGACATCGAGTTTGACTGTGTGCTCCACGATTCCCACGACGAGGACCACATCCATCTCAAACCCCTGCAGTTTCCGTTGCCGATGCAGGGGCTGGCGGTGCACACCAAACGCAAAAGCGACGAACACCGTTTGTTTGAAATTTTGCACAAACTGGAGCTCGAAGACCCTTGTTTCAAGGTGGAGCGCCACCCCCACACCAACGAGACCGTGATTCGGGGCTTGGGCGACATGCACTTACGCACCAAGCTGGCGCGTATGCAGCACCAGTTCAAGATGGAGCTCGATACCAGTCCACCCAGAATCGCCTACCGCGAAACCATCACCCAGGCATCCGAGGGCCACTGCCGCCACAAAAAACAAAGCGGCGGTGCCGGCCAGTTTGGTGAAGTCATGTTGCGCATCGAACCGTTGGAGCGTGGTGCCGGCTTCGAGTTTGTCGACGTCGTCAAAGGCGGCGCCATTCCCGGGGTCTTTATGGCCGCGGTGGAAAAAGGCGTACGACAGGCACTGGCCGATGGTGTTGTTGCGGGTTACCCAGTGCACGATTTGCGCGTCACCGTGTATGACGGCAAGACCCATGCGGTGGATGGCAAGGACATCGCGTTTACGCTGGCCGGCCGCAAAGCCACCATTGAAGCGGTGCGCAAAGCAACACCCATTGTGCTGGAGCCCATGGTCAATATTGAGGTTCTGGCGCCCGAGGCGTCCATCGGCGACCTGACCGGCGACCTGTCCAGCAAACGCGGGCATGTGACGGGAACACAACCCCGTCCGGCGGCAACGGCTGCCATCAGCGGCCAGATTCCATTGGCAGAGTTGGACGATTACCAGGGGCGTTTGAAGTCGCTGACCGCAGGCCAGGGCAGTTACACCATCGAGTTCTCCCACTACGCCCAGGTGCCAAGCCAGACCCAGGCCCAACTGGTGTCGGCGCACAAGGCGGTCAACCTGGACGACGAGTGAGCCTGGGGCCGGGACACCGGCCCGCTACAACCACCATCTTCAGCGCTCTCGAATTGAGAGCGACGCGCTGAGATCTGACGGGGGTTTAGGCCGTCCTTGCATCAGCAAGTTGGTGGTGCCCGCAACACCTCGGCAGCCCAAATTGCTGTGCGAGAATCGGGCTCTATGAATTCTTGCGCATTCAGGTCATTTGCTGTGGGAGTGGTGCTGCTGGCCACCTCCATGGGCAGTGCTGCCTTGAGCCTGGGGCGCTTGCAAGGGGCGGCATGGGTGGGGCAAAGCCTGGACGTTCAAATTCCGGCCCAACTCGACCACAACGACGACGTTCAACCCGATTGTCTGAGCGCAGATGTGCAGTATGGCGAGACCCTGGTGGACTCCGCACGGATCACCGTGAGCTGGGTACCGGCTAACGCGCGGGCAGTCGGCAGCGGACAGGCGGTTCGTGTCAGGTCCACGGTCCTGATTGACGAACCCATTGTCTCCGTGAACCTGCGGGTCGGTTGTCAGCAAAAGTTATACAAGCGTTATGTTTTGTTTGCCGATTTGCCCACCAGCGTAGTGGAGCCACCGGCGCAGACCCCGCAAACTGCGCAAGCCGGTGCCAAGTTGGTGACCACTGCCGTGTTGGCCGCAGCCGCCAGTGTGGGTGGGCGCGCCGAACCACCCCGCCCGGCCGCGCCAGCAAAGGTTTCCGTGCCGACGCCACGCGTCGCCAAACCCCGCACTGAACCCGTGCCGGTCACGGTGCCATCCGCACCTGTGCGGGTGATCAAACCCCAGCGTCCGCCGTCCAAAGCCCGCCTCAAGCTCGACCCATTGGACCTGTTGATGGACTATGCCCCGGTCTTGCGGTCGTCAGATGAGATGTTGTCACTCCCTCAGGAGGACCCCCAAAAGCGCAGTGAAGCGGCTGCACTATGGCAGGCGCTGAATGCCAGTCCTGAAGCGTTGCTGCAGGAAGGCGAGCGACTGCAGCGTCTGCAGAAAGACCTGCAAACCCTGCGTGCTGTGACAACAGAGAACCAAAAGGGTTTACTGGAACTCGCGGGCAAAACCCAGCAAGCGGAGTCGGAACGTTACGCCAACGGCTTGGTATATGGCCTGATTGCACTCTGGATCATCAGTCTGCTGGTGTTGTTCTGGGTTTGGCGGCGGATGCGGGAACAAGATGTGAGCAACTGGGCGCAAGGCCTTGACTATGGGGATGAAAGCGTGATGCCCGACGTCGTGCCAGACCAGCCGGTGCGGCGATCAGAGCCTGAAACACCTGGGGGGCTTAAGCCCAAACCGGTGGCTGTCCAACCGCTTGCAACTCCACCCTTGACCGAGGTGGACTTGGATTTGGGCTTGATGGAGTCGTCTGAGAGCGCGTTGATGCCGGTTGGCGCCATTTATTCGCCTCCAGCCCCTGCGGTGCCGCCGCCTTCGATGCGCGACTCGAAGAAGTTATCACCCGCTGCGGAGCGTGGTGTCGGACATGTGGACTTTCAGCTCAGCATTTCACCCGGCGCACGTGCCATTGATTCGGCCGAACTGGTGGATGCGCGTCAGCAGGCCGAATTTTTTATGTCTCTGGGGCAACACGAAAAGGCGATTGAAATTTTGACCACGCGGATCGCGCAAGTGGGAGTGTCCAGTCCTCTGGTGTGCCTGGATTTGTTGAAGATTTACCACCGCCTGGGTCGGCAAGCCGAGTTTGACTTCATGCGCACCGAGTTCAACCACTGGTTCGCCGGACGGGTACCGGAGTATTCAGAGTTTGGTAACGTCGGTCGCTCGCTCGAACGATATCCGAAAATCATGGAGCGTATTGTGTCCCTGTGGCCCTCACCAGAGGTGCTTGAATACATCGAAGGTTGCATCTACCAACACGCAGAAGAGGGTGACGGTGTGGTGTTCGATTTGCAGGCTTACCTTGATCTGCTGTTTCTGCACGGTGTTGCCAAACGAATCGTGCGGCAAACGGAAGCTGGCGTTGAAGTGGATACATCGGAGTCATTGCGCATTTCGCCACGCCCGCAGGGAACAGCCCCCGCACGCCAGGTGCGTGAAACCAAGACAGGTGCCGCGCGCACCCCACGCACGGGTACACCGTTACGCGGCTCGCGTCGGCGTGGTCCGGGCGACGAACCCGACCCGGCAAGGGCTGTCGACAACCAGGTCGCACCCTTAGGCCCGATGCGGGTTCCAACAAGCGTAAGTTTGCCAATCATTGAGCAGGAGCAAACGCCTGCGACCACCAACAGCACCAAACCCGTTCTGACGGATTTCAACTTTTTTGGCTTACGCTGACTCTGCTGACAATCAGGCTGCAGAATCCGGCGAGTTGAGGAGTACCTGTGCGTCCAGCCGCATCTGTCTTTCATGGGCTTCGATGCTGCTTAACAAGGCCCGCGCCCCTTCTTTGACCGTTGCATCACCGCACTCCAATGCCTCGTTAGCGAGCTCGCGCGCCTCAGACCACAGTTCCAGCGCCACAGATTCCTGTGCCAACGCCAGGGTCACGGCGTAGTCTGGCTCGTGAATTTCGTGTGATCCCTCTGTTTCCCATGTTTCGGTTGATGCTGCAGCCGCCATGGGAGTCGGCGATTCGTCTGCACTGGGGCCGAGTTCCAATCGGGGGTGCGCTTCCAAACTTGCGCTGTCTGCGTTCTCGACCACAGCTTGCGTCTTTGCTTCGTCCAGGAAAGGTTCAGGTGTCGCAGACAGGAGCGCAGGCGCAGGCGCAGGCGTTTCGCCCCCCGGAAGGTTGCTCAAACTGGCGAGCGCGGTAGGAGCATCATCCGGCTGCGCGGGTCCATCTTCTTCATATTCACGCAGCATGGAACGGGCTTCGCGCTTTTCAGCCAGGGACTTTCGGACGCGGGTCACTTCATTGGCTGCCGCTTCGGGATCAAACGCAAATGCAGGCTGAGCGCGTGCAAAGATCGTTGCGCTGGGCGGGGGCTGCGGAAGTGGTGGGGCGATTTCAGTGGGCTCTGGTGTTGCCACCGGCTGAGTGGCTGGCGCGGGTTCCCACACGGGTGGCGGGCCTGGTTCTGGTTCTGGTTCTGGTTCTGGTTCATAAACCGGTGCCACCGGAACGGCAACAGGCGGTGGTTCAGCAGCACGGGGTTGGGCTTCGGGGCGCTGCACGCCGGCAAATTCGCGCGGGTGCCTGAGGTCTTTGACCGCCACTCGGTTCTGCTGCTGCAGGCTGGTACGAGGGCGTCGCCACAGGTACCACCACACGGCAAGCATCAAGCCAAAAAACAGTGCCATAGTGCCCAGCATGGCCAAATCCATGGGGGGCATGGAGGAAAAGGGACCGGGCGCCTCACGTGATTGCAACTGCTGGAGGGTGCGCTGGGTAGCGAGCGCTTCTTGTTGCAAGGTTTTGATTTGCACTTCCATGCGGTCGAAGTTGCTGACACCACCCACAGCGCTGGTCTGTGGCGGAGTCGCTTGTTCCGGCGGTAATGGTGAGTAAGGCAAAATTGTGTCGCCAGGTAGACCGTGGGCCCTGCCATGGGCTTGATCCTGCCCACGCTGCGGCGATGATAGTGCACAACCAGCTGTATCAGAGGGGCCAACTGTGCGGATTTACCCCATGTTCGGACGGATCGCGTTGAGATCGAGACCTTAGAATCCAACAGCCGATGGCTGCGCTTCAGCCGCTGACCCAAACCCCAACCATGCCACCCACCTCCGATATTCGCATCCGCAGCGTTCGACCGCTGATTTCGCCCGCCATTCTGGAGGACGAATTGCCACTCGGTCCGGCCGGTGCCGACTTTATTGCCCAGGCGCGGCGCTCGGTGGCCAATATTGTGCTAGGGCTGGACGACCGCTTGCTGGCCGTAGTGGGCCCCTGTTCCGCGCACGATCCGCAGGCGGTGTTGGAATACGGGCGCAATTTGTCAGTGCTGGCCAAACGCCTGTCCAACGACGTGGTGGTGGTGATGCGGGTCTATTTTGAGAAGCCGCGCACCGTAGTGGGGTGGAAAGGCCTGATCAATGACCCCGGGCTGGACGGTAGCTTCCAGATCAACCGCGGCCTGCGCCTGGCCCGCAAGCTGCTGTTGGACGTCACCGCAGAAGGCTTGCCCATTGCAACCGAGTTTCTGGACACCACGCTGGGCCAGTATTACGCCGACCTCATTTCCTGGGGCGCCATCGGCGCGCGCACCACCGAGAGCCAGATCCATCGGGAACTGGCCTCAGGCTTATCCATGCCGGTGGGATTCAAGAACCGCACCGATGGTGACCTGCAGGTGGCGGTGGACGCCATTTTGTCGGCGCGCCATCCGCATTCGTTTCCCTCACTCACCCACGAAGGCGCGCCTGCGGTGTTGACGACCTGCGGCAATGAGCACGGCCATCTGGTGCTGCGCGGTGGCAGCCGCAGTGGCCCCAATTTTTCGGCGGAACACATCGCACAGGCGGTGGCCCTGCTGCAAAAAGCTGCGGTGCCCAGCGCCATCCTGGTGGACTGCAGCCACGCCAACAGCGGCAAACGCTATGACCAACAACCCGCCGTGGCGCGCGACGTTGCGGGGCAGATCGCCGCCGGGCAACGCGCCATCATCGGTGTCATGCTGGAGAGCCATCTGGTGGCAGGGGCGCAATCGGTGGTGAGCGGCCAGCCACTGACCTACGGTCAAAGCATCACCGATGGCTGCCTGGCGTTCGACGACGTGGTTCCGGTGCTGGAAGACCTGGCGCAGGCGGTGCGCACCCGTCGCCAGCAATTGCTATCAATTAAGTAGCTGCTTACGCATATTCCACCTGGGCTGGAGCCCAATTGAATGCCTCCGCTTCGCGTCGACGACCACTTGGACTGACTACAGCCTAGGGAAAGCACCGACAAAAACGGTGATCAATTGTCGTTCCGTGGACATTTCGCCATCAATTCAAAGCGTAGCATCGGCTGCGCTCATTGACGTACACGTCACATCCATTGAAACACTCTTGGCCAAGGAACCACCATGAAAAGTTCTGCTCCGTTGTCTGTGCCCGATAAGGCTGGGTCTCTTGAAGCCTTCACGGCAGGACCGTCGCGCCGACGTATGCTCGGTGCCTTGGCTGCGCTGCCCTTGGCTTGCCATGTCCCGGCGCGGGCCGATGAAACCGGCCCGATAAAAATTGCACAGTCCATCGCATTGACCGGACCGCTGGGCGAATTGGGCCAGGCCATGCACAACGGCGCCAAGGTTTGTTTTGCAGCCATCAATGCCAAAGGGGGCGTCAACGGTCGCGCCATCGAACTGGCGGTGGCCGACGACGGTTACGACACCAAACGGGCATTGGCCAATGTCGGCGGCTTTATGCAAGACCGCAGCAACTTTGCCTTGTTTAACTGCATGGGTACGCCAATGGTTGAGGCCATGTTGCCCCAGGTGATCGAATCGGGCATGCCCTTTTTTGCGCCCTTTTCCGGCGCTCTATCAGTACGCCCGAAAAACGCGCGCAATGTCATGAACATCCGCGCAAGTTATGCCGACGAAGCGGAGCAGCTGGTGCAACACCTGGCGACGGTGGGCATCAAACGCATCGCCATTGCCTACCAGAACAACTCGTTTGGCAAAGAGGTTTTTGCCGCAACGCAACAGGCAATGACACGGTACAAACTCAATGCCGTGGCAACCGTGACCGTGGAGAACGACTCATCGGATGCTGTTGCCGCCGCACAGAAGATTGCCGCGTCCGAGCCTGAGGCGGTGCTGGTCGGTCTTGCCGGCAAACCCACCGTCGCGTTTATCAAGGCGGTGCGCCTTGAGCGCAAGGGGCTGCAGTTGTATGCACTGTCCATCATGGGTTCGGCGGCCACGGTCAAAACGCTTGGTGCCGACGCCACTGGCATGACCATCTCCCAGATTGTTCCCCTGCCAAGCAACCCTTCGCGACCGGTGGTACGGGATTTTCAGTTGGCCTGGAAGGCCGCTCAGGTGGAACTGGAGCCATCCCACCTGGCGCTGGAGGGCTACATCAATGCCCGCATATTTGCCGAAGCCCTGCGCCGTGCGGGTCGCAACCCCACCCGAGCCAACTTCATTGACAGCGCCTGGAACATCAAACAATTCAATATGGGTGGTTTTGAAGTGAACTTCAATGAGTCCGCGCCGAACGCTTCCCGTTTTGTGGAACTGACGATGGTCTCGCGAGACGGGCGGTTTATTCGTTGATTTTGCTCTCCGATTAGGTTAACTGGGACGTACCTCGGCTTGCGGCGGAAGATCAGTTAACCCGTAATGTTCTGCGAATATCGCACTTCAACTACCGGGACACCTCCAACCTGGATGGACTTACGGGACTCTGCATCTTCAGTGAACCCCGCCGCACGGTAAAAGCGAATTGCCACTTCGTTTTTTGCCAGCACCCACAAGGTAACCCGGGTTGCACCCATACGTTTCATCGCCGCTAAGGAACCAAGCCACAGGGCCTGACCTGCACCGGAACCAATGAACTGGGGGTGAAGGTATATCGCCCAGACTTCAAAGTCCGTCGCGTGCGCACCGTCATCCCGGCACGGGCCGAACGCCACGAAGCCAGAGACCTGTCCCTCAACTTCTACGACCAATAGCCGTTGAACCTGTTTTTCGATGGCGTCGGCCCACATACGGGCGCGCTGCTCAATAGAAAGCGATGCGAGGAAATTCGGAGAAAGTATTCCGCCGTAGGCATGCTGCCAGCCCAGTACATGGGTTTTGGCGATGGCATCTACATCGGAAAAAAGGGCGGGGCGGACGTTCATGGCGGGGAAATGTTTGTGTTCCTTCATGGACTGGCTTCACCGTCGATTGCGCGGGTGGCTACTCGCAGTTCGTTCGTTGCCATGCTTGTAGTTGCCCGTGACACGCGCCATCAGTTGCTGCGCCTCTATGTCTCCGTTCTTGCGCTTGCGATGCGTAAAACCGAGATCGCCTTCAAGCGGCGCGTTCATGGCAAACCGCTTCGATGTTGTGCCCGTCCGGGCCAATAACGAAAGCCGCATAGTAGTTCGCGTGGTAGTGCGGGCGCAGACCTGGCGCGCCATTGTCTGTGCCACCGGCCTCCAGCGCGGCGCGATAGAAAGCGTCGACCTGCTGGCGATTCCCGGCCGTGAATGCCAAGTGCAGATGCGCCGGTTTTTCTTGGGTTTGGAACAAGCACAATGAAACCGTCCCCTTTGGTTGGCTAAGCTCCACACCGTTCGGTGGCCACTCCGTGACAACCGTTACACCGAGCGGTTCGAGCGCCTTGAGGAAGAAAGCTTTGCTCGCTGCATAGTCGCTGACTCCGAATTTCACGTGATCGAACATACGTTCTCCTGAAGTGTCTTGTGCCTGCCTCCGCGAGCAGCGCTCCCAAGGGGTTAGGCCCCAGGCGCGGGAATGAAGGAGAACACGCAAGCATCGACCGGCCTTCCGTGAAGTTGCAACCGGTTTCTGGCCGTGCACTCCAGCGTAGCACCGGCCCTGCGTGCGACCGATAGGCTTGCCCCGTTGCTCACCGCTGCCACTATCTCGACCCGCGTAAGACCGAGTCCGTTGAACGCGTAGTTGCGAAGCGCAGCGACGGCAGCAGTAGCGACCCCTTGACGCTGAGCTGATTCTCGGACCCAGTAGCCGAGATTGCAGAAGTTGTTCACCTTGTTGAACTGGTTCAGACCAGCTGCGCCTACGAAGCGACCAGTCGTCGATGAGAAGATACCGAACTCGTAACCAGTGCCTTCGGCGCGGCTGACCTCACATGCTCGAATCCAGGCAATGGCTTCTGCATGTGAGTAGCTGGATGTCGCCCAATTCATCCAGGCACCAACCGTAGCCGCAGATTCGTGTACGGCCTCTACGATGGATGGAACATCTTCATCTGATGTAGGGCGGAGGACGAAATTTCCGGAGTCGAGGGACAGCATTCTCTAGGGCCTAACAAATGCATTTCACAAAGTCTGCAAAGTGCTTCAGGCAATTCTAGGCGTGAAGCACCGCAGGCCGCAGAGATTGGGGCAGGGGGCCGCGCCGATTTGTGGGCGTTTGACACCATGAGGCGCGGTCCCCTGTCCCAATCTCTGC
>ERZ724527.1594-NODE-1594-length-10635-cov-7.629301_pt1 | contig 10635 bp, 10 predicted proteins | sample MGYA00376060_ERZ724527 | MGnify/ENA primary metagenome ERZ724527 (study PRJEB28724, sample SAMN07190886) | activated sludge metagenome | isolation source: activated sludge of sewage treatment plant in Hong Hong | place: USA: Christiansburg, Virginia | collected...
CCAAGGGCGACCAGCGCATCAAACTTGCCGCTCTGCGCCATGGTTTGCAGAACCAGCGGGATTTCCAGTGCGCCCGGTACATTGGCGATGGCCATGTCGGCATCGGCAACACCAAGGCGCTTGAGTTCGTTCACACAAGCCGAAAGCAAACCTTCGCAGACCGGCAGGTTGAAGCGGCTCATCACAACGCCGACGCGCAGGCCAGCCCCGTTCAGGTTGTTGTCGTATTCGTAAATATTGTCAAAGCGGGGCATGGTTCAAAGCTCGGCAGGAGAGGTGACAAAACCGGTGACTTCGAGGCCGAAGCCGGTCATGGAAGGCATTTTGCGCGGACTGGAGAGCAGGCGCATTTTGGAGACGCCAAGATCGCGCAAAATCTGTGCGCCGATACCGTAGGTGCGCGGGTCCCACTTGGTCTGGACGCGTGACGGGGTTGCGTTAACCGCGCCGGTCAGGCGGGCAAGCAGTGCCTCGCCATCCTCCGGGCGGTGCATCAGAACAATGACGCCGTGACCATTTTTGGCCAGCGCCGCCTGCGCTTCATCAATCGAGAAGGATTGTTGCTTGCTAGCCGGGTCGAGGAAATCGAGCACCGACAGCGGCTCATGAACGCGCACCAGGGTTTCCGCAGCGGCCGGGATGGTGCCGCGCACCAGCGCCAGGTGGGTCGCGCCACTGGCGCGGTCAACGTAGGCGTGCAAACCAAAATCACCGTGCGCGGTAGACACAGTCTTGCTGGTCACGCGCTCGACCAGGGTTTCAGAGGCGGCGCGGTAGTGAATCAGGTCGGCGATGGTGCCAATGCGCAGATCGTGCAGCTTGGCGAACTCCATAAGCTCAGGCAAACGGGCCATGGTGCCGTCGTCGTTCATGATCTCGCAGATCACCGAAGAGGGTTCCAGACCGGCCATGCCGGCCAGATCGCAACCGGCTTCGGTGTGACCGGCACGGACCAGTACGCCGCCTTCACGGGCGGTGATCGGGAAGACGTGGCCGGGTTGCACGATATCGTCAGCAGTTGTGTTTTTAGCCACGGCAACCTGCATGGTGAGCGCACGGTCTGCTGCTGAAATACCGGTGGTAACGCCTTCAGCCGCTTCGATGGAAACCGTGAAAGCGGTGCCGTATTGCGTTTTGTTGTTGCGCGCCATCTGGACCAGGCCGAGTTTTTTACAGCGCGCTTCGGTCAGTGTCAGGCAGATCAGGCCACGGCCATGCTTGGCCATGAAATTCACGGCATCGGCCGTAATGTGCTCGGCGGCCATGACCAGGTCGCCTTCATTCTCGCGGTCTTCTTCATCGACCAGAATGACCATGCGGCCTGCCTTCAGTTCGGCGACGATCTCAGCGGTAGTAGCTATGGCGGGATGGGGTGGCATGAAAATCCGAAAACAAACGAAAAGGGGAGCTATTTTCGCAGAAACCACCCCCGCGCACCTAACTTTAACGTGCTCTTAGTGTTACGGCGGGTAGGCTTCAACCTGAATGCGCAAGCGTACATCATCGCCAATGAACGGCAATCCACTCAGCAACCCAAACTCCGAGCGGCGCAGCACACCTTGCGCATCGGCACCACAGCCGCGCTTGCGCAAGACCAGGTTGAAGCCGCATTTGAAGCGACTGACCTCCAGCCGCATCGGCCTTGCCTCGCCAAGCATGACCAGGGTGCCTTCAACGGCAACCAGCTTGTCCTGATCAAAAACCATGCTCTGACTGCGAAACAAAATATCGGGGAAGGCCTTGGTGTTGAACCAGGACTCGCCGCGCAGCACTTCGTCGCGCAAATCAAAACCGGTATCCAGCGAAGCGGCATCGATACGGATATCGATACGCCCGCCCGGTACCTCGCTGTCGAAATCTATACTGCCACTGGTGCGGCGGAACTGGCCGCGCTGCGTTGAGAAACCCAGGTGATCTATCTCGAAACTGGCGTAGGTGTGAGCGGGGTCGATGACATACTCCGCTGCGGCAAGAGGCAGGGAAAAACAGGCGAGCAGCAGGGGAATTGCCTTGAATGTCACGGTCGACGCCCAAAAATGGTCAAAAATTTTAAATGCGTTGCAGCGCTTGTGACACGCCACGAGGCGATGCGTTCCCCGGGCATTTCGGGTTAGCATCCCAGCCCATGCGGCACGCCCTGCTTTTCTCCGTTTTTGTCATTGCCTCCTGCGGCCTGGCCTATGAGCTGATCGCCGGCGCCCTGTCGTCCTATCTGCTGGGCGACTCGGTGACACAGTTTTCAACGGTGATCGGCTGCTACCTGTTCGCCATGGGTGCCGGTTCGTGGCTGTCCAAATACATCGTCAAGGATCTGGTCGGGCGCTTCATCCAGATCGAGCTGCTGGTCGGCCTCGTTGGCGGTTTTTCGGCGGTTGCCCTGTTCTTCGTTTTTACCTGGCTGACCGGCCCGTTCAAGCTGGTGCTCTACTTGCTGGTCTTCATCGTCGGCATGCTGGTCGGCCTGGAGATCCCGCTGGTCATGCGCATCCTGCAGCGCGAACTGGCCTTCAAGGATCTTGTCTCGCAGGTCCTCACTTTTGACTATCTCGGGGCGCTGGCCGTCTCCATCCTCTTCCCGCTGTTTCTGGCGCCGCATCTCGGCATGGTGCGCACCGGCCTGCTCTTTGGCCTGCTCAATGTCGCCGTGGCGCTCTGGGCCTTGCACCTGTTTCGCGATCAGTTGCCGGCGCGCGGCTGGATCGCCACCCAGTCCTGGGCCGTATTTGGCCTGCTGGCGCTGGGTTTTGGCGGCGCCGGGCAATTGACCTCGCTGGCCGAAACGCATCTTTATTCCGACGAAATCGTGTACGCCGAATCAACGCCCTACCAGCGTATCGTTGTCACGCGCTGGCGCGACGATCTGCGCCTGTTTCTCAACAACAACCTGCAATTTTCCTCGCACGACGAATACCGCTATCACGAAGCGCTGGTACACCCGGGGCTGGCCAGCCTGCCGTGGGCCAAGCGCGTCCTGGTGCTGGGTGGCGGGGACGGACTGGCGGTACGGGAAATTCTCAAATACCCGAATGTCGAGTCGGTAACGCTGGTTGATCTTGATCCAGCAATGACCGAACTGTTTTCGACCGCACCGGCACTGGTTGAACTCAACGCCGGCTCACTGAAATCACCACGCGTCAAAACGATCAATGCCGACGCCCTGCAATGGCTGGAGGAAAACCGCGAATATTTTGACTTTATCGTCATCGACTTCCCCGATCCGGCCAATTTCGCGCTGGGCAAGCTGTACACCTCGGCGTTCTACCGTTTGCTGGAAAAGCGCCTGTCGGCGCACGGGTTGCTCGTCGTCCAGTCGACTTCGCCGCTCTATGCCCGGCAGTCGTTCTGGTGTGTGGTGACAACACTGGAAGATGTCGGCTTGAAGACCGCCCCCTACCATGCGCTGGTACCCTCCTTCGGTGAATGGGGCTACATCATCGCCGGACGACAAAGTTTTGAATCTGTTGCGGTCGACGCGAAAAAGACACGATTTTTAACGTCGGAAACCACCGCTGGCCTGTTCACCTTCCCGGCCGACATGGCGCGCCTGCCAGCCGAGGTGAACCGGCTCAACAATCAGGTGCTGGTGCGTTACTTCGAGGCCGAGTGGCGCAAGGTGATTCGCTAGGCGCAGTCGTGAAAACTGCCCTCATCCACCGAAAAATAGACAGCGCGGTCACGCCCTTCATGCTTGGCCTGATAGAGCGCAACGTCGGCTGACGAGAGCAGCGTATGGGTATCAGCACTACTATCAGGAATCATCACGGCAACCCCTAGACTGATGGTCAGCACCTTGCCGGCTAGCACGCTCTCGTTGGCAATTTTCAGGGTGCTGACGCGCAAACGCAGGTTTTCAGCGAAATGGCGGGCTGCCTTGTCGTCCATACCCGGCAGGACCAGCGCGAACTCCTCGCCGCCATAACGCGCCAGCACATCCCCGGCTGGCTGAATCGCGGCCTGCAAGGCAATGGCAATATCGTGCAACACCAGGTCGCCCTGCTCACGCCCATAGAGATGGTTGTAGGCGCTGAACTGATCAATGTCGACAATGATGACCGCCAGTGGCTGTTGTTTGCGCTGCGCCTTGGCAAATTCAAGCGCAAACAGTTCGTCAAATTTGCGCCGGTTGTAGATCCCGGTTAGCGCATCACACGAGGCATTGCGCCGCAGGCTGACCGCTTGCTGGCGCAGTACGCGTTCACGTGAGACAGTGGCGGTGACATCGCTGATCTGGATCAGACAGCCACCGTCAGGCAGCGGCAGAACATGGATCATCTGCTGCATGCGGCGGTCGCGCTGACGATCCTCGGTGCTCTGGAAAAGTGGCAGCAAGGTCCCGTTGAGGGCAGGCGATAGCAATGATGGCATGTGGTCACGCAGGGCATGATCAACTGCGCGCTCAAGTCGGGTACCGGCGATTTCCGGCAAGACATCGAGCAGCGCCCGATTGGTCGCCGCCTCGCTGCTGCGTCCGATGCGCAAGGCCAGCCAGCGATTCCATTGAATGATTTGTTGCTCGGCATCGACCACGATGACGCCCACCTCAAGGGTGTCGATGATGGCGCACAGGCTGGAACAAGCCATTTTCATCATCTCAGAGCAATCCATTTTCGCGCAGATAAGCATCCAGGCAGTCAAGCATGGACTTCATGGAAACCACGCTGAGCAAGAACAGGATATGGCCCTGGACACGCTGCTGGCTGATCGTCATATCAACCTGCAGGACCAGCACCATCTGGTCATCAGCACCAAGAAAAGCCAGTGATTCGGTATCACCGAAGCGATGCACGGGCAAAGTGCCGTTCAAGGCGATATGAAAAAGGTCGGCGAGCGCACTCATGCAGGCGTTGAGAATGATGTTGCCGACTTCGCACATGGCCTCCTGCTCGAACTCCGAGAGCTCTTCTATGCTCATGTGCGGGCCGACCATCAGACGCACGATCTCCAGCGCATTCGATTCGGGAAAAATCAACATGGCCTCGGCGTCAAAAGCACCGGAGAAATGCTGGCTGACCGTCGAAAACTGGCGAAACTCGGAGCCCAGCAAGACCCTGGAAGCCTCCTCACGGCGCACCAGCGTCACCTCCGGGGCCGACAACAGCACCGTATCATTGACGATCTGACTCAGGCTGGAAGCCGCGCGGCCGACACCAATATTGAAAATTTCGCCCAGCGCATCGCGCTGCAACTCATTGAGGGCCATCGCCACTCAGCTCTCGAAAAAGCCGATGGCATCACCCACTGAAGCAGCGGTGATCGGCTTGGGCACGAAATGCAGCCCAACCTTCTGCGCCGCGTCGCGGGTGCTCTCCTGAATATTGGCCGTACATAGCGCAATGCGCATCTCCGGGTGACGAATGCGTATGCGCCCGGCTGCTTCAAGGCCGCTGATGCCAGGCATATTCACATCCATGCTGACAAAGTTGGGCAGATGCTCGTTAGCCAGCGCGATCGCCTCATCGCCTGTCGTTGCCTCGATGATGCGCCAGTGCGGGCGGCTATCGGCAATGATAGCCCGGATCAGCATGCGCGACATGCGACTGTCATCAACAATCAACAGCAGGGGAGTGTTGTTATTTTCCATAGCCCGATTATTACAAAGGTCAGTGGCTCATGCTATAGCTAGAATTGATAAATACCTATGCGCTATGATCAAAGTATGAGTGAGATGCACGCCCCAAAAAAAACAGGCGCCCCCTACTGGCTGGTCGTCGCCGCCGCCTATGTGATCGTCGCAGCACTCGCTGTGCTCAGCATTTCAAACGAATTCCGCCACATCGACGACACCATAGAGACACTGGCCCGTGAGCGCGGCACCGTCCTCTTTCGCCTGATCGAGCTGACCCGCGACTGGAACGCCATGCATGGCGGCGTCTACGCACCGATCACTGAAAAAACCCAGCCCAACGAGTACCTGGAACACCCCCGGCGCGACCTGGAAACTACGGACGGCCAGCGCCTGACCATGATCAACCCGGCCTTGATGACCCGCCAGATCGCCGAGATCGCCGAGAAGATCGATGGCGTCAAATTTCACATCACCAGCCTGAACCCGATACGCCCAGCCAATAAAGCCGATGAATGGGAGGCCGAAAGCCTGAAGCTGTTCGAAAAGGACGGCATCAAAGAACGGTTGTCACTGATTGAGGGCGATGCCGCCACGGTCCACCGCTACATGGCTCCACTTTTTGTCAAGGAACCTTGCCTCCGCTGCCATGCCAAGCAGCAATACAAGCTTGGCGACATTCGGGGCGGCATCAGCATCACCATGCCCGCCACCCGTGCCCTGAACATCCGCGATCAGCAACGCCAGCGCGCCCTGCTGTTTTACGGTCTGGCGGCGCTGGTCATTGCCTGTTTGCTGCATTTTGTGGCGGCCCGCACCCGGCGCCACCTGGCCAATCTGAAGCACTTGGCCGGTCAGCAGGAACTCCTGATTGGCGAACGCACGCGCGAACTCTCGGTGGCCAATCGCAGCCTGCAGGCAGAAGTTGAGCAACGAAAACAGAGTGAGAACGAACTGCGCATTTCTGCAGCCGTCATGGAAAATGCCGCCGAAGGCATCATGGTGACCGATGGCGACAACCGAATTATTCGCGTCAACCCGGCCTTCACTGTGATTACCGGCTACCGCCCGGCCGAGGTACTGGGCAAGAACCCGCGTGTTCTAAGCTCAGGACGCCACGATGCTGCCTACTACACCGCACTATGGGCCGGCCTTGATCAGGACGGGCACTGGTCAGGCGACATCTGGAACCGGCGCAAGGATGGCTCGGCCATCCTTTGCGCCCTGGCCATTGCCAGCATCAGCGAACGCCAGAGCGGCGTTGGGCGCTACGTTGCCACGTTCTCCGACATTACCCGACGCAAGGAAGTCGAAGACAAACTCCGCCATCGCGCCAGCACCGACCCGCTGACCGAACTACCCAACCGCGCCCTGTTCTTCGATCGCCTGCAACAATCCCTGTCGCAGGCCGAGCGCTATGCGCAGACCTTCGCCCTGTTCTATGTCGATCTTGACCACTTCAAGGAAGTCAATGACAGCCTCGGGCATGCCGCCGGCGACCAACTACTGATCGAAACTGCTCGTCGTCTGCAGCAGGCAGTGCGTGAGTCCGACACAGTAGCCCGTCTCGGCGGTGACGAATTCGCCATTATTCTGACCCAGGTACAAGGACAATCCGAAGTCGAGGATGTTGCCAGACGGATCGTCGATGATCTCGCCTCGCCCTTCAAACTGGAGGCCGGCGTCGCCCACGTCTCCGGCAGCATCGGCATCGCCATCTGGCCGGATGGCGGCAAGGATACCGATACGCTGACCCACAATGCAGACCTCGCTCTTTATAAAGCCAAGGCAGGTGGCCGCAGCACCTACAAACTCCACGTTCCAGAGTAAAATATTACCGTTGAGTAGATTTTTGGCTGTTTTTTGGTGTCGACCGCAACAAAGCCTTCGGCAGTTTTCCAAGTTTCGTTAATATAGTTACTCGACAGCGCTCCGTAGCGCGTCATCAAAGGATTCCGGCTAAATCATGCCCATTACTTCGCGAATTTTCATTCGCTCGGTTTTTCTGAGTTGTTTTATAGGCCTTGCCGGCTGTACAGTGCTCTGGCCCGCCCACGAAACACCCAGCATGGACCTGCCAGCACCGGCGCTCCAACCCCTGAGCATCGATCGCCAATGGTGGAAAGCCTTTGGCGACCCCGCGCTTAACCAACTGGTCGACGATGCGCTGATCAACAACCTTGATCTGGCCAAAGCCGCAGCCAATATCGAGGAAGCACGCGCCAATGCCGGCGCCGCCCGGGCCTTGCTCTCGCCACGCGTAGACGGGGTCGCCAAGGTTGGCGCAACCCAGCGCCAACTAACCTATGCTGCCAGTCAAGACGAGATCAATCAGGTAACCGCGACCGCTTCAGTAGGTGCAGCTATCAGCTGGGAAATTGACCTCTGGGGTCGCATTCGCCAGATGAATGACGCGGCCCTGGCTCGCCTCAGCGCTTCCGAACACACCCGCAATGCCACGGCACTCTCGGTTTCATCCGCCGTCGTCGATACCTACCTGCAGTTGCGTACCCTCGACACCAAACTCGTCATGACCCGCGATGCCGCGCGCGACCTCAAATACGCCGCCAACCTTGAATACCGGCGCTGGAAGGCCGAGGCTGGCACCGAACTGGCCTATCGGCAGAGTCTCGCCGAATGGTCGGCGACCGAAGCCCGTATCCCCGGCATCGAGGCGGCGATTGCCAAGACCGAACTCGCCCTGCACATACTCGTTGGCCGCAGCCCGCGCCAAATGGCTGAACATCTCGTGCGTGGCATCCAACCCGGCGTGCCCGACACCCCGCGTGAATTCGACTCCGCACTGCTGCTTCGCCGACCAGACGTCGCTTCGGCCGAACAGATGCTCGTTGCCGCCCATGCCGACATCAATGCTACCCGCGCCGAGCGCTACCCGCGCCTCAACCTGTCCCTGCTCGCCGGGCTGATCGCCAGTTCCAGCAGCCTGATCACCGGCTTCCCACTATTCTGGGATGCTGCCGCCGGCCTCAGCGGCCCAATCTACGATGCCGGACTCATCCAGTCCAAAACCGAAGGTGCCGAGGCACGCAAGGAAAGAGCGGTGGCGCAATACCGCTACGCCGTATCCGTTGCCTTCCGCGATACCTATGAGGCCATGATCCTGCGCAACACCAGCGACAGCCAGGTCGCCTCCTCGGAAGCCGAGGTCGCCACCCGCAAGCAATCGCTGGTTCTGACCCAGAAAAGTTACGACGCCGGTCGTTCCAGCAAATTTGAAGTACTTTCCGAGTCCATCAAGGTATTGAACGCCCAGCTTTCGCTGGCCGATGCCCGCCAAAATCAACTACTTGCCCGAAGCCAGTATTACAAGGCACTGGGAGGAGGCTTCTGATGATGTTCCACGTTTATACCGACCCGAAACCCGAGGGTTATTTTGTCAACGAGCCGTTCGGCATCTATCGCACCATTCTCGATGCCGACTGGTTGCTCTATATTCTTCTACCCCTCCTGCTCGTTTTGCTGGTTGGCGGCCTGATGCTGGCCTGGCGTGTGCACGAAATCCCGGCGCACAAGGCTGACCACAAGAAGATGCGGCAAGCCGAACTGGTCACCGCCCTGACCTTGCTTGGCCTGTTCATGCATGAGATCTGGGCCGTCGCCCTGTTCATTGCCTATATGGACTGGAACGCCCTTGAGGACTTCATGGTGCGCATCCTGCGTCGCTCACGTACCCCGGCGGCAGATGATGCCGCCTCCCATGCCGCACCAACGGTTGCCGAGGAGTCCAAGGCATGAAACTTACCCTTGTTCCTTATCTGCTGATCTGCTGGTTGCTGATCAAGTTCGGCATCGTCAAAAAGACGATCGGCAATTTTGTTGCCATGGGCCTCGGCGCCGTCTTCGTACTTTTCATGCTGCTGACCTTCACCCGCTTCTACGCCTTCATTGACCTGACCGCGACAACCACGGTCAAGGCCCCGCACATCGTACTCAACAGCCCAGCCGGCGGCGAAATCGACAAGCTCTACGTCACCCACAACCAGAAGCTCAAGGCCGGCGACCCGGTATACAGCTTCAAAACTGATCGCTACGAAATCCAGATGGCGGCCAAGAAAGCCGAAAAGGGCCGCCTGCAGACGCAACTGGGTAAGCTGGAGAATGATCTCAAGCGCTTGGGCAAGTTAGTGGGCGAAGTCATTCCACAAGCCGAATACGACGCCAAGGTGGCCGAAGTAGCAACACAGCGCGACCTGGTGATCAAGGCCGAACAGGATATGGCTGATTTGCAATGGAAGATCGACAAAGCACTGGTCGTTGCCCCGGTGGATGGTCAGGTTGCCGTGCAGTTCTCGTCGGAAGGCCAGTATTTTGGCGAGTCTCGCCCAGCCGCCATTCACATGTTCACCACCAAGAAATTCATCGAATTGCGCATCCCGGATCAGGTCTACGAGTTCATCAAACCGCACGCCTTCTCGGAGTTTTATGTCGATGCCTACCCGGGCAAGATTTTCCGGGCGCGGGTGCATAGCATCACCGAATCAACTGGTGAAGCGCAGGGTGCGCTATTCGGCACACCGCAGAGCGTGACCCAGACCGTAATGAAAAACAGTAATGAAATTGGCCGGACAGTAATTCTCGAATTCGAGGAGCCGGAGGGCGTGCATATTCCGATCGGCGCGACCGGCAAGGCGTGGATCGCTGCCGAGAAACCGATTCATCTGCTTGGTTTCCTCGATCTGGTGATCGGCTCATTGCTCCGCTTTGCTGCAGCCGAGGCTTATTTGAAGGCCATGTAGCTCAGCCAAGCAATGCCGTCCGCGGCGCGCATCGCGTTCAACAACTCATTAAACAGGCCTGAGAGGGTCTGTTTTTTTTGGCTCTTCGGCAGCAATTACTAAAACAAATAGCATCATTTGAAACAAATTCCATAAGGTCGACTTGAAATCAGGCCCTACCGACCCTATTATTAGCACTCACCAGCAACGAGTGCTAACAACTCCCGTCACTGGTCCCGAGTGCAACTTTTTGCACCGGCCAATTTCCATCGTCAAGAACTACAAGGAGTCAGATTTATGAATATCCGTCCTTTGCACGACCGAGTGATCGTCAAG
>ERZ724527.1596-NODE-1596-length-10620-cov-6.012683_pt1 | contig 10620 bp, 7 predicted proteins | sample MGYA00376060_ERZ724527 | MGnify/ENA primary metagenome ERZ724527 (study PRJEB28724, sample SAMN07190886) | activated sludge metagenome | isolation source: activated sludge of sewage treatment plant in Hong Hong | place: USA: Christiansburg, Virginia | collected...
TGGCCATCGAGTCGCACGGTGAACGCAACCTGCTGGTGCCAACGCCGGATGACACCGCAGAGCCGGGAAACCGGCGGGTGGAGATTACGCTGCGGTAGGCAAGGCATACTGATACGCTATGAAATTCGTAGCGCCTTACGCACATTCCACGAGGGCTGGAAGCGGTTTTTGACCTTACTTTTCCCTCGTAGGGGTTCCTTAGATCAACTGTTGCTGTAGTGTGGTGCTGGCCAGCGGGCGCAACCGCGCATAGTCCAACAGCTCGGCCAGCCGTGCGCTCTTGGCCTGCCACTCCACCACCACATCCTCCGCCAGCAACACATAGTGCCAGGGCGCACTGCCGCGTAGCTCGGCACTCAGGCCATTGATGCGCTCACACCAGGCCAATGCAGCTTTACGCTTGCGCTGCACATTGGGATGAATGGTTTGCTGCTGCGCCTTGGTTTCGACCAGATATATGGCGTCCGCCGTGCGCACGAGAAAGTCGGGGGAGTAAAAGGCAGGCAGGCCATCGTCCTTCACGTAGCGCAGCCGCGCGAAGGTGTGGCGGTTCTCGTTGATCTTGCAAAAGGCCTCAACCTGCGTGTCCGCCTGCGCCCAGTGTATGAAGGCCCGCTCCAACCCGCCGTTACGGGCCGGCCAACCCAGCCGGGTATAGATGCATTTGGATACAGCCACCGAATGACTTTCACGCATCATCAGGCGCGGCACCTCGGACAAGCGCCGCAACAGCACTTCTGTTTCGCCGGTGACGTGCCTTTGTTCAGACTCCAGCAATGCCACAGCAAACACCTTGGTGATGTGGTCAACCACCGGCTGAAGCAACAACACACGCCAGTTCTCGCCTGCGCTTTCCTCCCCAAGCGGGTTGAAGGTCGCGCCAAACAAGCACGTCCAGATGTAGTCATCCAGCCAGCCGGTGAGTTCCGCGGTGTTGACCTGCAAGTACGGCTTGGCCACATGGGTGGCGATCTTGTTTCCCTTCGGCACCGGTTCGCTCAGCACCTGACTGATACGACGCGTGAGGCGCGACAAATACTCGTTGTAGCCGCTCACATTCATCACCGCGCCATCGACACGATAGTCGCCAAACAGGGTGGCGCTTTGAAGGTCTTGCGAGATGAAGGTATCGCCCTTGCCGAGCAGCGCGGTCAATTGGTCTAGCGACATGGTGGTGAAGCCGGGCAACGCGGTCAAGTCCAGTGCGTGGTGGTCTCGCACTTCATCGGCCTCTTGCAAAATGAACGGAATGCCGAAATCGAACGCCTCGTAGCTTTCGCGCAGTTCGGCTGCGATGACATCACCCGTGGCGCTGGTGTCATCCATGCCATCGCCCGTGGTACCCGCCAGCCCCTCTTTGATCAGGTCGTCATAGAACGACTGAAAGGCGGGGTGCTCCACGATAGACAACACGTCGAGCAAACTGCCGGGCTCTTGCCCTGCGTTGATGCGCTCGCGGTTCTCACGTTTCAGGTCGGTGTATTCGTCATCCCGCCACATCAGGCGCAGGCCCCGTCCAATGGTCTGCTCCAGCAGGATTTGCGCCTGGCTACTGCGCAAAGGGACGATGACACAGATGTTGTTCACGTCAAAGCCCTCGCGCAGCATCAGCACACTGACAATCACGCGCGGGGTTGCGTGGTGGTCTACGCTAAACAGGCGTTCGCGCACCGGTGCCCAATCCTTCTCGCCCAGCTCGGCCTTCTTGCCGGAGTCGATGGTCATCACCTCGTCTTCGGGCAGCCCTTCCTGGTCCTGCAAAAAGTCGGCGACCAAGGGCGACACCGTGGTGTCCTCACAGACCACCAGCATCTTGGGGTGACGGTTCGGGTCAATCCGTGCAAAGTCGGCCTCCAGCTTGCGCAGCTTCTTCAAACCCGCGCGCAGCATCACGCGCTGGCCTTCGCTCAGTGCGGGATTGCCCGCATCATCCCGCTCGGCCTTGAACTCCAAAGGGAGCGCACCGATCTCCTTGCGCCGGTCCAACACCAACGACTTGACCAGCCCGGCGCGCATGGCACTCTTCAAATCAAAGTCGGTCACGATGTGCGGAAAGTAAACCTTGCGCTTTTTCTTGCCCGCGCCTACATCGTTGTAAGGCGTAGCGGAAAAGTCCACCTGGACAAAGCGCCGCCCCTTGGCTTCGGCAATTTTTGTCAGACTCTTTTGCCACTCCACCTCGGTGCTCTCACCCTCGCGCTTGAACTCATGGATGTGGTGGGCCTCGTCGTTGAACACCATCAGTTCCGGCAATCCGGCCAGAAACTCCAGTACGTTGCCGCGCGCATAACGGCGGTCAAGCACATCCAGGCTGTTGCCGGTCGCCCGCCCGGGCGTGAGCGGCAGCACGGCGTTGATAACCTGCTGCGGGTCCAGCGGAGCACCCAGGGCTTCTACCTCTTCCAGGTCCTCGGCAACATCGCCCTCATTCAGCGGGTGCCAGTTGGTGATGGCGATCATGCCGTTGCCCGTGGCTTTGAGGCCAATCTCGGTCTTGTTGCACACGTTGCCGCGCACAAAGGCAAACACTGCGTCGCGGTTTGCGTCCGGGATGAATAGATCGGCAAACTGCGAAATGTCGGACTTGGCGAAGTCCCGCGAACCATTGCCGTTCTCCACCAGCTTGCCGCAGAACGCATCCAGCAGCCGCTCATACACAATCAGCCCCGGCGCCACCACCATGAACTGGCGGGTGAAGCGGGCGTCGTCCATGCCTTCCGCCAGCGCTGCTGTTTTGTTAAGCAACTGCCAGATCATCAGCGCTTGCAGCACCCAGGTCTTGCCGGTGCCGGTGGCCATCTTGAAGCAGTATTTGGGGTGTGCGTGTTTGGTCTGCGCTACCTCGTTGAGGCGAGTCCCCGTCAACAGCGCGTCGGGAGCACAAGCGCGGTACAGGTCCAGCAACGTCCAGTTGTCCTGCTCTTTGCCCAAGACCTCATGCGCGACGATGGCGTTCAGAATCGCCTGCTTCTGCCCGGTGTGAAAGTTCAGCCCACTGCGGGCCAACACCATGTCTTCACCAAACCACCACAGCAGCAGCTCGGCCGTCGTGGGGGTGACCAACTCCAGAATGTCGGCAGCGCCAGATTCAAGGCCCAGGCACAGCTGGTTGGTTTTGGCGGTGAGGCCTGCGGAGAGTGCGAGTTGGTCGGCATTAGGCATCATGCGTCCCTTTCTGGGCCGCCAAGGCGTGCCCCGGCTGCACAAACACATCAATTTCCGTCGCTCGCACGCGGCGGCTGGCCGGGCGGTGCGCGGCCAAGCCCGTTGCTGGTTTGTACACATCCAGACCACGCCCAAGTTTGAACAGCACGCCATGGTTCAAACGCAAACACCGGTCATGGAGGCCTTCTTGGCGACGAAGCGTTAGCGCCACGCCAAACTGTTGGAACAAATCCTTGGTCACATCGTCCAGCACGCGGCTTTGCTGGGCTACCGCGTCGCTATCGGGATAGGAGGTGATGATCTCAATGGCCTTCGGTTTGGCGGTTTCGGCCACATGCACCAGAAACTCTTTCAAGTTGCGCAGTTGGTGCGCACCCGACAAATACGGATCAATCAATGACAGTTGCAACGCGCCCTGCAAAAACAGTGGTGCAAACAGCTTTTCGTAAGACCAGCCGGTTGAGCCTTCTCGCAATTGCAGACGGTCCACGCACACTATGGCGTGGGACTGCACTTCATCGGCCCAGTCGGCGCCATCGATGTCGTTCAAAGGAGTTGGCGCTGCGCTGGTCTTTGCGGCGGCAAGAGACTTAGTGCTGGGTTGGGCAGGTGGGGCAGAAGCGCCGGCGACGGCCACGGGCACTGCCAACGGCACACTGCCAGGCATGACCGATCGAACTCGCTCCAAAGTCTGAACCAGTTCGCCGTCCAGAGCGGTTATCAAGGCTGTCGCTTCCTCAGTTTGCCCAGACAGATGCAGCGTGGCTGCTACCAGGATGTTGTCCGCCGCCTGTTCAAGGAGCACATTGACACCATCCAGGGCATCGCGCGGAGCGGCCTTGGCCTCGGCCAGCAAGAATTCGCCGAAACGATGGCTGCTTACTTGCAGATAGCTTTGCAGCGCATCTTTAAGCAGCGACTTGACTTCGCGGTAGAAAGCTTTGACTTCCGCGTTCTGGCGTACGGTCGTACCAACGTCCCAGATGTCTGCCACGACCCGCCGTTTCTCCGAGATCCTGTCTGCAACGCTGTCCGTCACGAAATCGTCCAGCAGTTGCTGCACCTTGCGCTCTTCGATGGCGATCATTTCCTGGGCGTTTTGCATTGAGCGGTCCAGCACAACGCTCAACTTGCCCGACACGTCCAGGGGCACATTGGTGCCCAGCTCCAGTCGTTCGGCAATCTCGTTGCTACTATTGGACAATCGCAACAGCGCATCCTCAAACCGTCCGGCATATTTCATAAAAAGGGCCGTTCGGGCATCCAGCAATTGCTGCACCTTGGGGAAAATAAGGCCCGCCACACTGGCTTGGAAGCCACGCAGATGGCCCCAGCCCCCATAGCGGCGGGTTTTCCAGTGAAGGCCCATGTCATCGGATTCAATGGCCGACAGCGGCTGCTCTGCCAGCGCCCCAATCAGGCTAAGCAGGGTCTCGTCGCGCCGGGGCTGTTCGCCCAGGCGTTCAGTCAACAGCTGGATCTGTTGCTCAACAGTCCCGGCAAACCCTTCGCGAGCCTGCCCAAATTCACTGCGAAAGGTGTGCAGCTTTTGTTCCGCCACCTCCTTGTTCTGGGTGCTTTGCAGCGCTTTCAGCTTGGTCTGCAGCACGGCCTGCAATTCCAGCAGGCAATGGCTGGCACCCTTGACAATGTTTTCGGCGGTCTGCGCCAGCCGCGATTCGGTGGACAGCAGTTTCAACAGTTCGGCTTTTAACTTTTCTATTCCACCGGGGTCCGATGGCTCAATCACAAAAGGCTGCGACTTGTTGTCTTTCCAGTCGCGGTGCAGGCGGGCGGAAGTGAAGGCAATCGGCACGTCGCCCAGTTGTTCCTGGTAGCGGTGCAGGCTGTCGTCCTGCTCCAGGTCTTTCAGCGTGTCTGCAATTTCGCGGGTAATCTTGGCACGCTCCCTGGCAATGCAGTCGGCAATCGGTTCGGGTTTTTCGTCGTTGTCCTGCGCTTCGGCCAACACCTTGTTGTAGGTTTCGTCAATTTGCGTCACCACTACAATCAACTTCTTGACCGTGCCCTTGCGCAGCAAGGACAGCAGGAAATCCTTTTCCGACTGGCCGTAGGAAGCGCCGGATTTGGTCAGGAACAACACCGCATCCACATCCGCCACCACCCGTTCAGTCAAGGCCACTCGGAAGCGCTCTGTATCGTCCAGGCCGGGAGTGTCGATTAGCAAGACGCCGTGGTCCAGCATCTCGGCCGGCGCAGTAATGTCGATGCTATCCACCAGGCAATGCAGCGGCCTGCCCGCCGAGGTGTACTCCTTGAGCCTGCGCCGGAAGTCTGTAGTGGCCTTTTTCGTTGAATCGGCAGGTAGCTCCAGCGCCAACGTGTGGCCGCCGTCGCGCACATGCTCCCGCTCAAGGCCGACCAGGTCAAACACCGTTTCCGGTTCGCCGTCCTTGGTCTTTCTAGGAACGGCAAAACCATCCCAGCTGCGAACTCGATGCACATCCATGTGTTTGGGGTTAGCTGCGTGCAAGGCCTTGAGTTCCTGCCACGCGGCGCGGTTCACAAACTGGATGCTGGCCCGCACATTGGGACCATGCTTAAACGTGGTAACAGCCGCTGTCTCGGGCAAAGTCCCCTCGCTTGCCAGCCGGTTGTTGAGCAACTCGTTAACGAACGACGATTTGCCCGCCTTGAACCGCCCCACTACGGCCACCTTGTATTCGCTGGGCACTTGTTGACTTTGCAGCAACTGCGCCAGCGCTTTGGCGCTTCGCTCGCAATCCTTGCCGATCTTTGCCACTTTGATGCTGGATCGGCGTTGCAACCCGGCTTGCACCTGGGACAGATGGGTGGACAAGTCCTGAATGTCGCGTCGAAGCTGCTTTGGTGTTTTCATGGTGGGATTCCCTGGGGTTGAAATGGACGGCTTGTTCGATCTGGGGAGATTGGCTACAATTGTGGTAATTCATGAAAGGCAGACCATGTCCACCGTTTCCATGCGCATCGACGAGGCCTTGATCAGCGCTGCCCGTGCGGCTGCCAAGGCGGAATTCCGCACCGTGCAGGGGCAGGTAGAGTTCTGGGCCAAAGTGGGCCGCGCCGCGCTGGACAACCCAGATCTGCCCGCCTCTTTCATTGCCGAAAGCCTCATGAGCCTGGCCGAGCCGCGTGAAGACAGCGCACCCTTCGTGCCGCGCAGCCGCACCGACGCTGTGCGGGCATGAGCTGGCAAGTGCAGCAAACGCGGCGCTTTGCCCGCGTTTACAAAAAGCTGACCAACGCCGCACTGATTGCCGACACCGACGCTGCCGTTGCCACCGTGGCAGACGACCCCGATATCGGTGAACGCAAGAAAGGTGACTTGGCCCAGTTGTGGGTGCACAAGTTCCGTAGCCAGGGTCAGCTTTACCTGCTGGGTTACACCCGCGAAGATGAAGTGCGCCTGATCTACCTGGAAGCCCTGGGGCCGCATGAGAATTTCTATCGGGATTTGAAGCGGTGAGCCCCACGTCGACGCGGTCGGCAATGGCCTTTGGTTGCAGCGATGACGCAAAGGTATATCACCGCGTTTCATTTTTTTCAGGCTTGAGGATCAGGAACCATGCGTCCAGAAAATCCTGAAACGCCGACGTAGTGAAGGTCACCACGAGATAGCCGTCTACCGTGCTGACACAGCCTGAGCCAACCCTGTTTTCAGAGAAAAATCCCAGTTTGTCGATCTGATCAGAGTTCAACCCAAATGCCACGATGTTGTTATGAGCCAGCGCATTTCTGAGAACACGAACAGCGCATCGCACTGTGTGATTGTTAAGCTCAAGCTTTTTTCCCCTATTCCCATACTCGGCCACATCGCAAATATCGGACTGGTCCGAGCAATGTCGGAATGAAACAGATTGCAGGCTGGGGTTATCCGAGATTTTTTGGGAAAGAAACTTGTCGCAACTTTTCAAAACGGACTGGTAATGCGCCTGATCACCCTTTGCGAACGAAGGGTGGGCATTCCAGTCATTGCGGTTACCTGAACCAACATCCTTCAGACTCTCCCATGGCATCGCAAACCCGGTTGCTGCGGCCATCAGCATGGCCGTCACGGACAAATCCCGTTGACTGCTGTCTGTTTTCGCTTTTGACAGCTGCCAAACTTCATGCACCCGCGAGGGCAAATCGCAATATATGTCTCGATAGGCCGTCATGCCCCAAATCCAACGGTCGTCACCACTTCCGCCTCAAACCCAAATACATCCACTACCCGCACACACACCTTGCGCGGGCCGGCTTTGCTTGGCGTAGTAACCAGCGCCTGCGTCACGACCCGCAGCGCATCGCCGTCGTTGGCGGTATTGCCCCGGTAGTCCTGCCAGACCGAGCGAAACACCTTGCCGTCGTAGTCCGGGTCCACGGCCCAATATTCGATCAGCGCCAGCGGCTCCTGGTTGGCAATGGCTTGCAGCTTGACGCGGTTGGCGTCGTCCAGGTTGATGGCTTCGGGCGAGAGCAGCACGTAGTTCTTGAGCTTGACCGTCAACGTTTCTTGCGCGGTGCCATCGGGCGCGTTGGCGATTGCCTTGCGCACAATCGGGTGGATCGTCAAATATTGCAGCGAAGAGAAGCGCACTTGCCCGCGTAGTTTGTCGATGCCGCCTTTCTTCTTGAGCCGGTCCATCAGGTCGGGCGGAATCACCAGCACTTCCAGCCGCGAATCATTGAGTGCTGTGATGGTTTCGCCAATGGAGGGCTCAAAGTTCCAGCCCAGCACCACCACGCGGTCCCAGCCACCCATCAGGTTGTCGCGCTGGGCGATGGCCTTCTTCAGCGTGGCCGAACCGGTGAGTTTGTTGGGCGAGTCGGCCAGCACCAACGTCTTGCTGCCTTTGCGACTGCCTGCGCCACTGATTTCGATGCTGGCAATCTGCCCCAGGTTACGCTGCGGGTTCACGTCTGGCGGCAAGGGCAGTGCGCCATAGAGCGAGAGCACGATATTGGACAGGTCGCCAATGCGGAAGTCCCGGCCCAGCGTGGCTTTGGCTGCCTCCACCTGGTAGTCGCCGATGGCCTGGTACAGAAACGGCTTGGCGTCCTGGTCGATCAGGCGCTTGCGCATGATCATGCAAGCCGGCTTGCCGAGGTCGGTGGTGATCCAACGGCGCCCTAGTTTTTCCGCTACGGCTACAGTGGTGCCAGAACCGCCATTGAAGTCGGCAACGATACCGCCTTCCGGGCAAGACGCTCTGATGATGCGCTCCAATAGCTTTTCTGGCTTTTGAGTTGCATATTCAACTCGCTCATCAGCCATTGAATTGACCTCGGGTATGTCAACCCATATATCTCCAACTGCCTCACCCTTTTCTTCATCCAAGTATCGAATAAGGCGTTTATTCCCATTGCTCGTCAGATAGATGCGCCCCTGCACCTCAAACTGTGCAATCGAAGTCTCTGAATAATCTCCGAGATCAGAATCTCTGTACAGCCTGCCATTTGCATCTGGCCTGAACTTTGCCTTTACGAATGCTGGGTCATATGGCTTGTAGGCGTTTTCCCAACTTGAATCTTCCCGTTTTGTGTAGAAATAAATGATGTCGGAGTTGCGTGCGTATTGCGCACCAGTAGCTTTTGCCCCCCTTACTGGCTGACGTTTCCAACGCAGATCGTTTCTAAAATGCTGTCTACCAAAAACCTCGTCAGCTACCACCTTCACATAGTGCCCAACGCGCCAATCCAGATGCACATAGATGGACCCGGTATCCGCCAGCAACTCCCGCATCAAAATCAGCCGTGGCGTGATCATGGCCAAGTAAGAGGCAGTGCCGTCGCTCCAGGTGTCGGAGTAGGCGAACTGTTCGATGACGGTGGGTTTTTGCTCCAGCTCCATACCGGGTAGCGTGACCTTGGTGCGGTAGTCGGCCTTGCTGTCGAACGGCGGGTCGATATAGATCAAATCCACCTTGCCACGCAGGCTGGGCGTGGTGTCGTCGCCCGCCAGCAGCGCCGCCATGGCCAGCAGGTTGTCACCGTAGATCAGGCGGTTGGCCCAGGGCACTTCGGGCGCGGCAGCAGCGCCCAGCATCGGTTGCGGGCTCTCGATCAGGCTGATCTGACCGGGAGCAAACACCTCGCGTTGCACTGAGCGCTTGTGCGCCGTCACCCAGTCCTGCACCGCGCTGTCCTTGGCGGGCAGCACAACCTCGCGGGTTTGCAGGCTGACGCGGTGGCGACCTTCTATGCTTTCCAAGATTTTTTCGGCTTCCTTGCGGCCTTGGGCCACGATTTCCGGGAGTTGTTCGAGCAGGGACTTGGGCATGGACGGCTGGCGCTGAAATTGAAATCCCTTTAAACGGGACGTATAACGTCAACTGTAATGGACATTTGGGGTAGGCCGCCCGAATAACGTGCCTCCCATGAATGAAAAGAAGGAGTTCAGCGAGCGTTTGCGGGCAGCCATGAAGGCCCAGCGGCTGGACGTGAGCGGTGCCGTGCTGGAGCGGGAGTTCAACCTGCATTGGTCGGGCAAGCCCGTGCGGCGGCAGACCGCCTGGAAGTGGCTCAACGGCGAGGCCATTCCCACGCAAGACAAATTGCAGGAATTAGCGAAGTGGCTGAAGTTGGATAGCCAGCATTTGCGGTTTGGCGACCAGGTTCACACGCATCTGCGTGCCGAACAAAAGCGCTGGGACGAAGGCGTGGGCTATCTGGAGCGAGAAACCTTTGACGCCTTTCTCAAGCTGCCAGCCCCGCATCGCAAACTCATTCGCGAAGTAATTTTGACCTTCGCCAAGGTGCATGCCAACCCGGAAAGCTAGCCGTAGTCAGCACCGCAGCCGGTGGGTCTGGCGAAATTAAGGCTATGCGCTTGGTGGGTGAGCGGTCCAACGCAGGCTGTTGGTCACAGCCTTGCAGAATTTCGGCAGTTGGCGTGTGGTGTATGCCGACAAATGGAGTGATATTTTTCTATATGATAAAAATGACCGCCAGCCCACGTGGAATATGCGCAAGCAGCTATCATTTACATAGCAACCTTGAAATCCTTACCCTTGGCCATGGCCGCCACTTGCGCCGGGTGCAGGCCCTTCAGGCGGTGGTCACTCCACACTTGACGCCAGCGCCGTGCGCCGGGCAAACCGTGGCGCAGGCCCAGCATGTGTCGGGCGATGGTGCTCCAGGATGTGCAGTGCAGTTCGGCCTCATGGGCCATGTAGTCCACCATGTGCTGCTCTATCGATTCGCGGGTCTGGCCGGATACGGGCTCATCGAAGAACGTCGCGTCCCAATCGCTCATCAGCCAGGGGTTGTGGTAGGCCTCACGCCCCACCATCACGCCATCGACGGCCTGCAGTTGCTCGGCGATTTGCGTATGGGTCGTGATGCCGCCATTGATGACGATGGTGAGGTGGGGAAAGTCGCGCTTGAGCTGGTGCACCAGTTCGTATCGCAGAGGCGGAACCTCGCGGTTTTCCTTCGGGCTCAGGCCCTTGAGCCAGGCGTTGCGCGCATGGA
>ERZ724527.1602-NODE-1602-length-10603-cov-5.997630_pt1 | contig 10603 bp, 11 predicted proteins | sample MGYA00376060_ERZ724527 | MGnify/ENA primary metagenome ERZ724527 (study PRJEB28724, sample SAMN07190886) | activated sludge metagenome | isolation source: activated sludge of sewage treatment plant in Hong Hong | place: USA: Christiansburg, Virginia | collected...
TTATTCTTTCAGGCGCTTGTATTTCATGCGTGTTGGCTGCTGATCCCCCATTCTTGCTTTGTGATCTGCTTCGTACTCTGTGTATGTGCCTTCGAAAAACACTGCATTGCTGTCGCCTTCAAATGACAAGATGTGTGTGCAGACGCGGTCAAGAAACCACCGGTCATGCGATATCACCATTGCGCATCCGGGGAAGTTCAGTAATGCATCTTCCAGCGCGCGCAGTGTTTCTACGTCAAGATCATTGGATGGCTCATCAAGCAGCAGGAAATTCCCCCCTTCTTTCAGTGTGCTGGCCAGCTGCAGACGGCCACGCTCTCCGCCTGATAACTCTCCCACACGTTTTTGCTGGTCTGATCCCTTGAAGTTAAACCGGCCGAGATATGAACGCGAAGGCACTTCATAGTTACCAATCCTGATGATATCCAGACCGTCAGATATTGCTTCCCAGACAGTTTTATTGTTATCGAGCTTTTCGCGTGACTGTTCGACAAATGCCACTTTCACTGTATCGCCCAGAGTGATGCTTCCGCTATCTGGTTTTTCCTGGCCAGTGATCATTCTGAACAAGGTGGATTTACCTGCACCGTTGCCCCCGATAATGCCGACAATTGCGCCTTTGGGAACAGAAAATGACAAATCATTAATCAGCATACGGTCGCCGAAAGATTTACTGACGTGTTCAATTTCCAGCACCTTGTCACCCAGGCGCGGACCGGGTGGAATGTAGATTTCGTTCGTCTCATTGCGGGTCTGGAATTCCTGCGTATTCATTTCCTCGAAACGTGCCAGGCGCGCCTTGTTTTTTGCATGACGGCCTTTGGGGTTTTGTCTTACCCATTCCAGTTCGCGCTCAATGGTTTTCTGGCGTGCACTCTCTGAGCGTTCTTCCTGCTGCAGTCGTGCCTCTTTTTGTTCCAGCCAGGATGTGTAATTGCCTTCATACGGAATACCGCGCCCACGATCGAGTTCCAGTATCCAACCGGCGGCATTGTCGAGGAAATAGCGGTCATGCGTTATTGCTACGACAGTGCCGGGAAACTCGACAAGGAAATGTTCAAGCCACGCGACAGATTCAGCATCCAGGTGGTTAGTAGGTTCATCCAGCAGCAGCATATCAGGGCGAGACATGAGCAATCGACACAATGCGACACGGCGCCGTTCGCCACCTGACAGTCTGGTGACATCTGCGTCCCACGGAGGCAAACGCAAAGCATCCGCAGCGACTTCCATTTTGTGTTCAATATTGTGTGCATCCCATGCCTGGATAATATCTTCCAGTGCTGCCTGTTGTTTTGCCAAAGCATCGAAATCGGCGTTTTCTTCTGCATAAGCTGCGTATACAGCATCCAGTGCTTTCAATGCATCCAGCGGCTCACGCAGGCCGTCTTCCACATTGCCCCGTACATCCTTGGCGGGATCGAGTTCGGGTTCCTGTGATAGGTAGCCAATCTTCAGGTCTGGCATTGGGCGAGCTTCGCCAATGAAATCTGTGTCCACACCTGCCATGATTTTTAGCAGGGTGGATTTGCCAGAGCCATTCAGTCCCAACACGCCAATTTTTGCGCCCGGAAAGAAAGATAATGAGATATCTTTCAGGATTTCACGTTTGGGAGGCACTACTTTGCCAAGGCGATTCATAGTGAAGACATACTGCGCCATGTGTTTATCTCATATAAAATTAATTGGCAGGAAAGGTAACGTAAGAAGCTTTAGGGTGCAATCGGACTGCTTTCTGGTGAAAGTATTGCTGGCTCTGGCTTGCCTATTGCGCCCCATAGATCTGTTCGAATCGCTACCAGTTGATCCTGCAACGGTGATATATGGCCCTGCTGGATAAATACAACGGTGTAGCCTCGTCTGGCAAGCATTTGCATGGTGTCAGGAATCAGGTTGTGCCACCACAAGTCATAAATAATATCCGGCGGTGAAATCCCGCATTGATTCACCAGCTCTTCCGATTGTTTCAGAAAAAAACCGGTGTTTAACCCATCAATTCCTTGTGGAACCCGAGGTCTTCCGTTGGTGTAACTGCAATCGGTCAATTTCCTGTCAATCAGGCTGTTCCTGTCGGTGAAGCGGAGTTTTCCCGGATGCTGAAGTGAAAGGTGATAGGGAATCATTCCCATTTGTCCGCTCAGGATGTTTAGTCCATCTGGATGTGAGTTAGTCAATTTTGAAACCAGTGGTTGCAAAAATCCCAGCGTGGAGATATTGGCGCGATTGTCGGGAGACTGCCGTTCAAAAAAACTATAAGGCGACGACTCTCCAGGATTTCCCTTCATGGAGAAGTTGCCTTTAATCGCCAGATTATCATTTGCCAAAACGGAAACGCTACCTATATTCAAAAACAGGATAATTGCCATTGCGGAGGTAAATAACTTTGCGGGCAGCAGGGTGTACAAGCTGTATGAAATAGTGATGGCGATTAGAGGAATGATTGGCACCCATAAACGTCCGGCGGGCATCCAGTCGCCTCCCATTAGCATTATCAACATGCTATAGCCGATGATGGCAATAACCATAGTGGCCAGTGTGATAGATGGTTGCCGCTTGTATATGCGCCATGTGATGTGCAAGCAAGAGAAGATGCCGATTACGCTTTGTACAATAGTCAACGGATTCTTGACTGCTTGTGCGGCATAGTGGATGCCATTCTGGATGGCAGCCAGTGTGATACCTGCGGATTTCGCTTCAACAGGTTGTGGGAACCAGTCAGAAAAATACCAGTATCGCCATAAACAGATTATTGCAGCAATCATCACGTTGGTTGTGCTGATAATAGCCGCGGCTTTCATGGTGGATTGTCGTTGTGCGCACATTAGCAAGCAGGCAGTGATTGTCAGTGTTGGGGTAAATAAAACCATTTCAGGGCGTGAAATTTGCAGGCATATGCCTGAGGTGGCCATTGCCAGACTATTTCGCCAGTTAAAATTTTCCAGGCAGTTGGCCAATGACAGGATATATAACAGCATCAACAATGCTGACAGTGGCGATTCCAGTCCAGCAAAATTCCAGTACACAAAACTACTGGAACTTGCGCAGAGCATAGCTGGCCATGGCCATAACTGGTGGCGACGGGCATAACAGTTCAGTGTGGCAAGACAAAGCAAACCAGCGAGAACAGGAACAATGTGGCCGGCTACTACAGCATTGATACCGGTGATCATTGATATGATCGCGCCAAGCAGGACATGCAGCAGCGAAGAACTTTGTTCTACACGTTCAAGATTGTAATTGAGTATTTCGCCTTCATTGGCCAGCATATGGCTGGCGAAATAGGTAATGTGGGCATCGTCTATGCCAGTAGAGAAACCCAGCCAGAATCCGCAAAGAACAAATAGCGCGAACGGTGCTATTGATAATAGCCCTGCAGGCAATTGGCTGTGGTTATTCAAGTTCTAGCGCCGCATCCATCCCACCATCGTGTCCCACAAACTGCCGGCATCCGGAGCAGTTTTCTGTGCAACGATCGCAATGGTGGTGTTGTCGCGCCCGCCACTGTCCAGAGCCTGCTGGAGCAACGCATGTGCCGCAGTTTCCAGGTCGGGATTATTGGCCAGTACAGCGCTGATCTGGCTGTCTTCCAGTTCATCAGTCAGGCCGTCACTGCACAGCAGCAGCCATTGGTCGGGCTGCCAGTCGCCTTCTAAGGTGTCCACGGTGACGTTGGTCATTTCCAGCGAACCGAGGCATTGGGTAATGACATTCTTGTCCCGGTGGTTGATCGCTTCTTCTGGAGTAATCGCCCCTGCCTTGACCAGCATCTGCACATAAGAGTGGTCTGTGGTCAGTTGCTCGAGTGTGCCGCTACGCTCGCCTGTACGTGTCCAGCGATAGGCTCGGCTGTCACCCACCCACGCGACCTGGTAGTGCGTACCGGTAGAGTGAATCGCAACAACCGTTGACCCCATACCCTTTGCGCCACGCCCCTTGCGGGTGCCATTCAGGATATTGTGGTGGGCATGCTGGATAGCCTCGGCAATGCTCTTGCCCTGGCGGATTTTTCTGCTGATCGATTCAATGGCTATGGCGCTGGCAACCTCACCGGCCTCGTGTCCACCCATACCATCGGCTACCACCCATAACCCCAGTGCTGGATCGCGAGAGAATGCATCTTCATTATTGGTGCGCACATTGCCCGTGTGGGTCAGTGCAAAATCTTTCCATACCGACATGCGGCTTCCTACTCAACACAGCTGTACAAGGCGAACTAAAGCGCTCGGGTCGCGCTAATTTATTATAAAATCCGCTCCTGTTGTAGTTTTCATTTGATTCGCCCATATTAGGAAACCCGCTGGGCGGTAGTGATTTGCCCGGAAATAGCATCGGAGAGATTGGAATATGCTGAAATTGCGCTTTGTCAACAAAGAGCACAGTGATGTGTGGCTGGTTGAGCCTTCTGTATTAATTGGTGCAGATGTGACTTGCCAGGTGGCACTGAAGCAAGCTGGCATCAAGCCACGCCATGCAGATATCCAGATCAAAGGCAGCCAGTTGACACTGGTAAACCTGGCTGATGATCCCGGCCTGACAATTAATGGCAAAGCCTGTAGCAAGCAGTCAGCAATTAACGTCGGTGACACAATAGTGATTGCCGGCATGCCAATGCTGGTTGTTGATCCTAAAGATGAACGCAAGGCGGCGGCTGAAATCCAGGCATCGTCCGGTTGGGCAATACGCCCGAACCACAGTGCGCTGGCAAACAAGCTTTACAGTATCAATGGTGAGACAACGGTAGGGCGTGCTGCTGAATGTGACCTGAGTTTTTCAGTGGCACATATGTCACGTAAACATGCGCAGTTATCGATCATAAATGGGCAGTTAGTGGTCAAGGATCTTGAATCTGCCAACGGCACTTTTGTGAATGGCAAACAGGTTCAGGAAGCAAAATTGCAGAAAGGCGATGAATTGCGTCTGGATACATTGTCGTTCACTGTTATCGGGCCAGGTGGCGATTCGGATAAAACCACTGTACGTATGGCAGTGACAGCGCCATCTGTGGCGGCTGCAACCCCCAAACCTCCCGCGCCAGCTGCCCAAGCAGCCCGTCCTGCCCCAGTGCCAGTAGCGTCAGTATCCGCAGCGCATGAAAAGAAACGTGCAGCAGGCACAACCACGTTTCATAAAGCCGTGGCCGCCAGTGAAGAAGCGAAGCAGGCTGCAACAGGGTCCACTGTGAACCTGGCTGTGGTGGCTATTGCGTTGTTGGCGACAATAGCTGTTGTTGCTTATATGTTTATCTAGGCGGCGCAGATCATTTGTTTTCCGAACCGGTTATCCAGAGTCCATTGACCTTGTACGGTACATTGGGCTGCCACTTGTGCGAGTTGGCAGAACAACAGTTGTGCATGTGGGTCGAACAAGGCTGGCAAGTAGAGCTGGTTGATATCGCAGACGATGATCAATTGTTTGAACGTTTTTCTCTTGCTATTCCTGTTTTGCAACACAATGCCAGTGGCGCTCTTTTGCATTGGCCATTTGATGCCGCAACGGTTGAAATTTTTTTGGCAACGGAGCAGCCGGTCTGATGCGTTGGCTGGTTCTGATAGCGATATTGGTCTTTGTATTTGCGCAGATTACACGGATGCGTCCATCCCGGCGTGACCAACAGCTGCAGGCGTTGCGCAAGGCTGCATCAGTAGCAGGATTGACCGTGCGGTTCTGGACGTCGCGCAACAGCGGTTACAGCCATCGACAGTTACCTGAATCAGGATTTATGTATATCCTGCCGTGGCCCCTCAAGCATGACCACGCAGCGCCTGCCTGGGCGTTGTGGGTCAATAGCCATGGCGAGGTATTGAATATAGCGGGGCAACCGCCTGAATTGGCACAACAATACCTGGCCTCATTTCGTGAGCGCTTTGCTGATGCCTGGGGCCTGCTGGAATGCAACAATGCCGGTGTGTGTCTGTTGTGGGAGGAGCGTGGCGAACCTGCCGATGTACAGGATATTGCTGATGCGCTCGATCTGTTGCGTAAAAATCTTGATGCCTTGCCTGGTTGAATGACACATGTCCAAAACACGTATTGCCCCGATTCAAATCCTGATTGCTCTCATGGTCAGCACCATTTTTTCCCTGGCCGTCTGGTATGGTATTGCGCGTCCTCGTGATATTCCTGTTGCGTGGGAGGGGCCACTCAAGAGTGCATCGTTTGCACCATTCCGTGATGGCCAGTCACCACTGAAAGAAGTTTTTCCTGATCGTGAGCAGATTGAAGCGGATTTGATCCAGCTAAAAGGTGTCTTTGAAGGTGTGCGAACTTATACCTCGCTGGGAGGTATGGAGGTTGTACCGGAACTGGCGGCAAAACATGGCTTTGCATTGACACACAGCGCATGGTTAGGACGGGAAGCTGCGGGGAACGACAAAGAAATTGCTGCGCTGATTGATACAGCCAATCGTTATCCGCAAGCGGTGAAACGTGTGATTGTGGGTAACGAAGTGTTGTTGCGCCGTGATCTGAAGCCGGATGAATTGATTGCATACATTGACCGTGTGCGTGGTGCCATCAAACAGCCGGTGTCTTATGCCGATGTGTGGGCGTTCTGGCTCCAATATCCTCAAGTTGCCGATCATGTGGATTACATCACTATTCATATTCTTCCCTACTGGGAAGATGAGCCGGTGGCGATGGAAGAAGCGCAGCAACACATGCTTGCTATCATCGATCGCATCAAGGCACGTTTTCCCGGCAAGCCTATTCTGGTTGGTGAGACAGGCTGGCCGACAGAAGGGCGCAGTCGTGGTCCAGCGCATGCCAATTTGTTGACAGCTGCGCATTTTGTGCGGGATCTCCCTGCATTGGCCACAGCGCATGATTTTGACTACAACGTGGTAGAGGCTTTTGACCAGTCATGGAAGGCGCAGCTCGAAGGCACCGTCGGGGCGCGTTGGGGAATATTCGATTCGCACAGGCAATTGAAGTATCCACTCACGGGAGCCGTGACGCCTATAGATCATGCATTGCCCCGCGCAGTGGTATCCGTGGTATCGGGTATTGTCATTGCGATGGCGTTGCTAATATTGTCAAAAAATATTCAGCTCGCTGTTTTGGTAAGCCTGTGGAGCCAATTGTTTGCTGCTGTCATTGTGCAGGCTGTATATAAAAGTTTGCGCCTCGTTATATCGCCGGCATCATTTACATGGACAGAACAACATATTCTTTTCTTTATGGCGGATCAGCATTGGCTGTCTGACGAGAGTGTCTCGTACTGGTACAAATTATTATTGCAAACACTGGCGGAGCCTTTGGCGCACATATGGGGCTGGATACTGGCGGGTTTTGCCGTATTTTTTTCTGTCGTGTCCCTTGTCTGGGTAAGAGCATTGTTGGCTGGCACTGCTCCCGGGCGTGCAGCTGCGTTGGCGCGCAGTTGTTTTGGTCTGTATGGCATTGGCGCTATTGTTTTTTCTTGTATGTTTTCCACATCGGGTCGCTATATCGATATTCCGTTGCCAATATTCCTGTTGCCCTTGAGCGTCGCCCTGATTCTGTGGCTGTTGCAAAAACAGAATGCCGTTCGTCCTTCCCTGGATTATGCAGTATTCACACGCTGTGAATTCTTTAATCGTCACGCAGTCTTGCTGCTATCGTTGGCGGCGGTGGCTTGCATCTGGGGTGAGGCAGGGGCCATGCTGGGAGGGCAGGATTTTATCAACATGCACCCGACCCTGGGCGAGCAGATACCATTAATAGCGGGATCGATTCTCGCCAACCACGAGCTGTTGTCGTGGTGTCTGGGCTGTCTGTTATTGGCGCTGCCGTTCCGTTCGGTAAAACCGGTAGAATAGTCACGCATTACCGCCCGTAGCTCAGCTGGATAGAGCGGTCCCCTCCTAAGGGACAGGTCGGACGTTCAAATCGTCTCGGGCGGACCATATACCTACAAAAAAGGACTGGCAAACATGAATCCGATAGATTTTATCCTGCATATTAACGATCACTTGGCGGTGATGGTGGCAACCTACGGGGTATGGGTCTATGCCATTCTTTTCTTGATTGTATTTGCTGAAACCGGTCTGGTTGTTACCCCATTTTTGCCTGGTGATTCATTGTTGTTTGCTGTGGGTGCGATTGCCGCATCAACCGGACAGCTGGATCCGGTTCTGTGTGGAGGCATTATTATATTGGCGGCTTTCTGTGGCGATAATGTGAACTATTGGGCTGGGCGTACTATCGGGCCAAAAGTGTTCAACCGTGAGGATTCGTTTTTCTTTCGCCGTGCACACCTTGAAAAAACTGAGCAGTTCTACAACAAGTATGGTTCGCGCACCGTCATCATGGCGCGCTTTGTGCCTATTGTGCGCACATTTGCCCCGTTTGTTGCCGGCGTTGGCAAAATGCCTTACTTGCGCTACATCACCTTCAGCTTTATTGGCTCGTTACTGTGGGTGCCTATTTGTGTAGGTGCCGGTGTGTTTTTTGGTGAAATGGAAGTGGTAAAGAAAAATTTCGAGTTGGTCATTCTCGGCGTAATCGCAGTATCACTGTTGCCAATTGCCATTGAAGTGCTGAAGCATAAGCTGGGGAAAGGGGCTTGATTCCTGTATCAGATAAACGCACCGGGGAAGAAAAAAATGATGGCCAGAATTTGCCATTAACGTTGCGTTTGCCCGCCATACAGAAATGGTATGACAGCGCGATAGGCCAGCGGGTGTGGCAGTGTGAAAAAAAACTGCTCGATCATCACTTGCCTGATCTGTTTGGCTACCATCTGATGTCTTTGGGCGTTTGCCCCTCTTTGCCTCTGGCAGAGGCTAGTCCCATACATCACCGGTTTGCATTAAGCCCGGTTCCAGACGCAGCTAATGTTGCAGCTTGTTCAATACTGCATGAGTTGCCGATTGAACATGAAAGTGTTGATGTGGCGTTGCTGCACCATAGTCTGGATTACAGTGAAGATCCGCACCAGTTGCTGCGTGAAAGCGCGCGTGTCCTGATGCCTTATGGGCATCTGTTGATTTTCGGATTCCAGCGCTGGAGTGCCTTGGGGGTGCAGCAAATGTTGCGCAGTAAATTAGGGGTAGATCCAGTTGCTTCGCATGACTTTATCAGCGTGAACCGATTGCATGACTGGCTCAAACTGTTGGATTTCGAGATTCTGAAATCACGGCATACGGTATATGTGCCACCGCAGATGGGTGAAAAATTTCGTCATTCCCTGCAATGGCTCGAGCGTTTTGGTTGGGGTGCCCAACTGCCGTTCGGCAGCGTCTATTTTGTACTGGCCAGAAAAACAGTGGCGGGTGTGCGTCCGATTCATGCGCCGTGGGAAAAAATGGCACTGCGCAATCCATTGTCTGCACTGGCGCCAAGACCGGTGGCGCCGACCAGCCGTTCTCACCGCTCGCGCCTACATTGAATATTCCTGAGATGACGAAAACGATCAAAAAAATTGTTGTATTTACTGATGGTGCGTGCAAAGGCAATCCTGGCCCCGGTGGCTGGGGTGCGATTCTGCGATATGGGGAACACGAACGCGAGATATACGGCGCCGAAGCACTGACTACCAATAACAGGATGGAATTGATGGCTGCTATTGCAGCGCTGGAAAACCTGAAAGAACCATGCGAAGTGGAGCTGACCACAGACTCACAGTATGTGCGTCAGGGTGTTATGACATGGATGGAAAACTGGAAAAAAAACGGCTGGCGTACCAGTGACAGGAAAGCGGTGAAGAATCAGGATCTTTGGCAACGACTGGATGCAGCGGCTGCGCATCACAAAATGTTATGGCATTGGGTGAAAGGCCATAGCGGCCACCCTGAAAATGAACGGTGTGATGCATTGGCCAATCGTGCCATAGATGAACTTGTCAGGAACCAGGAAAGCTGATGCGAAAAATTGTATTGGATACAGAGACAACCGGTCTGGATCCAGCCCAGGGCAACCGTATTATTGAAATCGGCTGTGTGGAGATTATTGGCCGTAAACTCACTGGGCGGCATTACCACCAGTACATCAACCCCGAGCGTGACAGTGAAGAAGGCGCATTGGGCGTACACGGTATTACCACGGAGTTTCTTGCAGACAAACCTTTGTTTGCCCAGATAGCCGAGTCATTTCTTGCATTTATTGATGGTGCAGAATTGATTATCCATAACGCACCGTTTGATATTGCTTTCCTTGATAGTGAATTGTCGCGCGTGTATGGCGAGGGTTTTTCTGTCGCCGCAAAAAATCCGGTTACCGATACACTGGTGATGGCCAAAGAGCGCCACCCTGGCCAACGAAATAATCTCGATGCCTTGTGCAAGCGCTATGATGTGGACAACTCGCAGCGCGATCTGCATGGCGCGTTGCTGGATGCGGAAATACTGGCCGATCTTTATCTTACGATGACAGGCGGGCAGGTCAGCCTGTTAGCGGGTTCACAGAGTGAAGGCGGGGGGCGTGCAGCGGGCAGTATCCGTGATGCCAGCATCCGGCGCATCGATCCGGCTGTGGCTGCGCGATTGCTGGTCTTGTCAGCCACAGCCGATGAGTTGTCACTGCATGAAGAACAGCTGGCGGCTATCCGCAAGAAAGCCGGTCATTGTGTCTGGGACGGGGAAGCAAGCAACGCTTCGTCACAGGGTACTTAGTCACAGGGTACTTA
>ERZ724527.1603-NODE-1603-length-10599-cov-3.764605_pt1 | contig 10599 bp, 19 predicted proteins | sample MGYA00376060_ERZ724527 | MGnify/ENA primary metagenome ERZ724527 (study PRJEB28724, sample SAMN07190886) | activated sludge metagenome | isolation source: activated sludge of sewage treatment plant in Hong Hong | place: USA: Christiansburg, Virginia | collected...
GCTGAGTTCTGGCTGTACTGGCCGTAAGGATGCAGCATCAACCTACTTTTGCTTGTCGCACGAACTCAGGAACATTCGACCAAAACCAACCACCAACTCTTCAAATTCTTGACGATGGAAAATGTAGTCCCGGTCTTTTTGTGCTGGACTCTTACCATCGGAAGTCAACATCTTTTCCTTGAGCTCGAAGTAGCTGACCGCTAATTTTGACAATTCATCCTTGCTAACACGAACCTACTTCAATGAAACTATTACCCTGCCATAAATAGGCTCATCGTTGTGCTGAATTGCCGAGTGAGCCTCACAGGTCCCGAGAAGATAGATCAGTGTATAGTCGCCATTGGAGTTCTGTCGACTCTTAAAGATAACTTGAGCGACCTCGACAAACACACTGTTCAAGTCCTTCTTCGGCGCTATCTACACACTTGCAATGGTGCACTTTTCCTTATAGGCCGGTAATGTTGCTGCCAAGAGCCTGTGGCACTTGCTAATATTGTTTTGGAGATGACTGTTTGAAAAGGTGAGGTAAGTTCCTTCTTTGAATAGCTTGTTCAAATAAGTCAATAGATCGGGGAACGTTAGCTGAGTTTTCTTCTTTCCTTCATCGAAGAGTCCAGTGGGATACTCTCTCTTGTACTGATAGTCAGCATCGAAGAGCTCCGTCATTATATCCAAATCAATTTTGGTTGTGCCCAATTCAAATGGCTTCTTGCCAATCTCCCCGTAGTTTTCAGAGAGCTCCCGCTTGCAATCTGTAATCTTTGCACTATATTCAAGATACTTATTAGCTTCTAGCAATAAGTTCATCCGAACAATTTTAGCTTAGCTGAGGTGATGCTGGAGCAGTTCAGCTGGCATTTGATAATGTCTCGGTTGCAGCCTACCCTCATACTCGGCGAGAAGCAGACATACATCAGCCAGCTACCAAAACACGTTCTCAGGTCTGAATTTGTTTTCTGCCAGGATGCACTCGCCTTTGATGCTCTGAGTGAGCTTTTTCAGGGCAGTTGCACTGGCATCCAGGAGTTTTTTGTTTTCCTTGGCAAACTAATGGAATGTTGGAATTTGTGCGCATCTGCTATTCTGTGGCAGATCCTCATAGGTTTGTTTGAGGGTCTTCACGTTTCGCAATTCCTCTTTGTGTGTGTTCAGGAAGTTCCACAACCGATGTAAAAAGATTCTCTTTGGGGTGGTGCCTTGCAGCCAAAGCAGTTCAAACTTAACTGCAACTGTGACATTCTGGGCTCTTTTAACGACATTTTACAGTGTCTTGAGTGTTTGAAGACAGCCTTCCAGTATCGCTTCGCTCTTTTGGTTGGTCACGACACAGCTCTCCAGCTTCGCACTCACAAGTCGCACATTAAATTTGAGATAAAGTGGCAGAAGTTTATGGTAGCAGTTGAACTCGAGCTCATTGGAGTTGTTGCTGGCTTCGATCGACTGGAACGTACATTTTTCGTCCTGATTCAGATTGTACCACGCAATCGCATTCAGAGGTTGAACTTTGTAATCAGCTCTCACTTACTCGCGCTTTTTCTTTGGGTCATCTTTCTTTACTGCTTTCTTATCGTCCTTCCCTCCTTTCTTTGGATCTCCAGTTGGTTTCTTAGCCTTCAGCTTAATCTCCTCTTCATTCTATTGGCTCATCTGAAGTTCAAGGCAAAATTCGATTGGTCTGCTGTTATCGTCCACGGAGATTATGTGGTTCTGTAAACCTGATCTTTCAGTGATAGTCTGAAGATATCCTTGAGCTTTTTCTATGAGTTGCAGCTGTTTCTTCTTGTCTTGGCATGTCTCGGCATAATCAGCAACCAACTCCACAAAGTTCTGGTCAGTAAAATGCACTGTTTCGAGGTTGTTGATGAGCGTCTCAAACTGCTCGGGGTTGTAAAGACCCAGTTTCAACCGACACCGAAGGATATAACCTTCACTCATCAGGAACAGATACCGTTCTTGGAAGATTTCGGCTTCTAGCCGGAGTTGCGTAAATATGGCGATAGCCTCCTTCAAACGGTTTTGACGGTAGAGCAGGCGACCTAGCTCAAATTCCAGCTTGAGGTGCCAAAAGGCACAGATTGCAGTTCGGTGTTTTCTTGCTTCAGCCATCTGCCGAAGCTATTCTTACTTCTTTTCGTCGATCACTACATCTTTTCTCTCTTCCTTGATTTATTCTTTGGCTTCCTTCTTCCCTTTCTTATCCTCTTTTTTGCCCGTTGGTGCCTGTTTGCCACCTGATTATTCATTCTCGCGTTCGTAGCCTGTCTCCACCTGCCGAGCATCATTCGAGTAACGGTACAAATTGAATAATGCGTACTTGACCACAAAGAAGCTCCTTGTCCACATATTTCTCGCCTGGTTCGTACGGTTGATGCTGTTGCGGATTCGAGCCATCATGGCCAATCGTTCTGATCTCCGGTCGTTGGTGGAATCCTCGTTGAGGTAGGTTGCTTGGCTGGGCTCATCGATGCCTTGTGATTTCAAGTAAGCTACCAGTGATGCTTTGGCTTCATCTTTTTTCTTCTTCAGCGCATCATCCACTTCGTTGACCTTCCACTTCGCATTTGATTTTCTCAGAATCACCAACAGCTGGTAGTACTCCTCCAAGAAGCTGAGTTTTTTGAGACATTCACGCATGATTCCCTCGGCGACTATGAGATTTTGGCAACGTAGTTCATTGACGTCGCTACTCTCGTAAACCTCGCTTTCGTTCGCCGACATTATCACCATCGCTTTGGCATATTGCAAGAGCACTGCGTTCATAAAGCCGTAACTTGCTTCGAAGTTCTTATTCGTTGATTCGAGTTTTTTTATGTTCTCCAGTACTTCCTTATTGTTTGCATCGTTGAAGGTCGTCGAGTTGTTGTACAACGGTTGGTCATTGGGATACCAGTTGCAGCCACGTTCGCGCCTCACAAACTAAGACTGCCTTGCCCAATAGATTGGCATGTCTTTATCATTGGCTGCTCGAAGAAGCATTGAAATAGCCTACCTGACCATCCCGATATCGGCCAGAGCAATTGATTTGATAAGCTTCGCTCTCATGGAGTAACTCGAATGCTTGACAATGTCCGTAGCGACGTAGTCCATGAGTGTCACTGTGGGTAGTATGCTCAGAGGCTCACCGACATCTATCATCCCCCAGCTAACATACTCGCAGCTGTTCAGCAGTTCACTCAGATTGACTGTCACCTGATCAGCAAAGGCATCGGTTTCTCTGATTGCCTTCAACCGATAGTTTGCAAATCCTCGCAGCGTTTGAGGATGGTTAGGGTTGATACTAAAAATCGCTTCAAGGAGCCTACTTGCCATTTCAGTTGCCTCCCGTTGTTGATGGAGATTCTTGTAGAAGCAAGTCCAAGCCATCTTTACCAAGAGGTTCACAGCCAGCATTGTTTCGCTAAGCCCAACTAAATTGACGATGAACCGACCCTTTTGGCTGAACACCTATCGGAAGCAGGTGATGGGGTTGACAGTCTGCAAGATATTGGCAAGCGAATCGTTCCAGAACTCGCCAGCTTTGTCGAGACTACCAGCTGCGTAGTATAGATTACCTATTTAGTGAAGGTTCTGAATTTCGCTGAGTGAATCCTTGCTTGTCTTGTTGTTTTTCAAGGCACGAAAGATCTCCGTGTACTTAGTGATGAGTTCCTTCAGCATGGTGTTTTTACGGTTGCGTGATAGTTTGGTTTATTCAGCGTCCTGCTTGTACATCTTGGCTTCATCTGCGCCAACATCCATCAGAATCTTTCGTTGTTCCTTCTGCATCAACACTGCTTGGTTGCTGTCACGGCGCAGCTCATCAATAATGCTCCTGCTCAGTTTTTGTTCGCCAGTTAGTAATCCCACTTTCTCTTATACTAGTCGGATTGATTCACCTAGTTGCTGACTTTCGGACTCGAATTCAAGCTGTTCCTTGGGTTTTTCACCAGTGAGTTCGGCCTGCCGTGATTTCTTTTTAGTCTTTCGCCAATTCTCGTATCTTTCGACGAGTGCACTCAGAGCTTATTTCTTTGCTGTTAGTTGACTCTGTGCCTCAGCTAGAAGCTTTTCCTGAGCGTCTATCAGGAACGGCAGCAAGAGCAAGCTATGTCGATGCTGGGTAGCATTACTGTACTCCCTCACCAAGCCGATGAGCACCCGATACTTCTCCTCGATACGCAAACTCTGCACCACATAGCCTAAAAAGTTTGCTAAGAGTTCAATATCAAGTTCTTTGACTTCTTTGAACCAAAATTTCTTGGACACTTCTGTCGACAATTTTGGCTGGACTGAAGGGTACTCGTCTGGAATAATGTGCACAGCTGGCTCCTTCTTCCCATCAAGCTTGCTCTCGATCATCGCCAGTTACTTTTAGGCAAGCTGTTCCTGATAACGTCGGCGGTACTCATTATAGCCCTGCTCCTTTACACGCTTCAGCATGCTGGTGAAGCACAGTGCTATAGCTGCCAGATGCTCCCAAATGGGTTTCTTCCAATGATTGAACGGAGTCAACCAGTAGAATGCGATTAGGTTGTAAGCCAACTTCACAGAATTTTGAAGTGCAGACCAGTTCTCGACTTGGAGAGAATTGTAGCAACTATTCGCAAGCAGCTTGAATATCTTCTCGAGCTGCTCCAGCGACTTGTCGGTCCAAAGATAATTTGCCTTGTCGACTACCTCCTTTTCCTTTGTCTTTTTTATTAGGTCTTCGAGATCGAGAAGATTAATGTTGTAGAAACACTCGGCATCTGAAAGGTTTGGCTTGAGAGTAGTGGTGAGGGTAGTGATCGAGACGGTAGCCTTGAGGAAGGATAGTTCTGCAAGCCACTGGTTGAGGAAGTCAAATTTTAGGTTTCTTTCCAGCAATACTGACTCCGTTCTGCGTTCCTTCTCGAGTTGCTGGAACAGTCCAATATACTTCTCGAAGATTTGGATTGGTTTAGACAAGTCTTCTCCAGTCTTTTCCTGCAGAACTTTAAGGGTGGCGAGGTTGGAAGGTGCCCAATCAATATCGTTTCGGGTAGCCTCAGCCATGAGCGTCTGCATTTCAACCGATAGTTTGAGAGTAGGTGTAGGTGCTGGCTCACTGAGAGCCTGCGAGGCATCCTGCAGAATCTTGGCATCAGCTGGAAGTTCGATAGCTCTTCTGAGCAGTCTGCATACCGTGTCAAGATAAAATGGCGAGGTGTTTGGCACTTTTGTTAGGTTTGCAGCTGGGTCTTTCAGATACTCAATTAGGTCTAGTTTATAGTTTAGCTCGTTGGTGAGCTTTTCGAGCTCCTCAGGTGGGTTATCGACGTACTGGGCGAGCTGATTCAGTTGTTCCTTTGTTCGCTCGACAAACATCGACATGTAATCTGCGTAGTCCTCATGCAGGGCGATTCCACTGTCTAAATACAGATCACCCAGATCAGGCCACTTCTCCACCAACATCCTTACGTACTTGTCGATGAGTTTGACCTACTGCTCTTTTGAATCTTTTCCTTTTTTGGCTTACTTCTTCTATTCAATTTTCATGACTCGGCCGAGCATTAACCACTTTCTCTCGCCCCACTTGTAGGCGATTCTTCTAGCTAAAGTAAGCTCATTATTCTCTAGTCCCCATTTGAGAACACCGTGCATGACCCTATAAGCATACATTCGAAGCTTGGGCGACATAAACTTGTTGGGGGTTGCAGCGAGTAGCATCGAAGCTTGGATAATATTCTGCTCACGCAATAAAAAAGGTAGGGATTGGTTAGGAGTCGGTAACGATGGCGAAAGCAGACTGCTGAGAATGAGCAGATTGCTGATTCGGTCCTGTTGCTATTTTCGGTCTGTCGCATTCAACACCACCTTCTTGTCAGATTCATCGTTTTCGAGTTCCTTAATGAGGCAACGAGCAGCTACCACCAAGGTCTCTGCCAACCACCGAAGTTCAAGTAGAGAGATTGTCTGCAAACTGCCCTCCTTGAATTTATAGTAGTAGAGGTTGTTAGTCGTGAGATTTGGACTTAGATACCCGCTTACCTCACAGAACTACTCGACAACGTTAAATGCTGCGATCTTTGCAATGGAGTATTACGTGAGTTGAAATGCAGTCTTGGCAAGGTATCCGAACAAAAGGTTCAAAGGTAATGGGTTGTACGTCCCGATATCTTCGCCAGTCTTGCCAATGGGTCCCTGCTCATCCCTGTTATCGGTTGATGCACAAGCGAAACAGTAATGGTTGTTTGGCAGAATTTGTCGGATATGCACTACAGTTCCCACTCTTTCGCGCAATCCAGTTCCTTGCAGTTCGTTGCAGTTGGTGCTGACATCGACTCCGTGAGCTGATATCTTTCCGTAGATTGACATTGAAGTCACTTCCTTTTTGAGTTTCGGATCCAGCAGAGATTGTTCAGTTGGCGGTAAGGTGTGGGGAGGTAACTTGAAACTGATAGTGTTTGGATTCTTCGATATCATTATTGGTGCGCTTGGAGATGGTGATTCGCTAGGCCAAGTACCATCATAGAGTTGCTTAAAAGGGAAATGTTCGGTGCTTCGCTTATCTCCTACAGCCTGGTCCCATAAAGTGCTGACAATAAAGATAGCGTTTTCTACTGCCTTGTCGAGCATCTTCTTTTCCTCTTCCTTTGCCTTAGTGATAGATTTGAGACACTCCGACAACAATGTCTTCCGCTCGTTGGGGCGATTGCCAGCAAGATTTAAGAGTAGAAGAGCACGGGCGTAGGGATTCTTATTGACTTCCTCGAACAGCTTGGATTCGTACTGGGAGTACGAAGGGTTTGGTGGATCCAACTTTCCAGCCTTTTGGAGGGTTGATTGAAGTTCGTGCAGGTTCTTTCGGTTTTGAGTTTCCGACTTCGAGTACATCATACCGATCTTCTGCTTGAGTGATGTTGCCAATCCTTCAACTTCTTCCTCCTCAAATCCAGAAGCATTCAAGCCTTTGGTCATTGGATTGACCGTAGGCTTTTTTCTGCTGAGAGTAATCTTACGTTGCCGTTCGCCTTCCTTTAGTTCCAGCCGGTAAAGGTTGTTGGTCAGGTCGAGATGCAACGCCATTAACAACAGTTGGAACTATTTGTGCCTGCAGGCAGTAAGTTCTTTAAGCTCGGGTTACTCCTTGTATTCCTGGTATTCTCCAAACTCGAATTATTCCTCTTTTAGCTCGTCCTCGGTTAAGCGTCGCTGGTGTTTTTGACTGCGCTCATGAATTCGCATTTGCTTGCTAATGAACAACCGTTGCTTGATGAAATTGTCCTTGATCTTGCCAAGAGTCTCCTTGATGGCCATGTTGGAGCAGGTGATAGCCAGTGGCAGTGGTTTGTCAAATCGGCTTTACAGTCCTCTCTGGAGATAATTGTTCCGACGAGACTCAAGTTTATTCAAGCAGAAACGAAGATTATCTGCAGCGGTGCGGTAGTCCATCTCTTCCTCCAGCAATTTGCACAGCTCTAGGTTCAGCTTACACAAAAGAATCATATCGGCCTTTGGGTTTTCCAGCAAAATAAGGTGTAGTACCTTCAAACCACGAAGGAATATTGGTTTGGCCTTTCCAATGATATCGCAATAGCTATCGTAGTCGAAGTCGATCAGCTCACCCGCCAGTCGCTGTTCGTTGACGTAGTCAAACTGGGCTAATGGGCTCCTCAGGTACTTGACCCACAGGAACCCCAGCAGTTGGGTGAGGAAATCTAACTTCTTTGAGTAATAGTCTTCTCCAAGCACGCCCCGCAACGATCTCTAAAGGGCTTCGAACAGCACCTCAAGTTTGGCAAGATCGTAGTTGATGTCCAGCTCCAGAGTCTTCTACTAGAGTGTCGTACTGGCCAACCCACCACTCCTTCCGAAGGTTTGCTCAAGTTCATTGAGGGCAATTAGTACTTCCGTATGGCGTTGGTTGATGTTAAATTGTGCGTCAGTCTTGTAACTCAGGTAAATATAGTCGTGATGTTTTTGACGGATGAACTCATCTGGGACCTGCCTCAGGTCAACTGGAATTTTGTTGTAACCGGCATCGGGTCTAACCATCGGATGTCGGCCAAAGATGGGCTTGACGTCAGTCACTACAGTCTTCTTCTCGTTTTCGTCACTTAAGCAGTTCTTGCTGTGGTAGAGAATGATGTATGGGACCAAGTGGGTTGTGGTTTGAACTCCAGTGTATTGCTAGACCTCACTCTGCCTGACAGTGGCGTTGGCTTGGATGTACGGCACAACAATTCTACGCGTATCCTGATAACCTACTGGCCCCGTATCCTCATGACCCATAACAATGTCGATGTTGTAGATTGCCTTGTCTGGGTTCATGGATCGCTTGAGCAGCAGGTACACATACTTATGCTTGATCTGCTCAAGTTACCACTTGGTTGGTGCTGATCCTGGATCTTTCTCTTTGGGCGGTTCTTCTTTTGGTGGTTCCTTCCCGCCCTTTTTGGGTGGCTCTTTTGAGGCTACTGCTGGCTGTTGCTGCTCGATCTTGGTTTCAGAAGCCGGTTCAGTCCTACCAGAATTCCGAAGCTTTGCGAGTTCGAGTTTAAGGTTGCCTTCGTTCAGGTCCCAAGGCAGCTTTTCGTACTCATTGGGAATGTTGGGGTTGGGTATGGTCGAGGCAAGTATACTGACATCTGTGATATACTTCACTTCGATTCTCCGGCATCTAATGCGACTGCTCGCCCATAATGCTAAATCCTGGAAGAGCTTTTGATTGCGACATTCATAGGCATAGTGTAGCAACTCACAGTGATACTCCAGTGGTACGTTCTGGCTTGCCTTTTCATACTCCTTCTCCTTGATGAGCTTGTCTTCGAATTCCCGCCTTTTCTTGATCTCCTCATTTGTGAGGTCCTGTGTCACATTCTCGGTAGCCTTGAAAGCTACGATGCGCTCGATTCTCTACTTCTGCTGTTAGAGGGCAGTTGCCAGTAGCTGCAGATCCGCTTTGACCATCTCGTAGCCAGCATTCACCAAGATTTCTTTGAATGTTGACTTGCGCTACTCGAACATGTTCGATTGCTTAGCTGTTCGGGTTCGAAGGCACTCAATTAAGCATGCCAGCTTAGCCTACTGGTTGGTTCCGAACTATTCATCGACCTTCTTCTTCCAGTCGGCAGGAGCAACAGCACCACTCTGCACACGATACTTCAGCAGCATGATCTTCAGCAATCGCAGGTTGTTCTGAATTATGCGGGCGACGTGCTATGGAACTGGTGGGTCAGCTTCGTGTACTGCTGATAATTAGTTTAGCTTCTCGACTCCAATCTGCAGAATGTTAGCGGCTGGTTGGAGAGCATCCTGCTCCTCATAGAGGTGAGCAACCTACAGGTACAACTTGGTGCGCATATCCAAGTACTTGGCATCCTGGAGGATCAAGTTGGCTTCCATCGCCGTAACTGCAACCATCAGGTATTCGATGGCTTCGAACGAGTACTCGCTCTTGCGAAGCAGCCTGCAGATATCCAACGTGTAGACAATTGCGTTGTACGTGAGGTGGTAGGCTTCCGCCCGGCGTTGCACTCCTTAACTATTGTGCTTGTCGAGCAGCTGTCGTAAATTGTTCAGGACGGCCTTAAGCCCACTGCAAGTATCCTCTCGCTAAACCTTGGGATCAAATTACAGGAACTGCCGGAACTGTCGGTCCACATGCTCATACACTTACTGTGCGGAGCGCTGATCCATCACTAATTTGAAACTTATAACTTACAAAGGTTCAAAGCAAAACAGTCACCATCAATCCAACGACGATATAGCAACTTCTTGGCTCTTGGATAGTACTGGCGGTTGTGGTTCGCCTGTCTTTTCGAGGTGAACACGCTTGGGGGTGCTGACGAGTTGCATCACCAACAATGCAACGCATCGATAGAATATTCCGATAACAGCAAGCAGCACGAGGTTGAGCCAGAACTCCTCAGGGAAGTTGTACTTGTAAGTGAGTATGTCGCACTGTCCTACCATCGGTCCACAGTCAATTTTGTATCGATACTGGTTCTGCACTAACGCTTGGAAACCGTATTTAAACATAGAGATGTACTCCAACGGGTAGAAGATCTTCGGTACTTACGTAAGGTTATTAAAGAATCCAGCGACAAGCATCAGAGGGATAATAGTGAGAGGTGTGAGAGCAGTGGCTACATTCAGGTCACTTATCAAAGTGGATATCACGAGTGCATAGCTGGCAGAACAGAAGTAGATGAGCTCACTGATGAGGAGAGCCCAAAAGAATACGTATGTCTCGTTGTTGAGATTACAGGCGAAGTAGGCTACAGCAAGGAATAGAAGCGGAGCTAGAATTTCCACTGGGAAGGTTGCTGTTGACTTGCCCCAGAAGTATGCCGAAGTGGTGTAGGTGTTGTTCATCCGCTATCGCACAAAGATGGAACGTTAACTGTTGAATGAAGCAATGTTAGCGAACACGCCACCAAAGACGTTGACAGTAGTGAAGAAGAAGATGCAGCCTGTTGTGTTCTGTATGTACGAGAAGCTGTCATTGGCAGCCTTGTAGTAGAGAATGATGCAGATGAGACCCTGGAAGATCTGTTGCACGAGTCTCAGTCGAACATCGAGTGGATTTCTCAGTTCATTCTTGACTGCTCGCACAAAAATGTGACCAAATTGCCCGCAGAATGGAAGGTACCCTTG
>ERZ724527.1605-NODE-1605-length-10591-cov-3.826974_pt1 | contig 10591 bp, 4 predicted proteins | sample MGYA00376060_ERZ724527 | MGnify/ENA primary metagenome ERZ724527 (study PRJEB28724, sample SAMN07190886) | activated sludge metagenome | isolation source: activated sludge of sewage treatment plant in Hong Hong | place: USA: Christiansburg, Virginia | collected...
AAGGGAAATACTAACCACACCCTCAGCAACTTGATCGTCAGCAGAGAGAGTACGGATACGAATCTTTCCGGTGTAGTCGGCAAAGTCTGCATCGGCAGGGACCTTGATGCGGACGGTCATTGGAACCTTTTGTTGTCCACGAGGTAAAGCTATTGTTTGACCTTCAACAATCTCAATCCAGTCTTGAATCTCTGGTGCATCGATAGTTACTTCGGCTTTGAGGTTATCGCTTGGATTGCCACGAACCAAGAGAATCTGCTGTTCATAGGTGGAGTTGCGAGTAAGACTCGTGTTACGAACATATGGTGGAGTAATACCAAAACTAGCGTGACTCAAGGCTGGCCAAAAGAACAGGATTGCGACCACTAACAAAACAAAAGAACGAGACAAAAACGTTGGCAGAATTACCTTCATGCGATACTGACTATTATCGAAAATATCTGACAAAAAAGCAATAACCACTGTTAGGATAACAGTGGTTATTGTTGTCAATCGTGGTCTAATTTTTTACCAAGCTGCTGGTGTTGAGATGGCACCAGTGAAGGTGTTCTGACCGGTGTATGAACCAGCAAGTGTAATCGCACCCGGAACAGCGATACCCCAATAGGTAGTACCAGACGTTGGTGTGGAGGTACTGGTCGGCTTTGGAATCTGAATCGACAATGTAGCTGGTGAAGTGGTTGGTTGAAGTGAAGCTCCCGATCCATAGGCTACAGCAGAAGTTGCGTATCTCTGTTCACTTTGTGGAATGGTTGAAGTGGCAGACACAGGACATGGTGTGCTACCCGAGAAGGTGGTACACATCGACTCTCCTCCCAAGAGTTGATTGAGTCCAGTATTACCAAGCACTCGTAGTGAAGAAGTTGAAGTGAGGTTGGCCATACCGGTACCTGGTTCCAATTGATCGTACGCAATTGTGCTGGTAAGTAGATCAATTGCAACGAGACTGAGCAGATCTACTGCACTAGTTGTAGTTGCCATTGTTCCTGTTGCATTATCATCATCAACACCAGCTACCCCAGCACTCCACGCCTGAGTATCAAACGGTGTACCAGCCACAGTTGGATCTGCAATGAACCAAAGTGGGAACGAGCAGGAATAGCTAATTGTATCATCGGTTGCTCCGGTACAAGAGGTAGAAGAGGCGGTACATGAAAGGTTCCAGACTGACGTAGCAACACCACTTGGATAACAGTTGTTGGCGTTGTAGCTACCTGAAGTTCCATTACATGTAGTAGTACCAACTGAACTACGGAACACTGAGACAAGTGGACGAATAATTTCATCCGCAGAACCTCCTCCGTCTGCATCACAACTATTTGCGTCAGCAATAACAAAGTCCAAAGAGAAACCTGTTGTCTGCGAGCCTGGAACTGTCAACGTCATATCGAGACCACCATTGAGTGAGATGGTACCACCAGCGACTGTCGGAGCAACGTTATTGACAGTGAATGGCACATTACCACCTTGAGCACCCGCAGAGGCCTCATGTCCGTGTTCATCATAGACATAGCCGAAGGCATTGTATGCTCGGTCTTGCACAATAGCTGGCAAAGTATAGGTGGCAGCTGGGTCCGCCAGTTGTCCAATGGTAGTTGTCGCGAGAACGTCTAGGGGTGAACAGGTATTGGTTGAAGTACTATAGGTTGCTGCACTACAGACAACGAGGAAAAGAGTGTCTTCGGCATCAACTACGTCAGGGTCAGTTGCAGTTGCACTAAAGGTGAGGAGTGCTCCAGGGTCAACCGGTCCATTGTTTCCAAAAGTTGTAAAGACCGGACGACGATTGACGTTAAATGGAGAAGTGTTAGTAGCAGCTATACCTTGTGAGTATGATGTACTACAGCGTGGATTCACCGGATCATCGTCACAGACCCAGGCATACCAATCATTCGACTCGGCAAAAGCACCTGCTTCAAGTGTCGTGGTAGCAGCTCTCGCTTCAGTGCCACTATCGGTTCCGGTAGAAACAGCCCAACGAGTACCTGCACTACAAACCGGGGCGGCAGTACCAAGAGTCGTGGTCGACTGCTGTGCGGTTGGTGTAGCATTGGTACTACATACGATAAGAAAGTATGGTGCCCCGTTAGCGTCAGTGGCGGTACCTACCCATGAGACTACATCACCAGAGTTCGTTGGTGTGGTGGTCGATGATTCAAACTCTTCACGTCCTTCCTGTCCTACCACCCATGTCGGTGGCGTGTTAAGTACAGTCAAGGTAGTAGTGGCTGTGCTGGTAGCCTCTGCCTTTTCTAGCTCAGTTTTACCAATATTTAAAATAAATATAAACGAAAAAATGAGCAGTCCTGATAAAGCTGATAAAATGGTGATCTTTCCAGCAGTCTCTACATACTGAGGAAGGTTATTTTTATTGTACAACATACTAATTACTGTTCTATTGTATAGGAAAGAAACGAAAGTTATGCACTAGTTATGCACAGAAATCAATACGGTGACTTTTTGTCTACTGTTGCAGTATAGAGATTGATTACCGCAACCTGCCTCTGGTACATACACACGAGCCGAACTAGTGTCTGTAGTGTTTATGAGCCGTGGATAAAATTCCTTAAGAATTGTTCCTATACTCCCAAAAACTGACTTTTTTGTCATTACACATCTAAAATTTTTCATACTGCCATTGTCGACCGAGGGCGATTCAAGAAACAAAATGATTCTGCCTAGAAAAGACATCAGGCATAGTGAGAAATGGGCTGGGTGAGGAATGATAAATATCACTCCTCAAGAGGTTGCCAGCGATTTTGACTAAAAATAGCTGGCAACCTGTACTGGTCATGTAACGACCCATTTCGCAAGACTCATTGTGGATATTTGTGAGTAAGAAGCGGGACGGGACCTGCTTCGCAAGACCTTATCAGCTAATTTATGAGTGAACGAAATAAAATAGCTATATGGTGCACAGCTTCTGTAAGAAGATAACGAAACAAATAGACCAATGTGGACAGCCTCTGTAAGAGGTTTTCTAAATATGTTCGCAATAGTCGGCTGGGGTAATTCAATGAACAGAGTAGTTGGGCGCGGATAAAGCCCTTAGGAATAGGGCTTTACTCGTGAAAATTCGGCATTGTCGGCGCAAAACCTGAATATTAGTAGAATAAAGAGGGTGCCCGGTTTCCGAGAAACGTGGACAGGGCCATTATGGATAGGCCCTGCTCACGGAAATTCGCCATTGTCGGGCTAAAGCCCTCTGTGGCTTATTTCATTCATATCTAATAGCATCAAGTGGATTAAGTGACGAGGCACGACGGGCTGGGAAGATTCCCGTGAGGTACCCTACCACAGCGGAAAATACCGTAATAAAGAGAAGAAATTCAAATGGGAAAGCAAATAATTTGACAGACTGTCCACCAAACTGACCGGCGACAATATTTAAAAACAAGTTAATCGTGCCTCCAAGACCTACCCCCATTATCACCCCGGTCAGTCCACCCATAAATCCTACTACCACAGATTCCGAAACGAAGAGGTACTTCACATCGTTTGGTGAGGCACCAATAGTACGCATGATACCAATCTCTTTGGTACGCTCAAGGAGCGTCACCGTCATGGTGTTAAACATACCAATCGCAGATACCACGAGCGCGATTCCACCAAAAGTCGCAAGCACAATCTGAATACCCTGGAAAATCTTTGAGGCTTGCTCTACCGTCTTTGAGAGTGCGGTCACTCGATACCCCGCATCAATGAGCTTATTTTCAACTATCGGCAGATTTTCACTGGTATCAACACGTACCTGGATACGCTCGAATTCTTCAATCCCGACGTAGTTACGTAGTTCAGGCAACATCATCATGGCATTAAGTACTCCCTCTTCCTTGGTGATACCACGCACAGTGAACTCCTTGTCGATAATAACCTCTGTATTATTGGTGGTGCCATCATTCGCAGGAATCAAAATACGAAACGTTACCTTCTCCCCTACAAAACTGGCTGGATCTTCAATCCCGAAGAGTTTGAGGACAGCTGGCGAAATCATTACCGAGTTGGCATCGCCTGCGTCTGCATCGGTAAAGACAGTTCCTTCAGTAGCCGAAACACCGGCGTAGCGCAGATATGGCGGCTCAACGCCTTGAATAAAGACGTTACCAGTCAGGCCCTTGTAGGTTACGAGCGCTGGGAAACGCGCTAGAGGTGCCGCATCAAGCACTTCTGGCATTTTTTCGAACTCTGACACGGTTTCGGTAGTTAATTTGAGGTTCTGGGCACCAGTCGCAGATACACCGAGAGACAGGAGGGTCTCGCCGAACACGATTTGTTCGAGAATGATCTGCTGGAGACCAAACCCAAGACCTACGAGAATCACCACCGCTCCAGTTCCCACTCCCATACCCAAAATCGTCAGCCACGTACGAAGTGGATTCGTTTTGAACATACGCGTAGAAAGCTGCGCTAGATCCTGCACTCGCATAATACTTCCATTATGACACAACTCGTTTTATACATTGGATAGATAACCCCACCTAACGAACTTTAAACAATATCTCTAGAGCACAGTAGATGACCCAAGATTCAAGGTGAGAAATGGGATGGGACCCATTTCGCAAGACCTTGCCAGCTACTTTATGAGAGAAGCGAAATAAAGTGGCGACAAGGTGTACTGCTCCTGTAAGGAGGCGAGGAAATTATTGCGAACCGTATTAGATATACGGTGAGTAATAATTTACCGCCGCGCAACAACGAAGATGGTGTGATTTGACGGACTCTAGCTAGCTCTTGTAAGAGACATCAACACCCTGTGCAATCAACTTCTCAAAATACCGCGTCATATCATCAGCCTCACCTTCGGAGAGGGCGAGGCCTTTACTGCGAACACCTTCCATCAACCGTGTATTAAATTCAGGTTGCTCGATTACACCTGTCACCCGGTCAGCCACGAGCTCAACGAGGTTGGCATCTTGGTCTTTACTGAGCTTCAAGCGGTATACCTCTTGGAGGTGGTCACGGAGACGCTCAGCGAGCTTGTGTTGACTGAAAAAGACCCCAGCATTGTCCTTTTTGGCTCGGAAGCGGCGAATATCGTCTGATTGTTCAATCAGTTTTTCACTGCGCTTTGCCATATCCCTGGCCACATTTTCGGGAATCTCTGCACCGCCCCGCTCCATTGGGAGTACCAGCGCATTAATAAAGGCATCACGATCAACTTTACCAGTGATAAAGAAGGCTACTGCGTGTTCGAGACGCTGAATCTGGTCAAAGGTATAGTCTTGCGTGAGGAAGTTCACAAGACTCTTTACCCGGAGTGTCTCTACTGAGTCATACGGGAAAAGACGAGCTAGCTGTTCAAGCTCGGTTACAATCGTCTCCCCTTCTCGCACTGGCTTGATTTGCTTACGCTGCGGATTCACCACTTCACGAACGATAAAGCCGTCTTTGAGGTAATACACGCGGTGAGCGTACGAAAGATGTGCCGCATTGTGCGACACCATAATAATCGTACGACGGTCAAAGGTGTTAATCTCGTCGATTTTGTCCATTACTTGTTGAGTAGAAATCGAGTCGAGGTTACCGGTCGGTTCATCCGCGAGAAGAATCTTCGGGTCGTTCACCATACTCCGGGCTACTGACACACGCTGCTGCTGACCTCCCGAGAGCATCGACGGAATCTTGTGTGATACGTGCCCTACCCCAAAACGATCAAGGAGCGACTGAGCACGGCGATTACGTGTTTGTTTGTCGGCATTACAAAAAATCATCGGCAAGGCTACGTTGTCGAGCACCGAAAGTGAACCAATAAGGTTAAACGACTGGAAGATAATACCCATCACGTAGCGTTGGAAGTACACACGTTCTGAAGGTGGATACGAGTAGATATCGTCGCCACGAATAAGGAGCGTCCCGTCCCCTGGCGGGAGTGATCCTTGGATCGAATACATGAGTGTCGACTTGCCAGAACCTGAAGCACCGAAGAGAATGATGTACTCCCCTTCATAGATGTCCGTGTTCACGTTTTGGAGCGCACGAAATTCATTGGACTTGCCTTTATTATAAATAATCGACAAGTCACGACAAACAATAAGAGGCTTCGCCATACGTATGAGTATTATGACATACAACGATACGTGTAATCGTGTGTTATATCCCCATGAAATTTTTACTAAGACGCAATGAGTCATCCATAGAAGTCAGAAAATGGATGCGATTCAAGGCGCACGAGGAAAGTGACATGAGCCGTATTAAATATACGGTGAGTGGCACTTTACCGAAGAGCAACGCAGAAGCGCGCCATTTTATGCCTTCTAATTTGTGATATTTTTGACCCAACCAAACGTCGACTCAAAGTTTTCAAGAATCAAGTCAATAATGTTCTTTTCTTGAATTGGTGTAAAGAGCACAAAGTTTTCAGACTGAATGGCATTTCCCGCTTCATCAGTACAATTAAGCCAGAACTGATAAACCGTAGCTGGGGCAAAGTCAGTAATAACCTCAACGTGGTTGGTATTGTATTCCAGTACTTCTTTTTCAAGAACAATTGGATCAACTCCCCCAGCCACTCCTTCTCGGTATGTCATAACACACGATGCTGCTTCGTCAGTATTCCATTCTACAATCGTTTGAATACGTGATTCACCACCCGGGAAAATCGTGGATTCATTAGTCACATTCGAGATAAGCGGAGCGGAAATATCACGTACGGTAATAAATTGGATCGGCTGGCTACGCACACGGTCGCCGCCCGAATTTTCGGCAATGACAAAAGCCACATAACGCGTACCTAGTGTTAGGTCAGATAGACGCATCTGGTGAGTTGTCGCCAATGTCGGACGACCAACTGAACTCTGGGTACCTTGTGTTAAGTCCTGATATTCAATCAATGCTTTTGCAGGTACTGTAGTATCCCATGCTAGAGTAGCGGCATTTTCCTCCACTTTAACAATGCGTAAGTTTCGAATATCAGGTAGCGCAGCTTTGGTACGGAACGTATACGTACGACTTTCACCGGTAATCTGGTACGAGTCAGTTGAACGGACTTGGAAACTGTACTCGGTGTACGGTTCCAGACCAATGAGACGAATTTCGTGATCAGTGACTGACCCAGCCGTTGAAGACTGAGAGAAGTCGTAGTTAGTACCATCAAAACCACTGGTGCGGGAAAAGCGCACCTCGGAACTGGCTTCACGATCCGTTACCCAAGAAACGGTCGCCGACGTAGTCTCTGGCACAACTGTCGGCGGACCAACAATGGTAAGGTCTTCGGTAATACCAGCAATGGCCTTTACTGTTTCATTAAGAATCTCCTGAAGCTGCTGTGGATTTTGAATTTCTTGTATTTGTTCAACGATTTCTTGTGGTGTATTGGTCTGACCGGGACCAACTCCAGTACCGGTACCGCTATCAGAAGTAGTCTCACTTTCCACTTCGATTTTGTAGTCAGCAGAAATACCTTGGTTTCCGTCTTCATCAGCAGAAATCACGCGGAAATAATAAGTGCGACCTGGGTCGAGATTTTCTAGTGTTACTGAGTGTGTGGTTCTGTTGGCAACTGGTACACGCACCACCCCCAAGTCGGGATTAAGACTATAGTTCACTGCTGAGTCGGCATTTTCGTTGGTTTTCCAAGTAATTGTGACGGTGGTATCGGTGGTAGAAGCTACTTTTACTTCCGTAATTTCTGGTGCCTTACTGTCACTCGTTTGGGCAATTAATGGCACCACCGGCAGCGCCATAAGCGTTACCAGAATCAACAATGGAGAAATGTACCGATACATAAACATAAAGAGTATAACATCTAGCTATGGCGACACCGGGGTGAAGACGTTGATACCGGAGTGTGGGGCGCTATTAACACCAAATGGTACGGCGATACCCCAGAAGATATCGGTTGTGACCGCTGGTGATGGAGTGGTTGGTTTTGCCAGATTGACCGAGAGCTCAACCGGTGTTGATGATGAGAGAAGTGAACAAACTGCACAGCCACTATACGTAAAGGTACTTGTCGCAAACTTCTGTTGATCAGCTGGAATCACTGAACTGCCACCGTCACTGAGATCTGTCCCCTCAACTTCAATGTCGAACGCGACGTTACCAGTATTTGAGATGGTAGTGGTTGGGTTATATGAACCGGTATCGTCTTGTGGAGCTAGTGAGCCGTAATTGATACCAGAATCGACACTGAGTGCTCGTACTGTGTACAACTCAACGCCAGATGGTGGTGTGGCCATATCATATCCACCACTCACGTCACTCACTTCGAGGTAGGCGAGCCAGGTGTCACCGTTATCGTCAGTAGCTTCTGCATGGAAGTAGATGTCCGCATAACACTCAAGCGTACACGTATTACCACTACAATTAGTGAACGAGCACTTACCACCAACAGTTGATACGTAGCAATTGTTGTCATTTGGTGTACATGATGGACCAGCACTACTACGATAGATTGTTGAGGTTCCCAAGACCAAGTCCGCTACCCCGTTAAAGTCAGTGACCGTACCGGTTGCATACACACGCGTGGTTGTGCCAGGGAGTAACGAAATGTCGTAACCATTGTTTAGAGCGACGGTACCAAAAGTTGGGTCAAACTGCAGACCTAATTCAGCCACTTCGGCGTAATAGTCAATTGGCGTACTATCATTAACAACTCGGAAACAGTAGTTGTCTGAGGCATTATTTGTAGCTGTAACGACATACTCAAGTTCAGTGTAGTAACTTTGATTTACCGTCAAACCAGCAGTTACGTTTGACGGGCTCTCGACCATAGCTCCTGCTGAGAACTGCCCGTTAATTGTCGTAAGTAAATCAGTCGTAGGAGCTCCGTCAGTAACCTGACTTGAAGTCTGCATACATACTGGAGACGACCCACATGACGCTTGATTTGGCACAGCGGCAAAACTACCACTTGAAACCGCCTCACAACTTGGTGCCACTCCTTTAGCAGCATACTGTAATCGGTAGGTTTGGCCAGTGATTGTCAGCCCTGTGTTTTCAATACCGATACGAAGTCGTCGTGTACTACTTGGTAGACCACTACCAAGACTATTCTCGGCTGCAATCCACGTCGCACCACCAGGTGATTGTTTTGCCCCAAAAACCACCGGCGGATTAATTGGTGCACTATCGCTGACATGATAGCTATCCCAAGCGCCGTTTTGCACCCAGAAGGTGAAGCCCATTCCGCCACTTGTATACGTACTATCGGTTGCTGTGGTACTAGCAACAATGGTACCTGATGGGTTGTAAAGGTGTACATCAATACGATTACTGGTCTGCCAGTCTATCTCAACGAGATACCAACCAGTGGTATATGTAACGGTTGTTGAGGCCAAGCGCGTACCAGACACATCGTTATCGCTCACATTCTTCGAGAGTGAAAGACGATCGGTTCCAAAGAGCTCAAGACAAACAGCATAGTTGTTATTTGAAGTGCCAGGTGTCTGAACTCCAAAGAGCACACAACCTTCATCAGCAGAACCAGCTGTCGTATCAATATACTGACGGTAGCGAATGACTTGACCCTGTGCTGTCAAACTACCGGTTCGGAAGATACCGTCAGTGGTACGTCCAGATTTGTTTTGGGCTTCCAGTGCGTACGTACCTCCGTATACTGGACTGGTATCAGTTTGGAATAGAGACGTGTCCCCACTGTACTCACTGATATTGTTGTCCTCAAAGTCATCACTGAAGAGGAAAGTATTGGCGGCCGAACTTGAACTGGTTGAACTAGCATTACCAAAGTACATAAAGAGATTGGTATAGGTACTCGCTTCAAGACTTGGTACTTCAACCCACACTACAGCTTCGGTACTAGCAGTGTATCGATCTACCCAAAAATCAAGTGGTGTCACACCATCATCACTCGTAAAACGTAGGTCGTCGAAATCAGACTGCATAGAACCATCGTACGGAACAGTCACTCGAACTGTAGTGGTGGCAAAAGTAGTGGCTGTAGTGTTTTCGACACGTACACGTTCGCGATAACTCCAAGCGAGGTCAAACCACTCACTGTCGGGAGCACCTTCTCCCCCATCATCAGCACGCCAACGGAAACTGGTCTGTGAAGTCAACAGACATGCACTATCATCAAAGCGAATCGCTCCACAAGCATCAAGTCCATCGCTGTCAAAAGCCTCACCACCAATGGTGCCGTAACTACCACTAAAGCGCCAAGCGTTACTGGTACTACCTACCAACGCTGTGTTCGTACCGTTCCAACCACCTTGAGCATTAAAGCCAACGGCTGAAAAGACTTTTGAAGCATTTGCATTGAGAGCTGCGTCGGTAACCTGCAATAACGTACCGCCATTAACCGCTAAACTGTAGTAACCATTACTCAAATTTGTAATAGTTGGTGCACTACTAAAGCTCAGGCCGGTACTGTTGAGTGCGTTAAAGCGGTAATACTGAGCATTAAAAGTACCTCCGGTCACACTGAAGGCGTGAGTACCAGTACTGATAATACCAATGGTAGTTGTTGCAGATGCGGCACCCAAAATAGCGAGACTGCCACTTTCTACGGTGGTGGTACTATTGTTCGCTATTGACACCGTTACGGCACGCTGACTACCACCTGTAAGAGTTGCACCGTCAAAATCCGTACTGTATGACCAGTATTCACTTGAGGTAGCAACAGTAAAGTCTC
>ERZ724527.1608-NODE-1608-length-10579-cov-4.853573_pt1 | contig 10579 bp, 6 predicted proteins | sample MGYA00376060_ERZ724527 | MGnify/ENA primary metagenome ERZ724527 (study PRJEB28724, sample SAMN07190886) | activated sludge metagenome | isolation source: activated sludge of sewage treatment plant in Hong Hong | place: USA: Christiansburg, Virginia | collected...
ATCGATTTCGATGCTCGAAGTTGCTTGTCTGGGCCAATACATGTTCTGCTTGCCACCACACGACCATCGTCAGGATTAATATCAATCAGCGCAACGTCTGCGCGAACGGTTGGATCAAGCAAAACAGGTTTTTCCAGTTGCTCACAACGATTGCCCCAACTTGCAATCGCGCTGCCTGTCATAACTGGAAACCAGCTACCCTTCCCACGTGTTTCGTCACTCACCTCGTCTTTGCTGAGCCGGTGTGAGCGACCCGCAGAATACCGAAAGTTACCCCAGTTGAATGCCAACCAAGGGTAACCATCATCAGCAACACCCTCGGTACGTTTGGCCTCTTTCTTAGGACGAAAGTGGTCTACGTCAAAGAAGGACTGCGGATCATTGCTTTCGGAATACCAGCACTTGCCATAAGACATCTTTGCCAAATGCCGACTAAAAGATCGCCAAATTGGAGCCTTCTTTTCAATAAAGCCTTTGCGCTCTGCCTCGGGCAATTTCTCCAGCTCTTGTTGGGCTCGCTCGGCAACCTTCAGAATTTTTTCCGGTATGAGTGCGGGATTTCGCTTTACATAAATCAAGCTTTTGCCTCCGGCTGCTGCAACTGGCTAATCAGTTGCTTCATTGCTTGGTGTCGTGCAGCGATCAATGCAGGTGTTAGGACAGGTTTGTCTGCATATCGCACGTCGTGCCAAGCGCGCAAGAAATCTTGATACAACGGCTCGCGGTCTTCAAACAGGAAGCCAAGCCGCGCCAGCTTGTCGTTTACGGCAATTAAATTCTGCTCTTGCTCGTTTGTTTTTGCAGGATTGTTCGCCAGTGCATTGCGATCATCAACAAGACGCTGTGTTTCAATGTCCAAGCTGCTAGAGAGTCCAAAGATTTCCGTGAGCGTGGCCGTAAACCCCATGCCTTTGGGATCTGCATAGGGGGCAACAGCCGACACTTGCCCACCGACGTCGGTTGACATCACCCGCACCTCGTCCCGCGTCAGCGCCGAAATCGTCAACGGGTTATGCGATGTCAAGATGATGTGGCACTTGTCCGCATCGGCCGCGATATCGGTCCAGTCGTCAATCAACTTGAGGTAACTGTGCTGCCAATGGGGGTTGAGATGGGTATCGGGCTCATCCAATAAAAAGAGCGCCCGCTTGCCGCGCGATACGCGGATGAGGCCCAGCACCATCAACAGTTGCCGCTCTCCGTCCGACAAGTCTGCAAAGCCCACATCGCCGCTGGTGTCGTTGTTGCGCGTCACCCATACCAGCATTTCCCGAATCAAGTCCGAAATGTCCATCGCCTCCAACGCGTAAAACATTTCCCTTTCATTCTTGAACGACGCTGCAAATTTTTTCAACTGAGCAAGCTTGGGCAAGAAGGCTGCGTACTGTGACTCGCTTTGCTGCTTGTCGCGGTAGTCATCAATTGCATTACCAACCAGCGCCATCGGATGGAAGGCAACCGTTTGGAACTCGCGTGCAGTGCGCCCGGCCGGGCCTGCAGCACCCCAAAAGTTGGCAGGAGTGCGCTCAGCGGGCTTTTTGCTCTTCGCAAACCATGGCTCCCGAAAGTGCGCCAACAATGAGTGAAATCCAGTGATGCCAAGTTTGCTGGAGAGCTCCGCAGTTACCTTTTTATCGGGGAATGCAAACAAGGCCATCAACGCCAGTACACCGTGGATCGGGCGGCAATAGAACAAGCGCCGTTCACTCTGTGCCTGCGTAAATGTTGCTGCGTCGTCTTCCAGTTTGATCGCGTCGTAATAGCGTTTTTGGTGACCGTCAAACAATGACTCCAGCCGCCGACTACCGCCAGAGTAGTAGCCAAACACCAAGTCTGGAAACCAGTCCGTCTTACGCTTCTCAAACTCGGGACGTTTAACCTCTTTGCCATCCACCTTTATGGCAGGCTCTTTCGGAACATTGGACAGAGTGACCCGCGCACCAGTAATGCGGTAATCCACCCGGTAGTGAAACCGCGGTTCGTGTTTTCGCAGATCAACCCAGCGAAAAACCTGTGTGATGGCTTCAATCAGGTTTGACTTGCCCGCGCCGTTTTGGCCAATCAACACCGTGGTGAGCTTGGTCTCGTCGAAGTCCACCTCCAATTGCTTCAAATTCTTGAAACCATCGATATAAACCTTATCCAGCCGCATGGCGCGCCTCCAACGTGGTACCGCCGTCTGCAATATGCCCCTGTGCCACCTCCCAGGCCAATTGCTTATAAAAGTCGGCAACGGGCAGCTCGGATGCTTTGAACAACTCCTCAGCGGTAGTGGCCGTGGCCAAGCGGCGCAGATGATCTGCAAGATATGACTTGTTTTTTACATCTTCATCTTGGCGGCTCTTGGTCATGGCGGTGGTTTCCTTAGGGGCACGGGGAGTACGGGCTTGGCGGGGCTTCTTGTTTTGGCCTTTTTCAGCTGGCGTGGCGCCTTGCACAGCCATGCGCGCCAGCAGCGCGCTAGCCGGTTCGTCGTTGGGGTCTTGCGGCACTAGCTCGCCGCGAAAGGTTTTGGCCAGCACTAGCGGGGTCAGGCGCTGGGCCTGGGTTCGGGCGGTGGTGCAGCGGGCTTCGATGCGGTCGGCCAGGGCGAACATTCCTTCTACTCGGCGGACAATTTCGGTTTGCTCTAGCGAGGAAGGGATCGGTAGTTGCAGTGCACGCACGTCCCCAATGTTGATGCCCCGTACCGCAACGCCACGAATGGCGTTTGCCATGCGCCTTTGCGTATCCGGCGCTAACAGCACGTAGTAAACGTATCGGGAATTCAGGCGCTTGTTGATCGATAGCCGCGCCGTATCCTGAGTGATGTTTGCGCCCTCTAGCACTTCTGGTATTTCAATCAGACGGCCAACGCTTCCGCGAATCGAAAGTAGAAGATCACCGGCTATCAAACGAGCGCGTTTGAACTGAAGGTCGATTTCTGGACTCGTCTTTTTTATGCCGCCCAATTTCAATTGATTTCCTGGAAAATCAGCTACACGGATGTAAGAGACGCCCTGTTCAAGCTCTGGTCCTGGTTTCAGAATTCCGTAGGTGATTGGACGACCGGGAGTGCAGCAATCCTTGAGCGTGCTGACCTTCCAACCAACGGGCAACCTGTCAGTAGTAAGGTCATGTGCCTCCTCTGTTGGTTCCGAAGCGTTACCGCGTATATGGCCTCCTGAAGCCTCTACATCATCCGCAAGTGATTCAACTAGGCTAGCTGCGCTGGGTAAATTGGATTGGGCATCGCGCCACTCTTCCGTCAATCGCCCTGATGTTGCCGCATCCAATACTGTCTGCCGAAACCGCTTGATCAAGGCGGGGATGGCATCGAAGCGGTCGTTGCAGGCTTGGATACGGGTGATTAGGGTGTCGAGTTGGTTGGCGATGCGGGTTTGTTCACTCCTGGGCGCCAGCACAAAGGGCGCAGACTTGCCTGCGTCTGTACCAAGACGCGGCATATTCATGCCGTGGCTCTCCGCCTCTACGTACTTCAAGAAAGCCGGATGCTTCAACCAGTAAAACAAATACCGGTTGTCTAAATTTGTGCCCGCCTTCAGAGGCAATATCTCTGTGGTGCAGTACCCCGGTTCGTCAGCAATCAGCACTTTATTTAGGTAGGGACGCAATTTTCCATAGAGTACATCGCCAACTTCAAAGCGGTTTTTCGTGCTTTTGGACTGGCGCTGCAAGAATGTCATTTTCTGCAGCAGGCGCGAACTTTCTTTCTCGATGTCTTCGAGTTCGAGTATCCAGTCACCAGCAGCTATTTCAGTTGGTTCGGCTTTCTCAGTGCTGCCGTAATTGACGACAGTGCCCAACGTGGTCAATGCCCAACTGGGGGGCAATTCGGTTGGGTCGATTGGAACTTCATTCATCTCCGTCAACTTCCAACAGTAGGTCTTCCAACAAGGCATCAGGGTCTTCGCCAAGCTCTTCCAACAGACTGCGCAAGTCGACCATGGCACCGGTCATCTCACGCATGACTAATCGTGCCACCAGCGCGGGCTCATCCCGCTGGGCCTCGGCCGTCTCGACGTTGTCGTCTTTGAGCCAGCTGATGTTCAGGTTGTCGCCACGCGCCTTGATTTGCTCGCGCGTGTATTTGCGCCAGCGTCCTGTCTCGCCAGTGTCCACGCGCTGCGCCAGGGCGGCGGGGCCGCCGCAAGGGTCTGCGCCAAACACGTCTTCAAATTTATCGCGGGGCACATCTGGCGCGGCATCCACAGCGGTGCGAAAGTAGTCGCGGGTGAAGGGGGTACGCTTGCCAAACTGGGGCATGTTGGCGCGCATGTCGTACACCCACACCTCTTTAGTGTTGGCCTTGTCAGTCTTGCCACGGGTGAAGAACAGCACGTTGGTTTTGACGCCCTGGGCGTAAAAGATGCCAGTGGGTAGCCGGAGAATGGTGTGCAGGTTGCACTTGTCCATCAAGTCGCGGCGAATGTCTGCGCCTACATTGCTTTCAAACAGCACGTTGTCTGGCAGCACCACGGCGGCGCGGCCACCGGGTTTGAGGTTGCGGTAGATGTGCTGCAAAAAGCAGAACTGCTTGTTGGTGGTGGGGTAGGTGAAGTCGGTTCGGGTGGGCAGGCCGCCGCCTTTTTTGGTGCCAAAGGGCGGGTTGCTGAGGTTGAGGGTGGCGGCAGGCAGGCGGGTGCCTTCTTCCGCCAATGTGTCGCCAAACTGGATGCCGCCTTCAATGCCGTGCAGCAGCATGTTCATCAGCGCCAGGCGGTGGGTGTCTTGCACCAGCTCCATGCCATAGAAGGTGCTGGTGCTGTATTTACGCTGTTGGGCTTCGGATCCGTCTTCGGGTTTGTACTTGGCACGCAAATAGTTGTTGGCCGCAATCAAGAAACCTCCGGTGCCGGAGGCTGGGTCTTGGATGACATCTGCCAGCGTGGGCTGCATCACAGTAACGATGCTGTCGATCAAATCGCGTGGGGTGAAGTATTGGCCCGCGCCGCTCTTCTTCTCGTTGGCGTTGCGTTCTAGCAGGCCTTCATATAGGTCGCCCAAGTCATCGCGCTGCACGCTGTACCAATATATCTTATCTTTTTCCAGTACAAGCTTGGACAAGGTGGCGGGCTTGGTGATGAAGGTGCTGGCGTTGGCATAAATCTGTTGCACGCTGTCACGGCCGTGCAGGCCGTAGTCCAACAACAACTCTTTGTACAGGTCCAAGCGCTCGGGGGCGGAGGCTGCCATGAGGTCGGCCCAACGGGTGCCGTCCATCTTCTCCACCGGCTCGCCTTTTTTGGGTGCCTTGTAGATAACTAGGCGGTCCTCTTGGCCGGTCTCTTGCATCATGCGCAGAAACAGCAGGTAGGTGAGTTCGCTCACATACTGGTGGTAAGTAACGCCGTCATCGCGCAGCAGGTTGCACAGGTTCCAGAGCTTGGCGACGATGTCTGACGCCGCAGGGTTGATTGCATTCATGGTTTATTGGGGTTTCAGGCAGACTTTTGGTCGTCTGCCCAGAGTGCGTCGTTAAAGGCTTCCAGCACGGGCTGGAGTTGACCGTTGAATAGTTTGTCCAGGCGGGTAAAGCCGCCGCCGTCGCGCTTGAATATAAGGTCTGGATCGTCCAATGCGTCCCGGTCTACCAACATATTTGCTTTGGTTTGCGCGGCAATGCGTTTGAGCCAGTCCCGTTGCGGCTGGGTCCAGGGCTTGCCGGCCAGTGGTTTGGCCAGCAGGTCTTGCAGGGCGTGGTCTACGCGTTCGGCGTAAGGTAGCAACACATCACCAATAGCGGCCTGGCGTATGTAGCCAATGATGCGGGCGGCAATGTCTTGGTTGCTGAGTTCACGCCAGGCGGTGGCTAGGCGCGCTTCTGTAAAGCCTGCTTGGTCCAATGCCATTACCAGCTCTTTCAGTTGCTTGCGTGTCAGCTCGCGTGGACGGGTGAGCACGGTAATGAGCGCAGGCAGCTCATTGCCGTGGCTGGCAATAAAGTCTTTGAAATCTTTTAAATAGTCTTCGGGCTTGCTGGCACTGCCGTAGCCGCGGTCTATACCCGCAAACGCGTCGGAGTGGTCGGATATGAACATGGGCTGGCCGCTGCTTTGGCGCTTGCGGTCCAGCACTTCACCCAGGTTCGGGTTTTGGGTGAACCAAGTGGCAATTTCGTCCACAGACAGGGTGCGCAGTTTTTGGATGAAGGCATCCGGGCTCATGCCAGCTTGGGTTTCAAAGTCTTGCTTGGCTCCGTCATCCAGGTGGCGCTTTTTGACTTGCAATTTGGCCAAGAACTGCTCTCGCACCAGCTCGCGGGCGGCGGGGTCTTGCACGCTCACCATTTCTTGCTCCAGCAGCGCAAAGCTAATGCTGGGGTTGACCACTACCGGGCGCATGGCTGTCATGTTGCCAATGGCTTCAAAAATGCGCACCGCGTCAAATACGCGAAAGCTGTCTTTGGCGTCGCCGTCAAAATCACACAGGCGGGTGGCACGGCCCAACATTTGGTCAAACAGAATGCGGCTGTTGACCTGGCGCAGAAACACCAGGTTGCAAATTTCCGGCACGTCGATGCCCGTGGTGAGCAAATCCACGGTCACCGCCACATTGGGCAGGCGCTCGTTTTTGAACTTGCGAATGAGCTCCAGCGGTTTGTCAGCGTTGCCGGTGATTTTGATAACGGCGTCGTCCTCTACGCCGCCGTATTGGGCCTCAAAGGCATCTTTGAGCACGTCAACCACCAAATCAGCATGGTCAGTATTGACACAAAAGATGAGCGTTTTGCGCTTGCTGGTTGGATCTATTTCTTCGGCCAGGTATTTGCAGACCACTGCATTGAATGCGCGGGTGATGACCTTGCGATTGAAGTCCTCCACATTCAGATCGATGTTGTCGGGCGCTTTGAAAAGGTCTATCTGGTTGCGACCAGGGTCGTAAACCTTCACTTCTTCGCCCACCTTCCAGTGCATGCCACTTTTTGACAGGTCGGTATAGATTTGAATTGGGGGCTCGTAGTCCACCAATATGCCGTCGACCACCGCTTCGCGGTAACTGTAGGTATAGGCCGGTGGGCCAAAAATCTCGGTAGTGTGCAGGGCTGGCGTGGCGGTCAGGCCGATTTTGACGGCGTCAAAATAGTCCAGTACACGGCGGTATTGGGAAATGTAGTCGTCAAACCCACGGAAGCTGAGTTCGGTATCTGACATCTCGCGGTCAAGGGTGTAGCCGCGATGGCATTCATCAATCACAACGCAGTCGTATTGGTCTACGGTTGGCGGGGCTACGCCTTCAGCAGGAAAAAGTATGCGCCGCATCATGCCTTGCACGGTAGCAATGTGGACTGCAGTGTCGTCATCAGGCTTCTGGGCATCCAGCTCTTTGATGCCAAAGGTTTCCGCAAATGTTTGCAACCGCTCCATGCGGGTGTCTTTAAAAGAGTTGGCCGCTTGCTCGCCCAGGGCGGAGCGGTCAACCAAAAACAAAATGCGCTTGAAGCGCTGGGCTTTGAGCAGGCGGTAGATGAGTGCAATACACGTCTTGGTCTTGCCGGTGCCGGTGGCCATGGCCAACAGAATTTCGCGGTGGCCTTGGCCTATGCGCAACTCGGTTTCCTGAATGGCTGCCTTTTGGTGGGCCCACAGCGTGAATCCAAAGTTAAGCTCAGTATTGGCCAGCTGCGCGTGAGCATGGCCTTCGTCGATCTGCAACAGTGCCTTAAGCCCATCCGGGCTATACCAACCGTCTAGCGCCTGGCTGCGGTTTTCTGGGTGCCGCAGGTCACAAAACCAGATGCCACTTTTGGTGGCCAGCTGCCGCAAATAGGGTCGACCGTTAGCGGAGAAGACGAAGGGGATTCGGTGTTCCGATTGAGCGCCCCAGTTACTGTCATGGAGTTGGGTTTCGGCACTGGCAGAAAACGTGCGGCTGTACCGCTTGGCTTGTTGCAATGCGCCAGAGACATCGACGTTTTTGCGTTTGGCCTCCACCACAGCCATGGGAATCAAGCCCTTAAACAGCACATAGTCGGCCGAGTACCCATCGCAAGGCCATTCGGCAATGGCCAGGTTGCGCCCGGCCTGCGGCCGCGTGCCCTTGCTGTATCGCAATTGCTCTGTATCTGCTTCCCCCCCTGCCTGGCGCAGTTGCGCATCGATGATGCGGCGGGTTTCCGCTTCGTCAAGCTGGACTTGCGTTGCAGCAGCTGCGCCAGACTGGAGAAACGATTTGTATTGGGTCGCTGGAGCGACAACTGCTGCTGCCTGAAGGCTTGCAAGTTGTTCGGATAGCTGCGCTTTGGCCTTGTCAGAGTCGGTCGCCAGTTGCTCCCATATAGCGCGCTCTTCGCTTAGTGAGGAGAGTTCCGTTTTGGCCGAGTGCAGTTCGGCGCTGACTTGTGCACTTTGCGCCTGAAAGCTACCGACAGCCTCACGCAGGCGGGCTAGCTCTGCCTGCAGCTCTTCCGTTTCTTGCACAGGTGCCTGGGGTGGCACAAATGGGCCGGACTTGTAGCCAGCGTCTTTGAACGTCCGGTGAAACCAGAGTGCCAGTTGCCAGCAAAGCTTGAGTGTGGACAGTGCACCCGCATGATTGCCTTCCAGAGCATGATTTGCTGCATTGCCATTGATGCGTATTTGGTCGAAGACCTGTTTCACTTCCCGAGGTACTGCACCTTCGTTGCTCAGGCGCCGAATAAGGTCGTATTGGGTTTCGCTAGATAGCGTTAGAAGCCCGACGCGCGCGGCGAGAGATTGAGCCAATAACTCTGAAAACTGCCGGAGTTTGAGCAGGCTGGTGTTTGGGTCTTCTGCAAAGTAGCGCTCGGCCAAGGCCCCCAAACGCCAAAGCTGCTCCTCATAGGCGCGCAGCATGTCAAAGTTTGACTGAATGATCTTCTGCATTATTTTTGCACCCTGTTTAGCAACAATCGCTCTCTTTTATCAAGCTAGAGTTAAGCAAACATCGCCTGATGTTCCCGGCAATACTGCAAGCCACCAAAGCGCTTGGCGTTGTTCCAGCAGTACTTGCCTTCGGGGAAGCTGATCTTCTCATGGCATTTGGCGCAAATCATTTTTTTGGTCAATGAGGCGTCGCCTTCTGAAATTGCGGCTGTGGCAGCGTGGGCGACTGCCGCAAGTCTTGCAGCAATGCCAGGCGTTTGGACTTGTCGTCCGCCGATTTGGTCAGCATGTTTCCTCCCCTCCCCTCGAAATTCTTATTCAGCCAGCAACGCAATGTACGCAGCGTAACTGTAACTGCGGTTCTTCTTCTGCCCGGTCAGCTCGGTCACGATGCCCAAATCCTCCAACACCTTGACCGCCGCGGTGGCGGTGGGGAAGCTGGTGGCCAGCCTCTGGCGCACCTGGTCAATGGTGAAGCGCGGCATCATGGGCAACATCTCAAACAGACGGTAGCTGCTGGGCCCGGCTTTGGGCGCAGCCAGCAAACTGCGGCGGTCGGTGGCCAGCAGTGTGGCGATGGCCACGATGTTGCGCTCGGCGTTCTGCGCAGCCACGGCCACGCCTTCCAGGAAGAACGCCACCCAGCCCTCCCAGTCGCCCTCAAGGCGCACGTTGGACAGGCGGCGGTAATACTCGGCCTGATGTTGTTTCAGGTAGCCGCTGAGGACCATCAAGGGCTCGGGCAGCAAGCGCCAATGCTCCAGCAGCGCGGCAATCAGCAGCCGCCCAATACGGCAGTTGCAATCCAGGAACGGGTGGATCGTCTCAAACTGCAAGTGGATCAGCGCCGTTTTCACCAGCGGCGGTTTGGGCGGAACACCTTAGGTAAAATTGGCCTGTAGCCCCCGTGGAATATGACTAGTCAGCTATCAAAAACATAGTATCTGCAGAGCGCCAAGGCCCGCCGCCTACCTCTCCAGCCACCCCAGCAACTCCGCCTCAAACGCCTGCGGCTGCTCCACCATCACCCAGTGCCCAGTAGGCAACCCCACCGCCCGGCTGCCGGGTTTGGCGTTCAGTTCATCCACCCAGGCCTGCGAATGGAACATGAAGGGTTTGCGCTGGCCATACACGTACAGCGTGGGGCAATGCGGCGCAAACGGTGCCAGGCCACCCAGGCCGCCGCCCAGGTGCAGCCAGGTCATGGAGTAGGGGTAGTTCATGTACCAGTGGATGCTGACCTGCGGTGTGGGGCTGCGCAGCAGGCGCGCCATCATGCGGGTCCAGTAGTCGGCAAAGCGGGCGCTGAAGAAGCGGCCCAGCACCCAGCATTTGGCTAGCCAGATTTGGTAGAAAACAATCATCAGTTTAGGCTTGGCGCCCAGGGTCTTCAGGAATCTTGGTGAGCGTGCATCGCCAATGTCTACTGCCACGATGCGGGCCACGCGCTCGGGGTGGCGGGCGGCCAGCTCGTAACCGAACACGCAGCCCCAGTCGTGCAGCAGCAGGGTTACAGGCTGCCCCGGACTCACGGCATCCACAATGGCCAGCAGGCGCGCGGTCAGCTCGGCCAGCGTCAGCGCCTTCTGGCCCTGCCGTGGCGGGCCTTCAAAGCCGGGCAGCGTGAAGCGGACGCAGCGGTAGCGCCCCTGCAGGGCCTGCACGGTGCGGTCCCACAGGCGGTGGGTGTCGGGCCAGCCGTGGATGCAGACGATGGTCTCTTCGCCCTGGCC
>ERZ724527.1610-NODE-1610-length-10576-cov-10.941355_pt1 | contig 10576 bp, 10 predicted proteins | sample MGYA00376060_ERZ724527 | MGnify/ENA primary metagenome ERZ724527 (study PRJEB28724, sample SAMN07190886) | activated sludge metagenome | isolation source: activated sludge of sewage treatment plant in Hong Hong | place: USA: Christiansburg, Virginia | collected...
CAAAGCTAAAGAAAAATTAGTTAGCTATGCAACTAATTTTAAAATTCATAAAAAAACCACCATTGCAGGTGGTTTTAACAATATTAGGTGCTTACTTAACTCACAGAACTTCCAGCTTCGATTTTATTGTCTGGATTTACAAAATATAATTTTCCAGCTTTATCTTCAGCCATTAAAATCATTCCATTGCTTTCAATTCCTCTCATTTTTCTTGGAGCCAAATTACATACAACAGTAACTTGTTTGCCAACTATATCTTCTGGTTTAAAATGCATGGCAATACCAGAAACAATGGTTCGTGTTTCGAAACCTAGATCAACTTCTAACTTTAGTAATTTATCGGCTTTTTCAACTTTTTCTGCAGTAAGAATTGTTCCAATTCGTAAATCTATTTTAGCAAAATCATCAAATACGATTTCAGATTTCAAGTTATTAGTTACCAATTCCTCACTTGTATGTGTTTCTTCCATTTTTGTTGCTTCTTTTGACTTTTGACTTTTAACTTTTAATTTTTCAATTTGTATTTCAATTTCTTCGTTCTCAATTTTTCTAAACAATAGTTGAGGTTCACGCAAACTATAACCAACTCTTAGAAGGGTTACTTTTCCAGCATTTTCCCACTCTAGCATTTTGTTTACCACCTTCATCATATAACACATTTTCTTTGCAGTAAATGGCAAAAACGGATTGATTAACACTGCTAAATTTGCAGTTAACTGTAAACAAAGGTGTAAACAATTATCAATCAATTTTTGGTTTTCGGGATTTTCAGTTAAAGATTTTACTACAATCCAAGGTTCTTTTTTCTGCATGTATTGATTGCCCTTTCTAGCCAAATCCATTACTTCAAATTGTGCTTCTCTAAACTTGTAAAGTTCTAATAAATTCTCCACTTTAGTTTTTGCCGCAGCTATATCAGTAATTAACTGTTTATCTATATCGTCGATTAATTCATTGTGAAAATTTGGCACTTTCCCTTTACACAGTTTGTGCATCAATACAAAAGTTCTGTTCACATAATTTCCTAAAATGCTACCTAACTCACTATTGTTGGCATCTTGAAATCCTTTCCAAGTAAACTCACTGTCTTTTGTTTCTGGTGCAATAGCAGTTAAATAATAACGCAAACTATCAGCCATTTGGCTTCCTCCATTTTCAGGTTTTATCCAATCGTTAATATAATCATCCATTTCAATACTCCATCCACGGCTCGTACTCATTTTATCGCCTTCCAAATTCATGAACTCATTGCTAGGAACATTATCGGGCAAAATATTTCCATGCAACTTCAACATTATTGGAAAAATCAAAGCATGAAAAACAATATTGTCCTTACCAATAAAATGTACCAATTGGGTGTCTTTATCGTACCAATACGGCTTCCAGTCTTTTCCGTTGTCTAAAGCCCATTGTTTGGTAGCACTGATGTAACCAATAGGTGCATCGAACCAAACGTAGAGAACTTTTCCAGCCTCCCTGCCCTCCAAAGGAACTTTAATGCCCCAATCCAAATCTCTGGTTACAGCTCGGGGTTGCAAACCGCCGTCAACCCAACTTTTAATTTGACCAACAACGTTAGCACGCCAATCATCTTTGTGTTCTTTCAATACCCATTCTCTTAAAAAATCTTCATGCTTATTCAATGGCAAATACCAATGTTTGGTTGATTTTTTAATTGGGGCATTTCCACTTAAAGTAGAAACTGGATTGATTAATTCTTCAGGACTTAAACTTTTGCCACATCTCTCACACTGATCGCCAAAAGCATTTTCATAACCACAGTTTGGGCAAGTGCCTTTTATAAAACGGTCAGCCAAAAAAGTATTGGTAGCTTCATCAAAATATTGTTCACTTTCTTTAATTTCTAAATCGCCATTGTTGTTTAGTACAGTAAAAAATTCTTGTGCAGTTTCATGATGTAATGGAGAAGATGTTCTATGATAAATATCAAACTCAATTCCTAAATCTTTAAAATTTTGTTCAATAATGGGATGATATTTATCAATAATGGCTTGTGCTGTTGTTCCCTCTTTCATTGCTTGAATGGGAATGGCTGTTCCATGTTCATCACTTCCACAAACAAAAACAACATCTCGTTTTTGAGCCCTTAAATATCTTGCATAAATATCTGCAGGAATATACGCCCCAGCCAAATGTCCAATATGTTTCAAACCATTGGCATAAGGCAATGCACTTGTAATTAAATATCTTTTTGGATTGTTCATTTTTGTACTAAACTTTTTGTTCTTTATTCACCTTCAGTTGCGTCGCACTCTTGTACTAAATAACATTTTGGAGCTTAGCGAAGGGCTGCAAAAATAAGCAAACAAATTGTAACCCTATAGATAGATATATTGTTTGCTAGGCTTATAAATACCCATTTATGGGTACTGTAAATTGAAAAAAAATAAATATTTTCGAATATCCCAAATTATGAATAGAAAACACTTTCTGAATACCATTCTACCTGCTACATTAGCAACCACTTTATTTAAAAAAGTGAATGCTAGTAATTGGAAAAACATTCAACCAACTATAGAACCTGCTTACTTAAACCCAGGAGATACAATTGGTATTACCTGCCCTGCAAGCCCAACAGAATACAACAAATTAATTGGTATTAAAGCGTTAAAAAAATGGGATTTAAATGTACAAATTGGCAAAACCGTAGGTAAACATTGGCAACGTTTTGCAGGAACAGACAATGAAAGAGCAGCCGATTTACAAGCCATGTTAGACGACGACAATATTAAGGCTATTGTTTTTGCAAAAGGTGGTTATGGAAGTATGCGAATGATTGATAAAATTGTATGGGATAATTTTATTCAAAAACCAAAATGGCTCATAGGTTTTAGCGATGTAACAACCATACATTTACATGTACATGCCAACTTTGAAATTCCTACAATTCATGGTGATATGGTTACTGGATTTACTGACAATCCAAAAGATATTTCGGCAAATACACTACACGATATTTTATTTGGCAATCGTGTAGAATATAGTGTGAATGGACATTACATGAACAGAGAAGGTTATGCAACAGGGAAATTAGTTGGTGGAAACTTAAGTTTATTACAAGCATGTACAGGCAGCAAAAGTGAAATAAATACAGATGGTAAAATATTGTTTATTGAAGATGTAAGTGAATATAAATATACAATAGATAGAATGTTGATGACACTTAAAAGAAGTGGCAAATTAGCCAATCTTGCAGGACTAGTTGTTGGGCAATTTACTGCTACTAAAAAAAATGAAGAAGAGCCTTTTCCGGCAAGTATTGAAGAAATTATCATGGATAAAGTGAATGAATATAATTATCCCGTTTGTTTCAACTTTCCATCGGGTCATGTACCATATAATTATGCTTTAAAAATGGGCGTTGCTTACGATTTAAATGTGAGTACAAAAAATGTGACACTATTTGAAAAATTTCAAGCAAATGCTCCAACACCCAATGCCCCTTCCATCATGATGCAAGATACCATTCCAAAAATTTTAGAAAATAAAGCTCCTTAAAAAACACATTATTGGTTAATATTGTTGCATGATTACAATTCCTCCATATTTAAAAAAAGGTGACACAATTGGTATTGTTTGCCCTAGTGGATTTATGCCTAGCGAAAACGCTGAAACCTGCTTACAAACATTACAAAATTGGGGTTATAAAGTAAAAATTGGTAGTACATTGGGTAATCAATTTAACTATTTCAGTGGTACTGATAAGCAACGCATTCAAGATTTGCAAAACATGTTAAACGATAGTAGCATTAAAGCTATATTGTGTGCAAGAGGTGGTTATGGCTTAAGCAGAATGATTGATGCAATTGACTTTCAAAAATTCAAAAAACATCCAAAATGGATTATTGGCTTTAGCGATATTACCGTATTGCATGCTCACATTTATCAGCATTTTCAAATTGCAACTTTACATGCACCAATGGCTGCTGCATTTAATGGAGAAGGTTATAAAAACGAATACATTGCATCGCTCAAAAATGCAATCAGTGGTATAGATGCCAATTATACATGTGCCACACATCCATTCAATAAAAGTGGTACTGCAGAAGGCGATTTAATTGGAGGCAATTTAGCCATGGTTGCTCATTTAGTTGGCTCTCATTCTAGCTATAAAACCAGACATAAAATATTATTTTTAGAAGATGTTGGCGAATATTTATACAATATTGATAGAATGATGATTCAACTAAAAAGGGCCGAGCTTTTTAAACACCTAAAAGGCTTAATTATTGGCGGTTTTAGCGATTTAAAAGATACCGCAACGCCTTTTGGAATGGATGTTCAAAGCATCATTCACTCACATATAAAAGATTTAAAAATCCCTATTTGTTTCAACTTTCCTGTAAGCCACGAAACAGAAAATGTGGCTTTAAAAGTGGGTGTAAAACATGAACTAAAAGTAGGAAAAGAAGGAGTAAGTTTGAAGGAAGTGTTTTAACACAATTGCCAAACGCTACTACTAGTAAATATTCAACACATTGATCTAAAAACCTACAATTATTCCTGAATGGTATTTTACCTTTTCTTTGCTGTATGAAATTGTTTTTTATACGCTATACCAAACTATTGTTTATATGGCTTCAGTTGCACAGAATTTTTGGTTGGCTAAGTAGCTTTTTTGCCAACATGTACTACTTAACCAAGTTTTCGCAATGGGCATACCAAAACAAAAAAGTTGCATACAACGATTTTCCCAGTAAATGGGATTATTTTAAACGCAACAACATGTACAAATGGGTAATTGAAACCGAAGAGTTAACCAAACCGATTAATTACATTGAGTTTGGTGTTGCTGCAGGCCATAGTTTTAAATGGTGGTTAGAGCAAAATAAAAATGCACAAAGCGAATTTTATGGTTTTGACACTTTTGATGGTTTGCCAGAAGATTGGGGTCCATTTAAAAAAGGTTCATTTAGCAATGCCAACGAATTGCCGATTATTAATGACGATAGAGGAAAATTTTACAAAGGATTATTTCAACAAACAGTTCCAGGTTTTGTAAAAGAATTGAACAATAGTAAACGAAATGTTTTAATGATGGATGCAGATTTGTACAGTGCCACATTATATGCACTTACCTCTTTAGCTCCATATTTAAAACCAGGAGATATTATTTTCTTTGATGAGTTTGTTGTACCTACACATGAGTTTAAAGCATTTTTAGATTTTACACAATCGTATTATATTAAACTAGAACTAATTGCAGCTGCCAACAACTATTATTTTACTGCATTTAAAGTTGTTGAATAAATTTTACCTTAGTGCATATTTCAGCAATAACATTAAAAAAAATACCATGAAAAAAATATGGTTTACTCTGTTACTCTTCTTTTGTTTACAAGTAGATGCACAAGTAATTAACGATAGAAACTTAAGCCAAAATGCCAATGGCAACTCAAGTAGCAATCGTTTTAGAAACAATCAAAATACGGATGAAACAAAGAAAAAATTATACAATTACGATTTTGTGGAACGCAAACCGGTTTTTCCGTATGGTGGCGATACCTTGAGAAATATTTATTTATCCAACTTTTTAGGGTTCGATTCTTTAGCAACCAAAGCAATTGATAAAGCCGATACAGGTAAATACATTCGTGTACATTTTGAATATATTTTAGATGAGTATGGAATAGCTTACGAACCAAAATTTTTATACATAGGAAGCACTCGTTATGCCAGTGGTAGTGGTGATAAAAAATTAAAATATTTTGATGAGAACAAAGCATATTTTCAAGATGCAGTTACAAAAATGATTCACAAATTACCTACTTGGAAACCAGCACTACAAAATGGACAAAGAGTACATTGTATTGTGAAAGATTATTTTCAGTTTTGGTTAGGCATGGGGCCAGAACCTTTGTAATAAATTACTTAAACAAGCACATGAGAGTAACTGGATTTTCGTTTATAAAAAATGCTGTACAATTTGATTTTCCAATAAAGGAAGCCATACTTTCTATTTTACCATTGTGCGATGAAGTGATTGTTGCAGTTGGAGATTGTACTGACGGAACTCGAGAATTGGTACAAGCCATTCATCCAACAAAAATAAAAATTATAGATACTGTTTGGAATACAGCTTTAAACAGAGATGGAATTGTTTTAGCCGATGAAACCAATAAAGCCCTACAAGCTGCTTTTGCAACCAATAGCCATTGGTTAATATACATACAAGGCGATGAAGTGTTGCATGAAGATGGTTTTGCAGCTATTACACAAGCCATGGAAAAACATAAAGACGATAAAAAAGTAGATGGCTTATTACTAAACTATAGGCATTTTTATGGCAGTTACGATTATATAGCAACTTCGTCTCATTGGTATAAAAATGAAATAAGAATTATAAAAAATAACGTCAATATTTATAGTTATAAAGATGCACAAGGTTTTAGAAAAGGAGATAACGAAAAATTGAATGTAAAACCTGTAGATGCTTTTGTACACCATTATGGTTGGGTAAAAAAACCTAAAACTATGATGAATAAAAGAAAAGAAGGCGTAAAATTTTGGGAAGGTGAAAAGTATACTGAAGAGTATGATAAAACAGATTTAGGCGATTACGATTTTTCTCAAATAGACTCTTTAGAACTCTATAAAAAACCACATCCACAAGTAATGCAACAACGCATTATAAATGTTAATTGGAAATTTAATTACGATGTAAGTTTTAATAAAAAAACTTTAAAAGACCAGCTTAAAAATTTATTGTTTAAGTTAACTGGCAAAAGGCTTTTTGAATATCAGAATTATAAAATTATTTAATTCAATTGTATATGGCAGCTTGTATAATTTGTAACAACGAAAACGATAATACTACACATGCAATAAAAGAATTGCAATTGGGATTAAATGAACCTTTTAATTATCAGTTATGTAACCAATGTGGCACTATGCAACTATTGGATGTTCCAGAAAACTTGGGCAAATATTACCCAAATGAAGATTACTACTCCTTTAATTTAAAACTTCAGATAAAAGAAAAGCCAGATACTTTACGAAAAATAAAAACCGATTATTTACTGTTTGGCAAACAGCCCATTTTAGGAGCATTGCTTAGCATTGGCTATAAAATGAATGAGTTATACGATTGGGTAAAATTTACTAAAGCAAAATACAACGATTCAATTTTAGATGTTGGTACGGGCAATGGAAGTTTATTGGCAAAATTGTTCAATATTGGTTACACCAATTTAACAGGAATAGATCCTTTTATAAATGAAAGTAAAGATTACGGAAGTATAAAAATTTTAAAGAAAGATTTGTATGATGTAAAGGAACAATACGATGTGGTAATGTTACACCATTCATTAGAACATATGTTTGAACCTTTGAAGGCTTTGCAACAAGTATTCAATATTACAAAACCTGGTGGTAGAGTGTTGGTTCGTGTACCAATTATGGGCAATTATGGTTGGCAAACCTATGGTGAATATTGGTGTGGTGTAGATGCTCCAAGGCATATTTTTATTCCATCTGAAAAAGGTTTAAAACAATTGGCAATACAAGCAGGTTTTACTATTGAAAAATTTTATTACGATAGTTTCGATTATGTAATTTGGGCAAGTGAACAATACAAAAAAGGCATGGCTTTACACGATGCAAAAAGCCATTTAATAAACGAAAAGGAAAGTATGTTTAGTAGAGAACAATTAAAAGATTTTCGTAAAAAAATGATTGCAGAAAATGCAAAAAACAATGGCGATATGGCGGCATTGTACTTGAGCAAGCCATTATAACAAATTAATAGTTTGGTTTAAAAAACATTTTTATACAGAATAATTTTTTACGCCAAATAGGTTTCTTTTTACTAACCAATATCTCGTTGAAATTTTTAAAGAAAAAAGCACTTCTTGCAACGCTCCACTTGGGGTGAAAATGATGAATCATTTGTTGAAGAATATTTTTTGTACGTTCATCTTTTATGGGTGCAGTAGCCAAGGTTTTTAGTTCATTTAACTTAAACTCAAACTGATTTTTTATTGTATCTTTTTTCTTCTTGTTTTTTGAATCTCGTGTACCAATAGTATTGGTTTCGTGTTGGCGATATTTTACTAAAGTTTTATCTACAAATTTAATTCCATTGTTTCCAGCAGCACAAAAGCCAATCCATAAATCAAACAACATTTTTGGTGGAAAAGGTAAAATCTTTTGTACCAATTCTTTCTTCATTAAAATTGTATGCCCAGGTACAGAATTAGACAATAAAAAAGGTGCTCCACTATAATAAGTTTTCATATTCATTATAGTAGTAAACGATTTATTGAGTGATTGTCCACTTGCGTCAACCAATAAAGAATTTGAATAAACTGCATCATGCTCTCCAATGGCATTTACCAAAATTTCAATTTTATTCAATTCCCAAATATCATCTTGGTCTGAAATGGCAATAAACTTTCCCCTACAACTTGCAATTGCCTTTTCAAATGTTTTTGTTACACCACTATTTTGTTGATTAATATGAAGAATAATGTTAGAAAATTTTTCTTGGTATTGCTGAATAATAGCTACTGTATTGTCTTTAGAACAATCATCAACAATTACAATTTCAATAGGAGTATATGTTTGCTGTATAATCGAATCTAATTGTTCACCAATATATTTTGCTCCATTATAAGAAGCCATTGCTATTGAAACTAATGATTGATTATTGTGCATATTCTTACAAAATAAAACTACTATTTGAGTTTGTTTATAACTGATTTAAAATATAAACATAGCAATATTAAATGAATACTATTTTTATGCCTAGAAAAAGATATTGAATGCACGTTTTAATTGTAGCTGATTGTAAAATACCTGTAATAAAATATGGGGGAATTGCCAGAATGATTTGGTGGTTGGGCAAGCATTTAACTCAACAAGGCATAACGGTGAGTTATGTAGTACAAAAAGGTTCTATCTGCTCTTTTGCAAAAGTATACGAGTTAAAAAAAGATATCCCATTTGAACAACAAATTCCTGAAGGAATTGATATTGTTCATTACAATGGTTATGCAGATGGCAACATTACTACTCCTTTTGTTGTTACAGAACATGGAAACATTAACGACACGTCTGTTGTTTTTCACCCCAATTCAATTTTTGTTTCACACAACCATGCACAACGTTTTGGTGCAACTGCTTATGTACACAATGGGTTAGATTTTGATGATTACGAAAACCCCAATTTTACTACCAAAAGAACCTACACACACTTTTTAGCTGATGCTGCTTGGAAAGTAAAAAATGTAAAAGGAGCCATTAAAATTGCTAAACAAGCCAATGAAAAATTAGCGGTATTGGGTGGCGTTCGTTTTAACTTTAATATGGGCATTCGAATTACTTTAGATACACATGTACAATTTTATGGGCAAGTTGGTGGAAATCAAAAAACACAACTCATCAATGGTTCTAAAGCATTGTTATTTCCTGTTTTGTGGCACGAACCATTTGGCATTGCATTAATAGAAAGTTTGTATTATGGATGCCCGGTTTTAGGAACTCCTTATGGAAGTTTACCAGAATTAATTAATAATGAAGTTGGGTTTTTATCGAATAGTTACAATGAGTTAGCCAATGCTTTAAAAAATTGTCAACAGTACAATAACAAACATTGCAGTAATTATGTAGTTGATAATTTTTCTGCAAAAAGTATGACAGAAAAATACATTGCTTACTATGAAAAAGTATTGAATGGTGAACAATTAAACAGCACCCTTCCACAATTAAAACAATCAGTACCTAAGTATTTGGAAATGGTTGAGTAAGAAAATTTAGCTACAGCAATAAGCGATTTTAATTTTTTAAATCATTCAAAAGTAAAACCAATAGCAACCCAATTGACTATTTACTAAATACCCAATTATACTGTTTGAAAAATTGAACCCAGTTGAAAGAGAAGTACATTATTGTATATTTACAAAAAGTAGAAAAATGATAATTGAAAGAACATCTAAAGAAGTGGTTTTTCGTTTACCATCTTCAACCAAATTAAAAGATTTACAAGATATTGCCAACTTATTTGCTTTTAAAGAAATAGCTCAAAAATCAAAAGCAACTCAAAAGAATGTTGATGAATTGGTAAAAAAAATCAAGAAGGGACGCTGGGATAAAACAAAACAGAAATTAGGATTATGAGAGTTGTAGTTGATACGAATATTGTATTCAGTGCCATACTCAATACAAATAGTAAAATTTCAAAAATTATTTTACAACCTAAGTCCAAACTAAATTTATATTCAACAGACCAGCTTCAATATGAAATAGCTGAACATTGGGCTAAGCTTAGAAAAATATCCAAGTATTCAGAAATTGATCTTCACAGAACATCTACATTAATCATCTCCAAAATAAAATTTATTAGTGTTCAGTTAATCCCTAAAAATTTATTTATTGCAGCCGAAAAATTGACCAACAATATTGATATAGATGATACAGAATTTGTTGCACTAACGGATCACATTCAAGGCAAACTTTGGACGGGTGATAAAGAATTAATTAAAGGGCTAAAAAAGAAAAATTGGGAGAAGCTTGTTTCTACAGACGAATTGTATAAAACTATTTTTAGTCGATTATA
>ERZ724527.1612-NODE-1612-length-10565-cov-4.050428_pt1 | contig 10565 bp, 16 predicted proteins | sample MGYA00376060_ERZ724527 | MGnify/ENA primary metagenome ERZ724527 (study PRJEB28724, sample SAMN07190886) | activated sludge metagenome | isolation source: activated sludge of sewage treatment plant in Hong Hong | place: USA: Christiansburg, Virginia | collected...
GGCTCGCGCCATTGGTGAGCACGGTGACCGAGCACTCGCTGAAGCGAAGACCAGCCTCCTCGCCGAAGTACCAGGTGCTCCCTTCCACTTGGGCATGGGCGTTGAACGAGAGCAGAAGCGCGATCAAGGCAGGCAGCTTGCGCATGGGGAGGAGGTGTTGACCGGGATGAACGATACCCTCGGCCGCTCCGGTCAATGTTACGGCATAGTTGGCCCAAAGACAATGCGTCGTCGGTCCCGCTGAACATAGGTATGTCCACTGCTCACCGGCGCTTCCTTCAAGCTTGGTCAGGTTGCACCACCCTGCATTGGGGGCCCTTTACCCTTGGTCGTTCACCAGCACGGTCTTGCCCACGCTGCGCTCGCCGCGTTCCATGGCGGTGAGCAGTTGCACAGCGCTATGCATGGGCGCCACACGACCGATCAACGGCCGCAGGGCACCACGGGACGCGAGATCTGCGAGTGCCAGCAGGTCTTCACGGCGCACAGCGGTGATCAGGGGGCGGTGCTTCCGGCTGCGGAACGGGTTCAAGAGAAAGGCGCCGAGCAGATTGGCGGGTTTCGGGTTCAGGTCGAGGAAGACACCCTTGGCGGAGAGCAACGCCATGGCTTGCGCGGTTCGCATTGCTCCCGGTGTGTCGAAGACCACGTCGTATCCGTTCGGAGCATGTTGCTTCGCTTCGTTCGTTGAATGGATGGTGCGGTCGCAACCGAGCGTGGCTGCGCTTTCCGTTTGCTCGGCTCGGCACACGCCGGTCACCTGCGCACCCAGCGCCTTGGCCACCATCACCACGAACTGACCCACGCCGCCGGTGCATCCCACCACCAGTACGTGATGGCCGGTGCGCAACTGTGCCTTGTCCTTCAGCGCTTGCAAGGCGGCCACACCGGCCTGGGGCAGACAGGAGGCTTCTTCGAACGTAATGCCTTCGGGCTTCTTCACCAGCAGGTCGGCTTTGGCGATGGCGAGCTCACCGAAGCTGTTCGCGGTGCTGAAGCCGATGTAGCCGAAGACCGGATCGCCCGCTTTCAGCTCGGAGACACCGGGGCCAACGCGCTCCACGATGCCCGCCACGTCCGAGCCCATGCCCTTCGGCATCCGACGACCGGTCATGATCTTCATCTCCCCCTGCCGCACCTTGATGTCCACCGGATTGATGGATGCTGCTCTCACGCGGACGCTCACCTCACCCGCGGCGGGTATGGGTTCTGGCAGCGTACGCCACTCCATCACCTCTGGACCGCCATAGCGGTCGTAACGTAGTGCGTGCATGGTTCAGAAGTGGGGGTGTGTATTGCCGGCCTGTTCCAAGGGCACGATGTCCTGGCTCACGTCCCAATGCTCCACGATGCGGCTTTGTCCATCCAGGCGGAATATGTCGATGGTGACGTTGGTGAAGCCCTCCTGCTGGTAGTGTACATGGGCGAAGACGAGATCGCCGCTGGCGATGATGCGTTTCACCACGTTGCGTAGGCCGCCCGAGTGCTGCAGGAAGCCGTGCAAAGCCTCGCGACCGTCAGGCACTCCGTGGTGGTGTTGGATGTAGGTATCGCCGATCAGATCGTTCAGCAGTGCCGCATTACCCCCGTTGAACACCTCCTCGTAAAGGCGGCGGACGTTGCGGACGTTGGCCTCCACGCGTTCGGCCGTCACATCCTGTTCGCCCTGGCCACCTCCGCTGGTCATGTGGCGGGCCACCTCGATGGGCACCTGTTGCAGGGCATCCCAGTGCTCCTTGATCTTGCCGTTCTCGATGCGCCAGATATCGGCACCCACGAGCGGCAAGTTACCTAACGGATTGGGGGCGGTGTACACGCAATGATGGGCCACGAGGTCGCCCTGTGCCACCCAGCGTACGGGCTTCCATGCGAAGCTGAAGTCGCACATCTCCTCCACATGTGCGCGGCCGTCCTTGGCCCATGGGTTGTGCTGGATGAAATCGTCGTGGAAGCTCTTGGCCACGGCGGGCTTGTCCTTCCAGATCAGGATGTCGTCCATGGCGTCGAGCGCCAGGTGCAGGTTCTTCGTTTCGTTAGGTGTCATGGTGATCATGTTTGGTGGTGCGAAACTTCTACCTTGGTCCGATCCACACAAGTAGTCACTGGAAAGTGATATAGTCATGAAAACAGGAGTAATGAAGCCAGCAAAGGGGAAGGAGAGCGCATCCGTTCCTGTAAAAAGTTCGACACTCGGTCCGGACCAGTGCCCGGTGACCTTCACGGTGGGCTTCATCGGCGGAAAGTGGAAGCCGGTGATCATCCATTTGATCCGCAAAGGCGCGAACCGTTTCGGCGTGCTTCAGCGAGCGATCGATGGCATCAGCAAGCAGATGCTGACGGCCCAACTGCGCGAGCTGGAGAACGATGGCATCCTTTCGCGGACGATCTTCCCGGAGATACCGCCGCGTGTGGAATACGCCATCACGCCACTGGGGGAGAGCCTACTGCCTGTGATCGACGCCATGAGCAAGTGGGGACTGAAGCGAATGGAAGAGCCGCGCGGAAGTAAGCGGAAGCGATGAGGCTCGTGGACCTGGGCGAACGATACACTGCGCGTTACCGTGGAGCGCACGGCGCAGTATCCGCTGGAGGATGTGTTGGTGCAGTACATGCAACGCGGTATGGACAAGCCCTTCGCGATGCCTATGCCACCGACACGAGTCTGCAATACTGAAAGGGAACGACTTTTCTGGTTCGAAGGGGAACGCTTGTCGGAGCATGTGCGGAGGTGGGATTGAGGTCATCCTCCCCCTGCAGAGGGCCGTCCTTTTTCTACCTAGGAACAGGAAGCTATTTTTGCGAACCACCGCAGGAAAGGACGGTCACCGAACAATGCCAAGCGCGAAACCAACGTCCTCGGCAACGCCTTCCGCAGAACAGCAGATCGCGGCACTCCTTACCCGGTTCGACCCAAAGGATCAGGAGCTTTTACAGGAGGTGCGCAAGTTCCTGCGCAAGCGTTTTCCCGCGGCGAACGAGTTGGTGTACGACTACGCCCGGAACTTCGTGATCGGTTATTCGCCCACAGAAGCGGGTGGAGAAGGCATTGTGGCACTGAGCGCCGAAGCCGACGGGGTCCGTTTCTACCTGACCAACGGCTCGAAGCTTCCGGACCCGCACAAGCTCCTCCAGGGGAAGGCCGGTGCCCGCTACATGATGCTGTTATCGGCCAAGGACCTGCTCCGTCCCGAAGTGGAGGCGCTCCTTATCGCCGCGGAGAAAGCTGCCAAGGTGCCGCTTCCAGCGACCGGTCGCGGGACCTTGATCATGAAGCCCAGTACGTCGGAAAAGAAACCGAAGAAGAGGCCGGCGAAGGGTTGATGGCAGTGCCCAGCGACCTCGATCCAGGTGATAACGGGAATCCCGAACTTCGGACCGATGGAAAGGTCAGCGCATATGAGGTCCGGCTTCTGGATCACGGTGGTGCCCTACGCCCTCGCAATGGCGGTGCTGGTGTCCCTCCTCAAGTACGTTGAGTACCGGTACTGGATCCGTGACCTGCGCATGGAGGTGTACGTAGGTGTGGTAGCGGTGTTGTTCACAGGCTTGGGCGTGTGGGTGGGTTCGAAGCTGCTTGCCGATAAGAAGGAAAAGGGAGTGGTCGCCGTTCCGGTGCACGTGCCGAACGATCAGTCCTTGCGGTCCTTGGGCATCAGCACACGCGAGTTGGAGGTGCTCCAGTTGATGGCCCAAGGTTGTTCCAACCAGGAGATCGCGGACAAGCTGTTCATCTCCGTTCCCACGGTGAAGTCCCATGCCTCGAGCTTGTTCGTGAAGTTGGACGTGAGCCGCCGCACCCAGGCCGTTCACCAAGCCAAGTCCTTGGGTATCATTACCTAGTGGATGTCCGACTTCGGTATGGATCTGTGTTCCAACCCGTGATCCATACCAAAGGATGAGTCCCTGAACACGGGTATTGGCTTGGTTCGCGGCCACAAAACCAACAGCATGAAAAAGATCGTTCTCACCTACGGTATCATCGGCGGGGTCATCGTGTCCGCCATGATGTGGCTGACCCTCGGCAGCGGCAAGCACGACTTCGACAATGGGATGTGGATCGGCTATACGACCATGGTCATCGCACTGTCCACCATCTTCTTCGCGGTGAAGGCGCATCGGGACAAGCACCTCGGCGGGTCCATCACCTTTGGCAAGGCCTTCCTGATGGGACTGTACATCACCCTGATCGCATCCACGATGTACGTTGCCTCATGGCTGGTGCTCAGCGCCACCACCGACCAGGACTTCATGCAGGCGTACTACGAGCATGAAAAGGCCCAAATGGAAAGCAGCGGTCTACCTGCCGAGCAAGTAGAGGCGAAGCTCCAGGAGGTGCGAGCATTCGGTGAGATGTATAAGAACCCTGTGGTGAAGATCGGGTTCACTTACATGGAGATCTTGCCGGTCGGACTCTTGGTCAGCCTGCTTTGCGCGGCCCTCTTGAGGCGCAGGGATCCGGTCGGAGTGGCCTGAAAGAGTGACGTTCTAATACGTATTACCCATGAAGCTCCCCATCATTCTGTTCGTCGTGTTCCTCGGTGCAGCGTGTTCCCGATCGCCGCAGGTGAAGGTGGATGATGATGGTCGTTCCGCTCCTGCTGCGTCGGGTCCTGCGACCGTTGAGCTATGCGGCCATACCTGGTCGACAAGCAACCTGGATGTCGTCACGTACCGCAATGGCGACGCTATTCCGCAGGTCACCGATCCTGCGGCGTGGTTGAAGCTGACGACCGGCGCTTGGTGCTGGTACAACAACGACTCGGCGGCCTATCACCACTACGGCAGGCTCTACAACTGGTATGCGGTGAACGATCCGCGTGGCCTTGCGCCGCAAGGCTGGCATGTGCTCACCGACATGGAGTGGGAAGCGATGGAAGCGTGCCTGGGCGAGGATTCGGTCGGGTTCCGCATGCGGACTGCAAGTTCGGGGCAATGGCCCGGTCCGGCCACGGTCATCGACAACAGCAGCGGCTTCAACGGCCTTCCGAGCGGGATCCGTTCGGACGGAGGTGTGTTCAGCCATGGCGGTAGCTCAGCTGTGTATTGGACCTCCGTGGAAGGAAGCGTGAGCGAAGCCTGGTGCGGCCGGCTGATCCACTATGCCGACCTTCAGGGTGTCCCTGCCATGATGACCGGGGTTGGCTATATGAACAAGAGCGATGGCTACACCGTGCGGTGTGTGAAGGATCGATAGGGTCTTGCTTGGGCATTGAACAGGCCGATCCGATGGACGCCGATCCACTGATAATTTCGTGTTGCACGATTCCTCCTATGCCGACCCGCACGACCAAGACCGCCAAGCGAGCGGTGAGCGCATCTTCAGCTGCACCACGCAAGCTGGTTAAAGCGAAGCCCGTGAAGCTCCTGTCCGGTGGCAACCCGCAGATCGCGAAAGGTGATGGTGACGCCCCGGTGCAGGCGTACATCGCTGCCATGCCGGGTTGGAAGCGTGAGGTCGGCGAACGCCTTGATGCGCTCATCGTGAAGAGCGTGCCCAAGTTGCAGAAGGCCGTGAAGTGGAACTCGCCGTACTATGGCGTCGAGGGACAAGGCTGGTTCCTCGCTGTGCATTGCCTGACCAAGTACGTCAAGATCACCTTCTTCGCAGGACAGTCGCTGCGACCTGTACCTCCGGGCGGAACACCGAAGAGCAAGGAGGCGCGCTGGATCGACATCCACGAAAGAGAAGCGATGGATGAGCAACAACTCGCGAAGTGGTTCAAGCAAGCGGCCAAGATGCCCGGCTGGATACCGTAGCAAGGCGTGGCGATACGGTCGCTAATCAGCGATCTTTCATTCCAGTGCCTTCTCAAAGCACAAGCTGCTGTCCACGCCCACATACTGTCCGTAGTTCGGGATGAGGTGGTAGCCGCGTTTCCGGTAGAGCGCGATCGCTTCCGGTTGTTTCTTGCCGGTCTCCAGCACACAACGCCTGTAGCCAAGTTCGTGGGCCCAGCGCTCCAATGCGCCAAGCACTACGGAAGCAATGCCCTTCTGTCTATACGCAGGAGGTACATACATCCGCTTGATCTCCACAGCCGAGCCATCGAATGGTTTGAACGCACCACAACCGATGGGGATCGATCCATCCAACACCAACACCACATGCCGGATGTCATCCAGCTTGTTGAACTGAGCGAAGAACGCGTGTTCGCTGCCGTCGCGGACCGCGAGGTCCTGGTCCAGTTCGGCGACAAGTTCGCGGAAGGCCTGATCGCTCGCGTCAGTGCGGATCAGCTGAAGGCTCCTTCGTTCCATACGGGTCATTGAGGGTGACCGGTCATTGACCTTGACCCCACGGGCCAAAGGTATTTCGTCACACAATGACCCACCCCAAGCGAGGTATGCGACCGCGCAGAAGAGGATGAGATGATGTCAGCTGACTCAGGATGCTAGGTATGTAACATCCAGCGGAGAACTGCTGAACGAGCGGGTGGCAGGATCTGTCCGCACCGAAAGCTCCGGTCAGTGGGGCCGTGGCTTGATCACAACTTGATGAACCGTACTGTTCGATCGGACCGCGTGCCGCTCAATCGAATGTGATAAGCACCTGGTTCGAGATCGCGTACATCGATCCTGAAGTGACCGTCTTCCGGTCGGTGAGCCCGCTCATCCACCATCTTGCCTGTAAGGTCGAAGATGGTCGCCGAGGCACCGTTCAAAGGTTTGGTGCTGCGGAGCTCGATCCACTCGGCGGATGGATTGGGGTATAGTTCCAGCTCTTGGATCGAGCGTTCGGCAAGGCCCTGTGGTCCTGTTATCGTGAAGGTTTGGCAAGTTTCGCAGTCGTACAGGTACCCGTTGTTCAGGAAGGAGAATCCGCCATAGTACAGGCAGGCCGTGTACGTGCCAGGAGCATAGATCACCTCATAGATCGTGTTGATCTGAATGCCGATCTGACCGTTGCCGAAGACCCATAGCGGTTGCGTGGAGTGGCTGTTGAAGCTCGGAGCATGGATCACTGATCGGTTCGTGAACGTTACATGGTCACCCGAGATCGTGACGAGGAAATCCCCTCCGCAGAGCGAATCGGTGAAGACGTCGTACACTTCGTTCGTGAGACTGTAGACACAGTGGAACGGTGTAGGGTTGAGCGGGTAATCTTCCACCCCCCATTGCTCCAAGGTCACGGTATATGTACCCGGTGCGGCGTAGGTGTGTACCGCTGATCCGGTCCCTATGTTCACGGTCTGCAGCTCGGTTTGCCCATCCCCGAAATTCCATAACAGCGAATCGATCTGGTCGTTCGGATGGTTCTGCACACCGAAGCCGGAAATGTTGAGCGATGTGTTGATGATGAATCCGCGCGCGGAACAAGGCGGTTGCGCGTGTGCAACAAAAGACAGCGTACAGAAGAGCGTGAAGGTGGTCAGCCTAAAGGTGTATGCCATCTTGCGGAGCGTAACAGGTGATCGGTCGAGATGAAGGTGCGCGTTTTGGGGCCGCTCTGTCCAATGGTTGAGCGCGCCACGTATAGAGCAGACTGATCGGAGCGGAGAATGGTTGCCTTAGCGCACTCATCGACGAGGCACCGATCGATCGTTGGAGCGTGAACTCATGGCGCCAAGGGTATTTCGGGTCGGATGGCCCTTCCCCTCAAGGATGGATCCGCTCGCCCCGCTCGAGCATCTCAACGAATTTCGCCAGCCGTTGGGCGCGTAGTTCCGGTTTCGCGGTCTTCTCCAAGCGGTGCAAGATGGCATAGCAGTTCTGCGCGTTCAAGGTCTTGTAGAACGCTTTTGCGCGCGGCTTTTCCGCAACGCGGCGAGCAGGTCCTTCGGTTCGGTGATGGAGCTTCCGGGGCTGTAGGCGCGGTCCCATTCGCCGTTGGCCTTCGCGGTTTCCACGGCGGCCAACCCTGCGGGCAACATGGCACCGGCCTTGATCAGCCCGAGGACGCGTTCCCGGTTCACCTGGCTCCAGATGCTGCGCGGTTTACGGGGCGTGAAGCGCTGCACGAAGGAAAGTCCGTCATAGGACTTACGGATGGCGTCGATCCAACCATGGCACAGCGCCGTTCCCACCGCCTCATCATAGCTTACGGTGCTCAATCCACTGTTCTTCTTGCCGATACGCAGCCACACGCCGGTGTTCTTGGCGTGGTGCTTCAGCAGCCAGGCATGCCACTCTCCTGCTGAGGCGAATAGGTGGACTTCCGTCTCTTCGATCGGGATGGTGCGTTTGGCCATGCCGGACGAAGATCGCGCGATCGGGGCTGTTACTGGACCATTGCTCTTTGCCGTGTCGGGTTGCGGGGGCAGCGGGTTCGTGCCTTTCAGATCACAGGTCCTTCCCACTTTAGCACCATGCATCCTTGGCTCGCTCCTTTGGTCGTCACCTTCAAGCATCACGCGAACGCGGAGAACGCTGCCGCCATGCGCGCCTACATGAAGGATCTGTTCCCCTTTTTCGGCATCAAGACACCGGACCGCCGGGAGCTGGTGAAGGAGCACATCGCTTTGCATGGTGCGCCTGACCAGGCGGACCTTCCGGCCATCGCGCGGTCGGCCTTCGCCTTGCCGCAACGGGAGCTGCATCAGGTGGCTGTGGACCTGTTGATGAAGCACGCGAAGAAGCTGGGCCCCGATGACCTGGCTTTGGTGGAGGAGCTGATCACCACGAAAAGTTGGTGGGACAGCGTGGATGCGCTGGCCGTTCATGTGGCGGGCGTGATCCTCAAAAGACACCCGAAGGAGATCCCGAAATGGAACAAGCGGTGGATCACCCACCAGGACCTGTGGCTGAACCGCACTGCGATCCTCTTCCAGAACCGGTGGAAGGAGGACACTGACCAGGCGCTGCTCTTCGCCAACATCGATCGGCATGCCGGTCACACGGACTTCTTCATCCGCAAGGCCATCGGTTGGGCGTTGCGCGAGCTGGGAGCTACCGATCCCAATGCGGTGCGTGCGTTCGTGAAGACCAGGAAGCTCAGTCCGCTCAGTGCACGCGAGGCCTTGAAACATCTCTAGGTGCGGTCCATCGGCGTTACCGCTTCGTCGCCGGAAAGGGTGGTTCCGTCGGGTTGGATCATGTATTCCCCGACAGGCTTATTCACCTTTGGAGAGCTGCACATCTCCAAGCAACATGGTACACCTGGGTAACTTGACGGTGATCGATCAGAACGAACCGTTACTGATGGAACTGGATCCCCAGGACCTGGTCTTCCTGTTGGAACTGCCGGCAACTCAACGCTTGGGTCATATTGTGAGCTTGAACCGCACCGCGCGTTATGCCAACCGTCTGAACGCCTTTGCCTTGTTGGAGCGACTGGGTGAGGCGCGCGCAGGTGCGGCCGATGGTGCTGGCACCGACCACGATCGCTGAACCTCGACCGCCGAGGGCTCCGTGTTCACGGACAGCGTCCAATAGCTGCATCTTTGGGCATGATGGGAGCGTGGCATTGGCCTTTTTTACTGGTGTTGGTGGCTGGCTTGTCGCCGGTCGCTGAGGCCCAGGATTCCACGCTCTATGTGTATGGAAAGGTCCGGAACTACGCCACGGGCCAGGCACCATCGGGCTACGAGGTGCTTGCGGTGAACGTGCGTGACACCACCGATGCGCTGCGGGCGCGGACCGATGCCCAAGGCAAGTTCGAACTAGTGCTTCGCGCGGACCGGATCTACGCGTTGATCTACAGGGCTCCGGCCTTCACCCCGAAACACATGCTCTTCGACCTGCGAGGGCCTAATGCTGCCCAATGGAAGGATGGGTTCGCCATGAACGTGGACATGGCCTTGGTGCGGGTGATGCCCGGCCTTGATGCGTCCGTGTTCGATCAGCCGGTGGGCCGGTGCGGCTTCAACATGAACAGCGGGCAGTTCGAGTGGGACCAGGCCTACAACGAACAACTGCGGCCCAGGCTGAAACAATTCACGGATTCCTTGGAGCGCAGGGCCCCGACCATCGCGTCGGACCTGCCGCCTTTGGAGATCCCGATCGTTCATCCCAAGTAGGTCAGCTTGGCAGTAAGTGTGATGAACAGGTTGGTCGAACACCTTGTAATTTTCGACGAATTGTCTATTTTAGACGTCGAATGAACGCCACAACTGAACGTCCCCTCCTGTTGCTCCGGCAGGACACCTATGTCACCGTTACAGCGGACAAGGAGGATAAGTTGATACGACTGCGGTGGTCCGGTTACGCGCCGAGCACGGAATTTCGCAGCATCCTGGGAGATGCGCGCATGAACGTCGGATTGCACGGACTGGAGCGCTGGCTCGCTGATCTGCGCGGCATGAACGCCATTCTCCGGCAGGATGAACAGTGGACGGTGAACGAGTGGTTCCCCACCTTGGCCAAGACCGGGTTGAAACGCATGGCGATCCTCATGAGCTCCGACTATTTTAACCAGATGAGCGTGGACCGCATCATGCAGGCCTCCACACCGGAGATGCCGTTCGAGGTGGCCTATTTCGACGACGCCGAAGGTGCGCTTGCCTGGCTTCTGGCCTCTGCTTGATAGGCCCCTTGCCCTATTGTACGGACCGGAAGTGCAGCGAGAAGGTGGCCCCGGATCCAGCGGTGCGGTCGTACGTGATCGAACCGCCCATGGCCTGCATGAA
>ERZ724527.1614-NODE-1614-length-10558-cov-3.447206_pt1 | contig 10558 bp, 15 predicted proteins | sample MGYA00376060_ERZ724527 | MGnify/ENA primary metagenome ERZ724527 (study PRJEB28724, sample SAMN07190886) | activated sludge metagenome | isolation source: activated sludge of sewage treatment plant in Hong Hong | place: USA: Christiansburg, Virginia | collected...
CTCTGCGAACGGACTGTCGGTACACACTTGGCTGGTCATCGGCCTCGTAATTCACCTTCAAGTCATCCTGCATCACCATCTTGTTCAGTCCTTTTCGTCTCTTGGCGTTACAATTTCTGCTGCGGGTTCGTTCGTTTTGTTCTAACTCCCCATGATCCTCTTGGTGTTCGCAAGTGTTCTAATCAGCTTCACATCCTTCGGTCGCATTTTGTTCAAGCCTCTTATGACTGCCGTTTATTGAAAGATCAATTGGTAGCCCAGTAGCCTCAGCCACTACTTTTGCCAGCGATTTCTTTAAGAAAATACGGTTGCCGAAAGATGTTCCCATCAAGGACTCTTCATTGCTGGATTGAGATACTCTGCTCAGACCTGACAATCTGGTGTCGTGAGTGCTACCAAAGGTGTTCGGCCAACCCTTTGGTCTGAAATTAGATGCACGTTTCTCGGCATCAGTAAGGTCGGTCTCATTTTACTTAGTACGGCCATCAATTCCTGCAAGACCTTTCCTCACAAAGGAACTTCGCTTATGGCTAAACTTTCCAACAGGTGAATGTACATTCTCCTCGTTATCCTCTGATGCCTCAGTGAGAGTTGCCTGTGATATAATCAACGGAGTTGATTGCCTCACTTGATTTTTTATTTATGCCTCAAAGCTGTAGATTTTCCGCAGACCGTCCTGTAATAGTTCGGAACGGTCGACTCTTTCATTGGTGGTCAGTCGTGTACTACCTTCCACAGTCTTGAGCACTCTTTCAAGGAGGTTGTGTGTCTTCCCCTGAGCGATATACTCAGGCACGTTCTTCAAGGTCTTGCATTTGAACAGTTAGGCATTAAGCTCCCTTTCGATGAAGTCAAGTCCTTCAATGAGTTCTTGCCGATCGGCATGCGCAATCTCTTCGATGGCCTGCTCACCATCAATGTCCTCCAAAAAGTTAACGAGGCTTATATGCTGCTTGGGTCTCATCCAAGATTTACAAGAGTTCGATGAAGTGGGCTCCTTAATTGATTGCAGCTCAGATATGCTGGGGTGGCCATTTGAGTGCTTGCTGCTTATGCTTTGATCGTTCTCCAGCAGTATTTATTCAAGCATTGGCCTGTTTTTACTACCCGTCTGCTTCACGTCTTGCAGCTCGGATGGCTTGTCGTTGCGAGTCGGTTTCCTATTCAGCTGCAGCTTCTTATTTAAGAGGCTGCTAGCGGGCACAGTAGGAGATACACTCTCCTTGGGCTTGTGTAGTTAGCGGTACACCTGCTCAAATTAGCGCATCTCCCGAAACACTTTGTCCAAGTATTCCTGGGCTATCTGCTCCTCAGCTGGATTGTCTTCAACACTTTGTCCCTTCCGGTTCAAGTACCGTGTGGCCTGTGAGTACTTGTACTTTAAGCACTCCAAGTGCTATAGGTATTTTGAAACAGTTCGCTCGTCCAATGCAAGACCGTTCGGTGGTCTTGTGGACGACGCGGCTAACTTTCTGGCCAGCTCTTTCATTCTTCTAGCTTGTTCTGCAGCAAGTTCGAGGTAGTTCTCGGTATCTTACTGCACGTAGTCTGTCTGCGTGGTCTGGCCAATTCTCTTTGCTGATAGCTCTCCATAGTACTGGCTATTGGCGCAATTCAATTTGTTCTCGTCTTGATGTGTTTGCTAATGCTCGCTGTCAAATGCTCTTCCAAACTTCGACTTAAAGCCACCCAGGAGGCGGCTGCAAGTAATTGAGGGTTTGTGGTGGGTTGGACATCGACATGGTTTCGGCCTTTCGAAGCAGTAGACGCCAGCAGCGTATTGCTTGATGTCCAAGGCTCGGTTGTTAATCGACTTTAGCGGTAGTTCACTCTTGGACTTGATGTGGTTGTTACGGTTATGCGTGAGGTGTTGTTAGAGTTCCCTTAAGGTCATTTGACGGCCTCCATCACCCCGTTCCCGTAACAGTCGCATATGGAATATTCCCTTATTATCCAAGGAAGGTGCACTTACCCTTTGCCAGCTGATTAATCCGCCTGGTGTAATAGATATTTAATAGATGCAAGCATTCGAGATCGAGGCTGCTTCACCAGGTCTACAAAAACCGCTTGCGGACCAGGCTGGTGAATACCACGAGTACCGATACCGCTGGGTGATCGTAGTGCTGTTCGGATTGTGCACAATGTCCAATGCTATTGCAAGCAATGCATGCTTCCCCATAGCCACGAAGCTCGCTAACACCTACGAAGTCAGCAATGCAGCCGTGAACTCCGTGGCACTCATCTTTTTGCTGGTGTACACCCTCATGAACTTTCCTGCCAACTATATTGTAGACCTGCGCGGGCTTCGCATCGGTGTACCAAACAATAGCTAGCTTAGTTAATCATCGGCAGCACTCTGATCTGTCTGGGGCTTGGAGTGACTCTCTTTATCAACGGGTCGTTCTGGTGGCTCCTCGTAGGAAATTTTATCATGTCTGCGGGCCAACCCTTCGTCATAAACTGTCCCGCCAAGATTGCTACCTTCTGGTTCCACAAGGAAAACGTAACGAATGTGCTAAAGATAGAGACCGTTTGCAACTTCGTTACTCACAGCAATCAATCTTGTTGGGATCGCACTTGGATTTTTGCTCCCTACCGTCATTGTCGAGGAGGATTCCACTGGAGCCAAAGCCAAACGACAGGTCTTCGTATTGTTCCTGGTGGAGTTCATCTTCTCAGCTACTGCATCCATCATGGTATGGTTGTTCATGAAGGCAATGCCACCAACCCCAGCAAGCAAAGGGAGCGAGGCTGCTAAGACTCCCTTCAAGGAAGCAATCAAGGCAGTATTCCACGACCACTCATTCCGGCTGCTCTTCATTGGTTTTGTATTCTTCTACGGCAGTCTGTTGACCTTCTCTTCGATTGGAAACTTCCTGTTCAAGCCTTACGGTTACACCGATGTACCCAGCAAGATAATTGTAGTTTCAAATCAGTCTCAATGGAATCGGTCTGCTCGTCTGTGGAGTAATCGGTTCCATTGTGGTATCGTTGTACGTCAAGCGCACTCACAAGTACATGAAGGCCTTTAAAATCTGCACGCTCTCTGCGGTGCTGATCACAATTATAGTCAACATCATGCTTAACACGGTCCCAACGGTCCTGTTCTCCATACTTTGCATGTCGACGATGGGATTCCTTGTTACGCCGATCTTACCACTCACCTATGACCTTGGCTGCGAATTGGTCTTTCCAGTGGGTGAAGCACTAGTCACTGGCATACTCAACGGAGGCGGCATGATATTCTCGGCAGTCATGATTCTCCTCCTTCAGCTCATTATTGGGATGGGAGATAAAGGTCAGTCGCTGAAGATCATGATAGTTATGACCAGTGTTACGATTATCGGACTCGTATTCTATTGGAGAATCAAACCAAAACTGCGACGACGTGAGCATGAAGCAGGCACGGTGGAAGGCAAGGAGGTCAATGACATCGAAGTGCAACCGAACCCCAACCCAAATAACGAGTCCTTACAGTAGGGTGAGTTTTCTCCCGATCGACCAACCGAACCAGAACCAGAACCATCAGAACGGGAAAAGCGTTACGTATAGTTTCGGGATTAACAGCTTTGACCGTGTTTGTTCGTATGCATCTCCAGAGATGATGAGAAGTACCGGCGGTGTCATACCGCCATCTCGCTGTTGGCAATTGTAGGACGGCTGCGTGCTGAAAGTGAGCCGCGTTCCCTCCGACTTCGGTAGAGCTCTATGGTGTCCTCTTCCAACTGTTTTCTCGCGGAGGCAATTCGCTGAGAGTTGAACTCCTTGAACTTCATGTTCCGCCACTAAATTATGTGAGCCCTTACCGACTCTTTTTCGTTGACTAAGATGACCTTGTACTCCTCGGCAGCCGCTCTTCTCTTTGAACGGCGCAGCATATCGATCCTTTCCATGTTCTGTACATGACAGAACTAACGCTCGTTGCGTTTGGCTTCATCCGATAGCCTCATCTGAGTCTTCCACTATAGTTAGCACGCTTAGGTACCTGTTACTCGCGCTCCTTGAGATCAAGCTTCAATCTAATCTTCTCCTCAAGGTTTCTAAGTTTAGCAACCTGCCGCTCGGTCTTCCAAAATTCGCACGACTGCTTGTTCTTCAACTGCATCTTCAGTAGCTGTTTGATTTTGTGCATCCGATCTTCCTCGCAGCGTGTCCGAAGCCGTTCCTCGACCTCCCTGATAGAGCATTTCTTGCTCATACACATCGCTGAATCGTTTTCCGATCCCTACGCGTACCTTTCCGTCAACTCTTTCATCTCGGACTTAGTGAGTCCCTCACGGTACTGCATTGGCTGTTCCTGAAGCTTACGGAGCTCGTCTCGACTGCGCCGAATCTCTTCGATCATATCGTTCAGCTTGCGAGGGGATTGCTCTTCAGGCTGCTCAGCAGCTGTCTTGGGTCGAGATTCCTTTTGCGAAGATTTGCTTTTCTTCTTGGATAGCGGCCTCACGTATAGGCCGTTGATCATCCGCTCCTTTGTGTATTGCTCCTCGAGTTGTTTCATTAAACAATAAAAGTTAAGTGCTAGACTCATTGAATTTTCAAGGCACAACAGTGCAGGCAGTCAAAGCAGGTGGCTCTCGGAGGTTCGTCTTGATGTTATCTTGAGGAACTTTGTTCGTTTGGAAAGTGAGCGGTCGGCTGGGATGTTTGGCTATTGGTTCCGCCTGCTTATAGGCTGCCTTGCTGAGTCTACAGGACAGTTTTAGGAAGGATGCCTGGAGCTTCGAAAAAGGATATCGGGCTGCATCTTGGGATGTTATCGGATGGTTAAGTTGAGTTTATTAGGCTCTGTTTGCTTGGAGAGTTGCATGGAGAAGTTATTCTGGAATTGGAAGGTTTGAGGCCGTTCGATAAGAACAGGTCGTAGAATGGTTTAGGGAACATAGACCAACTCCATTTCCTTGGAGTGAGGTGATGGCTTCATAAATGTTCGCTGGGTTGACTGTGAACGAGTGATTTCAGCACCTTCCCAGTTACCGAAGTTATTGAGATTGGCAGGTGTGTGTTGCAGTATTGGTTGAGTTATGCTCAAGTCGCACTGCATCTCAAAATCCTTCATAGGCTTCCTGCAGATGCAGAATGTAAGCAGACAGATCGGACAGAATTGCAGGATATTCCTGTTGCTCGTGATCATTGTCAGCTTGCTGGTAGTGAATTCGGCAGGGGGTGAGGACAGCTCGGACTTTGCCCAGTTGGTGCAGGTAGGTTGGAACTTATTTTCCTACTGCACGGACGGTTTAGCTCTTGTGCTTTCCAGCATATCTTCCAGTCGCTGTACGCGATTGTTTAGCAGCTCCATGGTGCTTGGCACGTTTTCACTGAAGCGCTGGCTGAAGCGATAGCTCCCACTGTTGTCTGGTTGATCGTCAACGTGATGGTACTTTACATAGATATTCTCGCTTGGTTGTTCCTTGTCCTTCTTAATTCCTCCGAGAAGTCGATAAATTTTAGATGAAGAGTTCAGCCTCACACTGTTCCCCAAAGAACTATCTTCAGTCATGGAGCGTGGAGTCTTAGATTTTATTCGGAGTTTTTTCCCCATTAGCTGTTGCTTCCTGACTGAAGTCAGGTTGCCTAACCTTCGAAGTAATCTCATCAATGCAAAGTTCTTGACAAGGTGGTTCAGCTAGTGGGCCTTCGACTTTCGCTTCAACAATCTATAGAGTTCAGCCCCGCGATCCTTCATGACAAACCCTCGAAGTATGGACTGCCTTTCTTGAGCCTTCTTGAATTCGTAAGAAATCTTAGTAAAGGCCTCGACCATCACATGCTGGTACCTCAGCTTGTACACATTGCTGAAGGCTTACAATAGTTCTGGTAGGTGGTCGTAGCTGTAGATCGGCCGAGGGTTCGTATCACTCAGAGAGGTCAGAGATGTCTCTGCAAACAACAGCTGCTCCTTGATCTTCTGGAAGCCAAAAGCAATTCTTCGGCGCAGCATTCTGCTTAAGGCTTGCGTTATTTGTTGCTGAGCTACTTTTCCAAGGGCGGCTTCGAAGCTTTCGCAGTTGATTCTTCGGGTACCTCCTGGCGTGAGAGTATTATACTGCGCAGGGCTCTTCTGCTTAGCTTTGCATTCGAGACGTCGTTTGATGCTACTCCGATCAGATTAAGACTCCGTTGGCGTGTTTTATTTCAAATAGTACCTGCCAACTGCCGCACTCTACGTGTAAGTGCGATCCTTTATAAGCGGTGATCTGGTGCGGTGATCTTTTGACAAATTGCTTTTGGGGAGAGGCGAGGCTGTTGGAGTTTTCCTTCGGGGATACTCTGAGTTTGCTTCCTTACCCTGCATATTAATCTTAAATTTATTCCTCGGGTGATCAGGCGAGCGGGGTTTGGTGCTCTTTCTTGAAGGCCTCGACGTGTTCAATATAATTCACGAAGTGCTTGACCTTCTGCAGCACGGGTAATGTTTCCGCAGAAATGACATACCCCAAGTCCTCTTCGATTTGCATAGCCAGCTCAATCTGGTCCATGGAGTCCAGGCCGTGATCAGCAAGTTTGCTCTCAAGGTTTAAGCCTATCGCTAAGACTTTGGCTACCTGCCTTATGGGTAGTGCGGAAATAGTTCTGAACGGTCTTGATGACGTAGCCCTCGATATCCTCTTTCTTCTTGAGGGTAAGGAAGTTGCGGGTGACTATCTGCCCGTCCTTGTAGTACGCAAGGCTCTTTGGGGACTCGGTCTTGGCCTTGGGCTGAACCTAGTTGGCGAAGCCGAAGCGGCTTGCTCCTGCAAGTGTTCGCATGAGGTTGTAGCTTCTCTGCAGCATTCACCACCCAACAACACAATATATATCATATGTTGGCTGTACAGCAAGCGTTCAGGGGCCGTCGCACCCGCAAGCTTGGAGAGGAGGAACTCAGATAGTTATCCAGCAAACAGTGGACGGTGGTGGATGTGAGTACAGATTGAGTTGAAAGCAGGCCACAAATAAATTGGATAGACATTACCAACTATCATGGGACTGCTGGCGAAAGTTGTGTAGTTGAACCTGAGTAGCAACAGACTGACCGAGAAGGAGGTTGCACTGCTCGATGGTTTGCAAAATCTCAGGGCACTGGACTTATGTAAAATTGAGCTAACGCAGCATTGAATAACGTCGAAGCATCGGGTCTGAGTCATCTGAAGAAGCTCACCAAGCTTGAAAGTCTCAATCTTCAAAGGTGCAAACTGGAAAGTGACAGTCTGCCTCTTATTCCTACGAATTTTCCGCAACTGAAAGTCCTGAAGCTTGGCTACAACCGACTCAACCAGGAGGGGCCTCTGGGGCATCTTCACAAGTTATCTAAGTTGGAGGTCTTGGGATTAGAAGAGTGCCAACTTACTGATGAGTGTGCAGTTGAGGGACTCAGCAAACTTCCTGTGAGGCTCCTCGAACTCAATCTACGTACTTACCTTTTGTAACGCAGGAAGCAACAATCTGAGTGGGTAATCTCTTGCGAATATTGTCATTCATCTGAAAGAGTTGCGCCGGCTTTACCTTGGGTTCAATTTTGTGAGGGATACTGGAGCCAACCTGATATGCTTCCACTGCCACAAACTGGAGGAGCTGGAGTTGTCTTACTGCCACCTGACAGATCTGTCAGGGCTTGAGATCGCAAAAAACCTGCAAAACCTCAAGAAGCTCAACCTGAGTACTTTAGTTACTATGCAGGCAGCAACAAATTCACAACTGCAACGTTCAACAGTCTGCTTGGAAATCTCAAGGAACTCCAGTTCCTGTCAATGAGTATTGAGTTTATCATTGTAGACGACAATCCAATCGACAATATGGATGCCCTGCTAACGGAGGAGCCGATCCGGTTAAAGAAGCTGCAACTATAATTCCACGCTCTGACCTTCAAATAGGAATAGGGGAAGGAAAAACCAAAGGACGTCATGAAAGCGATCAAGGACATCGTCATTCGCATTAAGGCTGCAGCGGCTAAGAGCGGCTGCCAGCTGGACATAACCATGCCCTGATGCTGCTTACTAACATAACTCAAGTCCAATCAGTAATTGCCGGGGTTGGCGTACCCGCTGCTCAATCTATTTCTCAGCTCGATTTTGCTAGTCTCGAAGGAACTGTTAGCGCTATTTTCGGCATACCTGCTCTGGTAGGTCTTCTTTATTTAATCAATCTAACATAATTAACTCCTTACTGCCATCTGGTCAACCTCTGCTGAGACCAATTCAAACTTGCTCTGCAGCTTGTCGATGATCTCCATGAATTCATATTCGCGAAGTCGCATTTCCTCGAGATTCGTTTCATAAGTTTGTCTCATCTTTTCCATGCGGGCCTCTTGAGACGATTTTTATAATGCTAGATTCTCAATCTTCTTGTCGTACAGCCGTAGCTTTTCGTCCTTGGCCTCCAACTCTTCTCTGAGAATCGATGACATTCGGTTGAAGTGCTGCTCTTTGTGTTTAATGTCGTCCAACACAGGCTTCATATCCTTCCTATGTTCTTGGAGACGATCGCGGACTGCTGTGTAGCGCCATCCTTCGAAGGTGCGGGACATCAGCCTCACAAGCTGAAGATTTTGCATGTTCGCCACATGGTTCTACAACTTAATCCGGGCTTCTTTTATGGATGGGTAGAACCGAAAGAAGGTCTTTGCTCGTCCTATCATCAATGTCGACCGTAACTTAAAGTCAGCATGCCCGAGATACTTCTTGCTCCTCTCTCTCAATCCAGTGAAGAATTTGACACACCGTTGGCAGTTCTTGCCAGAGCTTAAGTAGAATTGTTTGAGTTTTAGCTCGAGGCTGGTCTGAATACTTTCACGCCTGGCTTTCCAGAAGAACTGTTGGAGCTTCCCTTGAGCCCTTTTAGCTTTTTTGGCATTATACTTGCTCTTCTCGATGAATTCCTTTGCAATGGTCTGCAGGCTCGCAGCCCGCTGGAGCAGCATGAGCTCTTTTTGCTTGGCTTCCATAACCGAATGCTCAATCCTGTGTTGCTGAGCCCAATGTTCAAACGGCTTGTTTAGGTATTTCCTTAGCTTCCATTGGTAAATTCGTTGAGTGAGCTCAATCTTTTCCTTTTTGTACTCATCGTGCTGCTCTGTCCAGCACATGAGAGCCTTTGCAGCGAGCTTGCGACGGTGAAGCTGGTCCATTCTCACCAGCACTGGTTTAAGGGCATCCGGCCCATAGCATATCCATTCTGTCTGAATGACTTTCCAGCATTTTGAGTGTGTTGTGTATTTAAAGTGCGCTGCTGCTCTTGCTCGCTTTATCCGCATAATGGTAAAACGTGCAACGTTCGAGCGTATCCGCAGAATGGCTTCGGCTTTCCTGGAAGTTGAAATCACCTTGACCAGTTGTCTGAGCTGTTTCTTCCCCTTTGCATAAGATACCATAGATAGAAAACACAGCTCCATCCTCAAAGCATTGTTCTCGGATGCCTTGATTCTGATGATTCGCTCAATCAGTCCATTCCTCCGAAGCACATCGAATGCGTTTGTGGCGATTCTCTTATCTTCACGCAGTTGATTAGTCTTGTGCAGGGCTTTTAAATTGCGCAGTCTTCCGAATTTATGACACAGAATATTGAAGTACTTATCCTTCCTGCGTTGGTTCGTCATTTCGGTAAGAGTCTCCTCCTTTTGGTCAGTAATGTTCAAGTACTCGACACCCTCCCTGACTCTCTCGTACATCTATTTGTACAGTTCGCCTTTCGCCTGTGCTTCAACTAATTGGGTCTGACGTCTATCAACTTACTTCTCTAGTCTTTGTTTTCCCTTTACGTCGAAATGGAAGTCTTTCATGGTGGTCTCGAACTCAATCAGTCTACGAGTCAGTTGGCACTTCTGTTCAGTCAAGATATTGACTTCCTCGTTGAGCTCCTCGCACTTGAGTCGGTAGGACTCCTCATTGTGTCTGAGCAATTCCTCCTTACGGTACAGCTCAATGGTTCTCTCTTTGAGATGTGCCGATAACGTCTCGATGAGCAGGTCTTTTTCCTTTGGTTTGAGGGAATGAAGGGGTGAATAGAGGAGGTGGTATACTGGATTGCGCTTCGTAAGGTTCTTGTAGTAAATAGCTTCGTAGTTCTCCTCAGATAACGGTTATCGAACTCGCTTCTTGGTAGTAGACTCCACCTTGTTCAAGGATGTTGCAGATTTCCTGACGGTATTGCCTGGTGAATTTTCTTCAACTTTAGTTTTCTTAGGGCTGAATGTTACGTTTGACTCGTCTCGCTTCAATGATGACAGTGCTCTTCTCTTCTTCTGCCGCAAGTCGGCGAGATATTTTGCACGTTTATCGACCAATGAGATTAGTTGCTGGCGCTTGTCGTTCTGCTTCTCGATAAGATTTTTGTATGCAGCCAATAAATCGGTAAGGTTGAGAGTCTTTTTCAATGCATAAGCATCCAGCCGGAGTTCCTGGAGGAACCTCTGGCCAGTCGATTGGTCCAGCTCAAGAATTGCATCCTTATTGCGCAGCAGATACTTGTAATCGGGTTCGTCAGATTCCCCCATGTTGTAGTCGTTGGTTAGTTCGATATGCATCTCGGTCTTCCGGTAGAGGGACTGGATGAATATGAGATCAGTATAGTTCTCGAG
>ERZ724527.1618-NODE-1618-length-10542-cov-3.868313_pt1 | contig 10542 bp, 16 predicted proteins | sample MGYA00376060_ERZ724527 | MGnify/ENA primary metagenome ERZ724527 (study PRJEB28724, sample SAMN07190886) | activated sludge metagenome | isolation source: activated sludge of sewage treatment plant in Hong Hong | place: USA: Christiansburg, Virginia | collected...
TTTCCTTCTGATAGTCATTTACAGCGGTGACTGTCGCGCAGATCAGCACTGCAACTAACACCGCAAAGCCTTAAATCCACGCTGTCGCCCTATGATCTGGCTTTGCTGTGCCTACCTCTATTCCGATTGATAGAAAACTGGCGACAATCAGTATTCTCATTGTGAGATCCTCAAGAGCACCCCAGAAGAGCTCCCAAAAGCCAGGTGGCTCCGACACTTTCTTCCTGTTGGATCCAAATACTTCCAAGCGGAGTTTTATGTCGGAAGGTTCCATCGATATGCCAGTTCTATCGTTCGTGAGAAGTCCTAAGCTCCTCTACGAAAGTACCTCTACATAGCCAGTCGGTAGGCGTGGTCGAATGACCCACTAGCGCATCCAACTCCTCTGCGAAGGTTCGGTTTTGACACCGTTCGACAACCTCCACCAGAGATTCCTTTCCAATTTGGAAGCCGTGCATTTGTATATTATAGTTCTATTGTCCCTGGAAGAAGAAAACGGTTAATTCTTGACACCCACAAAAGACTGGAAGGTCGAACTTCTTCCAGATTTGGAAGATGAGAAATGGAATGGAATCAATACCCAATGTTCCACAAAAGATAGTCGAGGGAAAACAGTAAGTTATCAAATCAACGGCATCAATTCAATCAATTTGCATTGCGGGTCTCGCTAATGTCAATGTCTTGCATGGACATTGTACACTATGTCAACTCTCTTGGCCTAACCATCGAACGCCGAGTTATGGTTATGTCACAATCCAACATCGAATAGTCCACCTGTTGATTGGTGTCCTGTAGGTTTATCACAGGCATATCGAAGCTTTGCATTGAGTTCTCCGACAATGTAAAATTGAGATCTCCAACTCTGCTGGACTCGTTGCTCTCCGTATTGTTTGTCTCGATACTAGGACGGTTTTTGGTGGCTTGGTTACTGGGTCTTACACTGTCGGAGATGTTTAGAGTTAGCATGAGAGCGGGGGTATCATCATCCCATTCATCCAGTTCCCCATTTCTCGAAGAAGATGATACTTTAATTTAATTGCCTAACATGACACCTGCTGGCTTGGTTGCCATCTGTCCCTGCATTTCTCTTGAAAGGTTAAGAGTAAGGTACATCGTTTAAACCTTCTCGGTGTCCTACATCACGACCTTTACTGGAAGCACACATTCCCTGACCTCTTCGTTGTTGAATCCTTCCGTGAGTTGCTTGATTTCCTATTCGAATCGTTTGTCCTGGACTATCTTCTAAAGCAGTTGATTGTGTTCAAGCTTCGTAGGGACATTCAGAGTCCGGATGGGCTTCATGCTTTTAATTCTAATCGGTCGTTTGGGTGTTGGCGATGCCTCTGGATTCTATCTTTCGATGGGTGGGTTTAGCAGCACGGACTATTCTTTTTTGCTTGGTTTTTCAGCTGTCTTCACTTAAGTACCTTTCGTGGACGATTCCCTATTCTCTTTTAGCTTGGCAAGGATGTTACGGAAGAGGTTTGAAGTTGCCGAAGCTCCTTGGGATGAGATATTGGACGGTTAGCTTTGTGCCTTCTTGAGTTTGAACAGTCCGCGAGCCATAAGTGAATTTTCCTCCATCTATCGATCAATATAAATTATTATGGCTGAGATGGCCACCGGGCATTCATCAAATAGGCAAGTACGGTGAAATTTTGGTCACGATTTCTCTGTTGAAATCCTTGAGGATGTTGTTACGTGGGAAGAAGCTGGGCTCGAAAAGTTCCAACAGCGAGTAGAAGATGCCAATGAGCAGTAACGCTATCATCACATACGCGATGGAATTTGGGAGAGAGTCCTCGGGATCACCATCTTCTCCACGGACAGGTCTTTCCACAAACTCATAGTACAGCAATAGAGTGTGATCGGCGTATCCTGCCTTCTCGACAACAATGTAGAGGTAATCTACACCTTCCAGGTTCCCCAATTATGTTACCAGTATCTCTCCCTCCATATTCTTTTGGAATGTGACGAACTTAATCTTTTTGCTAGCCTGCGACACCTCCTTTTAAATGGAAGCTAAGTCGATGTAGGGGATAGGTTCGAGGTACTTCTCCAACAGCCGAATGTTGTCGTCGTCGGCTGACCTTCCCTCCAATTGGTCAGGATAGCACCTTGTAAATTCCCGAACAGTTCTTGCTTCATTGCTTTTAAGCTGTTTGAGATACTTCTTGAAGTATGGGCTGTCCAGGAAAGGTTTGCCGGTGGTCATAAGCGAGAATCCCAGTGCTTTCATGAACGTGGGAAACGAAAAGAATCGCTTACCACGATTCCTGACGATCTTATGACTGTTCGCGATCTCGGCGAACGTGGGTTCCAGCTCGGCTCTGGAATTTGGATGGAGCACATCATCCAGATCCTCCGAACCTTCCACAAGGGAGTTCCTTTATCTCTAGATCATTAGTTTAACTGCGATTATAGACAAGAGCGGCAGAATACCCACAAACTTGCTTGTTTATCACAAAATTTTAGAGACTCGCAGACGATCGCACAAGCGATGCTGAACCTTTCTTGGATCGAATCGGGCGTTCAACGGTTCCATCATTTCCTTCAAGCGAAAGCGCTGCCGGCTCAGAAAAATTGCCTGTTAGCAGAAGCCGTTTTAGGTGGGTTCAAGTCTCGCAGTTCCACGTCTTCGGGGGCCTGGTACTGCTGAACCCTGCTATGTGTTCTACTTGTTGCGGCTATGCAGCCCGCTGGTTGGCTTAACTACAATCACTTGCTAACTGTCCTCCTAATCGCCACAGAGAAACTCCCTGAGTTTCTTCAACCGCCCAACCTCTGTGGGTTCCTCTTCGTAGCTGAGATAGCGCGTATGCATGCTACTATTCATACTGCTGTGGTGTTCCTTGAGCGCACGGCGATGCCCACGTAGGTCTTCAGCCTCCTGCCTAACATAGTTCGGTAGCTTCGGCAGCATACACTTACGGTTTATTTTATTACTAAAACTATTGGCCGTGAGATGCGATAGCACTGGTTGCGAGCTACGCCACTATTATACCCATCAGTGCCACGTATATTAATAATCGCGATGAAATACCTCAAGAACGCTGATTTCAGGTATTGGCTGGCCCTGGTAGCTTGTGTCCTGATACTCTACTTCGGGTTAAGTGATAGGCAGTTCTCGGTGCTGTTTACGCTCAGCGGTACGGTGCAGACCTTCGGGTTTCTGCTGGTCATCATCAAGACACTCAAGTCCAGGTCCGTCAGTGGGCTTAGTCGCTAGACCTTCATCTGCTACGCTATTATCTTCAGTGTGCGAGCAGTGCTCTTCCAGTTCTTCTCGGTATGGTAGTGGCAGCTATGCAGGGATACCTTCCTTACGATCGAACCGGCAACGTTGTGTTCAAGGTACAAGAACTTCTATGTACTGGGCTCAGCGGCTACATCCTCTATCTAATCACCACCCGTTTCAGGAGCAGCTACGAACACGACCTTGATGTGGTCAAGTGTTACTATCTGATCAGTGTGGCGTTTGTAGTAGCATTGGTGTTTCACCCCAACCTCAACCGGAGCTTCATTGCAGACTTCGCATGGGCTTTCACACAGTATCTAGAGACCATTGCGCTTTTGGCACAGTTCAAGCTCTTCCATAAGAAGGTAGCTGAATACTAATCGTAGGGTGGTGACATCGAAACCTATACATCGCACTTCGTGGCTGCTCAGGCCATTTCGCGAGTTTTATCGATCATCTTTTGGGTGTTCACCTACAGTGAGCTCAACACTGATGATCGTACCCGTACAGTAAGTCCCCTACCAGAATACGTTGGGCACTGCTTCCTCATGGCCCAGATCATCCACTTGCTCATCATGGCGGACTTCATGTACTACTGGTTAAAAGCCATTATCCGCGGAGTAAATGTTCGACTGCCAACGCATGTGTGATTGTATATCCATCAGATGTTGTTGCCTTGATCGAGGGTGAACGGGCCCTTTTGATAGTCCGTGGGAGGATTCCACATAGGGTTGTACCATCCCTTGTCGCGGTAGTAGCCTTCAATCAGTCTCACAAGCAGGACCACCAACACGAGGAAGATGATGCTTGCAACTCGGGCGACATACCGATCGAACTTACGGTAGACGTAAGGAATGAGGATCAGCAGCACTCCAATGAGACTAACAATGAGCGATACGACGAGTCCTTCTGCTCCATACTGCTCACGGTTCTATGTTAGTGAAGTTTTGTACTCCTCCAGCGAAGATGACAGCCTCTCCTTTGGCATCTGAACCAACGAATGGGACGTCGTGGATGACATCGTAGACCACTCCCGAGACGCATGTGATGTAGATCAGCTGCATAGCATAAACTTTACCAGCACACCAACGAACCAAACCTCCCACTTCATCCAGAAGTTCCTGAGTTGGGTGTACACGAATACTCCCACGACGCATACCAGCAAGAACACCGAGATGGTGGTCAGCATCATCGTGAAGGTGGGTTTGTAGAGCACTTCCTTGCCAGTTCTCTTATTCACGAATTCCAACATCTTGTGGGTGGTAACGTGCCCATCGGAGTAGCTGATGCTCCACTTGAAACTCTGCAGATAGGCGGCACGGGCAGTCTCCGAAACCACAGCCATCTTGGGCTTCGAAACCACTAAGTTTGGCGCTGTGGTGAAGCCGAACTAAGTAGCTCGCTCGAAGTACCATTCGGTAGATCTCATTGGTGTCGGAGCTAAAGCCAATCTGAATGAAGAAGGTTGGATTCTTTGTCAGTTCGGTCATGCCAGCCTTGTAGTACAGGCTCGTTAAGTACTCGTACTCCGGGTACAGCTCGCTATGTTTGCAGTGGAAAGTACGTGCACAGGCGACAGTTCTGCGAGGTGAAGTAGATTACCACATCGTATGGACGTGGATACTTGAGCACGTATTCACTGCGATAGCAAGTTGCGGTACCTGAAGAACTTCGAGTCGGCTGGGATGATGTTGTTGGACTGTTTGGCGGTGAGCTCACGTAACTCACGCATCCTTTTAGCACCCTCGTCCTCGCAGTTGGCGGCCAGGAGCAGCACTGCTGCTAACAACAATAGATATCTCATGTTTATATCATGAGTGCACGTCGCGAAAACTATTAAGAGTACCAACAAGGTGCCGAATGTTTGGAAAGTGTGAGGGTTTGAATAGTAATGGTGGTGTGAATGGATAGGTGATACCCGGAACTCAACCAATATACTGGAAGGATTCCTGATGGAAAGGATGACAGAAGGGAGGAGTATTGATGGCTACCACCACCTCGAGTTGCCTCATTCATTTAGAATGGTACAGGAAAAGATTTCAAGAATTCCGAAGAAGGACTACCACCATTGACGATAGTTAGAAACCAACCACATACAATTTCCATCGGTTTGGTGCCTGTGACAACTTAATGACATCATACTGCTTTATAACCTCAGCTGGACGACCATCGATTAATATAATATCTCCTACATTCGTAATGTTCAAGTTCCTCCTCATCGCTCTATGCTTCTTCGCCGTCATGAGCAGCGTCACTGTGAGCCCTGAACTCGAGAAGTGCCTCAACGAGAGATGTGCTGACCAGTACAACAAGTGCAAGAATACAAGTGGATGTGCGGATAAGATGGAGAAGTGCGCAGCCAAGTGTGGTGAGAAGATCAACCAGACCTGCTGGACTTTCTGCATTGGTACCCCCGGCGCCGCTGCTAACCTCGCTAACTGTGCTGTCAACCAAAAATGCATCGTTAATGCTGACATCTTCGACCTCGTCAAGGAGTTCCTCGAGGCCGTCACCACCGACTGATCGAACATATTCATAACCATTCGATTTGTATGAATAGAGAAGAACGGGTATTGGGGCATTCAATAAAAATGTTGATGGGGTTGAACCCTTAATAACATCAACCAATGAGTAGACAGTGCAGGTTGGCATATACCATCGGCCCCGATTGCTATTCTACAGATTTATTATTCGTGTTGGTGCTCGTGGAGACTTGTGACACCCTGCGTTAGCACCCCATCGGCTAATCTAATCTAATGAATCCCATCATGTGAGGGATGCCTTTACCTCCGGCAATTCTTGTAGCTTCATTCCAGGTTGGCTACCTCGACTGGGTACCTGCATCGTACAGCCAAACACAACTTCATTTACTGACGTAATAGGAGAGCTATTGAAGTTGGTCCGGTTTAGCTGTAGAACTTTCTGTGTCAGAAAAGATTTGAAAATAGCAGCATTGTAGATCTAGGTTTGAATTGGAAGTGGAATGAGGAGATCAAGACCCTTGCCCGCTTGCTATCTCAAAGACAATTTAGAACGGGTTGGAACCAATAAACTTACATTCTCTTGCCAGCATCAGTGATAGTTCAAAATATCAGCCACAACTCACCGAATATAAGCAAACAAACCAAGCGACCGTTCCAATTTTACAGGCACGATTGATTTGCTACAATAGCGAAAGAGTAAACTCATTGGTAAAGATATTCTATTGAGCCGACTCAGTTATGCTGCAACTGCTGCATGAATTTGATGTGCTTCCCGCTTCCCTAAATCTTATTTATTGTCTATTCATGAAGCAGCGCCAGAAGAGTCGCAAGACCAGCAGTCGTCTCGCCAATGATCCATGTCCAATTGTGTCGGCCTACCTGCATACCAAGCAACCCGCTACTTCCGGGAAGAGTTACCTGCAGTTTCCCGACAAGGTGATTCACACCACTTATGAAAGTCAACATGAAAAGGGATTAGCAGAGGGCCAGTCCTTAGAATGTCGCAGCAATAGTAGGCCCAAGTAAACTTCCTGTGCCAACAGCCAGAACCGGATTGTGCTGGACAAGAAGCGCTCATGTCAGCAGCTCAGCGAATACCTTGCTGGAACGAACAAGAAGCTGGTACTGCATAGCCAACATTCACACTCAGCCATACCATCCCAGCCCTATGAGCAGAGGAAGCTCAGTAAGAAGAAGCCGAAGGCGCGGACACCATTGAAGTCCACTAAAAAGAAGTCGACGATGACACTGAGGAAGGAAAGTAGACTAGCGCAACCACCCGCAACCACCACAAGCAACAGACTGGAGGTCAATAGTTCAAAGCTGCTGAGGAGTGTAAGGGACTTCTCGTTGCTGACTCACAGCCACCGGTCTATCGAACGGACTGTCAAGGCAGACCAACCCACCGCTTCGAAGATGCACATCGAAGACGATATAGACAAGCAGTAGGACATGTAAGACCAGCCCTACCTGCATCGAGATGCCCTGATATCAATGTATCAGCGTACCAGCGACCTTCTTCAAACATACTCCAGCAAGTATAAGCACCTGCTGAAAATCAACCAACAGCTCTCCAAAGAGCTTGCCATCATCAAGCGAAACAGCAAACAACCAGCAAATTCTCCACCTCCCTGACACATACTTTCCGTCCTCTTAACCTTTTCGAGTATGTGCTCCAATATTGATCTACTATCTACGCAATCATTCACTGATTCCGCTCATCCACTGTCCCCGCAGGCTCTTTCCTTCTTAGCGCAGCGCAAACGCATGGATCTCGTACTTGTCATTAAGCTCCTTCAGCATCTCTGGTTTGTGCTACACGGTTTCGCTCAGTGACTCGATCACCAGGAACTCTTCAGCATTTGGAATGTCCTTCTCAGATGCCTTCTTTGCCAAAGCCACGGAGTACAGTCCAAGCTCTTTATAATCGCCTTCCAGCACAGCCACGATCGACAACTCGCTTAACTTGTAGATGTCGTTGATCTCAAAGAAGTCAACGACGAAGCTATCTGAAGTTGATAGTAGCTTCTTCTTGTCATTCTCCTTCTTGGCCATGAAGTCTTTGATATCTCCGAGGTCCGGATAGCCAACAGCTGGTGTCTGTTCAGGTTTCGATGCGTTTCTAGCTTCTCGCATTCGTTCGATAAATGACTTCGGTTTGGGGCTGGATTGGGCAGCTAGAGCGTTGGTTGCAGCAACGGTTGTTGTCGCTGCCCTTTTAGATGGAGAAGGTGATGGTGATGGGGCATTCTTCACAGCTCCTTTTTTGGGAGAAGGCGAACTATCTCTTTTCTCGACACTCATTTTCTTGGGGCTCGGGTTGCCGGGGACTCTCTTACCATCGTTTAGAGTAACATTAGTAGCTTCAGGAGCGCTTAGGTTGCTCGCTGGTTCGCTTGCTTTGGGTATTTCTTCTTCCTTCTTGTTCTCGGCGGATTTCGGAGCAGATTGTTTGCCCACTGATTGCTTCTTCACACCCACATTGTCCTTCTTCTCATTGGACGCTTGTTTGCCTTCGTTGGCATACAACTTAGCATCAATACCATTGGCCATCATGAACCTTTCAAAGTGATCTTTGTTGGCACTGAGTTTGGAGTAGTGATTCTTGCACAGGTCCGAAAAATAGCTGTTGGTGTTGATATAAGCATTCCTCTTGAGCACCTTGCCCCAGCAACTCCAGAACAAACCTACATTATTGATTACTATACCATTCGTGATCAGTTGTCGACCCTGCTCGGTCTTCGGCTCCAGGGTGTTGCACAGTACTTTGAAGTCCTTCGAGATAAGGTCAAAGAACTGTGACTCGACCTTTTTGAAGTCGGTAGCATCATAGTCAAGTCCACTGATCCGATCAAGAGCTGATTCGGAGGGGCGGCGTGAGGAAGTCGCAGGCTGAGACTGCTCGTCGAACCTTAACTTTCGCGATAGCGGTCGGCTGTTCGAGCGAACGCTTTGGTCAGTGTCCCTAGTGCGATTAGTGCGGCCTGTTGCTGCAGGTTGAGTTACTGCAGTATCCCTTAGCAAGGCCCTCAAAGGGACAGCTGGTAAGGAGGTCTTGGGGTCCTTTGGAGCGGGCTTAGGCAGGCGGTTGTCTTGACTGGTGGGCCTGTTTTGGTTTCTGCTGCGAGAGAACATATTGTTCATTTGAATATCAATTATATGTGAATCAAGCGCGTGCAATCCACAACCTTCAATGGTATTGGTGGTGTTTAGCAACGTTATTCAGTTTGTTGGAGGCAGAGTGAATTGACTATGGTTTGATTCATCAACCTTTGGTGGAAAGACACAGGCTACCAGCTAGGAGGAGTGAAGAACTCACGGTGGTAGGTAGCTCTCAATAGCCCAAAGTCTTCAGCAATTGCCTTTCCCGACCAAATATATTCGCCAGTATCTGAATATTTCTCACAGCAAAAGCTCATTCCGCCTTCCCAGTCTTTTATATATTGGCAAGGCATAACTGTACAGGTGTCTCGGTCGCCACCCACTCGCAATAATAATATCGTCAGTAATTTTCGGTTCGCTATTCGATACCGACAGGTCGTACCTGCCACTGGGTCATCTCATGGCACCGCTTCCAATCAATTATAATATTAATTTCTTAAACTCCGAAGCCCTCGAAGAATGGTATGAGTGTAGCTCACGCAGGAGTCCAGCATCAACCCTCGCATTGCTATGGTCATTGGAAAGCAGCTCGCTGAGTGTGTGAAGAACAGCCCTGATTGTAACGCGTTTTACTTATCGAAGGTGTGCACGTAATTCTCAACGAGGCCAACCTGCTCGACGTACAAGCCGACATCATCGGACCTGTGGATACACCCTACGCTGGGGGAGTCTTCCGATGCAAGTTGGTCATCGAAAGCGACTTTCCCAATAACCCCCCTAAAGGTAGTTTCCTTGCTTCTAGCTTAGGCTACTTCCTTAACAAAATCTTCCACCCCAACGTGTCCGAAAAGGGAGAGATCTGTGTGAATACTCTAAAGAAGGACTGGAACCCCCAAGCTTGGTCGCTCTACAACATCTTCGAGGTATAGCCACTCCTTTATGTAGGTTATTAAGTGCCTGCTGATCGTACCGTTCCCGGAAAGCTCACTCAACGAGTAAGCCGGAAAGATGTTCATGGAGAACTACGAGGAGTACTTCAAGCACGCCCGACTGATCACCGAGCTGCACGCCATCCCGAAGGAGCTGAAGAAGCTGGAAAACAACGCCAGCGAGCCACTGAAGTCTGGCAAGCAGCAGGGTATTAGCTAGAATACCAATGAAATGAACGAGGATAAGTAGCTGAAGCTGGAGAGCAAGAACAGCAAGAAAGAAAACGACAAGAAGAAGTGGCTCAAGAGGCTCTGATACTCCACAAACCTATATTCAGCATGGCTGCCTCTCTATACTTTAATAAATAGGACTTCGGGATGATTCAGGTTGTGCCACCGATGTACTACGATTGGTCTAACGGTAGGAAGCAGCTGTTTAGGAAGGACTATCCCGACCTTGCATGGGACATACTTGAATGCTAAGCTAACCTTGAAGTGTTTCCCACCACCGACGGAAGGGAAATCGCCAACCTTCTAAGCCTGTACATGCGGGCCGTAGAGTTACTCAATAGCCTGCAGGATCGGCGCGAGAGCTACTTCAAAACGAAGATGTCTAACCTAATGCTCAGACCAACTGTTGTCAAGTCCATCAATACCACGGGATTTCGCAACCGCACTCATCAACAGCAGCTGCAGTCATAACAGGAAGAGGTGTAGGTCGAAAGGAATACCACTAAGGAACTTACGGATCGTAAGCAACACCTTGCAGTGCAGCTTGCCTACCACAACG
>ERZ724527.1620-NODE-1620-length-10535-cov-3.283683_pt1 | contig 10535 bp, 13 predicted proteins | sample MGYA00376060_ERZ724527 | MGnify/ENA primary metagenome ERZ724527 (study PRJEB28724, sample SAMN07190886) | activated sludge metagenome | isolation source: activated sludge of sewage treatment plant in Hong Hong | place: USA: Christiansburg, Virginia | collected...
GCTGTGTTGTTGCCCGGCGCCTTTTACTTTTTGCGCGAAACCAAGCTGCCTCCCATTCAACTGCTGCGCAACAAACATGTGCCCATCGCCCTGGCCACCGACTGCAACCCCGGCAGCTCGCCCTGTACCTCTTTGCTGCTCATGCTCAACATGGGCTGTACGCTGTTCCGACTGACGCCCGAAGAAGCCATTCGCGGTGCGACCGTGAATGCCGCGCCACGCTGCACGCGCCCTGGGCCTGCCAGACCGCGGCACCCTGGCCCCCGGCCAGCGCGCCGATTTTGTGCTGTGGGGGGTGGACCACCCGGCCCAGCTCAGTTATGCCATAGGCGCCAACCCGCGCCGCCAAACCATCTTCAAAGGATGCCCCGTATGACATCGACCTTTCATCTCCATACCGGCAACGCGCCCCTGCTGGTCAGCATGCCGCACATCGGCACCCACATCCCTGACGATCTCAAGGCGCACTATGTGCCCCGCGCCCTGGACGTGGAAGACACCGACTGGCACCTGCACACCCTCTACAACTTTTTGCCGGCGCTGGGCGCCAGCGTGCTACGGCCCGAAACGTCGCGCTATGTGATCGACCTGAACCGCCCGCCAGACGACGCACCCATGTACCCGGGTGCCGCCAACACCGAGCTGTGCCCCACGCGGTTCTTCACGGGCGACCCGTTGTATATGTCTGGTCACGAGCCCAATGCCGCCGAGCGCCTGCGCCGCCGCGAAGCGTATTGGCAGCCCTACCACGCTGCGTTGCGTGCCGAACTGGACCGCATCAAGGCCCAGCACGGTTACGCGCTGCTGTGGGACGCGCACAGTATTCGCAGTCAGATCCCCTGGCTGTTCGATGGTCGCTTGCCTGACCTCAACATTGGTACGGCCAACGGCGCTGCGGCTGATGTGGGCATCGCCAGTGCTGTAGCCCGAGCCTGCGCCAATGCATCGGGGATAAGCAGTGTGGTCAACGGCCGCTTCAAGGGCGGCTACATCACGCGCCACTACGGGCAACCGGCGCAGCATGTGCATGCGGTGCAGTTGGAAAAATGCCAAAGTCTGTACATGCAGGAAGTTGCCCCTTACGCCTATGACGCGCACAAGGCTGCTGCGGTGCAGCCGGTGCTCGAGCGCATGGTGGCGGGTGCGATGACGGCAGCGAGGGGTCTGTATGGCCGCTGAGGTGCAGTACTGGGCGCCCCTGGCCTGGCTGGGCGAGCGCGGTGAAAAAAAGGGCGGCGACTGGGCCGAAAACGTGCTGATGACGGTTGCCGCTGATGGCACGTGGCACGCCATCACGCCCGGCACCGCGCGTATTGATGCACCGGGCGCCACCGTGCTGGCGGGCCCCGTGCTGCCGGGTGTGGTGAATGCCCACAGCCATGCCTTCCAGCGCGCGATTGCCGGCCTGACCGAAACCAGCGGCGGGCAGGATGATGACTTCTGGAGCTGGCGCGACCGCATGTACCGCGCAGCTTTGCGCATCACCCCCGAACAGTTGCAAGCCATTGCCACCCAGCTCTACACCGAGCTGTTGCAAGGTGGCTATACCCAGGTGTGCGAATTCCACTACCTGCACAACGACACCGATGGCCAGCCCTATGCCGACCCGCTGGAACTGTCCATGGCCCTGGTGCGCGCGGCGCAGGCCACGGGTATGGGCCTGACCCTGCTGCCCACGCTGTACATGCGCTCGGGCTTTGGCGCCACCGGGCTGCGCCAAGACCAACGCCGCTTTGCCGGTACGCCAGAGCGTGTGCCGCGCATGGCTGAAGCCATCAACGCCCTGAAGCTGCCGCACATCAACGCGGGCGTGGCCCTGCACTCGTTGCGTGCAGTGGATGAAGGTGCCCTGAAAGAGGTGGCTGCCGCCGCGCAGCATGCGCATTGGCCGGTGCACATCCACATTGCCGAGCAGGTGCAAGAGGTGAACGATTGCATCGCCCACACCGGCCAGCGCCCGATTGAATGGTTGGTGCACACACTGGCGGGCACCACAGCGCCTGTTGATGCACGTTGGAATCTGGTGCACGCCACCCACACCACAACGCAAGAGTTGAGCGACCTGAAGGCCAGTGGCGCGGCCATCGTCATCTGCCCCAGCACCGAGGCCAATTTGGGCGACGGTGTGTTCGACTTTCCTGGTTGGGCCGGGCAGGGTGGCAACTGGTCCATCGGGTCAGACAGTCACGTGACCCGCAGCCTGGTAGAAGAACTGCGCCTGCTGGAGTATTCACAACGCTTCGCGCGCCGCCAGCGCAACATGGCGGCGCGTTTGGCGGGGGTGGACAGCACGGCAGCTGCATTGCTGGATGGCGCGTCGCTGGGCGGAGCGGCCGCCACAGGCCTTGGCATTGGCGGCATTGCAGTGGGCCAGCGCGCTGATTTGTGCGTGATGGATGCCGACGCGCCAGCACTGGCGGGCATGCCCAAGTCGCACACACTGGATGCGTGGGCCTTCTCCAGCCCCAGCGCGGTTTGCGCGGCGACAGTCGTAGCGGGCCAAGCCGTGCCAGCGGCTTTGCCAGGCGTGCAGGCAGGCTACATCGACGCCATGCGAAGGCTGTGGACCTGAGCTTTCTCACACGGTTTGAGTGATGTAATTGCCCTTGTGCTGCGTCCCGCAATGCGTAACACTGTTTGCGCAAACACAGCCCTAGCGGCGCAACGAGGAGCATCATGAAGATCACCCAACTCAGTGCGGGGCGGGACCGCTCTGTCGTGCTTGCCAGTGATGGCAAGGCTTACGGATGGGGCAGCGTCAAGCTGTTGGGGGCCGTATTGCCGCCGGGCTACCCCGGCGAGCTGTGCACCAGCAGCGCCACCGAAATCGGCCACAACCGTTTTGCCCAACCTGTGGCGCAGTGGCTCAACCCCGGCACCCCGTTTGCGAGTGTGGCCGATGGCTACATCGACACCCTGGGCGTGTGCCGCGCAGGCACCGTGCATTCCTGCCGCCCCGTGGTGTCTAGCGAGGGCGGGGCCGAGATGAGCCCTGTAGCGGGCTTGCCCCCCTTTGCGGTGCAGATGGTGCTGACCGAATCTGCGGGCTTTGCGCTGTATGCCGATGGCAAGGTCTGGTCTTGGGGCCTGCCCGCCTATGGGCAACTGGGGCGCCCTGGCACGGGGTCGCACCAGGCACCGGCCGTGGTGGCTGGCCTGCCGCCCATCACCGCGCTGGCCAGTGGCAACAGCCACCTGCTTGCGCTGGACCGCAGCGGCCGGGTCTGGACCTGGGGCGCCAATGCCGCCGGGCAACTGGGCAACGGCACCCTGGCCGAGAGCGCACGGCCGGTGCATGTAGTCACGCAGGTGCCCATGGCCAAAGTGGCGGCGGGCGACACGCACAGCCTGACGGTTGACAAGCTGGGCCGCCTGTGGGCTTGGGGCTCCAATAACTTTGGCCAGTTGGGCGATGCCAAAGCCGCCTACCTCACCGCGCCCACGCGCATCAAAACCGGCTTCCCGGTGCAGCAGGTCGATGCCGGCATGTTCTACACCGTGGCCACCTCCACGCAGGGCGATGTGTTCACCTGGGGCTGGAACGGCATGGGCCAGCTGGGCCATGCCGAATTGAAGTCCACCGCCACGCCACAGCGCGTGCGGCAGCTGTCTAACGTGACGCACATCACCGCGGGCGTGGGCCACGTGCTGGTGCTGGGCAGCACGGGCCTGCACGCCTGGGGCGACAACCGCGCCTCGGCCTGTGGCCAGTTTCCGTCGGTCACGGTGCAGGCTGCCCCGGTCGCCGTTCAACTCGCATGACACCGACAGGGAACAACACCATGGACACCACCATCACGACACCCACCGACCGCCTCAACACCATCGCACCCCTGACGCGCCGTGAAACCCTGCAATGGGCCTTTGGCCTCACCACCGGCACCGTGCTCACCGCTTGCGGCGGCAACAACAACACGCCCGACACCTTGCCCGACCCGCCCATGCTCGCCTCAGTGGGCGGGGTGCTCAACTTCGACATCAGCGCCCAGTACGGCACGGGCGCGCTTGACATTGCCGAGGCCGATTCGATCTATCCCGGCAAGGCCACGCGCACTGCCATCAACCTGCGCAGCTTCAATGGCAAGTACATGGCGCCCACCCTGGTGGTCAAGATTGGTGACAGCCTGCGCATGAAGCTCACCAACAATCTGCCCGCCAACGTGGGTGGCCAGTCGTCGTTGACCTACCTCAACTACCAGAACAGCACCAACCTGCACTTTCATGGCCTGCATGTGGACCCGACCGAGTTCCGCCCCGGTGTGTTTGGTGATTACATGGTCGACCACGCCAACGCCGGCGTGAAGCCCGGCGGCACCCGCCAGCACGAGATCAACATCCCGCTCGACCACACCAACGGCATCTACTGGTACCACCCGCATTTGCACGGTGCCACCAATGTGCAGGTGTCCAGCGGCATGTTTGGCGCCATCCTGATCCGCGACCCGAATGACAAATTCATCACCTCGCCCGACATCCGCGAACGGGTGATCCATGTGCACAAGGTCAGCGTGGACGCCACAGGCAAGACCGATTCGTTCTATGACTCGGTCAACATCCCGGCCTCGGCGTTTTTGCTCAATGGCGCCTACCAGCCCACCATCGTGATGCGGCCGGGCGAGGTGCAGAACTGGCACTTCATCAACACTGCGTCGTTCTACCCCTTCAACCCGCTGCTGGATGGCCACACGCTGCAGGCCTATGCGCGTGATGGCAACGTGTTCAACAAAGCCTTCAAGCCGTTCAACAAAGACACGGTCACGCCTGCCACGACCCCCGTGAACAACCAGCAGTGGCCTGGCAGCGCGCTCTACCCGGGCGGGCGGCACTCGGTGCTGGTCCAGGCCAGCAACGTGCCGGGCACCTACTACCTGCGTTCGGCCCTGGCACCGTCCAGCGAGAACAAAGAAGAAATCGTGGCCCGCGTGGTGGTGGAGGGCGACCCGGTCGGCACCGCCATGCCACTGGCCGCCAACTTGCCGGTGTATCCGGGGCACGCGCCCATCACCGATGCCGAGCTGGCAAGCAAGGGCGGCAAGCAGCGAAACCTGATGGTGGCCATCGTGCCCAAGACCGACCCACGCATCCCCAGCCCCATCCCGGCGGGCGAAGAGTGGTTTGTGCCCACCAGCGACACCAAGGCCCCCAGTTTTTTCTTCGACACCGTCTTTGCGGCCGGCAACAGCACTGCACCCTCCAAACTGGCGCCGTTTCAGTCGTCGCTCACGGTCACGCAAACCGTGGCGCTGAACGCGGTGGAGGAGTGGACCATCAGCAGCGCCAACAGCTACCCGCACCCGTTCCACATCCACGTCAACGACAGCTATGTGATCAAGGTCAATGGCGAAGCGGTCACACCTTTCTGGGCCGACACCTTGCCCATCCCGCCCAATGGCAGCATCACCTTTCGCATGCGCTTCACCGACTTCAAGGGCGCCTATGTGTGGCATTGCCACGCGCTTGACCATGAAGACATGGGCATGATGCAGTTGGTGGAGGTGGTGGCCTGACCTCCCCAGCAACGCGCCCCCAACACATTGGCATCGTCGGCTGCTCGGCCGCCGGTGCCGCGCTGTGTTACCAGACCATTTGCATGGAGGGCGCCGCGCTGCTCGGCCCCCATGCCCACCCTGAAGTCAGCCTGCACACGCCTTCGCTGGCCGCGTATGTCGATTGCCTGGACCGCGGCGACAGGCAAGGCGTGGCCGAGCTGATGCTGGCCTCGGCCCACAAGCTGGCGGGCATGGGCGCCGACTTTTTGATCTGCCCCGACAACACCATTCACCAGGCTTTTGACTTGGTGGCTGCGCGTTCGCCGCGCCCCTGGCTGCACATTTCCGAGGTGGTGGCGGCTGAGGCCGCGCAACGTGGCTTCCAACGCCTGGGCCTGACCGGCACGCGCTGGCTGGTCGAGAGCGAGGTCTACCCCGAAAAGCTGGCGGCACTGGGCCTGCAATACCTGCGGCCCAGCCAGACCGAGCGCGACGAGATCAACCGCATCATCATGAGCGAGCTGGTGTACGGCATGTTCACGCAGCAAGGCACGGCGTATTTCCAGCAGGTGATTGCGCGGCTCAAAACCGAAGGCTGCGACGCCGTGGTGCTGGGCTGCACCGAGATTCCGCTGATCATCAGCGACGCCAATTCCCCCTTGCCCACGCTCGACTCCACCCGCCTGCTGGCGCGTGCTGCCTTGCGCCGGGCAGTGGGGCAGGACGCCACCACAACCGGAGCAAACCCATGATGGCCGGGATGACCACCGCGTCGCTCTTGTGGAGCGTGCTGTTTGGCGCCGTGGGTATGGGCTACTTTGTTTACGGCAAAAAGCAACGCGCAGCGGTGCCGTTGGTGTGCGGCGTGGCGCTGATGGTCTTCCCGTACATGGTGCCCAGCACTTACTGGATGGTGGTAGTGGGTGGAGTGCTGGCAGCCATTCCTTATTTTGTGCGGCGCTAGGTTTTTTTTGATGCGCCATGATTTGCTATGAAAGGTGTAGCGTTTTGAAATCCATTTCTTTACTCTCAATGGCCGCATTGCTGGTCTTGTCGGCGCACGTGCGAGCGCAAGATGCCACCTATGCTGTGCGGTCTATGACGCCCGAGACGGCTCTCGCCGCTGCCCGCGCCGCGCTGGCCGAATGCCGCAAACAGGGCTACCAGGTGGCGGTGGCCGTGGTGGACCGCGCTGGCCTGACCCAGGTGCTGCTGCGCGACCGCTTTGCCGGTGCGCACACAGTGGATGTCGCCACCAACAAAGCCTGGACGGCCGCCAGCTTTCGCACCCCCACCGCCGATCTGGCCCGCGAAACCCAGCCCGGCCAGGCCATGAGCGGCCTGCGCAACCTGCCGCGCTTTCTGGCGGCCGGGGGCGGGCAGGTAATTGAAGGTGGCGGCACCTTGCTAGGCGCCATTGGCGTGTCGGGCGCGCCGGGCGGTGAGGCCGATGACGGCTGCGCCAAGGCTGGCATTAAGGCCATTGCCGACGACATTGCGTTTTGACAGAACATTGAGACGGATTTCGGGAGCACACCCATGCACAAACCCATGCTCAAACCCATGCAGATCGACGGCGCCTGCCACTGCGGCCAGATCTCATTTACCGCCACCATCGACGCCAGCCGCGTCATGGCGTGCCATTGCAATGACTGCCAGGTGCTGTCGGGCGCGCCGTTCCGTGCGGTGGCCATTGCAGCGGTGGACGCGTTGACGATCAAGGGCGAGCCCAAGCGCTACATCAAGGTGGCCGACAGCGGCAACCCGCGCGCCCAATTGTTCTGCGGCAACTGCGGCACGCCCCTGTTTGCCACCGCGCCCGAGAACGCCACGCACGTGGTCGTCCGCCTGGGCTGCGTCACGCAGCGCGCGCAACTGATGCCCGCCGCGCAAATCTGGACCGACGCCGCCATGCCCTGGCTGCACGACCTGGCCGCCGTGCCTGGCTCGGCAGACCAGAAGGCGTTCTTGCCACCCAACCCCACACCGTCCGCATGACGCCCGACCGCGTGTTCCGCTGGCTGGATCTGGCCGGTGTGGCGGTGTTTGCCGTCAGCGGTGCGCTGGCCGCGCTGCACTCGCAGCTGGACCTGCTGGGGGTGATCGTGATCGCGTCCATCACCGCCATTGGGGGCGGCACGCTGCGCGACCTGCTGCTCAACCGCCACCCCATCTTCTGGGTGGAAGACCCGTGGCCCCTGTACGTCATCCTCAGCGCCACCTTGCTTACGGTGTTGTATGTGCAGGTGCTGCCCGTGCCGTTTCGGGCCTTGCTGGTGGCCGACGCCCTGGGCCTGGCGCTGTTTGCCATGTCGGGGGCGCAACTGGCCGAGGGCGCGCGCCACCACTCCCTGATGGTGGTGCTGATGGGCACGCTGACCGGCGTGGGCGGCGGCATGCTGCGCGATGTGTTCACGGCCAAGGTGCCCTTGATCCTGCGGCAAGACATCTACGCCAGCGCCGCCATTGCCGGCATCGTGCTGTACCTGCTGCTGCAACGCCTGGGCGTGGCGCGCTCGTGGGCGTTCGGGTTGGGTTTGGCATCCATTGCCGGTGTACGGCTGGCCGCCGTGGCCTGGGACCTGCAGTTGCCGGTGATGTTGCCGCGCTGAGGGGCGCGGGATGTCGTTAGGTCAGCGCGGCCTCTCGGTCGGCTTCGTGCAGCACGCCCAGCGGCACCACGCACAGCCGGATGCCGTCCAGGGTCAGCACCAGGCCCAGCTGACCGCCTACTTGCATGACGCTGGAGGTGACGCCCGCCCCCACACCGTTCGCCCTGAGCTTGTCGAATGGCAGGGCTTCGACAAGCTCAGCCCGAACGGCGGCGGAGCAAGTGGCCGCCCCCACAACAGGCGGCTGCCGCAACATCCCCCACAAGGTATTCGGCTCACGCAGTTGCAGCGCCTGCAGGTAGAGCCGAAACACGGCTTCTTCCATCGGCTCCATCTCAGCCTCTGGCCGGGCCTGGGGTGCGCCACCCGCCTGCCGCAGCCGCAGCAGCGCGCGCCGCAATTGCTGGCGGCTGCTGGCCTCCGACTTGCCGATGGCCTGGGAAATCTCTGCGTGGCTTGCCTCGAACACCTCGTGCAGCAACAAGGCCGCACCATCTTCAGGCGCCAGCAGGGCTGCGAGTAGCCGCAGGGCAAGGGCGGCTTCTTGCGCCAGTGCCGCATCGGCTTCGGCCGAGGGCGCGGCCTGCACGGCGTTGCCAGCCTTCATCTCGGCCAACCACTGCTGCATCCACTGGCGGCGCCGCAGGCGGTCTATGGCCAGGTTGCGCACCACCGTCAGCAACCAGGCCTGGGTGGAGTTGAGCGCCAGCGCATCGGCCTCCAGGGCACGCACATAAGCGTCTTGCACGGCATCTTCGGCGTCGGCAGCGCCCAGCAAGCGGGTGGCGGCACGCACCAGGTGGCGGCGGTCAAGGTTAATCAGGTTCAGGCTGGGTTCGTCATACATCCGCGCAGCATGCCACAAGCTTTTTTGCGTGCGGGGTGTCACGAAAGCTGCCCCCCATTCGTCAAGGCAGTTCAACAACCCAACCTTGACCATGGAAACCCCAGACGCACCCAACCCCGCACCATCCACCGCCACCGAGCCACGCACCTCCTGGCTGGAAGAAAAAGCCTTCAAATCACGCACCCTGCTGGTCTTTGGCACCGTGACCGACGTGATGGCCGCCGACCTGGCGCGTCGCCTGATCGCGCTGGACGCCGACAGCGCAGCGCCCATTGACATGCTGGTGAGCTCGCCGGGCGGCCACCTGGAGTCTGGCGACGCCATCCACGACATCGTGCGCTTCATCGCCGCGCCGGTGAACATGGTGGGCACCGGCTGGGTGGGCAGCGCAGCCACGCACCTGTACCTGGCGGTGCCGCGCGATCGGCGCTACTGCACGCCCAACACTCGCTTCTTGATCCACCAGCCCAGCGGCGGCGCAGGTGGCCCGGCCAGCGACATCGCCATCCAGGCCCGCGAAATGGTCAAGGCCCGCGAGCGCATTGCCCAAACCATCGCACGCGCCACCGGCAAGCCGCTGGACGAGGTGCTGGCCGACATCGAGCGGGACCGGTGGCTGTCGGCCGAGGAGGCTGTTGAATACGGGCTGGTGTCGCGGATCATTGAGCGCAAGACCGAACTCAAAACGGCTTGACTCCAAAGCGGAGAAAATGGCGCTTTAGACAATGAGGCTCCTGTGAATCAATCTGTTGCCCATCATGAACTCATCGCTTCTTTCAAGAGGGCCGAGGCAGACGCGGCTCATAAGCTTGGGTTAATCAAAGCGGTGGCAAACAAAGGTCCCAAGGCCATTGGAGCGGCAGTCGAAACGGCTGCAAAGGCGGCCAAGCGCAGGGATTCTTTTGCGAAAAAACTGGCGGATTTGGGAGTGGATCTAACGACTTGAGCAGCGCAGCACCTTGCTCTGATGCGCACGCGGCAATCCAGGCCTCGGCAATGCTTGGCATTGTTGGTAGGCCAGTTGCCCTGCCGCCTGGCCTTCGTCGCGCCACACGCGGTACAGCACTTCCATCAGCGTGATGAAACAGCCGTAGCGCTTGGCTTTGCCCCTGCTATTCATGGGGTGCCGATCGCACCTGCTATTTCTTGCTGAGATCGCGGTACGCGGCGGGCACATTCAGGCCGGGGTGGACCCAGCCAAACAAGGCGTAGCCCCCAAACTTCGGCATGGTGGTTTGCTGAACGGTTTGCTCCAGCGTCAAACCCTTGTCCACAGCGGCCTGCACGTTCGCCCGTACGGCGGCCAGGTAGTCGATGTGCCACTTCATGTCTTCGCGCGTCATGACGACACCATGGCCGGGGATGATGCGGGCATCGGCGGGCAAGAACGCATACACACGCTTGAGGGTGTCGAGCGTGGCGACCAGATGGCCGTCCAGCAACCAGGGCAAAGCGGGCTTGGCTGCGATCACCGGGTTGCCCGCCCACATCACCTTCGATTGCGGCTCCCACACCCACAGGTCGCCACCGGTTTGCGCAAAACCAACGTCGATCACATCGACCACCTTGCCGCCCAGATCCAGCGAC
>ERZ724527.1621-NODE-1621-length-10534-cov-3.638420_pt1 | contig 10534 bp, 9 predicted proteins | sample MGYA00376060_ERZ724527 | MGnify/ENA primary metagenome ERZ724527 (study PRJEB28724, sample SAMN07190886) | activated sludge metagenome | isolation source: activated sludge of sewage treatment plant in Hong Hong | place: USA: Christiansburg, Virginia | collected...
CATCACCGCCTTGCCTTGTGCGTTGAAGACATGCATCAAAGCCGGATCAATGTCTACGCCTACGGACGCGCCTGGGTGCAGTTGAGTGCGCTCACGCTGGCGCGAGGTCAAGGTCTGGCCGTCTACGTTCACATAAATGAGCGTGTCAGATCCCAAGGCCTCAACCAACTCCACTTTGCCTTGAGCCCGTCCGGCGCCTGCTTCGCGCAGGTAGACGCCTTCTGGTCGCACACCAAAGGTGCCGTCGCTGGGCAGACGATCTTGCGCCAAGGCCGCAAAGCTGGGCGACGCCTTTGCAGGCACGAGGTTCATTGAAGGCATGCCAATGAACTGCGCCACAAACTCATTGGCGGGGCGGTCATACAGTTCCAGCGGTGAGCCCACTTGTTCAATGTTGCCGTCACGCAGAACCACGACACGGTCGGCCAGCGTCATGGCTTCGACCTGGTCATGGGTCACGTAGATGGTGGTGGCACCCAGTTCCCGGTGCAGCTTGGCAATTTCGATGCGGGTTTGGCCACGCAGCGCGGCGTCCAGGTTGGACAGCGGCTCGTCAAACAAAAACACCTTTGGCGCACGCACAATGGCTCGGCCGATGGCCACACGTTGACGCTGGCCGCCGGAGAGCTCTTTAGGCGTGCGATCCAGGTAGTTGCCCAGGTTCAGCACTTGCGCGGCTCGGCTGACTTTTTCTTTGATGACCTCAGGCTTTTCGCCCGCCAATTTGAGTGCAAACGACATGTTGTCGTACACGCTCATGTGTGGGTACAGCGCGTAGCTTTGGAACACCATAGCTAAGTCGCGTTTGCCGGAGGGCACGTTGGTGATGTCGCGTCCATCCAGATGCAGGCTGCCGCCGTCAATCGGGTTCAGGCCCGCAATCATGCGCAGCAATGTGGATTTTCCGCAGCCAGAGGGGCCGACAAAGACGATGAATTCGCCCTTTTCAATCGTCAGATCCAGTCCTTTGATGATGCGCAGGTCGCCGTAGACTTTTTCGACGCCTTTGAGTTGAAGGTAAGACATAGCTAATTCCTGAAAAAGTGTTTACTTGACGGCGCCGAAGGTGAGGCCTTGCACCAATGACTTTTGGCTGAACCAGCCGAAAACGATGATGGGCGCAATGGTCAGCAATGAAGCGGCTGAGAGCTTGGCCCAGAACAAACCTTCGGGGCTGGAGTAGGACGCGATCATGGCGGCCAGGGTGGCGGCATTGGCGCTGGACAGGTTCAAGGCCCAGAAGGCTTCGTTCCAGCTCAGCACCAGGCACAGAAGTCCCGTGGAGGCCAAACCGCCCAGGCCCAGCGGCAGCACCACGTAGCGCACCTCGGTCCAAAGCGTGGCCCCGTCCATGCGGGCAGCTTCCAGAATCTCACCCGGGATGTCTTTCAGGCTGGTGTACAGCATCCAGACCATGATCGGCAGGTTAGATAAGGTGAAAACAATGGTCAGTGCTGTGAGTGAATCCAGCAGACCCGTCACTTGCGCCATCACATACACGGGCACCAGTGCACCCACGGCAGGCATCATCTTGGTGGACAGCATCCACATCAAGATGTCTTTGGTGCGCTTCGTTTTAAAGAACGCCATCGAATACGCCGCAGGGGCGGCAATCATCAGGCCGAGTATGGTGGAGCCCACGCTGGTGATCAGCGAGTTTTTGGCGTGCAGCAAATAGTCGCTGCGCTCTTGTACTTCATGAAAACCTTCTAGCGTTGGCGTGAAGAAGAACAAGGGCGGCACCGAGATGGCCTGCAATTCAGTTTTGAAGGCTGTGAGTGCCAGCCAGCCCAGTGGAAAGAACAGCAGCAGGGTACATGCCCACGCAAAGAAGATGCGGATAAGGTTAGCAATGGGGTTCATGTTCAGTCCAGGTTCTTGCCGACCATACGGATCAGGAAAGCGGCAGCAATGTTGGCCAACACCACCGCAAACAGCGCGCCTGCGGAGGCCACGCCCACGTCGAAGTTCATCAGCGCTTGCTTGAAGATCAAGAACGCCAAGTTGGTACTGTCGTTACCGGGACCACCGCCAGTGGTGGTAAAGATCTCGGCAAACACACTCATCAAGAAGATCATTTCGATCATCACCACCACCGCAATCGGGCGACCCAGGTGCGGCAGTGTCAGATACCAAAATCGCTGCGTGGCGTTGGCGCCGTCCATGCGCGCGGCTTCCATTTGTTCACGGTCCAGCGACTGCAATGAGGTAATGAAGATCAGGCAGGCAAAAGGCAACCATTGCCAGGACACCATGATGATCACTGAGAACAGCGGCAAGTCCGTCAGCCAGTCAATCGGCTCCATGCCAAAGAGCTTCCAGACATGAGCCAGCACGCCGTAAATCGGGTTCATCATCATGTGCTTCCACAGCAGCGCATTGACGGTGGGCATCACGAAGAAGGGCGAAATCAGTAGCACGCGAACGATGTTCTGGCCAGGAAAGGGGTCGTTGACCAAAAGCGCCAAGCCAACACCCATGACAACCGTGATGGCAATCACGCTGCCCAGCAAAATAAGCGTATTGACGATGGATGGCCAGAAGTCTGGGTCCGTCATGAAGTAAGAAAAGTTCTCCAGGCCAATGAATTCATGCGCACCAGGCTGCATGAGGTTGTACCGAATAGCGGAGAAATACAGCGTCATCACCAGCGGCACAATCATCCATAAAAACAGGGTGACGACAGCCGGTGCCATGAGCGCACGGGGCAAAAATCTGTTCATGGGTGTATCCCTTGAGCATTGAAATAAAGTACACAAGCCAGCTCCTCTGACCCAGGCCTAACCTGGATTCCCACTGGCTTGTGTGAAAGGGTCGGGCGTACCCAACCCGACGTGGCTCAACGGTGAAGTCAGAGCCCAGGGCTTACTTGTAGTAGCCGCCTTTTTTCATTTCGCGTTCAGCTGCAGCTTGGGCCGTGGCCAAGGCTTTGTCTACAGTGGTTTTGCCCGCCAAAGCAGCACTCATTTGCTGACCCACAGCCACGCCGATGGCCTGGAACTCAGGAATAGCGGCAAACTGAACGCCCACATACGGGCTCTTGGGCAAGGTGCTGTCGTTGGGGTTGGCAGAATCAATGGCGGCTTTTTCAGCAGCAGCAAACTTGGCTTCTTTCTGGAACTCAGCAGAGGCGTAAGTGCTCTTGCGGGTGCCTGTGGGCACTTTGCCCCAGCCGTTGGTTTTACCCACTAACTGGATGTATTCCTTGGACGTGGCCCAGGTCACAAATTTTTGTGCAGCGTCAACTTTCTTGGAGCCTGCTGGGATGGCCAAAGACCAAGCCCACAGCCAGTTGGCACCCTTGGATGTGGCTTGTGAAGGTGCCTGTGCAAACGCTACCTTGTCAGCAACTTTGGATTGCTTAGGGTCAGTGATGAACGACGCTGCAATGGTGGCGTCAATCCACATGCCGCACTTGCCTTCGTTGTACAGCGCCAAGATTTCATTGAAGCTGTTGGCAGACGAGCCGGGAGGGCCGTAGTTCTTCAACAGGTCAACATAGAAGTTGATGGCGTCCTTCCAAGGTTGCGATTCGAGTTGTGGCTTCCACTTCATGTCAAACCACTGGCCGCCGTAGGCATTGACCAAGGTCGTCAAGAAGGCCATGTTGTCGCCCCAGCCTGGCTTGCCACGCAGGCAAATGCCGTACACGCCGTTCTTCGGGTCATGAATCTTGGCGGCCAGGTCTTTGACTTCAGCCCAGGTGGGTTTGTCGGCCACCTTGATACCTGCCTTGTCGGCCAGGTCTTTGCGGTACATCAGCATGGAGCTTTCGCCGTAGAACGGTACAGCAAACAATTTGCCTTCCACGCTCAAGCCATTGCGCATCGCAGGCAGCAGGTCATCCACGTCATAGGCGGCGTCGGTCTTGATTTCCTGCAGCCAGCCCTTCTTGCCCCAGATCGGCGTTTCGTACATGCCGATGGTCATCACGTCGAACTGGCCGCCCTTGGTGGCGATGTCGGTCGTCACGCGCTGACGCAGCACACCTTCTTCGAGCGTCACCCACTTGAGCTTGATGTCGGGGTTGGCGGTCTCGAAGTTCTTGCCGAGCTTCTGCATCTCGATCATGTGGCCGTTGTTGACGGTGGCGATGACGAGTTCGGTGGCGGCTTGCGCCCAACCGGCGGCCAGGCCGAAGGCGATGGCCAGGGATGCCTTGAGTTTCATGAAGCGGTCTCCTCTGCGGGGTGTCAGGGTGGGGTTGTTGCTGTGGCGGTGCACGCGCTTCGCAGGCGCCACCGACGGACGCAACGATAGGCGTCGGCCCATGCAGATTTGATACTTCGCATGGCAGGACATGTACTTGCTTGCGCCGATGGCTAGGTGTTTTCCTGGATTCGACTCGATTTCGTATCAGTAGGCCGTCGATCACCGCCCTGCCCCGGCTGCCTTGCAGCCGCGCCCGGACAGGCGGCGCAAGCGCCGAGAATGGCGCCATGAAATCCATCCGCCTGCTCGCCGGCAAGGAACGTTCGCTCCTGCGCCGCCACCCCTGGGTCTTTCCAGGCAGCATTGCCAAGGGCCGCGCCGATGCCGGTGAAACCGTGCGCGTCGAGGCCGACGACGGCTAGTTCCTGGCCTGGGCCGCCTACAGCCCCGAGTCGCAGATCCGCCTGCGCGCCTGGAGCTTCGACGAACACGAGCGTATCGACGCCGCCTTTATCACCCGGCGCGTACAGGCCGCGGTCGCGCTGCGCCAGCGCCTGGGCCTGCCCGGCGCAGACACCAGCAACGGCGTGCGCCTCATCCACGGTGAGGCCGATGGCCTGCCCGGCCTGGTGGCCGATCGTTACGGCGACCTGCTGAGCGTGCAGTTCCTGGCCGTGGGCACCGAGAAGTTCAAGCCCCAGATCACCGACGCGCTGCTCGCCGCCACCGGCTGCACACGACTGTACGAACGCTCCGACTCCAGCATGCGCGGCCGCGAAGGCCTGCCGGTGGTGAACGGCTGGCTGCGCGGCGAAGGCAGCACCGAAGTCACCCTGCACGAACACGGCTGGAAGTTGAAGGTCGACGTCGCCGAAGGCCACAAGACCGGCTACTACCTCGATCAGCGCAACAACCGCGCCCTGTTCGCCGAGTGGGTCAAACAGCTTGGCTGCCGCAGCGTGCTCAACTGCTACAGCTACACCGGCGGCTTCTCGGTGGCGGCGTTGAAGGGCGGCGCCACCGAGGTGATCAGCGTCGATTCGTCAGGCGCAGCGCTGGCGCGCGCCACCGATCACGTCGCCCTCAACGGCTTTGACGCCGCGCTGCACAGCACGCTGGACGCCGACGTCAACACCAGCCTGCGCGAGTACCTCAAGGCCGGCCGACGCTTCGACGCCATCGTGCTCGACCCGCCCAAGTTCGCCAGCCTGCCGGCGCACGCCGAACGGGCGGCACGCGCCTACAAGGACATCAACCGCCTGGCGCTGCGGCTGCTGAACCCTGGCGGCCTGCTCTTCACCTTCAGCTGCTCGGGCGGCATCAACGCCGACCTGTTCCACAAGATCGTCGCCGGCGCCGGCATGGACGCCGAAGTCGACGGCCACATCCTCAAGCGCCTCGAAGCCGCACCCGATCACCCGACGACGATCTGCTTTCCCGAGGGGGAGTACCTCAAGGGCCTGGTGATCGTGCGGCGGTGAACAAGGGTGGCGGCCACCCCGTGGGCCGTCGCACACCGTCAGCCGGCGCGCCGTACCGTATCTCGGGTGAGTGCACTCAATCCACGGGTCAATGAGGCCTGAACGAGTCCGGCAATTTGCCACACATCATGCGGGCGGGCGCCTGCCGGCGTATGGTCGTCGTGGGTTGTGCAAACACTCAGCCTGATCCACCCACATCGGGCCAAGAGCAAGAGTGCTGCACCGGCAACAGGAGTAGCTGTCATGAACGACTTCACCGCCAATCAAAGAGACAAGTTGTTGAGCGAACTGCGCATGGTGGTGGCCGACGCCGAGGAGATGCTCAAGGCCACGGTCGACCAGGCGGCGCCGGGCGCGGCCGAGGCGCGCGGGCGGCTGCAAGCGCGGCTGAACCAGGCGCGTGAGCGCATCGGCCACTGGCAGGAGACAGCCGTCGAACGCGCCAAGGAAGCCGGCAAGGCCACCGACACCTATGTGCACGAGCACCCGTGGAAAGCCATCGGTATCGCCGGAGCCGTGGGAGTGCTGGTCGGTGCGCTGATCTCACGCAAGTGAGGCGATGGACTCCAGCTCATCCCGGGGACTGCTGACCCGCCTGCAAGGCATCGCCGAGCTTGGGCTGGAGCTGCTGAGCACGCGCCTCGAGCTGATCGGCAACGAGCTGCAGATCGAGGTGCTGCTGGCATTCGACGCGCTGGTGCGCGGCGCAGCCGGGCTGCTGATGCTGATCTTCGGGGTGTTCTTTGCGACCACCTTTCTGATCGCGCTGGTCTGGGACAGCTACCGCCTGCTGGCACTGGGTGTCGCGGCGGTGCTGTTCATCGGTGTCGGCGGCGCCCTGTTGCTGGCGGCACGCCGGCGCCTGCAGCGCGCCGGCAATGCCTTCGCGGCGAGCCTGGCCGAGCTGAAGCGCGACCGCGAGCAGTTCATCGGCAAGCCGCCCGCCTGAGGCGCACGTTTGGCCATGCACCGCACCCGCGCCACTGGGTCACCTTCGGCCGTTGCTGCCAGGGATGCCGACAAGCAGGCGCTCTGGCCACACCGCGACCTGCTGCTGCAACGCCAGCAGCAGTTGCTGAGTCGCAGCGCCGAGCTGCGAGGCGAGCTGGCGTCCGAGTTACGCGCCGGCTGGCGCAGCGTGGAAACCCCGCTCGACCTGGTACTGCGCCTGCATGCGCTGGTGACCAGCTTGCGCGAACGTGGGCGTGATCTGCGCCAGCGCCACCCTTGGCTGGCGCTGACTGCGGTCGTCTGGCCGCTGCTGCTGCGCCGGGTCTGGCGACTGCTGCGTCGGCGCAAGGCTGCCCCGGGCAGCACCGACGACGAACGTCAAGGTGGCTTTGCCCGACTGCTGCTGATGGTCCAGTGGACACGCCGGGCGATCAAGCTATGGCGCCTGTTCGGGCGACCGGACACGCGAACAGGGCCGCCCGCTTAGCTTCGGGCTTCGGCTTCGGCTTCGGCTTCGGCTTCGGCTTCGGCTTCGGCTTCGGACTGGATGTTTGCGCCTGGCGTCCGATGCAGATCGACAATTTCGACTGCCCTGCCCTGCCTCGCGACCACCGTCGATCGGTCGGCAAGATGGGCAGCGACCGGACGCGCCGGCCGCCGCCACCAGCTGGATCAGCAGCAGTCGTCCTTGAACAGGATGTCGAGGTTGAGCTTGCGGATCTTCACACCCTCGACCTCGGCACCACTCTGGCCCAGGCACTTCAGCAGCGCGGCCAGGTCGGCGACGCCATGGGTGCCCGACGAGGTGGGCTTGCAGGGCTCACACGGTGTCGCCTTGGGCAGGTTGGGGTCGACGTAGTCGGGGTCGATCTCGTAACTCATGCCGCCCAGTGGTATGCCGTCGGCCTCGGTGCTGATGACCAGGGTGCGACCGGCCGCTGCGGCGGGTAGGTCGGCGCGGTCGAAGGCTTTGCCGGCCGTCATGGTGAACTGGATCTCCTTCATCTGGCCGGCGGCCATGCCGAAGCTGGCGGCGCCGGCGGAGACGAAGTCGAGGCTCCAGCCGCGTTCCTTCAGGAAGCCCGGCAACTCGGCGACCAGCTTGACCTTGACCGCCCGGTCCAGCGGATTGCGCAGCCAGAACTGGCGGCGCAGCAACTCGAAGCGGCTCAGGCTAGGCGCCACCGGGTGCACGTTGCGCTGGCCGATGTTGTTGTCGAAGGGCACCAGCCGCCACTCGGGGATGGAGCCGGTGATACGCCCGTCGATGTTGCTGGCGTCCCCCGTGGCCGAGACGCTGAAGAACAGGCACTCGTGGCCGACCTGCGAGGGTGTCCACTCGAAGGGGCCGACCACCACGCCGGTGCTGTCACCAGCGGCCAGGTCGGGCGCGCTGAGCTGGGCAGTGGTCATGGGCGCCCAGTCGTCCGGGTAGACCAGGCCGATGCCGGGCAGACAGTGGAAGCCCTTCACCCGCACACCTGTCGCCGCCTGGGTGCCGCGGTTCCTGATGCGCACATAGGCGTAGTTGGTGGCGCCGACCACAGGCTCCTCGTGCACGCCACCCCCGGCGCCGGTGCTGCGGCGATTCCAGATGTCGGTGCAGCTCCAGTGGTTGGCCAGGAAACCGTAGCCGCCGGCCCGCCCGTCGTCGATGTAGACGTCCACCGGCGGCGGCGCACCGATCGCCGTGCTGGCAGCACCCGGCGCCTTGAACAGGCCTTGCTGCTCGAAGGACCAACGGATCACCTTGGCGTAGGCGCCGCCAGCATGGGTCTCGGCTGGCGCGGTGCGATGCCACACGAAGCTGTCGGCCACTTCCATCTGCTGCTCGAAGCCGAGCGCGTTGCCTGGATTGGTGAACGGGGTGAGCTGGCCGACGGCACGCAGGATGAGATAGACCGTCGTCATCGCTGCAAACTCGCGCCGCGGTTGTGAGGCCGAATCCCCGCCCAGGCTGCGGTAGAGCCTGAACAGCGTGCTGCTCAACACCTGCTCGCTGCTGTAGCCGCCCACGTCGTTGGCGCCGCCCCAGCCCCAGCCGGCGGCGGGGGTGCGGTCGTGGCGGCGGCCGATGGCGACCCAGGGGAAGGTGACGAAACGATCGGGCGCACCACTCGCCGGGTCGTTCAGGATGGCGGCCATGCTGTCGCCGGCGCTGTGTGCAAAGCCGAAGTTGGGCGAGTTGACGTGGTCCCACAAGATGCCGTGGCCGCCCAGCTCGTGCAGCACCACGCGCCAGTCGGCCGCGATGCCCAGCGGATTGCCGGTGTCGCTCAGGTCGGCCAGCGCGAATTCGAGGGTGCCGATGCCGTCGCCGGTGCCGTCACCCGGGCAACGCGCGTTCACGACGTTGCCGCCAAAGCCGCGATGGTCGACCTGGACCGGAAATGTCGTGCCGTCGAAATAACTCGCCAGCGGGAAGCCGAGGTCGCGCACCATGCGGAAGAAGCGGTCGCACTGGTAGTAGGCGTTGGCAGCGGCGAAGTTGTCGGTGCGGGCGTTGTAGCTGAAGCTGAATGGCGCGGCCGTGGTGGGCACACCGACGGCGGGCGCCACGGCATCGGCCACCCGCACGAACTCACCCGACAAGGCCTGGCTGCCGGCCACCGGCGCCACCAGGCCGGGCAAGGTGACCGAGTCGCGCAGCGGGTTGAGCTGCACGTTGGTGGCTGACGGTGTCAGCCCGCTGCCCTTGGTGATGGGGTCGCGCAGGAAGATGCTCGCCACGGCATGGTCGACCAGCGGCTTCAACTGCAGGATGGCCTGGGTGGCGACGTCGACGTACATCACCCAGTTGAGGCGGCCCCAGGGCGGCGTGGTGAGGGTGAAGTACAGCTCGGTGGCCACGTGATGGCTGCCGTCGGCGAAACCTTCGGGCAAAGCCGGCAGCGGGATGCTGGGCAGCGGCGCCTCCTGGCCGTGGCCGGGCTCGTCCGGATGGCCGTCGCCCTGGCGTTTGGCCGCTTCGAACCTGAACACCACCAGACGCGCGGCATTGATGCGCATGTCGCTGCTGGTGGTGCCGCCCGTGGTGGTGGCGCCGTCCTGCGTGTCGGCCAGCCCCACTTCGGCGGCAGCGAGTTGGGCGCCGGCCTGGCGCTGGACCAGCACCAGGGCGCGCTTGATGTCGGCGTCGCTCGGGCGGGCTACGGTGATGTCGTGGCGCACGGTCGACGTGGCGGCCATCACACCCAGCGGCTCGTCGCGCAGCGTGACGGCCACACCGGCGCCGATGACGGGCAGGCCGAAGTAGGTCTGCGCGTACGCGACCGTGATGCTGTCCATCAGGCGCTTGTCGCCCGCCACACGCAGGCCGGCGAGTTCACTCTCGGGCAGGTCGGCGAGCGGCTGATCCAGGGACTTCAGCGTGACCGGCGCCAGCGCCAGCAGGTCGCCGCGCTGCTGCAGGAAGTTGTGCGCCACCGTCTGCGGCGCCTGGCTGCGCAGGCCGGCGTCACTCTCGGGTGCGGAAAAACTGAGGAAACTCGGAACACCGGCGGTGTCGGTCTGGACGATGGGGCTGGTCATGGCAAGGCTCCTGAGGCTGGGTTGAGGTCAGGCACCTGCTGCGCCGGGGCGTCTGCCCGGCAGCGGTGGTGCGCTGACGTCATGCTCGAAGCCGCCACATAAGCCGCCTTGTGCGGCGTGATTAGCGGGCGCTTACATCGCGCCCAGGCCCTGCCAATTCGTTCACACTTCGGAGGTTTGAATGCCCTGCCCCGGTCCCGTCGTGGGCCGGCCGGGCCGGACTGCTCGCTGCCTACTTGGGCGCGTCCGGCGCCTTGGCTTCGATCTGGATCGAGTGGAACCAGGCGGCCAGGTTGTCGATGTCGGTATCGCTCAGTGGCTTGGCCATCACCGACATCGTCTCGTGCTTGCGCTGGCCGTCGCGGTAGTGGCGCATCTGCAGCGCGATGTAGGTGGCCGGTTGACCGGCCAGGTTGGGT
>ERZ724527.1622-NODE-1622-length-10533-cov-6.196889_pt1 | contig 10533 bp, 6 predicted proteins | sample MGYA00376060_ERZ724527 | MGnify/ENA primary metagenome ERZ724527 (study PRJEB28724, sample SAMN07190886) | activated sludge metagenome | isolation source: activated sludge of sewage treatment plant in Hong Hong | place: USA: Christiansburg, Virginia | collected...
CTTCGCTAGTGGCTTGGTTGGCTACGTCATTTTCTCCAACATATATAAAAACCTGTCGCGGTTTGTATGGTGTTATCAAGTCGTCGATGTGGTTGGATATGTCTTGAATTACGGCGCCTCCGATACCTCGATTAAGTACTTGATAGTTGGCAAAAGTTCGTTCTAAATCGCTCCAAAGTCTGAATGAAGAACTTCCTACAAATACAATGGGGTTTTTTGGAGGCGCATAAATTTTATCGTACTGCTTGATGGTTTGTATGTCGTTTTGATACCTTGATACTTCTTGTGAAAATAGTATCGTATTAGTGAAAAGTACCGAGACACTAAGAAGTAAAATGATTTTTTTCATGAGATGGCGTTTGAGAGTGAAAGATAATGGAACTGCCTTAAAAAACAAAAAAGCTGTCCACAAAAGTGGAAAGCTTTTCATTGGTCTAACTACTAAACCAGCTACGAGTTACAAAGTCGTAGCGAAAACAACACAACTATCTTTCGGCGTTCGCCTTTTGGGACAAAAAAGGTTTCCATTTCTGAAAACCTTTTTCCCAATTTAGCGGTCTGGACGGGACTCGAACCCGCGACCCCATGCGTGACAGGCATGTATTCTAACCAACTGAACTACCAAACCTCTGCATAATTGTCTCACCAAACCCTTAATTTTTTCATAAGTGTTCGACGATCTGTCGATTGCGGTTGCAAATATAGTATAGATTTTTGTATCTGCAAGCTATTGCGTAAAAATATTTTAGAATTTTAAATCTGATTAACCAAAAGATTGTTTTTCAACCAAGTAGGTGGTGAGTATTTTTTCGAAATCAGCACCCACATTTACTGGAACGTACTTGATTTTGTTCTGTGCGCAGGTTTGGGCTAGTTTCTTGAAATAACTTTGTACGTTTTCTTCGTAGATTTCTTTGACATTTTCTGCAAAAAGCGTCACTTCTTCACCGTTTTCGATGTCGATGAATTTTCTTGGCGCGTTGTCGTAATCGAAATGAAGCTCGGTTTTATCGTCGATCACGTGAAACAAAACCACTTTGTGCTTGTCGTGTTTGAGGTGTTGCAAGGCATTAAAAAGCGCGTTGTCGTCTTTGGTTTGCAACATATCGGTAAACAAAACGATCATCGAACGGCGGTGAATTTTTTCTGCGATTTGATGTAAAAAAGTAATGGTATCTGTGGTTTTTGTTGCTGTTGGTGTTTCGAGTAAATTTTCGAGTTTGTTGAGCAACATACGTTGGTGGCGGTCGCTCCCTTTTTCTGGTGCGTAATATTCGTAAGTGTCAGAATAAATACTCAAACCCACAGCATCGCGTTGTTTTTTGAGTAAGTTCATCAAGACTGCCGAAGCCAAAACTGAAAAACCGATTTTACTTTCATAAAAAGGTTGGTTGTCTTTGAGTTTAGGATAATGCATTGACGACGAATTATCGATAATCAAATGGCAACGTAGGTTGGTTTCTTCTTCAAAACGTTTGGTGTATAAGCGGTCTGTTTTGGCGAATAGCTTCCAATCGATGTGCTTGGTGCTTTCGCCAGAATTGTAGACCTTATGTTCCGAAAACTCTGCAGAAAATCCGTGAAAAGGAGATTTGTGCATACCCGAAATAAACCCTTCAACGACTTGATTGGCGAGTAGTTCGAGGTGTTCGAAGCTGGATATTTTTTCTTGTTGCGATTCGATGTTCATGTTTCAAAGATAATTTTATTTCATACAATTCGGATACGCCTTGGGTGAAATTTTGGAAATTTGAAATTTGTAAATCTTAGAAATAAAAAAGGCCCGACTTGCATCGGACCTCTTTCCCTCAAAAATAGTTAGCCCTACATTAACGCTTTTGAATGGAATGTTATTTTATACTGGCAATTCAAGGTGTTACTCTTTTTTGCCAGTATTTTTTTCTATGAACTCGCTTGGCAATGGTCCGAATTGGATGTTCGTTCCATCAAACCACATGGCTTTGGCATTTTCGGATTTGTTATTTTCATTAAACATGACTTCATTGATATTGTTGTCGAAATCTTTTTCGAGTACCGCTTTTGGCATTTTGTTTTGTTTTGCATCGATGCGATCGCCTACAGCAATCCAAGAAATTGCTACGTTGCTTGTTCCGTTATTGAGTTCTTTAATGGTGAATCCATTTTGATCGATAGATTCGATGTAAAGTCCGTTGCATTGACCCATTGGCGTTATGGTTACCACTGGAATTTCTCCCAACAACGCTAAGTAATTTTTATCAAAATCGACTCTAACAGTTCCATTTGTTAGTGTGGTTTTTCCTTTCTTGTAAACGATACTTTCTGTAGAAGTTACCGTATATGCCGCTGTTTTTTGACTGCCTGTATTTACGAGTTCGATTTGTTTTCCAGCGGTATATTCATCGCCACTATTGTAGGAAGCGAACATTGTTCCGGAGCTTACTTGACCGATGATGTTACCTTTACTCCAAGAACCAATCATGCCACCATAAAAACCGCCACCAATACTGAAGTTTTTTTGTGGTTGTGAAAACCGCCCAGCACCAGTGGCTAAAACTGCTGTGGCATAGACACCATAAGCTGTTCCAGCGCTATTTTTATACCCCAAACTACTCCAATACGTTCCGTTAGTGATGCTTCCTAAAACGCCGCCAGTTCTGGTAAAATCATTATCGGAATGACCGGTTACGCCAAAAGTGTATAAATCGCCCCAAAGGTTGTAACCACCAACAGCTCTGTTTGTTGTAGTCCTACCATAACCCGTTCCGTCATTTTGAGAATCTCGGGTTCTGTAGCCATAAATAGTGCTTTGTCCATCGCCATTTGCGGTGAGTTGCTGATTGTACGTGTAAAGTTTATAGCTTGCTGAAGGCACATCACCGATACTGAATCGCGCGGTTCCAATAGTTGCCATGCCATCGCCATAGAATACATTCCCAATCGACATTTGATAGTCAGCTGCAGGGTTAATCACATCGCTGTTGGCACCAATACTGATGTTGTAATTGCCGCTTGTAATGTTATCTCCAGCCCGAAATCCAATCGAGGTATTGTATGTTCCCGTAACGTTCAACAGTGAATAAGCACCTTGCGAGGTATTTCCTGCCCCCATTGTTGCCGCTCCCATCGCAAAATAACCCAGAGCGGAATTGTTATTTCCTCCGATGTGGTTTAAGGCATAATATCCTAAGGCCGTATTATTGGAAGCATTGCCGTATTCCAGAGCATAATTCCCAATTGAGGTGTTGCTTATTCCGTCAGTATTGTTTTGCAAACTTAAATAACCAACGCCGACATTATCGACTCCCTGTGTGTTCTCTCCTAAGGCACCATTGCCGACGGCGACGTTTTTATGCCCAATCGTGTTGGCTTTCAGCGAGTAATTTCCAACCGCCGTATTGTTGATTCCATTCGTTACTGCTGTTGGATCGTTGTTGTATAAAGATTCGACACCCACCGCAACGTTATCAGTATCAAACGGTGCTCCGCCGTTAGCAAAACTCTGTTTATAAAGTGCCCTTTCGCCCAACGCTACATTCTTCGACGCATTAGTATTAGATACCATAGTGCTTCTGCCAAAAGCCGTATTCGAAGAGCCTGCTTTATTGTAGGCTAATGATTCCCTGCCGAGACCGGCGTTGTATGATCCGGTCGTATTGGTTAACAGCACGTTCATCCCAACGGCAGTGTTGTCAACACCGGAGTTAAATCCGGTAATAAATCCACTCATGGCGTTATTGCCTATAGCCGTATTTCCGCTGCCGGTATTAAACCGCAAGGAAGCGAGCCCGAAGGAAGTGTCATTATTCCCGAGTCGCCCGGCTTCAAAAGAATTCCTGCGGAAAGTCACGTCTTGATCATCTGTGGTACCAATAAAATTGAAGGCAGGATCTGTTCCTGCATTTCCTGTCAAACTCCAACCGGTATTCGCTCCAATGCCTTTCCAGCTCGTTGACTGATTGTCCCAATAATAAAACCCAGATTGGTTGGTTGGTGTAGTTAAGAAAACCATCATGCCGTTTTGGGCTGCAGTGGGATTGATAATCGGAAAAGTATCCACTTTTGGAATAATAACTCCATCTGTATTGTTCGGATTGGCCTGGCTAGAAGCACTGATTTGCAGCTTGGCATTCGGTGCCGGTTCGTTGATTCCGATTTTTGAAGTTAAGGTTAAATTCGTTCCTGTTCCATAAATCACATTGGCTATCGAAAGTTGGTTGCTTCCCGACGGAGAAGGAACATCGGCATTGGCACCAACCGCAGTATTGTTCGAGCCTGAAGTAATCAGATTTCCTGCATTATAGCCTAAACCGGTGTTGTTTTCCCCATCGGAATTTTGATGCAGTGCATCGCGGCCTAATGCAGTGTTATTAATGCCATCGAAATTAGTAAATAAGGATTCTACACCAACGGCAACATTTGATTCACCCGAATAGTTGTTGACCAAAGCATTGCCGCCAATCGCTGTGTTATTTGATGCATTGCCATTGGGTAACGCTCGAAATCCTACGGCAGTGTTTAAGCTTCCAGAATTGTTCGTGTATAAGGTTTCTTTTCCAACGGCAACATTTTCAGAGCCGGTCGTATTCGAAAACATCGATTGACTGCCCATTGCCGTATTGTTGTTTCCGGTACTTAAATCTGATATTGACTCAAATCCGAATGAGGTACTTGTGCCACCGATTTTTCCTGAAATGGTATTGTTCCTTCTAAAGACAACATCAACACTATCTATTGTTCCAAGAAAATTTACTGAAGAATTGGTTCCTGAATTTCCGGTGATATCCCATCCAGTTGTGCCGCCAATGCCTTTCCATTGTGGTGTTCCGGTATTGTCCCAATAATAAAAACCCGGTGCTTTTCCTGCTGAAATGGTGGTAAGATAAACCATCATGCCTTGTTGTGCAGCAGTCGGATTGGTTGCTGGAAACGCGTCTATTTTAGGAATTAGAACTCCGTCTTTATTGGTTGGAGTCGCTTGATTGCTAGATTTGATATGCAGTTGCGCATCGGGCGATGTAGTGTTTATTCCGACTTGCGAAAAACCATCGATGGCAATACAACACAAACTCAAAAACAGTACAATCTTTCTCATGACTTTTAATTTATAGACAAAAGTGACACTTGTTTTTGGGCTAAAAAACCACCAATAGACCAATGCGCATTTAAATAGATGAACGACCGAATCTTTGGTGTTTCTTTTTTTATATATTTGGTTCAACCATAATTAACCATGGAAAAGTTGCATTGCATTATTGTTGACGACGATGAAATCGACAGATTGACCGTGCTTTCGTACGCGAAGAAATTCCCGCAACTTCATGTTGCAGGCGTTTGTGCTTCAGCGAAAGATGCGTTGTCGATGTTGCAAAGATCCGATTCAAAAATAGAGGTGCTTTTTTTAGATATTGATATGCCTGACGAAAGTGGGTTGGATTTAAGAAAAAAAGCGGCTCAAGTTCCAGTTTGTATATTTATTACGGCGCATCCTGAGCATGCGGTGGAAAGTTTCGAATTAGACACTTTAGATTTTATTGTCAAACCTTTAAAACTCGATCGTTTTTCGCAAACAATAAAGCGTATTGAGGAATTCATGGAAATCAAACACAAAGCGTTGCTTTTCGAGTCGAGTATTGGTGGCGACACAATTTACATCAAAGAAGGGCATGAGCAAACGAAAGTTAAACTGCACGATATACTATATCTCGAAGCATTGAAAGATTATACGTTGATTGTTACATCACAAAAAAGACATTGTGTTTTATCGAGTATCGGGAATTTATTGAAGGAAAATCATTTTCAGTCATTCATCAGAACGCATCGCAGTTTTGCCGTGCAGAAACAGTACATCAAAAAAATCTTAACCAATGAGGTACTGCTAAATAATGATGTCCTGATACCGATTGGCAGAAGCCATAAAGAAAGTTTAAAAATGCTGCTGTAACATTCAAAAATTGACTTATGAAATCTATTTTTTTGATTGTTGGATGCTTTTGCTGTTTTCAGATTTGGTCACAAAACCTTTCCTACAAAGATGTTGATTCATTATTGATCGTATTAAAAACACAACGTGATGATTCCTTGAAATGCAAAAACCACAATGCGATTTCTCGTCTTTACGTGTATAAAAACGGTGCTGAGGGCATGCGTTACGGTAAGCTAGGTTTGCTATTAGCGCAAAAAATAAATTGGCAAAAAGGTATTGCAATGTCACATATAAGTCTCGGAATGCATCTGATTTCGAATGGCAATTATTCGATGGCATCTCAAGAGTTGTTCAAAGCTGAGGCAATATGTAGGCAATTGAAAGACCGAGAAAATTTGGCACGCACATTCAACCAAATGGGCATTCTGAAGGCAAATCTTTCAAGGTTTCCCGAATCGTTAGACTATTTTTTTAAATCACTTAAACTCTTTGAGTCGTTAAAAAAAGGCGATTTCAGGCTTAGTATAGCCAGTTGCCACGAAAATATAGGAACCGTCTACAACATTAATAACAGGAATGAAAAAGCGATAGAAAATTATAAGAAGGCGATTGCTATTTTAGAGCGAATTGAAGAGTATGAATTAGAACATGCAATGAATATCGCTAATCTTGGCACCATTTATCAAAAGCAGAAAAACTATGGAATGGCCATCGTAAATTACAAGACCGCAGAAAAAAAGTTGCTGCGATTGCAAGATAGTTTCGGACTCGCATTCGTCAACAGTTGGTTAGGATCGGCTTACTTGGAGCAAAAAAAATATGATCTAAGTATCGAGAAATCGAAGAAAGCTGTTAGTATTATTGGTAAAAGTGGTGATAAGGAATTGATGACAACCACCGTTCATAATCTGGGATATGCACAATTAAAAAAAGCGATGTCATCAAGCAGCAATCATGAATTGAATGATGCGTTCGGGAACTTATCGACTTCTTTAAAAATGCATTTAGAATTAGGCAATCACGAAGGACTAATTAAGGATTATTTGCATTTGTCTGATTACTATAAATTCAAAAAAGATTTTGCAAAAAGTCTAGAGAGTATCGAAATGCATTTGGCTTATAAGGATTCCGTATTCAATTTTAAAAACAAACAATCGCTACAAAACCTCGAAGACCAACGAACTATAGATATCAAAAATAAAGAAATTCAAATCAATAAACTCTCGATTGAATCGAAAGAAAAACAGAAATGGTATTTCATATTAGGGATATTATTACTCGCAATCATTGGAAGTTTGCTGTTTTACCAAAGTCGAAATCGCAAAAAGACCAACGAAAAGTTACAGCTTTTAAACACCGAATTAGACCAAGCCAATAAAGTAAAAACAAGATTTTTTAGCATATTGAACCACGATTTGCGGAGTCCAGTTTCGAACTTAATTCACTTCTTACACCTACAAAAAGAAAGTCCAGAATTATTAGATGAAGAAAGCAAAAAACGCTTGGAGAACAAGACAATCCTTGGCGCTGAAAATCTTTTAACTTCAATGGAAGACATCCTATTATGGAGCAAAGGACAAATGGAAAACTTCGCGCCGAAAATGAAGAAAGTCGCCGTAAATTCCTTGTTTGAAGATACGAGTAAACATTTTTCGAGCGAAGAAAAAGTAGCAATCACATTCGAAAACATTGAAAACATTGAAATCACTACCGACGAAAATTACCTCAAAACCATCATAAGAAATCTAACAGGAAATGCCATCAAAGCACTAGATAAAACAGAGCATCCAACCATTCAATGGAAAGCTTGGCAAGAAAACAACCAAACGTTTTTATCAATTATTGACAATGGCTCGGGCGGAACGCAAGAACAGTTTAAAGCTTTATACGATGAAACAGAAGTTGTTGGCATTCAAACAGGCTTGGGCTTGCATCTGATTCGCGATTTGGCCAAAGCGATTGATTGCAAAATCGAAGTGAAAACCAATCCGAATCAAGGAACCATTTTTACATTATTATTGCCATAAAAAAAGGCCCGACTTGCATCGAACCTTTCTTTAAAATTATTACAAAGCGTTTAAACCGCTAGCATGTCAGCATACGTTTGTTTTGGCGCTACACCAACTTGTCTTCCTACGACTTCTCCGTTTTGAAACACCAAAACTGTTGGAATATTTCGAACGCCGTATTTCGCAGCAAACTCTTGATTCGCATCTACATCTACTTTTCCGATTACGGCTTTGCCCGCAAATTCTTCACTGATTTCGTCAATGATCGGACCTACCATTCTACACGGACCGCACCATGCTGCCCAAAAGTCTACCATTACTGGTTTATCTGATTTTAATACTACTTCGTCAAAAGTAGCATCGGTTATTGCTAAAGCCATATTTTTATTTTTTATTAATTGAGTTCAAAATTAAGGATTTATTTTTATCGAAACCAACTTAAAAATTTATTTTGACTATACGCGCATTGCCTAAGGTTATTTTTGATTTTTTTAAGATTTTTAGGAGCCGGGAACCTGCTATACGCAGTATTCCCGCTTAAGAAAAGCTACGGCAAAGCCTTGTTTTCTAATAATCGGGAGATACTTGCTGCTATCAGGGCTAGGGTTTTTCGTTGCGAAACTGTTCTTGTTTGAATAGATTATTTTGATTGCTATTGAAGCATTAAAAAAAATAATACATTTGATTCTCTAATTTATAAAACCTAAAAAGTAAAAACCAATGAATCGCGTTAAAACCATGCTAAGCACTTTCGCTTTATCGCTACTAATTTTCTCTTGTACTGGCGACAACGAAACCAAAACAACAACAAGTACAACACCAACTTCTTTATCCAGAACAACCACACCCAAACGCTTCTTGTTCGATGCCACCAAAGCCGAAACTGCCGGAAATGCCGATTGGGTTATTTGCGAAAATACTAGTGGTACACCGATACGATTCCCAAGTCCAAATCAAACTTTAGTCACCGCAACAACTCCAGAAACCTATTGGCGTGGCGGTTTGTCTTCTTGGGGCATTGCACTAGCCAAAGAAGGGCATTATGTAGAAACATTAGCACCTGGCGCATCCATTACATATGGCAACACGAGCAACGCACAAGATTTATCTAATTTTGATGTATACATCGTTGATGAGCCCAACATTTTATTCACTGCAGCACAAAAAACAGCTATTCTGAATTTCGTAAAAAATGGCGGTGGCTTGTTTATGATTGCAGATCATACGGTGTCAGACAGAAACAATGACGGTAGCGATTCGCCTAAAATTTGGAACGATTTGATGACTAACAATACGGTGCAAACCAACCCATTTGGACTCACAGTAGAACTAACCAACATCTCTCAAACCACGACCAATGTTTTGGTTGATCCTACGAACACGATTTTGAATGGCAGTCAAGGTGCTGTATCAAAATTGATTTTCCACAATGGTGCCACCATCAAACTTACGCCAACAGCAAATGCTACAGCCAAAGGATTGATTTGGCAAACTGGCGTAGCGAAAACAAGCAAAACCAAAGTGATGTGTGCTTCGTCGACTTTCTTCAATGGAAGAGTAGTGTTGTTAACGGATAGTTCGCCTGCCGATGATGGCACAGGAAATCCAAGTGATACACTCTATTTTGGTTGGACAGATGCCGCCGGAAACCATACGCGTTTGCATTTAAATGCTTCCTATTGGTTGGCGAAATTGCAATAAATATATTTATTAAGAATAGTGATTTTCGACACATTCTAAATTAATAAAATTAACAACCGAATTACTTACATTTGCTTTTAGATATTCAAAATTTCTAAAAGCAAATTTTTTTGTACCAAAGTCAACCTTTCTTCGCGCCTGCTTTTTTCGATAAATTTTCTTTAGAGAAGAATTATGTATCGTTATTATTTATTCACATAGCGTTTGGTATAATTCTTTTTCATTTCCCAAAATTGGCTAGTTTCTTCGGTGTCGCGATTGCTGTTTTCGGATTGGCATATATCATTTACAATAGAAATAAGAATTATGAAATTCTTCAGGTTGCGGGCTACTTTATAGGTGTTGAGGTTCTAATTAGAATGACACATGGTTTTCTTAATTATGAATTTGCAAAATACAGTGTTATTGTATTGGCTGTTTTAGGAATTTTCTACGATGGTTTTTCCAAAAAAACGTGGCCTTATTGGATATATCTTTTGGCTTTAATTCCAAGTGTTCTATTGCATCGTGACATCGACACAATATCAAGAACTATTATAAAATCGATTGTTTTTAATTTATCAGGACCGATATGTCTGGGCATTGTTGCCGTTTATACTTACAACAAAAAAATCACATTAGCAGCGTTAAACAAAATCTTAATTTGTATTGGACTTCCCATTTTGACATGTGCTATTTACGTGTTTATTTATAATCCAGAAATCAATATCTATTTGCGAGGTGTATGTTCAAATCCTATGTACTCAGGTGGATTTGGCCCCAATCAAGTGGCTTCTACTTTTGGTTTGGGCATGTTTGTTTTTTTTGCATTATTCATCTTAAATAGTGCTACTAAAATTCAATTTCTGATTCATTTATTTCTTTTTTCATTGTTGTGTTATTTGGGCTTGTTGACTTTCTCGAGAGGCGGAATGATTA
>ERZ724527.1629-NODE-1629-length-10511-cov-4.449885_pt1 | contig 10511 bp, 15 predicted proteins | sample MGYA00376060_ERZ724527 | MGnify/ENA primary metagenome ERZ724527 (study PRJEB28724, sample SAMN07190886) | activated sludge metagenome | isolation source: activated sludge of sewage treatment plant in Hong Hong | place: USA: Christiansburg, Virginia | collected...
AAAACCTCAATACTAATAGGGTTATGAGCAGAATTTCTCTTGACAACAAGAATAATCAGAATAAACCAGATAGGAGGCTCAGCCAAGGACTAAATCAGTCCATGCAAGGCATAAATGGCGTCAAAAACGGCTACAGATCGGTGGAACAACCTCCCCCCCACAATCTCCCAGCGTCAACTTTAAATTTGGCAGGAAACATAGAGCCTATCAGCAGTAACGATCACAGCTACTGGGAACAACTGCTGGAGTAGTTTAGGATGTGGGAACCACACACCCGCAGCTAAGTTGTTCGAATGGCTGGGAGACTTGAATAAATGGCTGGACTGCTCCGTCGGGAAGAGTCAGAAGTGATTGCTGCTCACCAGGCAGAACTTCAATATGGGTACGATACCTTTAACAACTCGCTGGACCTGTGCAACAGCACCTCGAACAACCCCACCAAGTCCATTGAGCAGCTGAAGCACTACCCAGCTATGATTAGTCCTTACGTCGAGAAGAAAATGTCGTTGCTTTGTAACTTCAAGGCCAAGCTGGACAGTTTTAACTTGCACATGAAGGAGCACGAGGAATGCACGTATAGACTCCAAGACGCGCAGCAGCACATCTCGCGGGAGGAGGACGAGGTCTCACTTCTCGATGAAGTCCAGGAGTAGTAGTAGCTGTTCTTTCGTAACCAGAACAGCCAGAACAGCAGTGGCCACCAGCACCAGCAACCGCCTCACGAACAGCCTTACTACTTTAATTACCAAGAGCCGAATAACGGGTTGTTTGCATCACAGCACAACTCCAACTACAATAGTAACAGCCAAACCCCGAGCCTGCAGTACCAGCAGCCAAATAGTCGCTACTCCTAGCCTATCCAACAAAACTTCTTCGACGCGCAAGCACCACCACCAAGGCAACCCATCCACAATCACAATACAAGGTATAGCGTGAGCTTGAACCGCCCATACAACAACTTCGAAGGATTGTTCGGTCAGCCTGTCCCACGCTACTGATACAACTGTGCCGCCAATTTGAATGAACACTGTTATAATCGAATTATTTGCTTTCCAAGAGGGGTTCCACGGCGGATGTCCATCACGGAAGCAATCAAAACATTGAGTTTAGTTGGCGGCAGCGAGAGTGTTGGCAAGGCTGTGGGATTGGGGAGGGATGGGCACTCTGGAAGTCTCAATCATTACATTGGGACAATCATTAGGGACCACGGCAAACTGACACACAGCCAACAGGTAACTTCAACCATTACGCAGAAATACCACTCAAAACTCAGTCTGGAGGAACTGCACGACCGCGTTCGGCTATATTGCGAATAAGGCAAAGAACCACTGGAAGGCTGCCTCCCTTCGCGGCAGGAACTTCAGTATCGCTAGAGCATGGTAGCCATCGCCATGAAGCGTTGCTAGACAATTTCCGAGGAGGAGCTGGCCGATGCTTCCCTTCGAAACCAGCTGGTCCTTTGGATGGTGAAACTACACTGCCGATCCAAATTCAAATTCTAGACGCTATACCAAGCTGTAAGACTGGTCGACCGGTACCTCAGCTTGAGGACACCCTCCGCTTAGCTGTACTACACACTGGGTGCCACGACTCTGGCGATGGCCGTGAAGCTGGAATAGACTATGACCAGTTACACCCTGCTGGATTGGATGCTGAAGCTCGAACCCATCACCCTAGACGCCATGCGGGAGATGTAGAATGAGGTGCTTATCTGTTTGGATTTCAATGTGTATGTGCCCAACCAGTTCACGTTCTTCGAGTTGACAGTTACGTATTTCAACCTAACTCAACGAGCCTACTACCTAGCTCTCTACCTACTGGAGCTCACCCTCCTCAATGCTAAGTACCTGCGTTACGGGTGCAACCTGCTGGCGGTGGCTTCAGTCTACTTGAGTCTGAAATTAGTTGATCCAGGATACTGGAACTAGGTACTGTTGGTAGTAATTCAGGTGGTCATACATGCGTTTTCACTCAAATTACCCGATGTAATGGAATGCGCAAAGGAACTGCTGGCGCTGCTAGCCGACAACTTGATGACAAGTGACTGTTACACCCATAGAAAGTTCAGCAAAGGACGGTATTGCCGGATAGGCCGTATGAAAATCTGATGGTCTTTGGTATTCTACTTTGTTGGATTGTTGTTGATACGTAATGTCAGTTGATCTCGCCTTTGGCTGTACGGTCGACCAGCCACAGCAGCGTCTTTCTTATTTTTTCGTAGTCGAGATTTTATAGCTCCTGGGCAGCCACCTTTTTGCGCAGCAGCAGCGAGGAGTTGACAATCAGCTGTTCCTACCAACCCCATTTGTCGGCAGTTGCCTGTTGACGGACCTAAAGTACTCCGTAAATGGTGCGACGGGACTGTGCTGATGTTCTTCCACGTAGAAACAGCAATTCACAGACGATTCTGATGCTGATCATGAGTTGATGACTGACGGCAGATAATTCGTCCTGGGCAGATTCATAGTCGTTGCAGCACTGTATTAGATTTTGATGGCTATCGGCGAGGATGAGATCAAGGCTGTTCAGCTCACCAGCCTTCTCCTTCATCTTGGCGAGGATGCGTTTCTGTACCTGCCGGAACTCAACTGAACAATCCTCGAGCTTCTTGTTGAGAGCCTGGAGTTTTTTTCTGGCTTTGAAATGATTTTCTGTGATGAAGAAGAGTTCCTAGAGCGGTACACTTTCGATTGACAGTTCTATCTTCAGTCGGGAGCACCGACTGATGAAATCTAGTAAAACTAAGCAGAGCCCTTCATAATACTCGCTTTGAATTTTGTACTTCGCTGAGTTCTTGGAGGCAACTACGGACACCTCGACATTGCTCGACAGCAGGAACGTTATGTTCGTGCCGGCTTGATCAGCGCCGGTCCACTCCAACTCCCGGTAGAACTATGTGTACTGAGTAGCAACGTATCAGTACCTTGGGAACCTACTGACTTGCAACCAAAATTATCTTGTGCTGGGCCTTCTCGACTTTCGATTGGCTTCGCACACACTGAAACGAAAAGGGTAAAGGGACCGATGCAGTAGCGATCTTTGGTTCAGTATTCTTCCCACCTACAATAGCGATTGATGTACTGTTTCCGACTTGGTAGGTTGCGGTGATGTCAAAGCTCTACATGCATGGAAATTTATTGCGTAGAGCATACACCTGCACATCGACTTGGGTCGACCGATCTGTCAGCTCTGGAAACGAGATTGGATTCTCAGTCATGTGGAGGTTGCTCGGAAGGTTGAATTGGAGCTTCACACAGCTGACCTTCGGTACTTCAATCTCTGCGTCAGGTCACATGCTACCCAGGGAAAGAGCGATGTTGAGAACCCGGACTTTGGATTCCATCGAGAATAGTTTCTATCTGTCTTCAACATAGTCTTCCGACCAACTCGGGTACGCCTTCCTCACGTTAATCCGAAGGTCTTTTTGGGATTTGCCTGGCTGATTGTTCCCTCCCGGGTTTCTCTTACTGGCAACCACTGCCTAGAGCCTCTGAATGTCCTGCTCGATTTCCTTGAAATCAAGGTTAACACTACTTTCGTTCGCAGCTTCCTTTATCGGTGCTTCAGTGCCAAGGTAATTGACTTCTAAACCACCACCTTCGAACAGCATAGCAAGGAACCCCTTCTTCCCCTCAACCGCTATGGTCTCGATAGAGATGGGCACAGCTTGACACTTCGCAGCCCAAAGTAACTTTCCTTTGTTGTAGATAAACACGTGTTGGCTAAAGGTCCCAAGCAAGATGTTGTAACCACTTGCATTGGGCATCTCTACGAGCTTCGAACTCGCAATTTCATTTTCGATGTGCTTACTCTCCACAATTGTGCTGTTGTCGTCGACCGCCCAGTAACAGTTGGTCCCCACGCACACCACTTCGTCTGTGTAGTTCGGGGTGTACACGTGAATGCGCTGACATTCACCAAGCACCACCCGCCACTGCTCGGTGCAGCCATTGATCATCACCAACTCTTCTCCGTCCATGTAGTACAGGCTGTTGCTGCGGATAGAGTGGTTCAAAGAGTAGATGGAGTGCCCTACTTTGATGTCCAGCTTGCTCGGCGGACTTAGGAACAGTAATTCGCTGTTCAAACTCGCAGCAAGCAGTGGATTTTGTATGAAGGCGAAGGATGGGGAGTTTAGCGGGATTTCGTAGGTCTTGCTCACCAGCCCACGTTCACCTCCTGCAGAGGCAAATGCTAGAACTGTTAGTTTCTTGATGAATAGCACACCAAGCGATCGACCTACGTTCGGCAAGAAGGTGCCCATCTGCAGCTGTACGATCGGTTAGTTGAGGTTTGCCTCGTAGAGTAGATCACGTTCTGTGAACTTTCTACTTGGTCGGTAGATCCTGAGCATACCAGAAAAGCTGCCGATGGCCAGCCTCTCCTCGCTATCACTATCGAGCAAGCCAACAGCGAAATGCCTACCGTCAAACTCCTCAGTGTTGGGTAGGGTCACTGCCCACAGCTGTTTCAACTCGAACAGCGACATGGCCTGCCGAGCAAATTTATAAGCTAAATAGATTTACAAAGAGAGCGGCTTCCGTGGATGCCCACCTTTCTGATGGTATTGGTCGTACAGTTAAGTTTCTATAGTATATTGGTAATTCCAGCATGATCTCTCAACCAAAGCTCGTTAAGGAGCTGATAGCGGATCTGAACAAGGTGAGCTACGCCAAGATCCCCAACATTAAGATAACTGGAGTTGGTAGTCTGCAGTACTACGAAGGCGGCATGCTGTCCAGATGTAACTTTCGCACAACGTAGGTTTGTCCAAGAGCGAAAAGTAGAACTTAAAGTCGCAACTCTTTGGAATTGTGAAGGGGCAGATCTCAACCAATAGGCTATACAAGAAGACATACTCTTTCTACCTTTATGTCAACGAACATGCTAAGATGGAGATTCCACCGATCATACGAATGTACCAAACCATGCTATGTAGGGAAGACATAGGGTTTACTCACTTACTGGTAAGGCAAAGCACGGGAAGGTTCTACCCACCGATTCTTTCCGTCAAGAGACCTGATAAGGTGGGCAGAGAGGAACTGGCTGAGGCAGTCTTGAGAGACTTTTCAAAGTGGTTTGATACACTGCCACCTCAGGACTACAGCAAAGCCATCTCATAAGGCTTCTACCCAGTAAACCTATCACTTTGGAGAATCTACTGCAACCATGGCACCTCCCTTGAGTTTCAGTCGGAACTGGAGAGTGGACAGGAAGTACCGGTGGCGTAGCAAGTGAATCCTTGATAGATAGACAAGCAAAGTACCATCATTGTTCAAACCCCTCTCAGTCTTAACGGTAGGTTAACCTTGCCGATAACTGAACGAACGGGTCGACTCGGTTCGATGTTGAGTGTAAGGAAGTTTTTCGGAGCAGTCTCCTTCCGCAGCACCGTCGAGCGGTAGTTGCGCATTTATCCCGTCTGTTCGCTTTGCTGGCTGTTCACGCGATCTTTTGTGGCTGTCCGTTTAAATTCTATCGAGGGGGTCTTCTCTCTGTCCTTGGAATTGCTATTTTGGAGTCGGATTCGGAGCCGACTTTCGCTTTCTGCTCGTTTTTGCGGATTAGGTTTATGGTTGGAGGTCTGTCGGGTTTCCTCTCGGTGTTTCTACTTCTCAGTGCTTGTACATCTCACCTCCCGGATCTTCAGGTTAGTTGTGCTGATGTACTTCTTCTTCGCTGGCTACTCCTTCTTCGCGAAGCTCGGGTGGAACGCCAATACAATCTTATCTCCCAGCTTCACTTCTTCCTGTTGCTTCTTGCGGAAGTTGTAGCTGAAGATTGGCTTTTCCCTTTGCGGTTCGTTGCTGTTGAAGTTAGCGTTTACTATCGGTCGAAGTTTATCAGTGCGTGCTGTTCGATCTCCCAGCATGGACAGTTCATCTACGAAACTGCAACGGGAGAGGATACCATTTAGCTCCCTCTGAATGCTCTCCAAGCTCGAGCACTACTGGGGTTGCCGTCCTCTCAGGCGACTGTTACGTCCCTTCCTCAAGTAGTAATTCGTGGATTTGGGGTTGTATTAGGATATCTATCCGAGGAGGTTGCTCACGTCAACCTTTTCATCCGGAGTGGCGCGTTGCTGCTTCTTGGTTGCAGTCGACTGCTGCTAAATATTGAAGGCCTGCTGCAACTGCCGCACTAACAGCTTCTGTTTGCGCTGCCGCCACCTTACGTGCAACTACTCCACCTCCTTATGAAAGATCGCAGGAACTGGCTGTTGGTAATGGCTATACTCCCCGATCGAACGCATTTTCACTGGCTGTTATGTTGTCTTGTAGAACCGCTTAAGTAGTTACTCCTCAGTGTCCAGCATCAACTGGTCTTCGTAGTGCAGTGTCGCAGGTGTGATCAGCTCATCGAGGAGATCGGTTATGTTGCGTGTGTAGAAGTAGTTTTGGGAGAAGGCATGCCGGTGGTATAAACGGGATACCCTAGCGACCGGCCAGTTTCTGGGGAATTATTACATTTATAAACTGCCTCGCATGGTAACTAGCCAACCCGAACCTTTGGCTGTTGGGATATTGGCCAACCGTCACAATTCGAAGACCCATTCAGAAATAAAATTTATATGGCGCAACGCATTGGCAAGCCAACTAGAAATCTGAATACTATAAAGTCAGAGAAGGTTCTGCCCAAGGATACACAACCATCTACACTGGTGGCCACCAAACCAGTGAAGGACAGCTACTGCCAGTGCATCTGCCAGAAATGTGGACATAACAAGCATGAACGTGAGGAGAAGCTATTGAAGGACAAGCTTGAACTCCAGGGAAAAGCAACAGAGCAACCCAGCACTACTCATAAACCACAGCCGAAGACGAGTAATATTCCTTCCACAAAGTCTCCGAAACAGGTCGAGTAGGTTCATCAAACCGAGCAGAAGATAGCACTAACAACTAACCCTCAAACAAACAGAGGGTGCTGCAACTGTTGTAGTACTGGCTACTGCTAGAACTACAAATGCTGTCCGAATACAAGTCGGTACATGGAAGCAGAAGCTATCAAGCAACGCCAGCTTGAGAGTGAACTCCGCTCGAGGCAGGCTCAAAATCGTACTAACTACATCACTGTGGAGGAGTACGACAAGCGGTGCGATGAACCGACCCGCACTGAGCAAGAAAGGTAGCCCATCCCATAGTATAAATGCACACGTTCCTGGTACAACTGTAACAAGGAACAGCAGTTCAGCGCTCTCAACAATCGTGTGGGGTATGGCTATCATACAGTCCGGAAGCAGCTTTAATTAGCTTCTGACCCGTTTGACTTCGCGAGCGAATTCCGTGAGGATGGAGCCCACTGTCCATCCCGAGTGCCCAACCATCGCGACTACCAATGGTAGAACAAAATCATGCCATAACGCTACAACTGTTCAGCTGGACAAGGCTGCAGACTATACTGCGGAGTCGATAGAACAAGGAAATGTTGTGTGCAGCAGCCCAATTGCTGCCCCACCAACAAGCAATGATTTGCCATGGCTATAATCTATAAAGCATGTCCAAAAAGGACCAGGCAGAGAGGCTCAAGGTAGCTATTCTCAGGAACTTCAGACGCAAGGCAATCAAGCAGTGCTCAACGGACAGTACGACCGGGCCATTGAACTGTACACCCGAGCTATCGAACTCGAGCCAAGCAGTGCTGTCTACCATAACAACATCAGCTTGGCCTACTTTCGCAAAGAGGACTTTCAAGGTGCCGAACAGCATGCCCGTAAATCGATTGAGCTGGACCCGAAGTACCTGAAAGCTCACATCAAACTGGTGGAGACACTGATTGAAGTGGAGAACTTTCGTGTAATGTTAATACCTAGGTAGGAAGCAACTGTGGCTCTGAAAAATGGATTGGAGCTCAACGACACCAGTGAAGAACTGTTGGCCCTCCAGGAACGATTGAAGCATGAAGAGTCGAACGTATAAGGGAATATCTACTCAGCCTGTCGTATTCAAGGAGGTTCCAGGGCAGAGAGAGTTACTTGGCTGGCTGGCAAACAGTACAGCTAAGTTCAATCGGCTGGGTGTAGCACAGTTCGGTGAGGAATACCGCGGGGTGGTGGCGAAGAAGAAGATCCACGTAACAGCAACTTTACAATTAGAAAAAGGATCAGATTCTGTTTGTGCCTCGTTCTCATATGATCACTCTCGAGCTCGCGAAGAAAGAGTGTCCAACGTGCTTGAAATTGCTTGGTGGGAAGTGCTAACTGCTTTCTCCGAAACATACTTACTTATCGCTGTACCTGCTGCAGGAAAGGTCAAAGCCTGATTCATTCTGGAAGGAGTACATCAAGGTCCTGCCGTAACAATACGGCAGCTTCCCAATATTCTACCAGGAGCACGAACTCAACTAACTCCAAGGTTCTGGGTTCCTCTTCATGATCAAGGAGCGAGTGACTGACCTGCGTAAGGATTACGAGGCCATCCGTAACCACGATCTCTCGTTCACAGTGCCCTTCATGGAGTTCTGCTGGGCACGCACGACTGTCTGCAGCCGTATCTTCGGACTTGTGATTGATGGCATCAAAACTGATGCGATGGTGCCATTCGCTGATATGCTCAACCACCGAGTGCCAAAACATACTAGTTGGAACTATTCGCAGCCACTTTAGGGCTTCGTGATCGAGTCTGTTCAGGATATCTAAAAGGGCGAGGAGGTGTTTGACTCTTACGGTAAGAAATGCAACAGCCGCTTTCTGCTAAACTATGGTTTCGTAATGGAGAACAACGATGCGAATGAAGTGGTACGTCCTTGACCTATCTAGTCCTACAAGGCACATTTCCGATAAAATGATTTGTTGTTAGAACAAAAGAAAGAGCTGATTGCCGATAAGTCTGCAGTCAGGTTCTTCAAGGCAGCCAAATCGTGGAGTGAAAGCGGCTTCCAAGAGTTCCTCGGATTTCTCAGGTTTGTGCTGGCAAAGGACCTTCAACCGATCCTATCGATCCGCGTAAGCCACCCTCACTAACTTCAGGAAAAGAATAAGATTACGGATAACTCGTATCGTCCCACACTCACCCCACCGATCAGTCTGGAGCTCTAGTTGGAAGTCTGGCGAGAGGTGCTGTCCCTCACATTGAGCTCTATCAAGTAGTACCCCACAAGTCTCCAACAGGACCTTGAACTCCTCCAGCAGAACCTGCCGTTTAATATGCGCAATTGCGTTGTTTTGCGTGCAGGTGAAAAGTAGATCTTCAGCTACTACAAGAAGCTGGCCGAAGAGATGATTGGCCTGCTGTAGCTGCCACATCAGGATATCCTTGCTGCGAGGGCAACGCTCTCTCTCAATGCCCAAAGGTTCTTTGAATAGCATATACGCCGTTTGCTACCTAAACCGTGACCCGTCGCATACTGTTTAATGTATACAGCCAGTTCCTCTATTCACGAGACAGTAGTTCTGAATTGAGCACCCACGCATGAACCATATAAGGCACTCACAAGCTATGCCAATGAAAGCTTCTGTGGTGTAGTTGGTTATCACATTCGCCTCACACGCGAAAGGTCCTCGGATCGAACCCGAGCAGACGCATTTTTTATTGCTTCGGCAAGCTCCAATAGACTAATGCTAAACTCAATTTTACTGACTGAGATTCCGATCGACATATAGTCGGGCTCTCTCAGGTGGTATTGTACTGGTCACCGCAAATATTTGCTTGATATCTTATGGAGAATAAAAAGGAGCAGCTACGAGCGGCAATAACCCTGCTCACACGCCTACCTCCCTCCAAAATGAACAAGAACCAAGTCGGGCTCATCAACCTCGCTCCTGACCTTGAAGATAACCTGCTTGAGTCAGTCGACCTGCCACACAGTCCCTCTGCACATTAATTCAGAACTCGAAAAGGACCCGGTTACTGGCGAACTATTCATTTGCACGGAGTTCAACCGTGATGGTGCAAGCTACCGTTCACCCTACTCCAACGTCTACGTGCCACCTGAAGCCGATGCATATTTCCCCTCCTAGCCAATGAGGGAGTTCGAAGTGAAGTGCAACCAGCTGTTCCAGGAATACACCCACTTGTACTACGACAACGGCGTCGGAAACTTCTTTGTGAGCGAAAATGAGGAAGGCTTGAACTGTGGATTCTTTGCCAAAAAAGGTACAACCTTCTGCCACGTAGAATGCGACCCTGATAATGGTCTGGAGGGGCATTGGGATAGCTTCAACACCATTACTGTACGCGTGGAAGGCGCGAAGGTAATCTACAACCTGAATACAACTGTGATGGTGGAGATGAAGATCGCCAACGGAGGACTTGGCTAGGTATAGATTTCGGGCTACCGTCGCGAACACAAGAAGGAGTAAGTAGCACTGCCAGAAGAGAAGGAACGTGAAGCCTTCCACATTGCGAAAATCGGAAGGATGATCGAGTAGATGGAGACCAAACTCCGCAACGATATCCAACTGATCTATGTGTCGAAGACGCAAGACGTACTTGACTGGCTAATCGCAGATCATCTTTAACAGTCGCTTCGAAAGTACAAGAGAGGAGGAAGATTTGAAGCGAAGGATGGCTAAC
>ERZ724527.1633-NODE-1633-length-10496-cov-4.727133_pt1 | contig 10496 bp, 5 predicted proteins | sample MGYA00376060_ERZ724527 | MGnify/ENA primary metagenome ERZ724527 (study PRJEB28724, sample SAMN07190886) | activated sludge metagenome | isolation source: activated sludge of sewage treatment plant in Hong Hong | place: USA: Christiansburg, Virginia | collected...
AAATCAATATTATCGATACTCCTGGTCACGCCGATTTTGGTGGAGAAGTAGAGCGCGTATTGAATATGGCCGATGGTGTTTGTCTTTTGGTGGATGCTTTTGAAGGTCCAATGCCACAAACCCGTTTCGTGTTGCAGAAAGCACTCGACTTAGGACTAAAACCTTGCGTTGTAATCAACAAAGTAGATAAAGAAAACTGTACGCCAGAAGAAGTTCACGAAAAAGTATTCGACTTAATGTTCGAATTGGGTGCGGAAGAATGGCAATTGGATTTCCCAACCGTATACGGTTCGGCCAAAAACAACTGGATGTCTGACGATTGGAAAAACCAAACTGAAAACATAGAACCATTGTTGGATATGGTAATTCAAAATGTTCCCGCTCCTAAAGTTTCTGAAGGAACACCACAAATGTTAATTACGTCTTTAGACTTTTCTTCTTTCACAGGTCGTATCGCAATCGGTCGTTTGGAAAGAGGCGAATTGAAAGAAGGCATGCCAATTTCTTTGGTAAAAAGAGATGGCAAAATTATAAAATCAAGAATCAAAGAATTGCACACTTTCGAAGGTTTAGGTCGTAAAAAAGTAGAAAGCGTTATTGCAGGTGATATTTGTGCGATTGTGGGTGTAGAAGGTTTTGAAATTGGTGATACCATCGCCGACTTCGAAAATCCAGAAGCTTTACAAACCATCGCCATCGACGAACCAACAATGAGCATGTTGTTTACGATTAACGATTCGCCTTTCTTTGGTAAAGAAGGAAAATTTGTAACATCTCGTCACATTAGAGATCGTCTGACCAAAGAGCTCGAGAAAAACTTAGCCATGAAATTAGGTGAAACCGATTCTGCTGATAAGTTTATGGTTTTCGGACGTGGTGTTTTGCACTTATCTGTTTTAATCGAAACCATGCGTCGTGAAGGTTACGAATTGCAAATTGGCCAGCCACAAGTAATCATCAAAGAAATTGATGGAAAAAAATGTGAGCCAATCGAGGAATTAACCATTGATTTACCAGAAAGCCTTTCAGGTCGCGCCGTAGAATTCGTTTCAATCCGTAAAGGTGAAATGTTATCTATGGAAGCCAAAGGTGAACGTATGATCGTGAAATTCAATATTCCATCACGTGGTATTATTGGTTTGAGAAATCAATTGCTTACAGCAACTGCAGGTGAAGCCATCATGTCGCACCGTTACATTGGTTACGAACCTTACAAAGGCGAAATTCCAGGAAGAAATAACGGTTCGTTAATCTCTATGGAAAACGGAAAAGCGATTCCTTATTCTATCGATAAATTACAAGATCGTGGTAAATTCTTCGTGAATCCAAATGACGAAATTTATGAAGGTCAAGTAATCGGAGAAAATTCTCGTAGCGATGATATGAGTATCAACGTAACCAAAGCGAAAAAACAATCAAATGTTCGTTCCTCAGGAAATGATGAAAAAGCAAGGATTATTCCACCGATTATTTTCTCTTTAGAAGAAGCTTTAGAATACATTCAAAAAGACGAATATGTTGAGGTTACGCCAAAATCGATTCGTTTGAGAAAAATCTATTTGACAGAAAACGACAGAAAACGTTTCAAAATCTAATATTGCTTACAATTTATTATAATGAAAAACCATCAGTGAAAGCTGGTGGTTTTTTTATGGTTAAATTTTTTATGCGAACAAATTCCTAGTTTAAAAATAATACTTTTGTTGTACTTGTTATTAAAACAAACATGCCATGTCAAAGTTTTTGAGAAGTAATCAACTGATTGTAATGTTTCTTTTTTTAGGAATGTCGCATGTCTTTGCGCAATACAATGTAGATTCCTTAAAAACCATTATAGCAATACCCAAACTTCACGATACAACAAGATTAGCCAATATTGCCTTACTCATCGACAATCTATACGAAAATGAAGAAGCCAATAAGTACACTAATTTAATGGGGAAAATCGCCCAAAAGAATCTCTTACAGAAAGATTTAAGTCCGATTTTACATAAAAAATACACCATGTATTTGGCAGCGTATTACAACAATGTAAGTATTCAATTAGAAGAAAATGGCGATGCTAGGTCTTTAGATTTCCTAAACAAGTCAATAAAATTATACGAATCGGTCAAAGCCAATGACGAAATCTATTCGTCTATAGTAAGCAAAGGATTATTGCTTTCAAGAAGAAAACGATACAAGGAAGCTGTCGATTGTTATTACAAAGCCTTGAAATACTTTGAATTGAATGAAGCAGAAAATGCCGACGGTATTTCTTATGTGTATTCTAATTTGGGTGTATTGTATGGCGAACAAGGACAAAACAAAACATCCATCAACTTTATAAAAAAAGCCATTGTTTATATTGATAAGAAATTGGAAAAACCCACTGTGGAAGATGAACTCCAAAAAGCCACTTACTATTATAATATAGGCTCAAAATACATACTCTTAAAGGATTATACCGAAGCCACTAAAAATCTGAATGTTGCTTTACAGTTGGCTACCAAACACAATCAAAATTCTTATAGGAGTTTTGCTTTGGGAAAATTGGGTGTAATTGACTTGCATTTCAAAAAAATCGACGAAGCTGAAACAAAATTAGTTACTGCCAACGCAATATCGGAAAGTCCACAATCAAAAGCTTTAACACATATTTATTTAGGAGAAGTGTATCTGGAAAAGGGTGCCTATCCAAAAGCAGTGCAAAGCATTAAAGCAGGATTAGCAATCAGTAAAGAAATCAACAACAATAATCTAAAAGAAATTGGTTACGATTTGCTATACAAGATTTATAAAAGAACAGGGAATTTTAAAGAAAGTATAGCCATGCTTGAATTGTTTAACGCCATAAAAGATTCCTCAAAAACAGAAGAAGTTAAAAATGAATTGAAGCAACAACAACTAAAATACGATTACGAGCGAAAAGAACTCAAATACAAACTAGAAACGGAAAGAAAAAACGCTTCCAAAAACATCCTACTATTGATACTTTTATCCGCTGTAATTCTGTTGTTGATTGGCGCTTATTTCCTATATCGAAATTACAAACAAAAGCAAGCCATCAGTATTTTCGAGAAAAATGAACTCAATCAAAAACTGTTGCTTACACAAATGAATCCGCATTTTATCTTCAATTCGATTGATAATATTCAAAGTTTGATTTACAACAAACAAGAAAAAGAAGCGGTCAATTATTTGACGAAATTTTCTAAGTTGACGCGCCAAATTCTCGAAAACTCTAATGAAAGCTATGTTTCCTTAAGCGAAGAATTGGCGATGATCGACAATTATTTGGCCATTCAACAACTCTTATACAACAATAAATTCAATTTTTCTATTGTTGTTGATGAAGGCATCGACCCAGAATCAATCGTAGTGCCACCAATGCTCACACAACCTTTTATAGAAAATGCCATCAAACACGGATTGAAAAATAAAACCGATAATGGCTTTATTACGATTCGTTTTTATTGGCAGGAAAAGCAATTGATTTTTGAAGTTTGTGATAATGGTATCGGATTTAACGACGGCGAAAAAACCACCGGAAATAAATCCCTAGCCATGAAAATCACCAAAGAACGATTGGCGAATATCTCCAAGAAAAACGATTTTCAAATTCACATACAAAACCTTTTTGACGATGATAAGCATGTCGTTGGCGCCAAAGTTTATTTTGATATTCCCTATCTTTACGAAAACTAAAAGCAATTATGTTACGAGCCATTGTTATTGATGACGTTGATAGTATTCGAACAAAAAACATCGATCTAATCAAATCGCATTGCCCGAATATTGCGATTATCGGACAAGCCAATAGTGTCAAAAGTGGCATCAGTCTCATCAAGCAAATTGTCCCCGATTTGGTTTTTTTAGATGTTGAAATGCCCGACGGAACCGGTTTCGATTTGCTTCAAATGTTAAACCCAATTCAGTTTAAAGTCATATTCATCACAGGTTACGAAGATTTTGCAATCCGTGCTTTTCGCTTCAGTGCCATCGATTATTTATTGAAACCGCTAGATCCAGTAGAGTTGGTTGAGGCAGTAAACAAAGCGGAAGAGTCGATGCACAAAGAAGTACTTGAACTCAAATTAAACACCTTGTTCTCGAATTTGGAGCGCCCGAAAAACCTTCAGAAATTGGTGCTTAAAACCGCAGAGAAAATTTATTCGGTCAATATTCAGGATATTATCAACTGCGAATCGGATAAAAATTACACCACTTTTTATTTTATCAATGCCCCGAAATTAGTAGTTTCGACAACACTCAAAGAATACGAAACCTTATTAAAACCATTCAATTTTTTTCGAGCGCATCAATCGCATTTGATCAATATGCTTTATTTTGATCACTTCATCAAAACCGATGGTGGTAATACGATTGTGATGAAAAATAAAAATAAAATCCCACTGGCAACCCGCAAAAAAGAAGAGTTTTTGACACTCATCGGACTGCATTAAGACTTCATTTTTTCAAAAAACGAATTTTCGGTTGAATGGCACTAACTTTCATTCAGTACGACCGCATGTTCATTTCCTTTATTTCAAGCCGTTAGAAATCGATAGTTTTGATTTAGAATGACTTACTAAATAAAGAAATCATGAAAAAAAATTACAACTCCACGCTTGAAAACCAATGCAATGTGAAGCTTTACATCATTTTGTTTGCCTTACTTTTGTTTCCCATTGCTTTTTATGCACAATGTGACCAGCCCACGGCGATTACAAAAACTTCGCTTACACCAAACAGTGTAGCATTTTCTTGGTCACCACCAATTACGGGAGCGACTTCATACGATTATTATGTTACTAACGACTTAATAAATTATCCTCCTATTAACGCAGAGACAAATTCTACTCAAACCGGTGCTACTTCAGCTACCGTAACGGGTTTGACTTCTTCATTTACTTATAAGATTTATGTGCGATCTAGATGTAATCTTTTGAAAAGCGCCTGGTCTTCTGGAGGAACCTTTACTACATTGGCTCCAAATTCAGGTTGTGCCAATGCACCTTATGGTTTGTATCCGGCTGCTACATATACACCAGCTTGTACCGGAAATCCTGAAGTTATTGTTAATGATGCTTATGCCGGACAATATACCAATGTTAATGTAATTGCTAACCGACAATATGTTTTTACAAGTTCTGTAGCTTCCGATTATATAACAATTACCAATGCGGGTTTGTCTGCAGTAATCGCACACGGACCGTCTCCATTAGTATGGAATTCTGATAATTTTTCAGGTTCAATACGATATTATTTAAACACAAACAGCACTTGTGGTTCGGCTGAGGTAGCTCGTTCGCGATCTATAACTTGTCAAGTGGTGCCTTCTTCTTGCTTGCCGCCAATCACTTTACAAACATATTCTATTACCAGTAATAGTGCAGTATTAAAATGGGCTTTCCCAGGTACTTTCACCACCACACAATATTATGTGAGTACAAGCAGTAATACACCAACCATCAATCAGACTCCAACTGGGTCTGAGTTAATTCAAAGTGAAGCAACAGCAACCAATTTATCTCCAAATACAACTTACTATTACTGGTTACGCTCTAAATGTGGCAACGATTTAAGCAATTGGGTTGCTGGTGGAAGTTTTACAACAATGGTTTCAAATCCGGTTGGTTGTATAGGCAGTCTTTATGGACAAAATCCACAGTCGTCGATATTTACTCCAGCTTGTTTTGGAAATCAAGAAATCATTGCAACCAATGCTTGGGGTGGTGATTACAGTTCAGTCAATATTATACCCAATAAAATCTACACTTTTACAAGTTCCGTTAGCACCGATTTTATAACCATTACCGATGACAGAACCTTTTTTGTTTATGCCAGCGGAACGACGCCGCTAGTTTGGTCTTCTGGTGCCAATACAGCAACCATTCGTTTCTTACTCAATACAAGTTCAACTTGTGGTACACAAAACGTAAGCCGTACAAAATCGATAAGCTGTCAAGCTGGTGTTGCTAATTGTAGTACGCCATCTTCGTTGGTTATTTCAGCCATAACAGCTACAACAGCAAATCTTAATTGGGCTGCAGCAAATCCTACACCAACGAACGGCTATCAATACTATTATAATACAGCCAACACAGCACCAACAACAGGCACACAGCCTTCAGGAACAACTTTGACAACTTCGGTTTCGCTTTCGGGTTTAGCAGCGGGAACTACGTATTACTTTTGGGTACGTTCCAATTGTGGCGCCAATCAGAGCAGTTGGGTTTTTGGAAACAACTTCTCAACATTAGGCGCAGGCTCGGGATGTACGACCGCTGTTTTCGGACAATACCCGGATAATCCTTTCACACCTGCTTGTTTTGGTGTCAATGAAAATATTGTAACCGATGCTTATGCAGGCGAATTTAGTACCGTAAATATTTTACCCAACAAGGAATATACTTTTGTGAGTTCAGTTGCCAGCGATTACATTACCATTTCTAATGCCGATGCGACTGTTACCTATATTGTAGGAAACACACCTTTGGTTTGGTTATCGGGTTCCAATTCAGGTGTGATTCGGTATTATTTTCATAGCAATAGTACTTGCGGTTCTCAAAATTCAAACAGAACCAGATCGATTATTTGTCAAGATGCTGTCGGACCAACTTGCAACAATCCATCTCCAACCGCGACTTCAAGTATTACGACAACCTCAGCTATTTTAAATTGGACTGCTGCATCACCAACACCAAGTAATGGCTATCAATATTATTATAGTGCCAACAGTGCTGCGCCAACAAGCGGTACCTCACCATCAGGAAATACGAACAATACTAGTGTCAATATCACCAGTTTAAATACTGCTACCACTTATTATGTTTGGATTCGCTCGAATTGTGGTGCTTCACAAAGTGCTTGGGTTTCGGCAGGTAGTTTTATCACCTTATCTGGCGTTTCTTGTAATCCGCCAACACCATTACCAACAACGAGCATAACAACTTCTTCAGCAATCTTGAATTGGTCCGCTCCAAATCCAGCACCAGCAAACGGTTACCAAGCTTATATCGATACAGTGAATGTGACGCCAACAAGCAACACAACACCAACCGGAAGTGTGACGACTACTTCAGGTACTATAAGCGGATTAGACATTAATACCACTTATTACTACTGGATTCGATCCAACTGTGGTGGTCTGCAAAGTGCATGGGTTTATGGTGGAAGCTTCACAACCACACTAACCAATGGTTGTACAACCGCTTCTCAAGGACAATTTCCTGCAGCGAACTTTACACCAGCTTGTTCAGGTAATGTAGAACTGATTGTTACCAATGCTTATGCTGGTGAATATTCAAATGTAAATATAGTAACCAACAAGCAATATACTTTTTCTAGTTCAGTAACGACTGATTATGTTACGATTACCAACAGCACCGCAAGTGTGATTTTTGCCCACGGACCATCTCCGTTAATTTGGAATTCCGGAACCAACTCAGGTGTTATTCGTTACTATTTCCATACTGATTCTAGTTGTGGTGAAGAACTTATAGATCGTTCCAGATTTATAAAATGCAGTACCGTTTTGGCTAATGTAACCTTCGATGAGTCGCGTTTAAAATTGTTTCCAAACCCAACCACGCACTTGCTCAACATCTCCAATGATGCTGTTATTGATGGTGTTGCCTTATACAATATGCTCGGACAATTGGTTAAAGAGCAAATCATTCATGCCAAAGATGGCGTTATCGATATGTCGTCATTTTCTCCAGGAACTTATTTCGTAAAAGTTTTTGTTGGCGATACTTCCAAAACACTCAAAGTTATTAAAGAGTAGTAGTTTTTTTTAAATTGGAAAAACCATCAATATTATGTTGATGGTTTTTTGTTTTAAAGCTGATTGACAAACCTTCAAGTTTTTAAAATGTTGGAAGGAGTGAAATTTTATATACATTTGATACTCAAACTATTTTTATGAAAAAGCCATATATTTTTTTACTTGTTGTGCTGTTCGGGTTTATTGGAAATGCTCAAATTGTAAACATTCCTGATGCCAATTTCAAGGCTAAGCTTTTGGCAGCAGATCACTCACCATTAAACGCTTTTGCGTTCGGCTTCGACCAACAAGCATTCAAACTAGATGTAAACAACGACGGGGAAATACAAGTCAGTGAAGCGCAATTGGTGATACAATTGAATATAAGCCATAGCAATATTGCCGATTTAACTGGTATCGAGAGTTTTACCAATTTGATTGTGTTGAATTGTAATAACAACCAACTGAGCAACCTCAATGTAAATACCCTACCGACGATTACACTCTTACAATGTCAGAATAATCAGCTTCAGACTTTAGACGTGCGTGGCTTAACGAGTCTAACTTATTTGAATTGTAGTGATAACCAACTCACCAGTTTGTATATTAAAAACGGCTCAAACGAACCTAGCGGCTTGGCTTTCGCAAACAATTCAAACTTACAATACATCTGCGCAGACGAATCACAGTTTACTGCGATTTTTAACAGAATCAATCAATACGGATACACAAATTGTACTTATGACGCAACTTGCAGTGTATTAGCAACCGAAGATTTTGACGTAGCGTCCGATTTTGTTTTACATCCAAATCCCACTAAAAACATTTTGAATATAGATGCCAAAACCACGCTCCATATCAAGTCTGTCCATATTTTTAATACGCTCGGACAAATGATAATGACAATTACTAATGCGGAAAACGTTTCTTCTATTGATGTTTCTAATTTAAAAACCGGAACCTATTTTATCCAAATCAACAGTGATAAAGGAACGGCCAATACTAAATTTATTAAAGAGTAGTTTTTTTAGAAGCTAATCCTGCTATACGCTAATATCTTTTGCGCCGAACAACGGCACAAAAGGATAACCGCTGCTATCAGGGCTAGGGTTTTATTTGCCCATCAAGAACTGTAATGGAATGTCTAATCTTTCCCGCCAAGCTGCTTCCGAATGGTCTTTTCCCGCAAAGAATTTGCTCATCAAGTTTTTATCCGTATATCCTTTTGATTCCAAAATCAAATCGGTTTTTTGTTGCAAGGTTGGGTACAAAGCATCCAAAGTTTTGTCGCCACAATCAAAGTAAAGCTTATGTCGCTTCGGACTCGGTAATTGTTGTTTCATATAAGCAAAGAAAGCATCTGGAACCGGATTGTCTACAACTTGATAAATGCCTGTCCAATGTGTCGACAAGCACGCCGCACCACCAAACACTTTTGGATATTCGCAAACCGCATACATAGAAATCAATCCACCCATACTAGAACCAGCAATAAAAGTATGCGATTGGTCTGCTTTTGTAGCAAAGGTTTTATCAATAAAAGGCTTGAGTTCACCAACCAGAAACTTAAGATAATCATCTGAAATCGGGTTCAACTCGGTGTCGATTTTATGTTGCTGCAACAATATATCAGAAACAAATTTTCTCTGAGAATCATCAAGACTTTCAAACGGTTTTTGCGGAAAGTATTCTTGATGGCGCTTGAGGTTGTTGTTCCAAATTCCAACAACGATAAAAGGTTGCGTTTTTTTATCGGCAATCAATTGTCCAGCTGTAGCATCTAATTCCCAAGATTGTTTGTTCCAAGTGGTTTCAGGATCAAACAACATTTGTCCATCGTGCATATACAACACGGCATATTGTTGTTTGTCTGAATAGCCGTCTGGCAACCAAACATCCACATTTCGTGCGTCTACAAATTGCGATTTGAAATTCGGAAACCGCACCACTTTTCCAGAAGTTACTTTCACTTCTTGCGCTTGGGTTACTGCAATCGTCATTAGGAATAAGGCAAAATATTTTTTCATTTCAAGGGATTGATCTATCGTACTAAACTAAAATGTCCTTTCAGAATGCGTTGGTCTTCCAATTCAATCACATACCAATAATCGTCAGAAGGCATTTGACGACCATTGTAACTGCCATCCCAACCTAAATCGGTGCCGAATAACTCTTTCAGGAATTTCCCATGGCGGTCAAATATGCGTGCTTTGGCATTGCCATTAAAATTAATACTGCTGCCTTTCAAATTCCAGGTGTCATTAACTCCATCTCCATCAGGTGTGAAAAACGTTGGAATACCAAGCACATAAATTTCTATCGGACCAACCGTACCACAACCATTAATGTCTTTTACATAAACCTGATGTATTCCGGAAGGCACATCATAGAAAAAATTAGAACTTTGAAAATCAGTATCGTCATCAATGCTATACACCAATTCACCACTGCCAGTTGCTATAATTTCTACAGTATTGTAAGTAGTCAAATCGGTAATTATGATATCATCAACATGCGCAATGTCTGAAGCAATCACATCGATGATTCGGGTTTTCAAACAGCCTTGTGGCACTGTCGTCACATCTACAGTGTACAATCCTGGTACGTTAATCGTTAAGGAATAATTCGTCGCTCCCGGAATAAGATTGCCATCGAGATACCATTGATATGCATAGTTTGAAATAGAACTGCCATCCACAATATCAGCATCAATAATCGTTGAAAAAGCGGGATTATTGGAACAAAT
>ERZ724527.1637-NODE-1637-length-10482-cov-3.750456_pt1 | contig 10482 bp, 9 predicted proteins | sample MGYA00376060_ERZ724527 | MGnify/ENA primary metagenome ERZ724527 (study PRJEB28724, sample SAMN07190886) | activated sludge metagenome | isolation source: activated sludge of sewage treatment plant in Hong Hong | place: USA: Christiansburg, Virginia | collected...
TTACCCGCAGTTCACCTTCGCCCAAGGTGGCGACGGTGGCATGGAGTACCCGAACCTGACCTTGTTGACCGGCAAGCGTCGCCTGGGCAGCTTGGTGGGCACGAGCGTTCATGAGAGCGTGCACAACTGGTACTACGGCATGTTGGGCAGTGATGAGGCCAGCTTCCCATGGATGGACGAAGGCTTCACGGAATATGCGAGCAGCGAGGTGATGCAACGGTTGTTCGATACAAAGGGCGATCCGCACCTGGATGCCTACAAAGGCTACTATGCACTGGCCGATCGGGGCGAAGTGCACGAGCCCATGAGCACCCACGCGGATCATTTCACCACCAACTTTGGCTACGGTGCCACGGCGTACAGCAAGGGTGAGATGTTCCTGCACCAATTGGCGCCTGTGATCGGCGATCGCAACGTGCACGAGGGCTTGCTCCGCTACTACGCAGCCTGTCGCTTCAAGCACCCTGAACCCATCGATGTACAGCGCGTGATGGAGAAGCAGAGCGGCTTGCAACTGGATTGGTATTTCGATGAATGGATCAACACAACCCGCAAGCTGGACCACGCCGTAACAGGGGTGCTGGAACGCAACGATTCCACCTTCATCACCCTGGCCAACAAGGGCGCCATGTTGATGCCTGTGGACCTTGAAGTGGAACTACGCGATGGAACGCGCACCACGTATCACATTCCGCTGTCGCTGATGCTCGGGTCGAAGCCTGAAGGCTCCGAGGCCTTTACGTTCACCGTGCTGAGCCCCTGGCTGTGGACACATCCCACCTACACGTTCGCCCTCCCGGTTCCCATGAAACGTGTGGCGGCGATCCGCCTGGATCCCACCCAACGCGTGGCCGACATGGATCGCTCCAACGACGAGCTGGTGCTTCCCGAAGGCATGGAAGGCGTTCTGCAACGTTGACCACTTGCTCTGCGCATGAAAAAGGGGGCTGATCAGGCCCCCTTCTTCGTTAACGGTCGACGCGTTCACTCGGATGCGAGAGAAGCCGAGAGGTTCTGCATGGCGCGCACGTTCAAGGGTGTGGCTCCGGAGGCACTGAGGTTGCCGGCCACATCAATACCGGCCAGCATGGTGGCCATGTTCACGTTCACGTGGATGGTGAAGGTCTCGTCCTCCACGAGATCATGGTGTGCCTCCAGTTCGGTCTCCGTGAGCAGCTCGTCGGAGGCGCAGTGGTACTCGAACACCGGATCGGTCCCATCGACCACACCATCATTGTTGGCATCCACTCGGCCTTCCAACACCAGGAACTTGTAGCCCATGGCAGGGTTCCAGCTCCAGTGCATGGAGACGTCGTTCAGTGGCGCACTGGTGTATTGTGTGGGGTCGCTGTGGTTGGTGGCACTGTCCAGTCCCAGGTTGAAGACCAGCGCGTGGACATGTCCGGCCTCCATTTCACCCAGTTCATGCTGATTGCTTGCCAATGCAGCATCCACAAGGATGTAGTTGGTTCGGAAGTCGCCGACCATGGCCTCAGCGTCGTCCTGCACGATGTAACCGCTGGTGAAGAAGCGGACCGAAGTGAAACGGACCTTCCGGCCCAAGCTGTCGGTGACCGTGCTATCCAATGTGAAAGGTTGCGTGCCGTTCACGAATTCGTAGGCCACTTTGATGGTTCCGTGATGATGGACGTGCGTGTCGTCGATCACGTCGTCATCTTTCTTGCAACCATTGATCAGCACTGCGGAAAGGCTCAGTAAAGAGACTGTTCTGATGAAGTTGTTCATGTTGAAGTGGAGTTCAGATGTTGTAGTTGATCCCGATGATCACACGTTCCTTGTTGGGCACCATCATGGAGCCTTGTTGGTCCACCACGGCATGCTGCCAGGTAAGGCCCAAGGAGAAGGAACGCCACCACACGCGGGATGAAACGTGGGCGAAAAGGGTAGGACCTCCGGTCCCGTCTACGGGAACGTTGTTCGCCTGATCCTCGTCGGCGAGCTCGAGATAGGTGCCCAGTGAAGGCATGATCCGCAAGGGTCCTGCGGTCATGACGCGGAAGACCTCGGCCGTGGCGTTCAAGCCGTGTCCAAAGCGGTAATCGTTGGCTTCGCCATTGTAGCGGCCGATCAGGTTCAGGCCAGCGCCCCAGCGTCCCTTGCGGAACAGGTATTCCGCGGAGATCAACAGATCGGTGGTGCCTGTGCCCGGTTGCAGGTCGGGACCGACTGCCTCGCCTTGGTAAGTGAGGTCATGGCGCCCGGTGGGAAGCTTGGCGCCGCCCCCCAGCATGAGCCGATGGCGCGAGCGCAAGGTGTCGGCCCCACAATGTGTGTTGGCCACCAAGTATCGGCCGATGACCATCGCATCCCCTAGGCCAAGTATGTCCGCCGTTGTGGCGCCATCCACGGATTGGTAATTGTTCACCAAGGGAAGCGCTGCGAACACGGCCCAACGGGGACGCACCCAGATGTCGGCGCGGATGTCCGCCACCTGGTAGATCTCGCGGTACTTCGAATCCACAGCGGCTTCGGTGCCGCCGTGCTTGGCCTGGCTGAAACCGGTCGTGGTGAACGTGCCTTCGCGGTAACGCAAACGCCAGGAAAGTCCGATGGTGCTGGTGCGATCGTGTGGCTGGAGGCTCATGAACATGCCGCACACGTCGCATCCGAAGCCGGAGAGCGTGGCCAACGCCAGCGCCCCCAGCAGAAGGGTTCGTTTCATTGAGATGGAATGAAGTGGGTTCGAACGATCAGGCCCCTATGGGGCCGCGATGTGAACTCAGCTTCGCGGTACGCCTTCCTGCACCTTCGGGGTCCTGCTCAATAGGGCACTGGCCTGTTCAACTCGGTGCACGTGCACAAGGTCCAAAGAGGCTGGGGAGAGGAGCGATATGGCTGTGAACATAGCCTCGGGTTCCCACTTCACCGTAACGGTTCCAGGGACACCGCCTTGCTCTTGCTTCTCCAGATCGTTCAGCTTTTTCACCAAGTGGCACTGGCCGAAGCACGTCCGTTCTTTCAAGGGCACGCCACGCTGAACACACTCCTCCAGCACGATCCGTTCGCGGTCCATGTGGAATCGCACGACCACCCAAGATGGCGCAGCATAGGCCAGCAGCCAAAGAAGGATGAGGGTCGGAGCGAAGGCGCGCATGACAACCGCAAGATTAGGCAGCACAGTTGACTTCGTCTCTGCCCTTGGTCAACCTTTATTCACGGTCTGCCGAGGATCGCGCGCAATGCCTTGTCGAAAGCTCTTGGGCGCTCGAGGTTGGCCACGTGACCGGTCTTAGGGATCACGGTCCAGTGCTCCGGTGCAATGCCGTTTCGCTCCATCACCGCATGGCCGACGCTGTTCGGGATCAGGCGGTCGCGTTCGCCCCAGATCAGGTAGACGGGCATGGGCCACGTGAACTGAGCGGTGGTGAACTTCTGTTCGTTCTCCATCAGGTCCTTGATCAACGTGATCTGCGCAGGACGGAACGGGCGGACGTTCGTTTCGTAGATCTGACGCAGGATGAAGCCCGGAACGGGTGGTTGACGATAGAGGGCGAGCTTTAGCCCAACACGCAGGTCGGCCGGGGTGGGAGTGGACATCACCGCCAACATGCCCGGAGCACCGACCGACCGCGCAATGCTGTCCGCCATCGCTTTGGTGTAGTCGCTCACCAGACCATCGTAGATCACCAACTTCTTCACCCGCTCAGGATGGAGATGGGCCAGCCAGGCCGCCACACCACCGCCGTAGCTGTTGCCCACGACCGTGATCGGCGTATTCACGCCTAAGCTGTCCAGCAACCCGATGACATGCGCTACCTGCGCTTCCATGCTTGTGCCGGGGAACGTTGTTGTGTCCGGGCGCCAATGCGTGGTACTGCGACCGTGGCAGAGGAGGTCGGGCATGATCACGTCGTGGTCCTTGCTCAGCAGCTGCGCGTTCCGGCTCCATTGAAGCTGTCCCGTTCCGTTGTACCCGTGCAGCAGCATGATCTTCTCCTTTCCCGTCTCACGGGCCCAAACGAAGTGCGCTCCATCAGCGGCTTGGAAACTGCGTGCGGCATAGCCCTCCTTCTCAAGCCGATGCGCGCTCTTGCGCACCTGCATCCGCGCCACGTTGCATGATGTGGCGAACACCAGGACCCCGAACAGTAAGGCGAACGAACGCATGGCTGTAAAGGTCGGTAACATCAGAACGGATGAACACCACGAACGCCGACCTCTGATCACGGGTCGGCGTTCACTACCAAGAGGTTCAAACCGCCACTTCCTCTTCCTTGTGACCGGCCATCAACCTGTGCTGAAGCTCTACAGGTACAGGCTGATAGGTATGGAACTTCTCCGTGTAGGTGCCGCGCCCTTGGGTGAGGCTTCGGAGCGTGGTGCTGTAGCGGTCCAATTCGGACAGCGGGGTCAAGGCGGTGATGATGCTATAGCGTCCCTGACCGTCAACGCCCATCACCACACTGCGACGGCCTTGCAGGTCGGTCATCACATCACCCATCAGGTCCTCGGGCACACGGACCTTGATCTCCTGAATGGGTTCCATGAGCTGCGGGTCCGCCTTGGTGAAGGCTTCGCGGAAGGCCATGGTGCCTGCGATCTTGAAGCTGATGTCGTTGCTGTCCACCGCGTGCATCTTGCCTTCGTGCACGATCACACGGATGTCGCGCGCTGGGGATCCCGTGAGCGGACCGCGTTCCATCTTCTCCAGAATGCCTTTCAGGATGCTGGGCATGAACTTGGTGTCGATCACACCGCCGACCACGCAGTTGTAGAACACCAGCTTGCCACCGGTGGGCAGGTCGTATTCCTCCTTGCCGCGCACGCTATGGCCGTGTGGCTCGGGCATGCCGTCGGTCCAGGGTTCGATCTTCAGGTGGACCTCACCGAACTGTCCGCTGCCACCGGTCTGTTTCTTGTGCCGGTAGCTCGCTTCAGCGGGTCTGCGGATGGTCTCGCGGTAGCTCACGCGCGGGCTACCGAACTCCACGTCGATCTTGTATTGGTGCGCCAGCCGCCACTTCAGCAGGTTGAGGTGAAGTTCGCCCTGGCCCGCCACCACTTGCTGGCTCGTTTCGCGCATGTACTGCAGCACGATGGTCGGGTCCTCCTTCTGGATCTCCAGGATCGCCGCATGCAAACGTTCTTCCTGCTTGGTGTCGGTGGCCTTGATGGTGAGGCGCAAGCGCGGCTCAGGGAAGGCGATCGGCTGCAGCTTGATCGACCGGCCCGGCGTGTGAAGTGTGTGGGCGGTGCTGGTGTCCTTCAATTTCAAGGTGGCGCCGATGTCTCCGGCTGCCAGCTGTTCCACGGGCTTGCGCTCCTTACCGTCCACAATGAAGAGCTGGCCGATGCGCTCGGTAGCGCCGGTGTTGTCGTTCACCAGTTCCTGTCCTTCCTTCAACGTACCGCTCATTACCTTGAAGAAGCTCACTTGTCCGGTGCGGGGCTCCTGGACCGTTCGGAACGTGAAGAGCACTGTAGGACCATCATCCCGGCAGTTGAGTTCACCGCCGTCCACGAGCGGTTCTGCGGGCATCTCCACAGCGCTCGGTGCCACGTTGTCGATGTAGCCCATCAGGCGACCGCTGCCCATGTTGCGCAAGGCGCTCAGGCAGAACACCGGGAAGCAGGTGCGTTGCATCATGCCTTTCTTCAGTCCGATGCGCATCTCATCCTCGTCGAGCTCGCCTTTCTCGAAGTAATGCTCCATCAAGGTCTCGTCGTTCTCCGCGGCCTTTTCCACGAGGATCTTGTGCAGTTCTTCGGCGCGGGCCTTCTCGCTCTCCGGTATCGGTTGTTTCTCAGGCTTGCCGCCTTCGTCCTTGAACACATACATCGTCATCTTAAGCAGGTCGATGTAGCGGTGGAAGCCTTCACCCTGCTCCACGGGATATTGCATGATGGTCACCGCTGCACCGAAGTGTTCCTGCGCCTGGGCCACGGTGGTATCGAAGTCGGCGTTCGGATGGTCCAGCGCGTTCACGGCGATCACAACAGGGCGATCGTAGCGTTGCATATGCTCCCAGATGAGGTCCGTTCCGACCTCCACGCCATGATGGGCGCTGAGCATGAGCACGCACGTGTCGGCTACGCGCAGCGCGGGTATGGTTTCGCCGACCAGATCGTCCAGGCCAGGCGTATCGATGATGTTGATCTTGTAGTTGCGCCACTCGGTGTGCAGGCAGGTGGCGTACACGCTGCTTCCACGCTCGTGTTCGATCTCGTGGAAGTCGCTGACCGTGTTCTTGTCCTCGACACGGCCGCGGCGCTTGATCAGACCCGCTTCGAAGAGCATGGTTTCGGCCAGCGTGGTCTTGCCGCATCCGTGGGAGCCGAGCAGGACGATGTTCTTGATGTGTTTCGCATCGAAGACTTTCATGGCGGAAAAAGGGATTGGTGGGACGTGAGGTTCGTGCCACCGTGGAGGTCCCGGTCCAGCGGGACGCGCGGGGGATGCCTTGAAATTAGGACCGCGCCACGGACAATTCCAAGACGATCGTCAGGGTAGGGGCGCCCAGCAAGGGCCTACAACGCGAAAGCCCCGCTCGGGGCGGGGCTTTCGCAAAGGATCTTCGGGCCGGTCAGTTCAACACTTCCACGGCGCGCTCACCCTGAAGCTTCTCGAACCGCGACAGCACTTCCTCGTAACTGCCAGGTAGGTTCAGGTCCTTCATCGGGTCGAACGTGAGGTCCCCGCCACTGAAATACCCGGCGTAGGAGCGTTGCTCCTCGTTCACGGCTGCGGCGGTCTTCTCGGTCTTTTCCAATTCCTTCTTCTGGTTCTCCATCGTCAGTGCGGGGAACGTTGCAGGTCGCTCGTCCGCTTGTTTGATGCGTTGCTCAGGTCTTGCCGTGTTCAAGTTCCGTTCACGTACAAGAACATCAAAGGTAACGTGATGTTCGGACGGAACGCCAATGTCCACGTCACACCTCCATCATCTTGGATCCATTGGATCGCCGCTGAAAAAGGAGTTGAAGATCAGCGACTTGTCGTTCGGCTGTGTAATTATGGCTTCGGTGGGAACCCAAGCGAATGCCCTTCCTTGGTCGGCTCCGGACGATCAGCCGTTGACAACTGTTCTTCGGCACGGACGTTGAAAGGCGGGACACATCACACCTTCGTTCCGCTACCCGAACCATGAGCATGAACCGCATCCTTTCACTGGCCATCGCGGCCATGCCCCTTTGCGCCGTGGCGCAGATCAACCAGAAAGGCACCTTTCACCTTGGGTTCGGTGCTTCCTTGGGCGGGCATGCCACGCAATACGTGCAGAACACGACCATCAACATCTTCGGTGTGCCGGTGACCACGCGTACGGAAGAGAATGACGGAGCGGCAACGGTACTATTCCCGATCGACATCCAGTACGGCATCGCGAAACCGGTGAGCTTGGGCCTGTTCGTGGAACCCGGTTCCTACTTGGACTCCAGCAACACCCGCAGCAATGGCTTGGTGCTGTTCGGTTTCCAACCTCGTGCTTACATCATCAACCACGATCGCTTCACGTGGATGGGCTCGTTGCAGGTCGGTAGCGCTGGCCTACGCATCAAGGAAACAGAGAACGGCCAGAACACGGAAGCGCTCTACAGAGGCCCGTTCTTCGGATTGAGCAGCGGTGTCGGATTCTACTTCGGTGAACACATCGGTCTCCAACTGCATGCCCGTTACATGAGCACCTCGTTCGACCTGAAGGAGTACGAGCAGAACGGCAAGTCCATCGACCTTTCGGCCGTGGATGCTGAGCTGAACACGACCGGATTCGCGCTCCAGGCTTCCTTGGCCTTGCGGTTCTAGAGCGTGTCGAAGTCGATGGCCTGAAAACGCGTGCGCGCCGGATCCAGCTGACGGCCCTGACCGGTGAGGTCCTTGAAGATCAGGTTGAGCGGGCTGGGGCGCAGCTTCACAGGGATGTTCACGTAGGGCCGTAAGCCCCACCGGAACGCAGGGTCCAGACCCACCCAGATCCGGAACGGAGCAAGGCCTTTGAACGCTGGAAGTTCCACGCCATGCATGCTGCCATGGTCCATCGCGGCCAGAAGGAGCCTTCCGCCCATCTGCGTGCGTTCGCTCATCAGCAGGTCCAGGCCGCTGGCATGCTTCACGCTGTAGTTGTACAAGGGGTGAGAAAGTCGCCACTTCAGTGCATCACGGTGCCATACGCGCTCGTACTGTACCACGCCGCCATCCACGCGCTTCAATGGACCCACGCCAGCCATGGCCCGCAGCGGTGAAACCAACTGAAAGCCGAGCTTTTTGATGAAGCCGTGCGTGCTGTTCGCGTTGGCCACACCGACCACGAAGCCGTAGCCGTTCTTCGCCGCATAGCGGTAGGTGCTGTCCGCCAACTTGGTGAAGAGGCCCTTGCCTTGGTGCTCGGGTGCTGTGGCCGTGTTCAGGGAGAGCAGACCGCGCTCCTCCTTGCCGTTCACTCGCGCCAGCAAAGGGATGGTGACGTAGTGCGCCGCCAGTTCCTCGCCCATCCATGCGTTGAAACCGACCGCGTGACCATCCGGATTCGCGGTGTATTCCCAGCTCACCACTTCCTCAGTGAAGTGCTGCGCATCGGGGAACACTCGTTGCAGCAAGCCCGTCATCGCACGGATACCGGTCGCGTCAAGGTCCAACAGCCGCAGGTCGTAGGCGCTCATCGGGTGGAAAGATAGAAGCACCGCCCGCGCACCCTACTTTCGCCCCCGCGTAGTGGTTCTGAACAGGCAAGGTGCCTGGGAGGATGAAAAGGGAATCCCGTGTGAACCGGGAACTGTTCCCGCAGCTGTGAACCCCTGACGCCCGATGCATTTAGCCACTGTTGCCGCAAGGCGATCGGGAAGGCGCAACGGGTAGGGGGGTGAGTCAGAAGACCTGCCAACACGCCGGGGCTCTCAAGGGCTTCGTCAGTCAACGGCTCCGGGAAAGAGCTGGGTGCTTGCGATCGGCATCCGTTCGTTCCCGGGGTATTTCACCCACCTGCTGCTCGGAGAAAGCAGCGAAAAACCACAATTCAATGCATCGTACCCTTACTACTGCCAGCCTTCTGGCCGCCGTGTTCACGCTCAACGCACAGACCACCGTTCACCAAGTGCTGGTGTTGAACGAAGGCTATTACGACATGAGCACCCAGACCCAGGTGGTGCCCGTAACGCTCGGTAGCTACGACCCCGCCGCTGGCACATACCAGACCGTGGTCACTATCGCCGACGCTCGTTTCGGTAACCACGTCGCCGTGGACAATGGCGCCATTTACGTGGCTGCCGATTCCTTCCTGTTGAAGTACGACGCCGACAACTTCCAGTTGCTGGACCAGACCATCGTGCACGGCATCCGTCATTTCGCTGTTGCGGACGATCGCATCGTTTGCACGCAGGGCGAGGTGGGCGGGCTGCCACAATATGTTGAAGTGCTGGATAAGGCCACCCTGGACCTGCTCTACAGCATCGATAGCGCGACCTTGCCCTATAGCTGCCAGGATGTGGAGATCGCGGATGGCAAGGCCTACATCGCCGTGAACAACGGCTTCGACTGGGGCAATGCCGTCGGCCTGGTGGGTGTGCTTGACCTCGCCACGGACAGCTGGACCGGCACCATCGACCTGGGGCCTGAAGGGAAGAACCCCGAGAACCTCATGGTGACCTCCGATGCCATCTACGCCTTCAACAACAAGGACTTCAGCGGCAGCAGCATCAGCAAGATCGGCCGCAGCAGCGGTGCGCTCACCTACACCAACAACGTGGCCGTGAACAGCGGTTGCGCCGCCAGCGCACTCGCCGATGGCAACATCTACTTCCTGGAGTACGCCCAAAGCCAGCTTGCCCGCTTCAACCTTAGCAACGACGCTGTGCTGGACACCCTCGCCGGTTCGCCGTCCGTTTACGGCTTGCTCGATGACCCCATCAACAACATCCTTTACGCCACCACCACGGACTTCCTGACCACGGGTGACCTGCATGTGATGGGCTACGATGGCACCGTACTGAACACGGTGGCCGTTGGCATTGCTCCCGGCCGCCTTGCCCTCGATCTGCGCAGCACCAGTGGTATCGCCGAAACCAGCGAAGGGGAGGGCTCCGTATTCCCGAACCCCGCCACCGAGCTGATCAGCATCCGCCTGCCACAGATGGGGGCCTTCACCATTGTGGATGCCACAGGCCGCACCGTACGCGCCGAACGCACCGCCACTGGGCTCACCACCGCCAACATGAACGTGGAAGACCTGTCCACTGGCCTCTACAGCGTGTTGCAGAACGGTTCGCTCGTAGCCCGTTTCACCAAGCAGTAAGTGGGTTGACGATCGTTCGGCGGAGCTTCCTACATTTGCCGCCCCCGAACGGCCAGCCGCTCGGGTCGTAAAGCCTCCTTAGCTCAGCGGTAGAGCAGCTCATTCGTAATGAGCAGGTCTTCGGTTCAAATCCGAAAGGAGGCTCTAGAAGCGATCACCAGCAGGTGGTCCCTCTTTCATTCCCCCACAAACCCCCCCTCCTTCCCCGCCCCCCCTCTCCCGCTGCCCGCGCCCACGCCCC
>ERZ724527.1641-NODE-1641-length-10462-cov-3.320457_pt1 | contig 10462 bp, 8 predicted proteins | sample MGYA00376060_ERZ724527 | MGnify/ENA primary metagenome ERZ724527 (study PRJEB28724, sample SAMN07190886) | activated sludge metagenome | isolation source: activated sludge of sewage treatment plant in Hong Hong | place: USA: Christiansburg, Virginia | collected...
CTTGTGTACCTCAGCCGACCCCTGGTCCAAGCCGGCTTCTGCCCAACTTTGTTCGTCTTCGTCCAGGTACATAGACATCAATAAATCATTGGCCCAGTCCTGGTCATTAATTTTACTCAATATTCTCCAGGCGGTAACTTTGACCGGTGAATGTTCACTCCAAATTGTATCTGTCAGACATCTCCAATATCCCGGATCGCTGGCTGGATCAACTCTTTTTTCATCGCATACAACGCAGCAGTGAACCTGATTGTGCAACTCTTCAGCTAATGAGGGACCAACCAACATTTCAATGGTGGCTGTTTGCCCATTACACAATTCACAGTTTCCGTGACTCCTTTCCGAAATATTATTTGCCAAAACAAAGTGATTTATATTAAAAATTTCACTTATGTGAAACCCTTCGCAAGATAGGAAAATTTTCGAATTTTTTACATCACCGATACTGCAAAGACAATGAATCTCGCCAACCTGAATCAGTCGGGGCATTGAGCTTCCAATACGGAATTCTGAACTGCCGCTTTAATTTGGCCTTGGATGTCAGCACTTTTCCTCCATGTTCGGCATAACTTTCTTCCCACCCATAGATAGTAAAGGGGAAGTCTTTCTCACTATAAATTACCAGTTTTCTTTCATCCATATCCAGGGTCAAACGCGCCACCGATCTGGCTTCCCAAAGGGTGTCTGCCTTACTGATGGTGCAAGATGTCATGCCCGGCTTTTTGTGGTGCAATCGATGGATAAGGCCACTCTCAATAATGTTTTGTCTGCCCAAAGGAATGGAGTTTGGATGTAACCTGAGCAAGGTCCAAATTTCATCTTCCAACAATGCTTCAGGCAAGGTTTCGTCTGTGTCGCCTTCACTTTAAAAAAAAGAAAAACCTCTTACCCGATATCCATTTTTTTCTCTGTTTAATTGTGAAAAAGTATGACCACACCATTCCTGGACAGAATGACTTGTTTTTAATGTTTTTGCTTTCTCAACTTCTGTGAAAACGGAGGTCATTAGGTGGTACGGATATATTCCAGTCCTGAACTCTTTAGTGCTATTGAGTTTTAATACTTTAATGGCGTCATTTTTGTCTTCATCCGGCCAGTCAAGTTTAACATGTTTTGATTTCGAAAAGTCTTCTGTTACATAAATCAATACAGCATCACCCTGTCTTAATGCGCCATACCGGTTTTGCGTCAACTCGTAACTGCTTACTTCCGCATTTCCATCATTCCAATGGGCATTGAATTTTTTATCTTTTAATCCCACATCAGCTTTGTGGGTCAGCCTGCTGCCCAGCCCTATTAACAAAACAAGACCGATGCCAATAAAGATGATTTTCTTTTTATATGCGTACATATTATTAAATTAGACGATCAGGAAAGAATGGATAATCACCGCTGCATAGGCCCCTGCCAATGGTCCTGCCACAGGGACCCAGGCATAATGCCATGAACTACCTGATTTATGTTGGATGGGTAAAATGGCATGCATCATTCTGGGACCCAGATCTCGGGCTGGGTTGATGGCATATCCTGTTGGTCCACCCAATGAAAGTCCGATACCTAAAACCAAAAGAGCAACCGGCAGTGCTTCTAAAGATCCAAGGCCCGATGTAGGCGCTGTGAGCAACAAAATTGCCAATATAAAAATCAAACTTGCCAGGGCCTCTGTAATAAAATTTTGCCACGGCTTATAAATCGCAGGGGCAGTGCAAAAACAGGCCTGAATAGCTTCCGGTTGAGTGGTAGTATTAAAATGATCGCGGTATACTACCCACACCAATCCGGCGCCCATCATACATCCAGCAAGTTGTGAGCATACATATTGGGGCAACAGTGCCCAGGATAACTTGCCAGTTACAGCCATGGCAAAACTCACAGCCGGATTCAGGTGGGCACCGCTAAATCTGCCCACACAATAAACAGCAATAAAAACCGCAATGGCCCAGCCCCAGGCGATTACAATCCAGCCTGAATTCTGACCTTTTGATTTATCCAGGACCACATTGGCTACCACTCCATTACCAAAAACAATGAGAAGGGCACTGCCCACAAACTCAGCTACTATTGCATTCATATTTTTTTTACGATTGTGTCCATCCTATGCTTGCCTTGATAGCCCTTGCCCAACCATTGAGCAATAGCTGCCTCTTTTCAGCATCGATGGATGGTTTGTATTCTTTGGCTATTTCTGTAAGTTGACTAATCTCTTCGGTATTTTTCCAAAAACCTAATGCCAGACCTGCCAGATAAGCGGCACCCATGGCTGTGGTCTCTGCATTGGCGGGGACCATGATATTACAATCCATGATGTCACTTTGAAATTGCATCAAAAGATTGTTGGCAGTCGCCCCACCATCGACTCTCATTTGCGTAATATTGATTGCAGAATCTTTTTCCATTGCCTTCAAAACATCATGACTTTGATAAGCGATCGACTCCAGAGCCGCTCTGGCAATGTGCGCATTGGTGCTGCCCCTACTGATGCCAAAAATACAGCCCCTGGCTTCCTGATTCCAATGCGGTGCCCCGAGTCCTGTGAAAGCAGGAACAAAGTAGACTCCCTCATTCTCCGGGGCCATCAAAGCAAGGTTCTCTACCTTGGCGGCAGTTTCAATAAGATGTAAACCGTCTCTAAGCCACTGTACTACGGCTCCTCCAATAAAAACAGATCCCTCGAGGGCATAGGTGGTTTTTCCCTGAATCCTCCAGGCCACTGTAGATAAAAGCTGATTGCTGCTTTTGATGGCAGTTTCACCCGTATTCATTAACATAAAACACCCGGTGCCATAGGTATTTTTGACCATGCCCGGCTCCAGGCAGAGCTGTCCGAAAAGAGCGGCCTGCTGGTCACCTGCGATTCCACAAATGGGTATGCTGATGCCACCTATGAGGGCATTGGCAACATGCTGACTGGAATCTTTTACCTCGGGCAGGAGGGATGGTGGAATGTTAAATAAGGATAATAATTCCGGATCCCATTCCATGTCATGGATGTTGTAAAGCAGGGTACGCGATGCATTAGACACATCCGTGATGTGACTTTCTCCCTGGCTGAGTTTCCACACCAGCCAACTGTCTATAGTGCCGAATGCCAGTTCTCCCGTGGCTGCCCTTTCCTGAAGCTGGACATCCTGATCTAGCATCCATCGCAATTTGGAGGCTGAAAAATAGGCATCCACCACCAACCCTGTTTTAGCCGCAATTATTTCTGCCCATCCGTTGGCCACCCATTGATGACAAATTGTGGCGGTTCGCCTGTCCTGCCAAACAATGGCGTTACCAATCGGATTGCCGGATGACCTGTCCCAAAGCACGGTGGTCTCTCTCTGATTGGTAATACCTATGGCTGCCACTTCATCAAGGCTAACTCCTGCCAAATCAACCACCTTTAAAAGGGTGTGGTATTGACATTGCCAGATTTCTTCAGCATTGTGTTCTACCCAACCTGGCTGTGGAAAAATCTGCGTGAACTCCTTCTGGGCTACAGCCACCACCTTTGCATTTTGATCAATGAGCAGCGACCTGCAACTGGTGGTTCCCTGATCAATAGCAAGAATATATTTTTTTGAAATCAAGTCCAAACGAAATTTTATTGCATAAAAATAGAATTATTTTTATGGTTTTTACCATTTTTAAATCGGGTAATACCCGGGTGACTCAAAACAAAATTTTTATTTGGTACGTATAAGAGCTTTTTACCTCAATTTTATTTTGTTACATCGTTTCCAAGTCAAGTTTAACTCTAAAATTCAACAACTTTTTTTTGTTTGACAACGTTAGATTTAATATAGAATGACTTTTTAATTGCGCATTACAAGTGTTTTATATTATTGATATTCAATGATTTGGGATGTCTTTATATTTTCCATTTTTCACCCAATTCCAGATGTATTTTTTAGTATATTTGCACTTCATTAATAAACCAAATAATATTCTGTTATGGCTTTTGACATAAACATGATCAGGGATTTTTACGCTTCAATTCCTGCAAAGGTGGAGGCGGCACGCAAAAAATTAGGGCGGCCACTTACCCTCTCAGAAAAAATACTATACAGCCACCTTCATTCTGATTCAGCCCTGGCTGATTTTCACAGGGGCAAAGACTATGTGTTTTTTGCTCCCGACAGGGTAGCCATGCAAGATGCTACTGCTCAGATGGCCTTGCTTCAGTTTATGACTTGTGGCAGAAAAAAAGTAGCGGTTCCTTCAACAGTGCATTGCGACCACCTTATCCAGGCCAAAATTTCAGCCGAAGTGGATTTGAAAGGAGCCATGGATATCAACTCAGAAGTTTATGATTTTCTGGAGTCAATCTCCAATAAATACGGCATCGGTTTTTGGAAACCAGGTGCAGGTATCATTCACCAGGTGGTGCTTGAGAATTATGCCTTCCCCGGAGGTATGATGATCGGTACTGACTCTCATACCGTCAATGCAGGTGGTTTGGGCATGGTTGCCATTGGTGTTGGTGGTGCTGATGCGGTTGATGTCATGGCAGGCATGCCATGGGAGTTAAAAATGCCCAAATTAATAGGCGTTAAACTCACCGGCAAGCTATCAGGTTGGACCTCTCCCAAAGATGTCATCCTTAAAGTGGCAGGTATTCTTACAGTAAAAGGAGGTACAGGCTGCATCGTAGAATATTTTGGCGAAGGTGCTGTATCCATGTCCTGCACCGGCAAGGGTACCATTTGCAACATGGGTGCTGAAATTGGCGCAACTACCTCCACTTTTGGATATGATGAAAGTATGGAACGTTATCTGCATTCTACCGGAAGGGCAGATATTGCGGAGTTGGCCAACCAGGTCAAACAGTACCTCACCGGAGATGACGAGTGTTATGCTCACCCTGAAAAATATTTTGACCAGGTAATAGAAATCAACCTGACCGAACTGGAACCCCATATCAATGGTCCTTTTACACCGGACCTGGCAACCCCAATTTCAAAAATGAAAGAAGTGTTGCAGGAAAAAGGCAAAGACTGGCCGGTTGAAATCCAGGTGGGCTTGATTGGTTCATGTACCAACTCATCTTACGAAGATATTTCAAGAGCAGCCTCGTTGGCCGCTCAGGCAGTAGCCAAAAATCTGAAGACCAAATCCGAGTTTACCATTACCCCGGGTTCTGAATTGGTAAGGTTTACCATTGAGAGAGATGGCTTTATCGAAATTTTTGACAAGATCGGTGCCAAGGTTTTTGCCAATGCATGCGGACCCTGTATTGGACAGTGGGATCGTTTGGGCGCGGATAAAAAAGAAAAAAACTCCATCATCCACTCTTTCAACAGAAACTTTTCAAAAAGAGCTGATGGCAATCCCAATACCCATGCCTTTGTAGCGTCACCCGAAACAGTGACTGCAATTGCCCTTGCAGGTAGACTTGATTTTAACCCAATGACCGATACCCTGATCAACGAGGATGGCATTGCTGTAAAATTGGATCCACCTACAGGAGAAGAATTACCACCAAGAGGCTTTGATGTGGAAGATGCAGGATACCAGGCTCCCATTGAAGATGGTTCTTCTGTGACCGTAAAAGTAGATCCCAATTCAGATCGTTTGCAGTTGTTGGCTCCATTTGTGCCTATTTCAGCAAATGAAGTTCAGAATATGAGATTGTTGATCAAGGCCAAGGGCAAATGTACCACAGACCACATTTCAATGGCTGGTCCATGGCTTTCTTACAGAGGACACCTTGAAAACATTAGCAACAACTTGTTGATAGGAGCCATCAACGCATTTAATGATGAAGCCAATAAGGTGTGGAATGCCGTAACCGGTGAATTTCACCCAGTTCCGGATTCTGCCAGGACTTATCAGAAAAATGGCATCGGCACCATCGTTTTTGGAGAAGAAAACTATGGAGAAGGTTCATCCAGAGAGCATGCTGCCATGGAGCCAAGGTTTCTCGGTGTGAAGGCTGTAGTTGTAAAATCTTTTGCCAGAATTCACGAAACCAACCTCAAAAAACAAGGTATGCTGGCTTTGACCTTTGCCAATGCGGCTGATTATGATCTCATTCGCCAGGATGATCAGGTTTCAATAGTAGGCTTTGAGACCATGGCTCCGGGCAAGCCTCTTCAAATCAAATTGGATCACGCCGATGGTAGCAGCGACACCATTGTGGTTAACCATACTTACAACAATGCACAGATTGGCTGGGTAAAATCCGGCAGTGCCCTCAACGAAATCAGAGAAAAGTTGAGCAAATAAATAACTTTGCCATTGTGATAAAAGAGCCGGATCCGTCCGGCTTTTTTTTTACCCGTGAGGAAGATGCCCAATTAAGGGTGCAAAATTAATTTTCTTCATCTTGTAGCGTTTTGTGCCTATTTTGGATTTTCATTATATAACACAATTGAAAATGCAGAAGATCGGTACCTATTTGTTTTTAATCCTGGCAATGACCTCCATCCTGGCCTGCGGCAAAGACAAAATTGAGGAAGAAACCTGGGAGGTCCCCGACGAGCCTCGGATTATCGTTGAATCTGCCCGTATGGTTACCGGTATAACCGATGAAAACGGGCTTCCTTTGGATGGACTAACCGCAGCCTTTAATGATACCATTAGATTGGTGGACAAAGGTGATTATTTCCAGTTTAAGGGCACGCAGCTCAATAAGCGCGGTGAAATTTTGCGACTTACCGATAAGGAGGGCAGGCAATACCATTTTACCCAGCGACCCATTGAAAATGATGTGGCGTATTTTCAACAGGTAATTATCCGAAACAAACCTACACTTGTCCTAAAAAGCCACAATCCACTTGAACTGTCATTGACCAATGAGACCCAAATAGAGATTGCTCCCAACCAATATCGCAAATCCGTACAATCCTATTCAGGTGATGTTATAGTTGAATATTTTACCTATGATGTCAAGCGTGAAAATCATCGGGCAGCATTGCCGGGTGGGGTAACAGGGATCGATAAAACTGGCAAAAGAGCACTGTTGAAAATGATCACCGCGTTTAGCATTAATTGCAAAACTCCAAATGCGGAGAACCTCGAATTTACTTCAGCAACCTTAAGTTCTTCTCACTTGAATCAGGATAATGCCCTTTTTTATTACAATGATAAAATAGGCAATTGGGAATTTGTAGATAATGAAATCGCTACATTAAATTCAGCGGTTCTCTCAAAGCCCGGTCACTACTGCATCGCCAAGCCTGTACCCTATGTTCAGATAAATGGGATTCTATTATTAGGAGGCAATCCGGCACCCAATCAAAAAGTAACCCTTAGTTATTCTGACTCAGGTCAGACCATTTTTACCACCAACTCCGGAAAATGGGAAGCCCTCGTACCTGCTGGTGAAGAACTAAGTTATACCTACGATCTTCCCTGTTTTGCTGGTTCAAAAACGATAGGACCTTCCACTGCCGACATCCTTTTACCAACAGACAGCCCTTCTGAAACTACTCAAAGTACACGATTTACAGGTAGATTGTTAAACTGCCTTGGACAAAAGATCGATAATGGCTTTCTTCAGGTTGAGGGAAATGACTTTTATAAGACCATTTACCTAGAAGGAGGAAGCATTGATTTTGTATTACCTCATTGCCAATCGGATAAAATCACTGTAAGGGCTTATGACGCAGATACAGGTGAATCGGGTTCGCAGATAGAATGGAAGCCCGGATTTGATAATCAGATGTACAATGTTTTTGCTTGTGCTAAAATGTCAGATCCCTACTTTGAGATCCACAATAACGAAGGAAGTGTTATTTATACTCAGCTTCTGCAAACGAAAATGCAGGACCGTATACAGCTGCAAGCCAAAAACTCAAATAGTGGCAATAATGCACTTACCCTTGTTTTTCCAGCTTCACAGCCAGGTAGCCAACCCAACGGGAGTATCAATTTGTCATGGTATGACAGCAGTTTTGCCGGTAAAGGCATCTCAGTCAACTGCGATAATTCTATTAACTGTGGCTTTGAAAACTTTGATATCACCCACCTTTCAGAGTTGCAGGATGGCTGGATCCGGGCTCATTTTAGGGCGAGGATGTGGAGTAAAATTCTCAATACGCTTGAAGCTGGATATGTGGAAGTTGAAGGCAGTTTTCAAATCAAGAGAGCTTTTTAATCTATTTTGAATGCTTACTGATCAGGAAATAATTAAGGGATGCAAAGAGGGTAAAGAAAGAGCTTACAAGGCCTTGCTTAACCGTTTTGCACCCAGATTAATGGCGCTGGCACTGCGTTACCTAAAAGAAAATGCCAGTGCAGAGGATGCTGTTCAGGAGAGTTTGATCCAGGTCTTTCAATCGATCCACAGATATGAACACAAGGATCAATTGTATCCATGGTTGCAAAAAATTACGGTGAATCAATGTCTCAAAATGTTGAGAAACAAGGTCATCTGGCTCCATCAGGACGAGATCAGGGAGGAAAGTGAGTACGATGACAACATCCAATTTTCTGCTTACGGGGATAGTATGATGAAGGCATTGAATGAACTCCCCGAAGCCTACAACCTTGTTTTTAACCTCTACATCGCGGAAGGTTATAGCCATGCTGAAATTGCAGAATTATTGGGTATTTCTGAGTCTTCAAGCAGGGTCTATCTTACCCGGGCCAGAGCGTTATTGAAATCCTATTTATTAAAATCTAACAACACCGGATATGTATCAGGAATATCGTGATTGGGAAAAGGCCTTCCAAAAGCAGACTGCAGGTGAAAGTGCCAACATAGATACCAATAAGTTGTGGCAGCATTTAAAAAGCCATGTGCCGGAAAATAGAAAACAAAACAGGTGGCTCCCTTTTTTGTTGATTGTAGGGCTGTTGTCGCTGGCCTTGCCTTCTTGGTTATGGGTGCAAAACACAAACCTCAAGGCAGCCAATAAGTCGTTAGGGCAAGAATTGGCTGCCAACAAACTGCTTTTGCTGGAATGTAAGGCTCTGGCACAAAACAGCAATCGCATGAAAGATCCATTTTCTGTTCCCACTAACGTTTTGAAAGCTGAAAGCGGAAATAGAGAACAAAATAAATATGTTTCTCAAAGATTAAATAATTTTTTAAAAAGTTATACACCCAAATTAGTAAGCCCGGATCAACATTTTTTGCAGCTATTTGAAAACACAACTCCATCAAACCCTTTAAGAGAAGCCATCGTTGTGAGCAATCTTAATCCCCGAAAATTGGGAGTGACTTTGGAACCAGAACTTTTCGAAATTGCGATAAACAAACACAAAAGAAAAAACACCATTGCCCCACCTTCTGGTTTTGTTCAATTGACATTCACTGGGAGTGGATCTGGACTAAAGGGAAATTATCTTTCTTCCGATTTAGCATTTTTAAATAATGTCAACTACCAGCTTGGTTTGCAGTTAAACGCTGCCAAATTCCTCAACCGAAATTGGTTTGTAGGCGTAAAGGTAAATTACAACTACGTAGGCAATGTAACTAACTATACTTCGACCACAAAGGATAGAAATGAGACTACCGGAACTACCCAGATTTTGATTGATGGCAATGGTAATATAAGCTCCTCAGAGGGTGTAAAAGGTACCACCATTTTTCATCGGGTTAAGGCAGAACTTTATAATGTACACCATCAAATATTATTGGGACCTGGTATAGGTTATTCATTTATCCAAAGTGACAAAGTCAATGTAAATTTATATGCTTCAGCGCAATGGCTGCTTTCGTCCCATTTTTCAGGCAAAACACCCTTGGGATCAGAAACGTTTGCAGGTGGTGAATCGCAGCAGTGGTTATACAGATTGAGATACCCTCAACTGGGTTTGGGTGCAGATTGGAATCAACAATTATTCGGCAAGCTATACATGAGTATCGGCCTCCACACCGGGTTTCAGTCAGATCAATTGGGTCTGGCCGGAAGGGTTTTAAGCAGAAAGGGTTTCTTTTATGGTGGCCACCTTGGATTGCAGAAATATTTTTAAAATAATAAGTGAGTAAAGTAATTGTGTCAAACAATTTTTTTAACAACAAACTTTCTAAAATGAAGAATTTATTACCCCTTTTTACATGGCTGATTTGCCTCTTAACCATGGATGCATACGCCCAGCAGGCATCATGCCGCTCTAAATTGGAATTAGATGCACCGGCATTCTCTTGCTCGGTGACCATCACCCCTGACATGATCAATTTTGGCTCATTTAACTACGACCAATTAGTAGTGATAGATCCGATTATTGGTGCGGGTACCCATCAGGTAGGGCTGGTCGCCATTTCAGGTGCAGAGTCTGATACCTGTTATACCACTGTGACAGTTTATGATAAAACCAAACCAGTGCTCATATTGCACCAAAACATCGTATTGGATTTGGGAGCAACCGGACATGTCAATCTAATACCCGGTATGGTAAATTCAGGATCCTACGACTATTGCAGCCCTGTCAGTTTTGTTTTATCGCCATCTTTTGTTGACTGCGATTCTCCAAATCCAACCAAAGTTACGGTGGTCGCTTTTGATAGCACAGGTAACTACAGCGAAGG
>ERZ724527.1643-NODE-1643-length-10444-cov-5.160651_pt1 | contig 10444 bp, 7 predicted proteins | sample MGYA00376060_ERZ724527 | MGnify/ENA primary metagenome ERZ724527 (study PRJEB28724, sample SAMN07190886) | activated sludge metagenome | isolation source: activated sludge of sewage treatment plant in Hong Hong | place: USA: Christiansburg, Virginia | collected...
AGATAAAGTTCCTTTGCTAAAATTACTGCTGTTTTTAAGTAGCGGGTTTTTACTCTTTGTGGTTGCCATTTTACTCTATAAATATTCTAAGTTAAAATGGATTTTGATGCTAAAAGAGAAAATATCCGGACTCAAAGAAGGTGTCCTTAGTATCGTTTACATGGAAAAAAAGTGGGCTTTCTTTTTTCACACAGCCTTTATTTGGTTTACCTACATTTTGACCTTTTACATTGCCATTTTTGTATTCCCAGAAACCAGTACATTATCTGTCGATGCCGTAATAACCTCTTTTGTAGTCGGCAGTATAGCCATCGCATTTACCAATAGTGGCTTTGGATCTTACCCGTTTTTAATCTCGAAAATTCTGCTTTTTTATTCGATTTCAGAAACCACAGGAAATGCTTTCGGCTGGATTGTTTGGACGTCTCAAATGCTGCTTGTGTTAACTTTAGGTTTAATTTCATTTATATTATTACCCGTCTTCAACAGAAAGAAATAAATCATTATCTTGCTGAGAATTTTTATTTTTTACCAACAAACCAACCTTGAAAACATGAAAAAAATAGTGTTCTTCCTTTACCTTTTCTGTTCATTTACTTCTTATGCTCAAAAAGTTACAGAAGAAGTTTTTTCTCCAAAACTTAATGAAAAAAGAGAAATTACCATCGGATTACCACCATCCTATTTAACCAATCCAAACAAAAAATATCCCTTACTAATCGTTTTAGATGGTGATTATTTATTTGACCCTTTTCAAGGCGCTTTAAATTATGGTGCTTATTGGGACGACTTACCAGAAGTGATTTTAGTTGGTGTCAATCAAAACAAAAATAACGAACGAGAGACCGATTGTACCATAGATCAATCAACGGGTTTGCCTGATGAAAAAGGCAATCAATTTTTTGAATTCATCGGAATGGAACTCGTAGCATACATGGAAAAAAAATACCGAATTGCGCCTTTTAAAATCATTGCCGGACACGACATTACCGCGGGTTTTTTGAATTTTTATTTATACAAAGAAAAGCCTTTATTCGAAGCCTATATTTCTATGAGTCCAGAATTGGCAACCGCTATGGAACAGAATATTCCTGATCGTTTTAATGTACTCGAACAACCTATCTATTACTACCAATCGACAGCCGATGGTGATGTTAAAAAAATGCAAGCACAAATAAAAGAATTAGACAACGCTTTAAAAACCATCAACAAACCAACTATCAATTATAAGTTCGATGAATTTAAAGGTGCTTCTCATTATTCTTTGGTTTTACATTCTATTCCAAATGCTTTGTATCAATTTTTCTCGGTTTATCAACCCATTTCAACAGCTGAATTTTTAGAAAAAATAGTTGTGCTTCCTTCAGGTTATGTTGATTATTTGATTAATAAATACAGCGTTTTAGAAAAATCGTTGAATATAAAAATGCCCATAAGAATCAACGACTTCAAAGCCATCGAAGCTGCTATTCTAAAAAACAAAGCCTACACCGAGTTTGATAAATTAGCCGATTTGGCCAAAAAAAATTACCCAAAAACGATGTTGTCCGATTATCACATGGCGATGATGTACGAAAAGATGGGTGATAATAAAAAAGCAGCAAAAGCCTACCAAGTTGCTTTTCAAAAAGATGAAATTGGCGATTTAACCAAAGACATGATGCTCGACAAAGCCGACGAATTAAAGAACCAGTAAAACACATATGTCTAAAATAAAAACTTCTTTTTTCTGCCAAAATTGCGGCACGCAGTATGCCAAATGGCAAGGCCAATGCAATGCTTGCAAAGAATGGAATACCATTGCTGAAGAAATCATCCAAAAAGAAGAAAAAGTAGCTTGGAAGTCGGCTGCATCTGAAACCAAAAAAATTTCCAAACCACTAAAAATCAAAGAAATTGATGCCGCTCAAGAAGTGCGCATGAATACTTTAGATGGCGAATTAAATCGTGTGCTTGGCGGCGGAATCGTACCCGGCTCTTTAATCCTTTTAGGCGGCGAACCTGGCATCGGAAAGAGTACGTTACTACTTCAAATTTCACTGAAATTACCATACAAAACATTATACGTTTCCGGAGAAGAAAGTCAGAAACAAATCAAAATGCGCGCGGAACGCATCACACCCAACGGTGATAATTGTTACATTCTAACCGAAACCAAAACCCAAAACATCTTCCGCCAAATCGAAGAAATTGAACCCGAAATCGTCATTATCGATTCGATTCAAACCTTACATACCGAATATATTGAAGCATCACCCGGTAGCATTTCTCAAATTCGAGAAACCACTGCCGAACTCATAAAATTCGCCAAAGAAACCAATATTCCCGTGATCTTAATCGGGCACATCACCAAAGACGGAACCATTGCTGGACCAAAAATCCTAGAGCACATGGTAGATACCGTGCTGCAATTTGAAGGCGATCGCAACCATGTCTACAGAATCTTGCGCTCGCTAAAAAACCGCTTCGGTTCAACTGCCGAATTGGGTATTTATGAAATGCTGGGCAGCGGTTTGCGCGAAGTGTCTAATCCGTCCGAAATCTTAATTTCACACAAAGATATTACGCTTTCCGGAACTGCCATAGCTGCGACTTTAGAAGGCATGCGCCCTTTGATGATTGAAATTCAAGCGCTCGTTTCCACAGCAGTTTACGGAACACCGCAACGAAGCACCACAGGTTACAATGCCAAACGACTCAACATGATTTTGGCAGTCTTAGAAAAACGCGCAGGTTTCCGATTGGGTACGAAAGATGTTTTCCTAAACATTACTGGTGGCATTTCTATCGATGATCCAGCGATTGATTTGGCGGTTGTGGCTGCCATTTTATCTTCTAATGAAGACATTCCGATTGGCGAAGGTTTTTGTTTTGCAGGCGAAGTCGGACTTTCTGGCGAGATTCGTCCGGTGAATCGTGTCGACCAAAGAATTCAAGAAGCGGAAAAATTAGGATTTTCTACCATTTTTGTTTCAAAATACAATAAGATTTCATTAAAAAATACGTTAATAAAGATTCGACTCGTCTCTAAAATTGAAGATGTTGCAAGCGAGTTGTTCGGTTAAAATCATAAGTCTATTTCATTCATGGCGAAAACTACAAAGCAAAAAATAATTCTTACTGCTAAAATTCTTGGCGTATGTTTGCTATTGCTCATCATCGCTGCTTTTGTCTTTCGTGATGCTTTACTCCAAAAGGCCATTACGCACATTACACACAAAATGGAACGCGATTACAACAGTGATTTTTCCATCAAAAAAGCAGCATTCGAAGGTTTCAACGGCTTGTCCATGGAAGGCATATTATTGGTTCCGAAACATGCCGATACTTTACTTCAAATCGAAACCATTCAAACCAAAGTCAATTTTTGGCAACTCTTTGCAGGCAACATTCAACTCGGAAGTCTCCATGCTAAAAATGGTTTCTTACAACTGGTAAAAACCAAAGACGGTCGCAATTTCGATGCTTTTCTTCCCAAAAAAGATACTGTTGATACGGGTGAAAAGCCCAATTATGCTAAACTCGTTTACCGCATACTGAATAAAGGATTGAACTTGGTGCCGACCGATATGCATCTAGAAAATCTCTCTTTGCGCATGAATGATATGGGCAAAAAAGCCACTTTGCATTTGAATACCTTGGTGTTGGTCGATAAACAAATAGAATCTGCCATAGCAGTGCACACCAATACTTTTTCGCAACGCTGGAAAATTAAAGGATTCGCTGATCCGAGAAACAAGCAAACCGACATTCGTTTTTTCAACATCGATACCGGAAAAATCAAAGTGCCTTATTTTGATGAACGTTACGGCATTCATTCGAGTTTCGATTCGATTCGATTGAACGTTTCCAACATCGATATGGATGGCGGCGAATTGCATGTGGATGGTTTTACATCGATTACCAATTTCACCATCAACAATCCAAAAATTGCCAACAAAGATGTTGTGATTAAAAAAGCGCGTTTCGATTATAATTTCCTTTTCGGAGAAAACTTTGTAGCTATCGACAGCAGCTCGACCGTGCATTTAAATCAAATGAAATTTCATCCTTATGTTTCTTATAATAATGAAACGGATAAAATTTACACGCTCAAAGCGACGATACCGAAAATGAAAGCCCAAGATTTTATCAGTTCATTGCCCGAGGGTTTGTTTCGCCATTTTGAAGGCATGGAAGCGACCGGCAATTTCGATTTTCATTTGAATTTTGTATTCAATAAAAACAAACCGAACGCCATTATTTTAGACAGTCAACTCAACAAAGAAAACCTAGTCATTACCAAATACGGAGAAGCAAATTTAAGCAAACTCAATGGCGAATTTATGTATCATGCCATTATCAATGATGTACCTCAACGTGGTGTTTATGTAGGGAATTCAAATCCGAATTACACACCTTTGAGCGCTATATCGCCGTTTTTAAGGAAATGTGTACTCACCACAGAAGACCCGTCGTTCTTCTCGCACAAAGGGTTTATCAAAGAAGCATTCAAACAATCGATTGTCAAAAACATCAAAACCAAGAAATTCTCACGTGGTGGCAGCACCATTAGCATGCAATTGATTAAAAATGCCTTTCTAACACGCGAAAAAACATTGTCAAGAAAATTGGAAGAAATTCTCTTGGTTTACATTTTAGAAAACAACCGAATCGTGAGTAAAGAACGCATGTTAGAAGTGTATTTCAATATCATAGAATGGGGACCAAACGTATATGGTATTGGCGAAGCAGCACAATTTTACTTTCAAAAACATCCTTTAGAACTTACCTTAAACGAATGTTTGTATTTGGCGAATATTGTTCCGAGTCCACGGAAATTCATGTACCAATTTAATGCTGAAGGCAACTTGAAACCTTTCGCCATTTCACGCGAGAAAATGCTAAAAAACACCATGATGCGCAGAGGATTGATTGTTCCCGAGGACACAATCAACCAACTTCCAATCATGATTACAGGTTCAGCTCGGTCATTTATAAAAGTAAAAGCAGAAAGTGTCACCGAAACCGATTCGACGTCTATTGAAGAGTTTGATTTTTAAGTAATACTTCCTGATTTTTGAATGCGTTTGTATCAAAATATTATAATTCATTCACAGTTATGATTTCTATTAAACTCCTTACTTATGAAAATCCTAATTACATGTAGCTTTTTGTTCCTATTCGGAATCACATTCGCCCAAAAACCAATATTCACCACAGCCAAAGTAAATGCTGCAACCGTTTATTTTAATGCTGCAGAAATTACACAATCGGCAACCGCAATACTTCCGAAAGGTAGTAGCGAAATTGTGGTAAAGAATGTTGCGGATTATCTGAATGAAAATACTGTTCAGATTGGCGCTCCATCCAACGTAACCGTGCTATCGGTTCAGTTTACCAATAACTACATTTCTGAATATGAAATCGATGAAAAATCGCCGTTGATTAAGAAAGTGCGCGACAGCATTAAACTTGTTGAAAAAGAAATACAGAAAATCAACAACGCCAAAGAATCAGAAATAAAAGCCATTGAATTACTCGATAAAAACCAGCAAGTTTCCGGATTAAATTCAGGTTTGAATGTAGCCGAATTAATGAAAATGATGGCATTTTATAAAGTCAAAAGAAATGAAAGTCGCAACGCAATTGACGCTTTAGAAGACCGAAGAATTAAGCTTAATGAAACGCTATCGAACCTTAGAAACAAACTCGAAATCAACACCAAAAATGAAGATAAAACTTCCAAAGGAAAATTGATTATTCAAGTAATGAATGAGCTGGCGGGCAACGTAGATTTTAACATCAATTACCTCAGCAATCAAGCATCGTGGTCGCCTTTTTATGATTTGAGAGCTGACAAAGTTACTGCGCCAATCAATATGATGTATAAAGCGCAAGTCGTTCAAAACACCGGAATCGATTGGAAAAAAGTAAAATTAACGCTGTCGAGCGGCAACCCAAATCAGAACAACCAAGCGCCAATATTGAATGCATGGTGGTTACAATACAACAACCCTTACGTTTATAAAGAAGAAGATGCGGAAAGCAATAGATTGCAATCGGTTGTTGTTACAGCAAAAAGCAGTAAAAAAGACAACGCTAATTACGGTTATGAGTCTATCGAATCCATCAATGCCAATGTAGTCGAAAACCAACTCAACATTTCTTTCGACATCGACATACCTTACGACATTTTATCGAATGGGAAAGCGCATAGTGTGGCTTTGAAAGAATTAAAATTACCAGCAACTTATAAATATTATGCCGCTCCAAGGGTTGAAAAAGAGGCTTTTTTATTGGCAGAAATCAACGATTATTCGAAGTATAATTTATTGCCAGGTGAAGCAAATATTATCTTCGAAGGGTTGTATGTTGGGAAAACCTATATCAATCCGAATCAAACTGCTGACACGTTGAATTTGAGTATGGGACGCGATAAAAAAATCTCCATCAAACGTGAAAAAGTTGCCGATAAATCAGGAACGAAATTTTTATCATCTAAAAAAGAGCAAACGTTTACCTACGATATTACCGTTCGAAACAATAAGAAAGAAGCCGTGCAACTTTTGTTGAAAGACCAATATCCATTGAGTCCAGACAAGGAAATTGAAGTGACTCTAATCGAAAGCAACGATGCTAAAATCAATACAGAAACCGGAATACTCACTTGGGATTTAAATCTAAAACCCAATGAAACTTACAAAATCAGAATCAGCTATAAAGTAAAATATCCGAAAGATAAAATCATAGGAAATTTGTAGCAAAATCTGATTCCCAGTAGCCATACCATTTAGCCATCCATTCGCAAATGAACCTATAAACGGTTGTGAATTGGTGGCTAAATCAATTAGTACAATTCCGTTTTTTTTGTATGTTATTCAATGCTAAAGCAATAACTTCTCAAGTCATTTATTTATATTTACAATCTTAAAATAAAAAAACCAACCGCTATGAAAAAAATTATTACTCTATTAATCCTGTTTTTTGTGCAAGTTTCTATTGGGCAAACTATTGGACTTACCTCATTTGCAACAGGATTTACCAGTCCAGTTGATATTGAACATCCAGCAGAAGACACCCGATTGTTTGTCGTGCAACAAACTGGAGCTATTCGCATTTTAAATGCTAACGGAACTGTTAATCCGACGAATTTTTTAACACTAACTACGGCAACCATTTCTAATGGTAGCGAAAGAGGTTTGTTAGGCTTGGCGTTTCATCCGAACTATGCTACCAATGGCTATTTTTATGTGAATTATACGAATACCGCTGGAAATACGGTGATTGCGAGATATACAGTTTCTGCAAATCCAGATGTTGCTGATGCTACTAGTGCAACAATCCTTTTAACAGTTGCACAACCTTTTTCCAATCACAATGGAGGCAGTTTAAAATTTGGCCCTGACGGTTATTTGTATATCGGAATGGGCGATGGTGGAAGCGCCGGAGATCCTGGAAATAGAGCGCAAAACATCAATGAAAATTTAGGAAAAATGTTGCGTATAGATGTCGATGCAGCTTCGCCTTATGGCATTCCAGCAGACAATCCTTATGTTGGAATTACCGGTAATGATGAGATTTGGGCTATCGGTTTACGCAATCCTTGGAAATTTTCTTTCGATATGGCCAACGGCGATTTATGGATTGCTGATGTAGGTCAAAATCAAGTTGAAGAAATCAATAAAATAGCTGCTCCAACAACAATAGGATTAAATTTTGGTTGGAAATGCTATGAAGGTAATCATGTTTATTCATCTTGTTCTGGAAGTTTGGTTTATACTTATCCTGTTGCCGAATACTCTCATGATGGTGGCGCTTGTTCTATCACAGGCGGTTATGTTTATAGAGGGACTTTGTATCCGAATCTTGTAGGCAAATATATCTTTGCAGATTATTGTAATAATAAAGTAGGCTATGTTAATGAAGCCGGAACCATCGTTTGGACAACTGCATTTTCTGGAACAAACATTACCACTTTCGGACAAGATATTAATGGGGAAATTTACGTTGGTGGCAGTGGCAATGGTATCATTTATAGATTAAGAGATACTTCATTAAGTACAACCAGTTATGACAAAGATAAATTCGACATTTATCCGAATCCTGCAAGTAACGAAGTGTTCTTGAAAACCAATGGACTGCAATTCCCTGCTTCGGTAACAATTGTAGATACTTCAGGAAAAACATTAGTGCAACAAACCATCGATTCAGAAACCAATGCCCTTTCGATAGCTGCATTGCAAAGCGGATTGTATATTGTTTCGATTAAAGACCAATCTGGGTTGCAAATCAGTTCGAAATTGTCTGTGAAATAAAAATTATATTTTCTCGCAAAGACGCAGAGTCGCAAAGGAATTAGTTTCTTTGCGACTCTGCGTCTTTGCGAGAAATAATGTTATTACAATTGATTCAACATCTTAGAAATCTCATCCAATTTTGGCGTTAAGATGATTTCTATTCTTCTGTTTTTAGCCTTGCCTTCTGGCGTTGTATTACTGGCTAACGGAGCATATTCGCTTCTTCCGGCTGCGGTTAGATTTTGTCTGTTGATGCTTTTGTTTTCGCCCAGAATACTCACAATCGCGGTGGCTCTTTTGGTTGATAAATCCCAGTTGTCTGCGATAGGTCCGGAACCACCATAGGCATCATCATCGGTGTGGCCTTCTATAAGCACGGAAATATCTGGGTTGGCAGCCAATACTTTTCCGACTTCTACTACGGCTCTTCTACCTTCTGAACCTACGGCCCAACTTCCTGAGCTGAACAACAATTTGTTTTCCATAGACACGTAAACCTTTCCGTTTTTCTGTTGCACCGTTAGGCCTTTGCCTTCGAAACTGTTGAGTGCGCTAGAAAGTGTTTCTTTTAATTTACGCATGTTGGCATCTTTGGCAGCCATCAGACTTTCGAGTTCTGCTAGTCGTTCTGAACTGACTTGCAAATCATTTTTGACTTTATCCAAGCGGGTTTGCTCTGCAGTAAGTGCTTTTTCTTTGTCGCTCAATTGTTTCAACAACTCGCGGTTTTTATTCATGTTGGCTTCTAAAGCATCGTTGCTGTTTTTCTCTAATGCGGCATACGAAGCTTGCAAGGCTTTGAGATTGTTGGCTGTTGCAGTGTAATCGGCCAAATTCTTGTCGCGTTCTAAACGGGTTGAATTCAGTTCGTCTTTGATGGCGTTGTAAGCCATATCTAAATCGGCTTTCGATTTGATGCAATCGTCGGTTTCGTCTTGAATTCGGCGGTTTTCTTTCTTGAGATCGGCATATTTGTTTTCGAGATCTTGGTAGACTTTTTTGGTCACACAAGATGAAGTTAGTACCAACATGCTCAATAAAAGTGTGAATGTATATTTCATAGTTTCAATGTATTTTACTTTTCTTTTATAATGAATGCCCTAGCCCTGATAGTAACGGAAATCCTTTTGTGGCGGCGTTCGACGCAAAAGATTGGGAGTGGATAGCAGGTTCCCGGCTCCTAGTGCTATTCAATCTCTACCATGGTCGGACAATGATCGGAATGTTTGGCTTCTGGCAGAATCACGGCTCTTTTGATGCGGTTTTTTAAAGACTCACTGACCATGCAATAATCGATGCGCCAGCCTTTGTTGTTGCCTCTCGCACCGGCGCGGTAACTCCACCAAGTATAATGATGCGGTTCTTTGTTGAGATGGCGGAAACTATCGATAAATCCGGTTTTCATAAACCCATCGAGCCAGGCTCTTTCTTCGGGTAAAAATCCGGAGACAATTTTATTTCGGATCGGATCGTGAATGTCGATGGCTTCATGACAAATGTTATAATCGCCACAGATGATCAGATTGGGAATGTCTTTTTTGAGTGCGTTGATGTAATTTTGGAAATCATCCATAAACATAAATTTATGGTCTAAACGGTCGATATTGGTACCCGAAGGCAAGTATAAACTCATCACAGAGAAATCATCAAAATCGACACGGAGGTTTCTGCCTTCATAATCCATGTGGGCGATTCCGGTTCCGAATTGCACGTTGTTGGGCTTGACTTTAGATAAAATGGCAACGCCACTATAGCCTTTTTTTTCTGCTGGAAACCAGTAATGATATGGGTAACCTGCGAGTTCAAAATCTAGCAACGGAATTTGTTCTGGTGTGGCTTTGATTTCTTGAAGGCAGATGACATCGGGATTGGCCGATTGCAACCACGCGACAAATCCTTTCGAGATGGCGGCTCTAATTCCGTTGACATTATAGGAAATGATTTTCATGTTGGGCGTTTAAAATTGCTCATTCAAAAGTAATAAAAAAGCATAAAGTAAAATCAAGAAAAAAGAAAGAATATAGCGTTTTTTTCTATCTTTGTTTCTGGCTCAACAAACAAAAAAACTACATGGGTTTAGTTACTGCGAAAGAAGTTGCCAAGGCAATAAACGCTGAAAAATACGGGATATTTGGAACTTTTTCAGGTTGGTTATTGATGAAGGT
>ERZ724527.1649-NODE-1649-length-10430-cov-3.881639_pt1 | contig 10430 bp, 7 predicted proteins | sample MGYA00376060_ERZ724527 | MGnify/ENA primary metagenome ERZ724527 (study PRJEB28724, sample SAMN07190886) | activated sludge metagenome | isolation source: activated sludge of sewage treatment plant in Hong Hong | place: USA: Christiansburg, Virginia | collected...
AGTGAAAAAAAAGAGGTAGGTTTGTGTATGAAACAATATGGTTTAATTGGATATCCTTTATCTCATTCTTTCTCCAAAGGATATTTTTCTGAAAAATTTTCTAAAGAAAAAATTACTGACAGCAACTACGAAATATATCCAATAGAAACTATTCAGCATTTTGAAGCTTTATGTCAATCACATCCTGATTTTATTGGATTAAATGTAACGATTCCTTACAAAGAACAAGTGATTCCGTTTTTAGATGCGTTGGATGAAGAAGCAAAATCTATTGGTGCTGTGAATACTATAAAATTTGAAAACGGTAAAAAAATAGGCTATAATTCTGATTGCTATGGTTTTGAAAGGAGTATAAAACCATTTTTGCAAACGCATCATAAAGAAGCATTAATTTTAGGCACAGGTGGTGCTTCTAAAGCAGTGGAATATGTTTTAAAAAAATTAGGTATTCAGTTTCAATATGTATCGCGTGCTAAATCAGAACGTGCCATTTCATATAATGATTTGAATGAAGAGATTATTCAGAAATCAACTATAATTATTAATACTTCGCCTGTTGGAATGTATCCGAATGTTACGGCAGCACCGCCTATTCCTTATGAATTTATTGGTGAAAAACATTTGCTGTACGACTTAGTGTATAATCCTGAAGAAACCTTGTTTTTAAAAAATGGAAAAACAAAAGGTGCTCAGGTGAAAAATGGATTGGAAATGCTGTATTTACAAGCAGAGCGAAGTTGGGAGATATGGAATAGTTGAGGGCTGTTTTGAAATCAAATAAAAAAATGTCGGTATTTAGCCGACATTTTTTTTATTCAAAATATAATTATTCAAATTTTATGGCATCTTTTATTTTTTTCTTTTCTAAAGCAATTTCTAGCATTTCTTCCATTTCCTCTACATAATGAAATTTCAATCCTTTGATAAATTCAGCAGGTACTTCGTCCACGTCTTTTTCATTTTCCTTGCACAGGATAATTTCTTTAATTCCGGCACGTTTGGCGGCTAATATTTTTTCTTTAATTCCTCCTACCGGCAGCACTTTTCCTCTCAAAGTAATTTCACCTGTTAAGGCGGTAAACGGTTTTATTTTTCTTTGAGTAAATAAAGATGTTAATGCTGAAAGTATAGCAATGCCGGCACTTGGGCCATCTTTTGGGATTGCACCTTCTGGAACGTGAATATGCAAATTCCAATCTGTAAAAGCTTGTTTGGGTATTTGCAATATTTCTGCTTTAGATTGTAAATAACTTAGTGCTGTATTAAAAGATTCTTTCATTACATTTCCTAAATTACCAGTAATGGATACTTGCCCTTTACCTCTGCTGGCAGAAGATTCTATAAATAAAATATCGCCCCCCATAGGAGTCCAAGCTAAGCCGATAGCCACTCCACAAGGATTATTTTCAGAATATTTATCGTGGTTGTATTTTGGTTTTCCTAAGATGCGTGTGATATCATCGGTAGAAATCGTTGGATTATATTCTTCCTCAGTTGCTACGCTCTTGGCAACATTGCGCATGATGGATGCAATTACTCTGTCCAATTCGCGCACGCCACTTTCATACGTGTAATTATGAATAAGATATTGAATTGTTTTATCATTTAATTTTACTTGGCTTGCCTTCAATCCATGTGCTTCTCGTTGCTTAGCAACTAAATGTTTTTTGGCTATTTCAGTTTTTTCTTCTAATGAATAGCCGCTTAGTTGAATGATTTCCATTCTATCGCGCAATGCAGGTTGTATTTCTCCCATGCTGTTGGCAGTAGCGATGAATAATACTTTAGATAAATCGTATTCTAATTCTAAATAATTATCATAAAATGTAGTGTTTTGTTCAGGGTCTAATACTTCTAATAAAGCAGAAGAAGGGTCGCCACGATGGTCTTTTCCTACTTTATCAATTTCATCTAAAATAAAAACAGGATTAGAAGATTGTACTTTTTTTAATGATTGAATAATTCTGCCAGGCATGGCACCAATATATGTTTTGCGGTGTCCACGTATTTCACTCTCATCATGCAAGCCACCTAATGACATGCGCACATATTTTCTGTCTAATGCCCGCGCGATGCTTCTGCCTAAAGATGTTTTTCCTACTCCCGGAGGGCCGATAAAACAAAGTATTGGCGACTTCATATCACCTTTTAATTTCAATACGGCAAGGTATTCTAAAATTCTATCTTTTATTTTATCTAATCCAAAATGATCCTCATCTAATATTTTTTTACCACGTTTTAAATCGAAATTATCTTGAGTGGTTTCATTCCATGGCAATTCAACCATGGTGTCTAAATAATTTAAGATGACAGAATATTCTGCAGCAGCCGGGTTTATGCGTTGTAATTTTCCTATTTCTTTGTCAAATGCTTTTGCAACCGTTTCACTCCATTTCTTTTCGGTCGCTTTTTCTTTCAATCTGTTGACTTCTTCTTGGTACATATCTCCACCCAATTCTTCTTGAATAGCGCGTAGTTGCTGGTTCAAGAAATAATCGCGTTGCTGTTTGTCTATATCCGTTTTTGTTTTGTTGTGAATGTTTGCTTTTAGTTCTTGTAATTGCAATTCCTGATGCAAGTATTTTAAAACCAATTGTATTCTTTCTGTTGCATCATTTATTTCCAATATTTGTTGCTTCTGTGTCGATTCAATATTCAAATTGGAAGTAATAAAATTGGCTAAAAATTTTACACTATTTATATTGGTCAATACAATTTTTGCTTCATTTGGAATATTTGGAGAAAGGTCAATAATTTTGGAAGCCATATCTTTTAAATTTCCCATCATAGCTTTTTCTTGCTGGGGATCTAAAAGGGTAATATCATTTATATATTCAACTTCGGACTCTATAAAAGGTTCTGCGGAAACAGTTTGTTTTACAATAAAACGCCTTACGCCTTGCAGAATGATAGTACTGCCACCATCGGGCATGTTGAGTAGTTTTAAAATTCTCGCAGTAGTTCCCATTGCATATAAATCCGTAGATTCTGGGTCTTCTACTTTGGTGTCACGTTGTGCAATTACGCCTATAAATTTGTCTGCTTTATATGCTTTTTTTATAGCTTTTATAGATTTTTCTCTACCAACAGAAATCGGTATAATAACTCCTGGAAAAAGAACATTATTCCTAAGAGGTAATATTGGAATTACTTTTGGCAGTTGTTCATTGTTTGTATTGTCATCTTCTTCGATAGATAACAAGGGTATCATTTCGACATCGTCGTCTTCAATATTGGATAATTCTATTTTTTGAAACATAAGTAAATTTAATTCAATTTAGACAATATGGCACTTTCCTTAGGCAAAGTAAGGACTTTTACTAAAAGCAAGATATGTGCCGAACTGTTTTAAATATAAATAATGGAAGTTTTGACAGTTTTGTATCAAACTTAATAAAAATCTTTACATTACTAAATATTCTTTTGAGAAACACTATCTAATTGTTAAAAAAAAATCAATTTATAGTGAGATAACATATTTTAATAAAAGCATTAAAGAAAGCTAACATAGCCTACTGTATTTTTGACACAATGAAAATAAGGCTTGCAATCATATTTCTCTTTCTTTCTTCTTTGCTGCTGCATTCCTCCAATGGTTTTGCCATTCAAAAAATAACGAATACGGTAGAAACAAATTTTGCCAGTAGCTTATTCACTTCAATCTCTACAATCAATTCCACACCAAAACTATTTACTGCCAAAAAAGTATGGAATGAAATTGCAACCAATTTTAATCAGTTGTATGATGAAGATGAATTGCCGGATTCGATTGTTTCTTATCTATTAACACCTTTACTTCCATTTTGGAAAAATTTCATATTTGAAGGGTATGCCTGCAATCCACTTGCAAGGGTGACAAAATTCTTTCCTTCTAAAAAATACAAGCTATTTAACGTTTTCAGGATTTAAATCTATTCCTGTACATTTTTATCTTATTGAAACCGATATTCATCGAGTTGAATAATAGTAGCTATTGTATTTAATCTAATTGATTCCTTTTTATTCCTTAATATATTTATCCATGAAAAAATTATTGCCCATTGGTTTATTAGTAATTCCATTCTTTTTTGTAAGCTGTTCGTCCAATCAAGAAAAAGAGGATGAGAATATAAAGTATGAAGTAACCGTGCCACTGCAAACAGATACCTCTTTTACAAAAAAGTATTCTGCACAAATTCGATCTATAAAAAACATTGAAATAAGAACACAAGAGAGAGGTTTTCTTCAAAATATATATGTGGATGAAGGACAATATGTAAAAGAAGGTCAATTGATGTTTCGTATTATGCCAAAAATTTATGAAGCAGAATTAGCAAAAGAAGAAGCAGAAGTGAAAATGGCAGAAATAGAAGTACAAAATGCTAAAACATTAGTAGATAAAAACGTCATTTCAAAAAATGAATTATTAATGGCACAAGCTAAATTAGAACAGGCAAAAGCAGGAGCCTCCTTAGCAAGAACACATCTTTCATTTACAGAAATTAAAGCACCTTTTTCAGGGATTATTGATAGATTACCCAAAAGATTAGGAAGTTTATTAGACGAAGGAGAATTGCTGACCAGTCTTTCTGATAACAGCTCTATGTATGTTTATTTTAATGTTTCGGAGCCAGAATATTTAGATTATAAACAACAAGCAGAAAATAAAAATGTACAAGTAGGTTTGCTGTTAGCAAATAATACCATACTTCCATCAAAAGGCACTATTGAAACAATAGAAGGAGAGTTTGATAATGAAACGGGAAATATTGCCTTTAGAGCAAAATTTCCAAATGGAAATGGATGGCTGAAACATGGAGAAACTGGGGATATTTTAATGACCATTCCATTCAAAAATACAATTGTTATTCCTCAAAAAGCAACGTATGAAGTACAAGACAGAAAATATGTTTTTATAGTAGATAAAAATAATGTACTACACTCCAAGCAAATTAAAATAAGTGCTGAAATACCCGATTTGTATATTGTTACAGATGGCATAACTGTAAATGATAAAATATTATTAGAAGGACTACAAAGAGTGAAAAATGGTGAGAAAATTGAATACGATTTCAAAAAACCAGAAGAGGTAATTGCTAATTTGAGATTGAAAGCAGAATAATCCAAAAACAAATTTAATAATATGTTTAGTAAAATTATACAAAGACCAGTATTGGCAATTGTCATATCGTTGATAATCGTATTTTTGGGCGTGCTGGCAATTACCCAATTACCTGTCACCCAATTTCCGTCCATTTCTCCACCCATGGTAAATGTAACAGCAGATTATCCTGGCGCAAACGGAGAACTAATGATTAAAGCAGTCGTAATTCCATTAGAACAAGCATTAAATGGTGTTCAAGGAATGAAGTATATTACTTCCGATGCAGGTAATGACGGAGAAGCCAGCATTCAAATCGTATTTAATTTAGGAACAGACCCCAATGTGGCAGCATTGAATGTGCAAAATAGGGTTGCATCTGTTTTAAACAAACTGCCACCATTGGTAGTTCGCGAAGGGGTGAAGATTTCACAAGAACAACCTAACATGTTGATGTATGTGAATCTTTATAGTAAAGACCCAAAAACAGACCAAAAATTCTTGTTTAACTATTCTGATATCAATCTTTTGCCAGAGTTGAAACGTATCAAAGGTGTAGGTTTCGCAGATATTTTAGGAAATAGAGAATACGCCATGCGTATCTGGTTGAAACCAGACAGAATGTTGGCCTATAAAATATCCGCAGACGAAGTCATGGAGGCTCTGTCTAGTCAAAGCTTAGAAGCCTCGCCCGGAAAAACAGGCGAAAGCTCTGGAAAACGTTCTCAAACATTTGAATATGTTTTAAAATATTCAGGACGATATACCAACGAAGACCAATACAGAAATATAGTTGTTCGGGCAAATTCAGATGGCGAATTATTAAGACTTAAAGACATTGCAGAAGTAGAGTTTGGTAGTTCTATGTATGATATTTATTCCAGTATCGACGGAAAACCATCTGCAGCCATTGTCTTGAAGCAGTCGTACGGCAGTAATGCAACTCAAGTAATTAAAGACATCAAATCAAAATTAAATGAAATAAAGAAAAATTTTCCAGATGGAATGGATTATGAAATTAGTTATGATGTTTCTAATTTGTTAGATGCCTCCATAGAAAAAGTTGTACATACTTTAATAGAGGCTTTTTTATTGGTAGGCTTAGTAGTGTTCTTGTTTTTGGGCGATTGGCGCTCTACGTTGATTCCAGCATTAGCCGTTCCGGTATCATTGGTAGGTACTTTTGCATTTATGAGTTTCTTCGGTATTTCCTTAAATTTAATTACCTTATTTGCATTAGTGTTAGCCATAGGTGTGGTAGTGGATGATGCAATTGTAGTGATTGAAGCCGTGCACGCAAAAATGGAAACCGAACATTTGTCACCGAGGCGAGCAACGATAGTTGCTATAAATGAAATTGCAGGAGCCATTATTGCCATTACATTACTAATGGCAGCTATTTTCATTCCTGTAACTTTTATGTCAGGGCCAGTAGGGATGTTCTATCGCCAATTTTCCATTACAATGGCAACAGCTATCGTATTATCTGGTATCGTTGCATTAACCTTAACGCCTGCATTATGTGCCATTATTTTAAAAAATAATCATGGTAAAGAAAGAAAAAAAGGCATCTTAACAAGGTTAATAGAAGGATTCAATAAAAGATTTGATAAATCAGCAGAAGGCTATGTGAAAATTTTAGAAAAAATAGTAAACAGACGAAGCCTCACCTTTATTTTGTTGCTTTTATTTTGTGGTGGAATTTTCTTTATAAGCAGAACCGTGCCTTCTGGATTTATTCCCGGAGAAGATCAGGCAATGATTTATGCAATTATACAAACACCTCCTGGATCGTCCTTGGAAAGAACGTATGATGTGTCAGAAAGATTACAAAAAATTGCTGAAGGGATAGATGGTATCCAATCTGTTTCTGCATTAGCTGGATATGAAATTCTAACAGAAGGAACCAGCTCTAATACAGGTACCTGTTTAATAAATTTGAAAGAATGGAGTAAACGGAAATTAAATGCACAACAAATTATTGAAGAATTAGAAAAAAAATCTAAAGATATTTCAGGCGCAAATATCGAATTCTTTCAACCGCCAGCAGTTCCCGGATATGGTGCCGCAGGTGGTTTTGAATTGCGCTTGTTAGACAAAGCAGGAACCGGGAATTATAAAAAATTAGAACAAGTAAATAAAGATTTTGTAAATGAATTGAAAAAAAGGAAAGAACTTACTTCTGTATTTAGTTTCTATAGTGCCAGTTTTCCTCAATACCTTCTTGAAGTGGATAATGATATAGCCAAGAAAAAAGGAGTAACTATTGAAAATGCAATGAATACCCTTTCTACATTGGTTGGAAGTAACTACGAAATAAGTTTTATAAAATTTGGAAAGATGTATAAAGTTATCGTCGAGGCAGCACCGGAATATCGTGCGTTGCCAGAAGATATTTTAAAATTATATGTCAAAAATAACCGAGACCAAATGGTACCATTTTCCGATTTTATTAAGATGAAAAAAGTATATGGTTTGTCGGAAATTACTCGACATAATTTGTATAATTCAACAGAGATTAGCGGATCGGCAGCACCGGGCTATAGCAGTGGTGAAGCCATAAAAATAGTTCAAGAAGTGGCAGAAAAAACACTTCCACATGGTTATGGAATTGACTGGGCGGGTATTTCTGCCGATGAAGTGGCACAGGGAAATCAAGCAATCATTGTTTTTTTAATCAGTTTAATATTTGTTTATATGGTACTTGCTGGGCAGTATGAAAGTTTTATTTTACCACTTTCTGTCATCCTTTGCTTGCCTGCAGGTATTTTTGGGACCTTCTTATTTCTTAAATTATTTGGACTAGAAAATAATATTTATGCCCAAATTGCCATGGTGATGTTGATTGGGTTATTGGGGAAAAATGCTGTTTTGATTGTAGAATACGCTGCTTTGCGCCATAGTCAAGGACTGACTATTTTTCAGGCCACTTTGGAAGGAGCAAAAGTTCGTTTCCGTCCTATTTTAATGACTTCCTTTGCATTTATTGCGGGGTTGCTTCCATTGATGTTTGCAACTGGCCCTGGAAGAATAGGGAATAGAACAATAGGTACCGCAGCAGCGGGAGGGATGCTCTTCGGAACCGTATTCGGTGTGTTTATTATTCCCGGATTATATTTCGTTTTCGGTACCATCGCAGAAAAATATAGTTTTATAAAAAATGAAAAAGATAATCCATTAACAGAAGAATTACAGAATCATGAATAAGTATATCATAACAAGAATTAGCATATTATTCGCCGTTGTCATCCTTTTTAATGGATGTTCCATTCCTAAAGTAACGCAGCGTACAGAAAATAAAAATACGCCAAACACTTATGGAAACAACTCCAAGCCAACAGATACACTTAATAGTGCAAAAATAAGTTGGCGTACCTTTTTTACCGATTCCAATTTGGTACATTTAATAGACACAGCATTGGTGCATAATCAGGAGTTGATGATTACACTACAAGAAATTGAAATTGCCAAAAATGATATTCGAGTAAAAAAAGGAGAATTGCTACCCACTGTAAATTATGGATTGGAAGTAGGCGCCGATAAAGTGGGTAGGTACACCAGCCAAGGAGCAGGGGATGAGGCCACCGAAATTAAACCAGGAAAAAAAGTACCACAAATATTAGGTGATTTCAAATTTGGAGTAGATATGGAATGGGAAATTGATATTTGGAAAAAATTGCGCAATGCCAAAAAAGCCGCTATCAAACGATATTTGGCCACCATTGAAGGTAAAAATTTTGTACTCACTAATCTTATTGCAGAAGTAGCAAAATCCTATTATGAATTGGTTGCATTGGACAATCAATTAAATGTTGTTCGCCAAAATATTATTACCCAAAAGAACGCATTGGAGATTGTGAAAATTCAAAAGGAAGCCAGTCGAGCAACGGAATTAGCCGTAAAAAAGTTTGAAGCAGAGGTACTGGGCACACAAAGCAAAGAATTTGAAATTTTGCAACAAATAAAAGAAACAGAAAACAAAATAAACTTCCTTTTAGGTCGCTTTCCACAAGAGATACCAAGAAACAGAGATAATTTTGAGCAAATGATACCACCAATTGTATATGCTGGAATCCCAGCGCAATTGTTGCAAAACAGACCAGATATCAAACAAGCGGAATTTCAATTAGATGCTTCTAAGTTAGATGTAAAAGTGGCAAAAGCAGAATTTTATCCTTCTTTAAAAATATCTGCAAGCATAGGTTTGGATGCATTTAATCCTGCTTTTTGGATAAAAATTCCAGAATCTATTTTTAGTTCCTTAGCGGCAGGTTTATTAGGGCCACTAATAAATAAAAATGCTATCAAAGCTGAATATTTAAGCGCGAATGCCCGTCAAAAACAAGCGGTTTATACATTTGAAAAAAATATCTTAAATGGATATTATGAAGTATATACACAGCTTTCTAAAGTAGATAATTTAGAAAGAAGCTATGATTTAAAATCCAAACAAATGGATGCATTATACATGTCTGTTCAGGTGGCAAATGATTTATTTACATCTGCCAGAGCAGATTATTTTGAAGTGCTAATGACACAACGTGATGCATTAGATTCAAAATTGGAATTGATTGATACTAAAAAAGATCAATTAAATGCAGTTGTTGATGTTTACAGAAGTTTAGGTGGAGGCTGGCAATAGAAAATTGTAAAATTGAAAAAGAGGAGGCTGTATCGAAAGATGCAGCCTCTCTTTTTTTTATTACAACGTTTTTGCGGAGACGATGAGATAAGTGTTTTTTCTAACGACAAATTAAAACAGACCTATAAAATACCTTATCAAACTATCTCTAAAACAACCGTTGAGGCAAACGATTATAGAGTAGAAGTAATAACCGCCGGACGGTTAATTATTTTCCGTGTTTTAGATGACAGAAACACAGAAATAGCCGTGCGCCCGGTATCATTAGACACTCCAACACCTTTTGTAATTTATTCAGAATAAAAAATAAAACATGGCAACAACAACAAAAAAAACAGCACCCAAAAAACGCGCTACTACAGCTAAAAAAAACAGCACCCAAAAAACGCAAGGTGAGTATAAAGAAAATAGCCAACAGAGGTTTATTAAGAGCGAAAATAACCAAACAAGAAAAAGCTATAAAAGCCTTAAAAAAAGAAGTTTCAAAGATAGAGCGCAAGGATAAAGTATTAAAACGCAAACTGTCTAAAGTGCGGCGCACGGCAAAAGTTACTCGCAAGCGTGTAGCAAAAAAGTAAAATTGACTATGATGAAAACATAATAGAAAAAATGCCAAAAAAAGAAAAAGAAGCATTTTTGAAAAAGTTTGAATCAGATATGTGAAAATTATTATCTAATGCATCAGGACGACAAAACCTTAAAAAATCA
>ERZ724527.1654-NODE-1654-length-10416-cov-3.820577_pt1 | contig 10416 bp, 14 predicted proteins | sample MGYA00376060_ERZ724527 | MGnify/ENA primary metagenome ERZ724527 (study PRJEB28724, sample SAMN07190886) | activated sludge metagenome | isolation source: activated sludge of sewage treatment plant in Hong Hong | place: USA: Christiansburg, Virginia | collected...
CCTCCAATATGCAAAAAAACCTTCTGGAAAGCCTCCCAAAGAGAATCTGTTCAACCACGTTACGAAGTTAGTGCAAGCCACCGCTGACAGTCACAACCCCGTCAAGGGAGTCGATAAGTTAGAACTGCTTTCCAACCATCTGAAACAGACTGAGTTCTACTTTAAAGAGCCTGAACATGACAAGGAGGTACGAATGGATTTACACCTAGCTCAACAGTCGAATGAGACCCGATGGCGAAAACAAACGATATCTCGATGCTGCCGCGCGAATCAGTGAACTTGCAGAAACTGCTAATACAACACAAGTCATCCTTCCCAACCTCCAGCAGTAACACAAAGCTCTCAAGACGGCAAGCATCTCTTTTGGGGAAAACAATTACATCCTGCTTCAGAAGGTACTCAAAGTCTTGGCGATTGAGAACAAGGCCAAGCAACTACGCTTCTGGGGCAAGATTCTCGGGCTTCGAGACTACTGGGTCATTCAGGGCACAACTAATCGCAAGAACACAGACGAGTTTCCAAAGAACGCTGAAGCAGCAGGCACAGGAATCAACACCTACTCCTACTGGGTGGCTCACGACCTTCTGGGCAAGTGGGTGTAACTCCCAGTGATAACCCCTGAACAGCTGAAAGCCTCACGAGAGGTGAAATACATCTTTACAGGCGAGTTAGATCGCTCGGTGGATCACTACCCACCATACCCAGGAAAGGAAAAGCATCTAGTACCCTTTGAAGCTTATCTTAGCTGAAAGCGCAGATCGTCCGAATTACCCATAGCTGCGAACTCGCACCCAAGGGACTCTATAAAATATCAGAAGAAAATGGCATTTCTACAGTGGATTTTGAAGACGAATTCAAACTCGGGGAAGTAGCTGATCTTAACAATCTTGATTCTTGGGTACACTTGAACCAGTATGTGCTTCACCAAGGCCGCTGCAGCTACTACATCGATCCTGCGCTCACAGAGGAGCAGAGAACGGCACTGGATGCATAAAATGGCGAAAAGGATCCCCTAGTTGATCGGTTTAAGTCCATAGCGGAGGACAAACCACTAGAGAAGCTTGGTTATACGACAAATTGGGCAATCCAACTTGCAGGTTAAAGCCAAACCATCAGCGCCTTTGAGAAGCAAGCCCAAACTGTCTACGGAGTAGCATGTTTGAAGAACCTGACATGGCCAGGAGCAACAACGGTGGGCTATTCCGGTGGATGGGTTAACATCTACATCGGTTATGGGCAGAAGATTATCCAGGCTTCATTCAACCCCGTACAACCCAAAGATATTGCGGTGGAGGGCGAGGATAAGCAGGAATACCGCTAGCCAAATCCATCAAAGTAACGTGACTCATAATGCAGACCAATTCCTCCTCCGGCAGAAGTTGAACCTCCAAAGGTGGATGAACCACCCCCAGCTTAGTGATATTCACATTTAAAGAAGCAGCAGCAGAGCCTGTTAGGTATATTCAATCGAGGGTCCTCGAACAAATTTGAAAAATAGAATTTCCCCTTGGAATAAACCCAATGGTACGTTCTATTTTATATCTATTTTCTATGTTCCGAAGGAGAACCACCGTGCTGGCAGCCACCCTGGCAGTTCTCTTGTCCTTAGCGAGTGCCACCGAACCACCGACGCAGTGTTCCGCTGCAAGCACGCTTACCACTTCAGGAGTCTGTGTGGCAGTTCGATACATTGAGGGATGCTACAAGTACGAGTCTATCTAACGTTGCGCCTCTTGCGAGTTCAGTACCCTTTGATATAATCCAGACTACGACCTTGTCGATGGCGAGTGTGACTACAACCCAAAACAGTCAAGCAAATGCTGTTTGCAATTTGATGATAAGGGATAGTGCAGTCAATGCGAAACTGGACTGTTTCTAAAGGATGGCGCTTGTGAGCAGGCGACCCTCATCGGTTGTCTTGATAAGACTGAGGGAAAGTGCTTGAACTGCGCAAATGGATTTTACCTGGTGGATGGCCGATGCCGACACGGGACAAAGGGATGCTCAAACTACAACCAAGATGGCATTTGTACGGTATGTCAAGCAGGTTTTGCCATTCAAGAAGGCAAATGCACCAAAAAGACAATCTTAGGATGTGCCGAATAGACCAACACGGTCTGCACAAAATGCTACGATCCATTCATTCTCGATAACGATGTCTGTGCCATCCCCAACTGCAGCAATTCGAACGACTTCGGATGTTTAGAATGTGCTGATGGCTATTATTTGAGAGATGGAGCATGCCAGCAACATATCAAGGGGTGCCACTACTACCAACGTGGGAAGTGCGGTGCTTGCCACGTGGATTACATCCAATCCAGTGACGGCTGCATTAGCGAGGGTTGTAGCAAGTCCAACGACCGATTCGAATGTTTGGAGTGCATAAAACCCTTTGAGCTGAAGAATAAAAAATGTGTGATCAGCAATTGTTTAAGGCATGCAAATGGAAAGTGCGCAAGCTGCCAACCTAACTTCAACCTTCGCAAGGGGCTCTGCGTTCCGTCAGTAAACTACACCAACTTTGTGGCAGAGGCTTGTTTGGTGTGCGCACCGAGCTTTTATATCAACAAGGCTTCGAAGTGCTCACCTTTCGATATTGGATGCACAACCTACGTCAATGGGCAATGCACGAATTGTGTGTCCCCATTCGAGATCACCTCCGATGGATCATGCATCATCGACGGTTGCGATACTGTTGATAGCAATGGCTGTGTTAAGTGTCAAGGAGCTTACCAGCCAGATGGGAAGATATGCAAGTTGCCGAATTGCGAGAAGGCTCACCGAGGAGTATGCGAAAGTTGCATTCAGGGATACATTGTGAAGAGTGGGCTGTGCTCACAAATGGATCCGAACTGCATTAAGTACACAAAGGATGGTCTATGTGTAGCTTGTATTGACGGCTACCATCCTGATTCTCAAGGCAAGTGCAGACAAAATGTAGTTGGATGTGTCTACACCGGAAGCGACTGTACCAGTTGCACCAGTCCATTCACTTTCGCAGATGGTATTTGCGCCATCGTCGGATGCGAGGAATATGCTGTGAGCGGTTGCTTAAAATGCACGAGCGACATGTATCTTGTTGGGGGGATTTGCAAGCAGAAGGATCCAGGCTGCCAATATGATTCATCCGGAAAGTGTCAGAGCTGCTCAGACAAGTTTACGTACAATAATGGGCAGTGTGTTATCTAAGGATGCACTCAATATTCACTTGATGCCTGCATTTCGTGCAGTGAGCCTTATCGACAAAACAACGGGCAGTGTAGTATCACCAACTGCCTTCAGACATCAAACGGAAAATGCGCTAAATGTGTCGATGGATACCAGCCAACCACTACTGGGTCTTGCCGTAGGTTTATCGATAACTGTAACGACTACGACGGTGACAACTGTCAGACATGCAAGGGCGGTTTCTTCCTTGCCGCTGCCAAGAATCAATGTTTCCCAACGTTGCCAGGCTGTGTTTACAGGGAAGGTGCCTGTGCTGCATGTTCAGATGGGTTTTTGTTTGATACTGGCGTTTGCTGGAAAGTAGACCCATACTGTCTGGCTCAATCAAGGGACCACAAATGTACATCTTGTGCGAATACCTTCTATGTGGATACTGCCGGTGCTTGCCGACAAGGAGATCTTCAATGTACTGAGTTCACAAACGCTGGTGATGGGAAGTGCAAGCGCTGCCAACAAACTTTCTACATTAACGAACTAAGCGGGTGCTCAGAGAAGCTTGCTGGCTGCTAATATAAGGGTGGCAAGTGTGTATCATGTACTACCCCCTTCTCATTCAAAGATGGAACTTGCCAGATCACTGGTTGTCTCAACTACTCCAGCCAGGGTTGCACGAGCTGCTCTCCGACCTACTCGCTTGTAGATTACATCTGCCGTGCGAAGACTGACGGTAGCTGCGTAGAGTTCGATAATGGAGGACTCTGTACCAAATGCGAACGAGGATACAGTTTGATCGATGGGCATTGTGAGGTGCGGGATAGCAAATGTCTGAAGTCTACCGTTGACGGAAAATGCTTAGAATGCAATGCAGGCTATTTCCTAACCACCCTTGGCACTTGTGAAAATCAGGCTAAAGGATGCAAAAGTTATAAAAATGGACAATGCGTCGAATGCATTGCCAGATACTTCTTGTGGCAAGGCATATGCTTCCCCTTTGTCGAAGGCTGTCTCAAGTACACTGGAAAATACTGCTCGGAATGCTCCACAAACTACAAACTTGCCCAGGGAATCTGTGTGAAGAAAATGAAAGATTGGTCCTTCGGCGATCTCTTTACCAAGAAAGTAGAGATCTTTCAGAAGACGAACGGCACAGTGCCGACCACTATCCAATCAAGGCAAACTGCAGCTGGGTCAGCTATTGGAAAGCTCACTTACAGCTCACTCTACAACTTTAGCTACTTGAGCTATCAGGTTACTGATAAGGTTGTCGGTTTCGGTGGCTGGCGTTCGAAAGAGAGCAAGGCAGGAGAGTGGGTTGGGCTGTCACTTCGCGTCCCCCAAACATTCTACCAGGTGCAAATTCAGAAAGGAGATGATGACAGTTACGTTTCGGAGTTCACTGTATAGTTCAAGCTCAACAACGAAGCCTGGAAGTAGATACCTCAAGTCTTCACTTCTAAAGATTGCTCGACTGGGCAGGTCATGAAGTTTGACTTCATTACTGCCGTCGCTGCCACCGATATACGCATTGTTGTCCAGAAGTTTGTGAAATGGCCTGCTTGCCGGTTCGATTTTATCTACAACAACTTCGATGAGAGGAACGAGTGGCAGGGTATTCGCAACATCGCTGAAATCGATAAGAAGATAGCTGGAACTATGGGAGCAAGGCTTGACAACCAACTGGACATTAATATCCGCAACTTCTTCGTCCCAACCCGCGACTGTCAGAATAAAGAGCAGTGCTGGTCTGGTGCTTAGTTCTGCTAGACTAAGACTGTGACTGGATTCAGCTTCGATCAGAATGACGGATCGAAGGGAACCATCACAGAAGTCTTCGTGGACTACAGCTTAGACTCTTTGCTGTTCGTCTGTGTTAACGATTGCAAACCGGTGTCACTGGCGGGTCTAAAGAGCATCGTGTTCGATAGGCCTCTGAAAGCCAAGAAGATTCGAGTACACCCAACCAAGTGGAACGGTGCCCCCGAAGTGCGGTTCAGCTTCGACTATTCGTGATTGATAAATCTGAATGTCAGTTCGTAGCAACTATCACATGCGACCACCAAACAGCCTTTTTAGGTGGTCCTTGTCTTTAAAGATTTTCTTGATTGGACGTTATTTAGCGCTTTTGGTGGGGAGGTGACTGATACTTGTTGACTCGTAACACTTTGTGAGTTCCTTCACAGCTCTCTTTGGGTCACATACATAGCTGTTCGGTAGCTGCCAGTTGCTTGGCCTTTTCTATGCCGAACCTTTTTTGGAGCTTGTGCTTCTGTTCTTTGCATACCTATTAACGCAAGAACCGCTTTTCCAAGCTATGGATTCTTGCTAGGTCCGTAACCGCAGCTTCTTTGAAGAGTGCTTCAGAATGGTGTCACTGGTGGTGTGACTCGTGCTCCTTTTGATTGGCTATTCAAGAATTAGCTTTTTACGCTTCTTCATTTACTCCGACTCGTAATAGAACTTCCTGAACAAAGGAAGCACTAAATCTCCGTGTTACTTCTCGTTGAAGATCAAAGCGATATCTTCGGTCTATTGCCCCCCGAATTCCGAATCATCGAAGTTATACTTCAACAGATTAGGCTTGAAAGGCGGTTGGAGCAACTTGAGGTTAATTTGCTGGAGGGTATGTCCACCACACCAATGATGCTACAGCACCTCCTCCAGTGTTGGCCTGCTCTCGGGCACCTTTAGAAGCATCCTTTCCAACAAATCCTGGATATCCTCACTCAACATAGCCCCACTAGGAATCTGCAACTTTTGGTTGAGTATCCCGTAGAACATTTAGTCTATATCCTTGGAGTAGTACGGAGGGATACCCACCACCAACTCATACAACAGGGCGCCAAGGCAGTAAACATCGAGTTCCTTACTGTGCCCTTTCCTGTATAATAACTAGCAGTACCTTAGCAGCATCTCTGGGGCCATGTATTCTGCACTTCCACAGAACGATTCGTTATGCTGGTCGTCAGTGCTGAACTTGGACAGACCGAAATCAGCCAATCGGACATGTCCTTGGTGGTCAATCACAATATTCTCAGGTTTTAAATCCCTGTAGATGATGCCGTTGCTGTGTAGTTCATGCAACGCCGATAAAATTTCCAGGAAGTAGAACCTCGCCTGGTGCTCCTTCATCCTCCGATGCTGCTTCAAAAGGTTGAATAGCTCTCCACCAGCACAGAACTCCACTACGAAGACAACTGTGTGCTCAGTCTCTATCGTGTAGTGCAGCTTGGTGGCGAACGGATGGCTGTTCATCTTCATTAGTATGGCCTTTTCGTTGAGCACAATCGATTGTTTTTGGTTTCGCATAACTTGATCCTTATTCATGACCTTCATCGCGAAGTACTGCCCCAGTGTCTCACAAAGGTACACCTTCGAAAATCCTCCCGAGCCGATACATTTCATGATATTGAACTGCTTCAGACTTTTGCATAGTCCCTGTTGTATTGACGTGTCCTGTGCTGTAATGCTCAATGACTGTGGAGCAATCTGCACAAACAATTCTCGAGGCAGCGTTAGCAGGTAGTCGACCACAAGAACCCCGCTGTGCAGTACAACCCACTCGCAGCGGAGCAGCCGATGAACGCTCTGGATGAACTACCCGATGGTGGTATGTTCCATGTCGTATTCGAATTCCATACGGAACAGGCGACTGTTGTAGCTGATTTCACACTAATAAAGTGAAGGTTGCCAACTAGTCTGCTGGTTCAGCAGTGGCTGTGTATCTAGTTTTTCAATTCGATTTTGGTAGCGGCTGGAGCTGCTCTGACGCATCTGCTTGACCTCCATTAACAATTGAGCCTACCTGCGAGAATCTGCGCTCCAAGCTTATTGGCCTTTGGAAGGGGTGGACGCTTTCCCTTAGTAGTTTTGTTGTGGATATTCCTCGGCGCAAGTAAGGCGAAGAATATTTTCTCATAATTATTTCACCGACAAACGATCAGGAGTAAAGACTGTGCAGGTTGTGCTCGGTTGCAGGTGCTCCCGTCAATGGACATCTCTTCGATGCTTTGATCTCCTTCGTGATGCAGTTGTAGCAGAACACGTAACCCGAACACGACAGGACGGTAGGGCTTGATATTTTCTTTGAACAAAGTGGACAAACACCCTTTGCACTTAAGTCTTCCTGCTTGAATGGGGCTTCAACTTATCTGGCAACCCCAGCACTCTGCTTTTGCTGTCCTCTTGAAGAGTAATACCACGCGAGCCCCTTATACAGCAAGAAGATCAACAGAATCAGTGGTTTGTTGAGCATATCGAGCAGCCCGCTTCCAGCACTTGCTGATGCCTCGACCTGCTTGAACACCAGCTTGACCTTGAGAAGATAGAACATCAAATCGAAATGCTTGGCATCGTTTTTGAGAAGATAGAGGAATCTCATGGTAAGGTCCACAATATCCCAAAGCGTCACGACCACTGGAAACAGGTAGTAGAAAGCTTTTTGATGCCACTTCATTTCCTCAACGGGGTGCTACATTTTCAGGGTATTGTAGTGCTGCTCCAGTTTGTTTCTGATGTAAGGGTAGCTCGCCAGAAATATTGAGGCTTTCAGTGTGTTCTGACTCCCAGGCTGTGTTGCGTTTCGTTCGAAGCCGTAGAAGTACTATGCGTAGGTTGCATGATGCTTCGAAAGGTAGAATAGTTTGACTGCCCAATCTACCAACAGCATCAGCTCGTCCTGCCAGTAGCGAAGCCCAATAAGCCTGTCGGAACTGCCAACCACAACATTGAGGAGGTAGCCGACACCCGCTCTCATGTACTGCTCCAGAGTTTGAATTGAGTAATGCACTAGAAAGTGAGTACGCTGCTATTCAACCCGACTCTCCATATATTTATATTCATCTGTCATGAGGAGAACTCCCTACGTTGAAAACAACGAACGGCTCGCCATGAAGTACACAAATCAGCTACGCGCCAAGGATGATCGCAAAGCTGCCGAAATCAAGATTTACCAGCCTGAGCTCGATGCCTCAACGAAGAATAAGCGTTCTCATAATGAGATGGTTGGTAGCAGTCGGCTATCGCCAATGTTGAGGCGTCCCGTGACTGGAAAGAACAGCTACGTTGAGGGGGCGGTCCCCGATACAACGAGAACAAGAGATTCAAAAAACTGTAAGCATGTGGATGACCATAGTTGACGAGAGGAGGCTAAGCGACTCATAGTTTCGCAAGCATGCTGCAACACCGACCAATATGCGATACCACATGCCAGTGCGAGCACGTTCCACTAATAAAAGCGACCTATTCGTCTCGACTCTCAAGGAAGAAGTTTCCAACGGTGGTAAACTCTACCGGACTTCGTTGAAAGGAGATTAACCCAAGATTAATTTATCGTTGCCTCGAAAGGAAATGACCCCGACGGCAGGCAACCGCTACGACAAGGATAAGGTCAAGGTCCAACAGAGAGGCTACAGCAACCCTAGAAGCTCTAGAGATAGCAAACCCGATCGGCGCCCCATCGACTTTCCTGTGAGTAAGCCACTGGAAATGTATGAAAAAAAGCCGACGGCAAGCAAACGACCTCAGAGACAGTCAGATTAGGAATTCTTCGAATACGTCCTGAGGTATTCCTACCGCACCAAAAAAGGATTTATGCCAAACAATCCAGGTAAACCCAACCAAGACAGCTTCATTATATCACCCAACATCAATAAGAAAAGCTGGCAACACTACTTCGGAGTGTGTGATGGCCACGGGGTCTTCGGACATCTCGTCTCTGCCTTCATCAAGAACCATCTACCCGCGGTCATGGCACGAACTCGAAACCTCTAGAAGAATTCCGAGGAAGGGCTATTCAAGGCCTTCCAACAAACTATGGAAAGGCTTGTGCTCGAATCCAAAATCGATTTGACCTTCTCGGGGTCCACAGTCGTTGGTTGCTACTTGCTGCAGGACAAGCTTTATTGTTGCAATGTGGGTGACTCCAGAGCCATAATCGGCAGTTACGACGAACGAACAAAGAAGTGGTCAGCAAAAGAGCTATCCAACGACCATAAACCCTCTGTTAGGCAGGAAGCAGACAGAATTATAAGGTGCAATGGAAGAGTATAGGCTTTTAGGGATCCCGAAGGTATTTCATCTTCTCGACTCTAGGCAATCCGATCGGTCCTCTACGCGTCTGGCTGAAAGATGAGAATGTGCCTGGTTTGGCGATGACTCGTAGCTTCGGTGATCTCGTAGCTGCCAGTGTGGGTGTAAGTTCAGACCCTGAAATCATATGTACGTGTTTGCTTAACTCAAGAGTACACAATGACCCAGAAAGACCGCATAATTTTAATCGCTTCGGATGGTGTATGGGAGTTCCTCCAGAACGATGAGCTAGTGAATATGATAGCACCATTCTACGAAGGCAAGAAAATCTAAGAGGCCTGCGATGTCCTGCTGGAAAGTGCCGTGAATAGCTGGACCAAGGAGTGCAGCGTAATCGACGACATTACCTTCATTCTGCTGTTTATGAGCTACTCTGACGTTAATTGATCAGTCTAATATTATCTATGAAGTTGGCTGCAGAGGAGGAATGCAAGGGCTTCCTGCTCACCTGCGAACAGAATCGGGAGAAGCAGGCAATTCGTGATGCCTACAACTTTCTCGGAGAGTTCATTGAGAAGGTCTACCCTGACTTGGCCAATGGAGGCAAGTAGCTGGCAAGTTTGTAGGATGAAATCAAAGAGATGAGGAACAAAAAGTCACGCGTACTGTTTAACCTGGACACAAACGTGAGGGTAATGAGTCTGCTAAGTAGTGTTGCATCTTCATCAAGATCAATCCCGAATTCGCTGTGATAGACCCCTGTAGAATCGTATCGGAGATAATGGCGGACATGGATAAGTAAGAGCGTCAGCTAACCCGATACTGCCACCGTATTACACCAGTCGAAAAGGCCTTCAAAGCCGAATACTTCCACATGAAGGACGCAGTGTAGGAACTGCTTGCAGCAAAGACCAAAGGTGAAAAGCACAGCTGGGCTCTAAACTTCAAATGTAGGAACAACGACAAGTTCAAGTACAAGTAGGTGCTGAAAACAGTAACTGAAATCGCTGGGCAGTTCGGTCACTTTTCGGATATCTACTACCCCGAGTGGACTATTTCGATTGAGATTAACCACCATCTCATGTGCGTGAGTATTCTCGAGAAGTTCAAAGAATCTGGGGAGTTTAAGCTGAGGAAAATCAATGTTCAGCCTCTGCCACCGATGAAGCAAGATCAGCATTTCGATGAGAGGATATCATAACCTGCCAGATAGGAGGTTGA
>ERZ724527.1656-NODE-1656-length-10415-cov-3.537645_pt1 | contig 10415 bp, 9 predicted proteins | sample MGYA00376060_ERZ724527 | MGnify/ENA primary metagenome ERZ724527 (study PRJEB28724, sample SAMN07190886) | activated sludge metagenome | isolation source: activated sludge of sewage treatment plant in Hong Hong | place: USA: Christiansburg, Virginia | collected...
CTCGACTGATGGTGCAATTTGCGTTTGAGGGGCTGAGTGCCGATCAACGCTATACCTTCATGAAACGGTTTGATCTTTACACACACCGCGGTGGTGGGTAGAACTGAGCTAACTGCTGGCGAGCCGCCTGCGCGCTAGCGCGACAACCAGAAAAGCATCCTGAGGGCTAAGTGCAGGAAACTGCTCTTTCAACTCACGCAGCGCCAAATGGTCGGTTGAATGGCCCGCCCATTGATTGCCGGGATCAAAAAACGGCTTTAAGGATTCGCACGCTGCCGGGAAAATGGCGCGCAGTTCGTGCTGTTTTCTACGGTCTTCGGTGAAAGTCATTCGACCACTATAGCCATTGACTTTGGTTTCGGTCTGCCTCATCAAAAATGGCAGTCTGAATTACATGGGTATCCGGTTAGAAGCCTGAGTCAACTGCCGGGTCATCTGAAATCGCTCAGCACTCGGATGATTTCTTGGGAACAATGGAAGAAAGCCGCCCGGGCGCTTGACCGGACCACAAAACGGGCAAAAAATCATGGATACCTTTGAGTGGAGCAGCCTATTTGAGACCGGCCTCTCCGAAGTTGACGACCAGCATCGACAACTGGTTGCGCTCGTCAATCAGCTGGGCAAAGATATTCACAGTGCCAGCGACGAGGGCATTGACCAAGCACTGGATGCTTTGGTGAGCTACACGGTTTACCACTTTAAGTGCGAGGAAGGTTTCATGGATCGGCATGGGCTGGAGCCCGTGTACGTTGAGCGACATCGAGAAACGCACCGCAGATTCATCCAGCAGGTCGCCGAATGGCTTGCGCGTCGCAAGAGGGGCGAAGGCATTGAATTAAGTCAGTTGCTGGAGTTTCTGGCGAACTGGTTGATTTTTCACATCATGGGTGACGACCAATCGCTTGGCCGACAAGTCCAAGCGGTCAGTGCAGGAAAAACACCTCAGTTGGCGTTTGAGGAGGACCATGCCTCAAACGATCCGAGAACTGATGTTTTGCTGGTTGCCTTGCGTCGCCTGTATGCGGGCTTGGTTGATCGCAACGAGACCTTGATTGCGACGCAGCACTCGCTCTCTGAGTTGAATGCAACGCTAGAACAGCGGGTTGCTGACCGAACGCAGGAATTGCATCATGTCAACCAGAGGCTAAAGGAAGACCAGGAGAACTTGATTGAGGCCGAAAAAATGGCCTCACTCGGCCGCATGGTGGCAGGCTTTGCGCATGAGATGAACACCCCTGTAGGAGTAGCCGTCGGTGCTACATCACAGTTGCGCGAGTTGATTGCCGAATTGCGAGGCATGCTCATGCAAGATGAAGTATCTGAAGAGCAGGTCTTGAATTGCCTGGACATCTTGGATGAGACGTCTTCTCTGTCCTTGTCGAACATGCAACGGGCATCCGACATGGTGAAAAGCTTTAAGCGCACAGCAGTCGACCAAAGTTCTGAGGCAGAACGTGAATACGATTTGGCTGAGGTGATCGAAGACGTTCACAAGAGTTTGCGCAACAGTTTTAAACGCACGTCTGTTGATGTGTGCATTGACTGTCCGCCTGGGCTGCGTCATTTTGGTCAGGCCGGTGCTGTGTTGCAAGTGCTGACGAATTTGATGCAAAACAGTTTGATTCACGGCTTCGTTGAAGGACAGCAAGCTGGCACCATCACCATTGCGGCCAGCATTCACTCCGGAAAAGTTCATATTGATTACCGTGATGACGGTGTGGGCATGCCTGCAGAGACCTTGCAGAAAGTGTTTGAGCCGTTTTACACGACGCGTCGAGGCAAAGGTGGCAGCGGCTTGGGGATGTACATTGCCTACCACTTGGTGACTGATGCCTTACACGGCAACATCCACTGCGAGAGTTCACCGGGCAAAGGGACGCAGTTTTTGATTGAATACCCGCATCAATCCGCTCAGCATTTGCGCACCGAGAAGGCAGGCAAGTCATGAAAATAGTACGCAGAACCGAATTGCCCACGACGGACGAGAAGAAACCGCGCTTGGAACCATGGAAGGTGCTCATCGTTGATGACGAGCCGGATGTGCGACGCGTCACCGTGTTGAATCTGCGGGGTTTTCAGTTTGCAGGACGAACCTTGAGTTTCCTGGAGGCAAGCTCTGCCGCCGAAGCGCAAGTGATTCTGCAAGAACATACCGACATCGCATTGGCCTTGGTCGATGTGGTGATGGAAACAGACGATGCCGGATTGAAACTGGTCGAATACATTCGCGACAGCCTCAACTACCGCATGATCCGGCTGATCATTCGCACGGGGCAACCGGGCGTTGCGCCAGAGCGGTACGTGATCGACAACTTTGATATTGACGACTACAAAGATAAATCCGAACTCACGGCACAGCGTCTGTACACCACGGTGCGCACGGCGCTCAAGAGCTACCGGGACTTGCTGACCATTGAGGCCAGCCGAATTGGCTTGTCACGCATCTTGAACGTGACGCCTGATCTGTACAACTTGCACCGGGACCGACTGGAGGAGTATTTTCAAGGTGAGCTGATGCAGACCATAGGCATTTGCAACCTTGACCACTCGGGATTGATTTCAACCATTGACGGCTTGATGTTGACTCTAGACGGCAAAGATATTCATGTTCGTGCAGGGACAGGGCAATTCGGTGGCGTTGGCAACGCGCGATGCAGCGAAATTGTCAACCTATGCTCAAAAGCAGTGACCGGACAAGAGGTGCCTGAAGAAATTCGGCATGGTGCGGTGATTGTTCCGCTGCAAGTGGGCCAGGACATTCTGGGTTTTGTGTATCTTGAAAGTCAGTCCGAACTTTCCAGCAGTGACCGTGAATTGATTCAGGTCATGGCCAATCAATGTGCGGCGGCGCTAGACAACTTCCGGCTGCACCATAGCCTGGAGGATGCATACGACGAATCCATCGACATGTTGGCTCAGGTGGCTGAATTCAAGGACAGCGCAACGGGCACGCATATTCGGCGCATTCAGGAATACACCCGACGAGTTTCCATTGCCTTGGGCTGTAGCAAGGAAGAGGCCGATACCTTTGCCAAGGCAAGCCGACTGCACGACGTGGGCAAGGTGGGCATACCCGATCTGATACTGCGCAAGCCTGGCAAGCTGACAGCGGAAGAATTTACGGTCATGCAAAAACACACCCGCATTGGAGACGCTGTCCTCAAGCGCAGTCCAAGGCTTGCTGTGGCTCGCTTGGTGGCAAAGTCACATCATGAAAAATGGAATGGCGCGGGTTATCCTGAGGGCTTAAAGGGCGACGCCATCCCTTTGGCCGCCCGCATTGTGGCCGTTGTGGATGTGTTTGATGCGCTGGTCAGCCAGCGACCTTATAAAGAGTCCTGGCCAGCGCAACGCGCCGCCGCTCAAATTGAAATCGGCAGTGGCTCGCACTTTGATCCCAAAATTGCACAGATCTTTTTGAGCCTATATCGTGGGGGCGATTTCGACGATCTGGTCACGGCCGCGGTTGACGACGCGATCAGGGAAGCTGCGAAAGACGCGTCCGCCTAATAATTGAGCCCCATTGCGCCGCGAACGTCGTGCATCGTGGCGCGTGCAACTGTGCGGGCCCTGTCGGTGCCAGCATCCACAATCTCACGAACCAGTTTTGGGTTGGCCACATAGGGTTCGGCACGGGCCAACATGGGTTGCTGCTCGGCCAAGATACCGTCGATCACAGGGCGCTTGCATTCGATGCAGCCAATGCCGGCACTGGTGCAGCCATGGCGAACCCAGGTCTGAGTTTCTACGCTGGAATAGATTTTGTGAAACTGCCAGACTGGGCAAACATCCGGATTGCCCACATCGGTGCGTTTGACGCGCGCCGGGTCGGTGGGCATGGTCTTGACTTTGTGCTCAATGCTCGCCTTGTCCTCCCGCATGGAGATGCCATTGCCATAGCTTTTGCTCATCTTGCGACCATCCAAACCAGGCAGTTTGGCGGCTTCTGTCAGCAAGACCTGGGGCTCCACCAATACGGCGCGGCCTGTGCCTCTGAAGTAAGCGCTCAGGCGTTCACGCTCAGCGTCGTCTAGCACGGGGCTGGTATTTACAAAACCAAGCGCGCCTTCCATGGCTTTGGCGTCACCCGTTTCCTGGTAGGCCTTGCGAGATTTTTCAAAGCGCTTGGCGCTGTCCTTGCCAATCTTCTCAAGGGACGCTTTCACCAGATCGTCGAAATTGGTTTCGCGGCCATACAAGTGGTTGAAACGGCGTGCGGCCTCACGGGTCAGCTCCACGTGGCTGGCCTGATCTTCCCCAACGGGTACGTAATGGGCCTTGTAGATCAAGATGTCTGCTGCCTGAAGCAGAGGGTAGCCCAAAAAGCCGTAGGTGGACAGGTCTTTGTCTTTCAGCTGTTGCTGCTGGTCCTTGTAGGTGGGCACGCGCTCCAGCCAACTGATGGGCGTGCCCATGGCCAGCAGGGTAAAGAGCTCGGCATGCTCGGGCAGGCGGCTTTGCAAGAAGATCGTGCACAGGTTCGGGTCCAGTCCGGCGGCAAGCCAGTCAATGACCATCTCAAACACATTCTTTTCGATGATGTCGCGGCTCTCGTAGTGTGTGGTCAGGGCATGCCAGTCGGCCACAAAGAAGAAGCACTCCATCTCATTTTGCAGGCGTACCCAGTTCTTCAGGGCACCGTGGTAGTGACCCAAGTGCAGGGCCCCAGTGGGGCGCATGCCAGATAAAACACGTTGCTTGGCTGAAGCTGCCGTTTGCTGTTCGCTCATCATTTCACCAGGGACGCCAGTGGCGTCAAAAGAGTATCAATCAGTCCAAAAGTCAGGCCCATGACCGGGCGCATCCAGATTGCGCTAAGCACATTGCCAATGACCAAACCCATCACAATAAAGAAGCCCCAAGGCTCAATACGAGAGACCATCACCGCGAACTTGTATGGCAGCAATCCGACCAGAATTCGCCCCCCGTCAAGCGGAGGCAGCGGAAACAGGTTGAATGCAAACATCACGACGTTCACCATCATCCCGGCTTTACACATCTCGATGAAAAACCGCTCGGTCAATCCAGTGCCCAACAGCAAATAGAAGGCCACGCCCCAGGCAAGGGCCTGCAATAAATTGGCGGCAGGGCCAGCCAAGGCCACCCACACCATGTCACGTTTGGGGCTACGCAGATTGCCAAAGTTGACCGGCACAGGCTTCGCGTAGCCAAACAAGAACGCCCCCGAAGTTGCAAAGTAAAGCAGCAAGGGCATCGCAATCGTCCCCATGGGGTCGATGTGTTTGAGCGGGTTCAGCGTGATCCGCCCCAGCATGTAGGCCGTGTTGTCGCCAAAGTGGCGCGCTGCGTAGCCGTGAGCCGCCTCGTGTACCGTGATGGCAAACAGCACGGGTAAGGCATAGATCAGGACAGTTTGAATGATGTTTTCCACAGGCCTATTGTCTCTTAACCGTTATGACTCACAGGCCCAAGGTGGCCAACGCACCTCGGCCTTCGCGAATCAACTCGGGGTCGCCGCCATTGCCCATCGCACTCAGGTCCACGACAGTTGTCGGTTGAGACGCGCAAGCACCAGCATCAATCACGGCGTCAATCAGCTTTTCATAGCGGTCCCGAATCTCTTCGGCATCGTTCAACGGGTCCTTTTCATCGGGCGGAATCAAGGTGGTGGCGAGAAGCGGTGCGCCCAACATCTCCAGCAGGTCTTGCAAGGTCTTGTGCTCGGGAACCCGCAGGCCAATCGTTTTTCGCTGCGGGTGGCTGAGGCGACGAGGCACTTCTTTGGTTGCCTCCAAGATAAAGGTGTACGCGCCAGGGGTGGCCGCTTTGAGCAGACGGTACTGGCGGTTGTCCACCATGGCGTAACTGGACAGTTCTTTTAAGTCACGGCACAGCAGCGTCAGATGGTGTTTGTCGTCCACGCCCCGGATTCGGCGCAGCTTGTCTGCAGCGGCCTTGTCATCAAGTTGGCAGACCAGTGCGTAGCTGGAATCGGTGGGCACGGCAATGATGCCGCCTTTGGCCAATAGGGTAACGGCCTGTTTCAGCAGGCGAGGTTGGGGGTTATCGGGATGAACTTGTAAAAACTGTGCCATGGCGCGCTCGATCAGACGAAATATGAAAGCATTAATAGGGATTAAGCAGGTTTGTTGCGACTGCGTGCCTCGATCGCAGACAGCCAGGCACTGCTGGCACCACTGATCGCAATGACCACCATCCCAATGACGCCCCATTGTGTGGGCACGTGCTGGAAGAAAAGCCAACCCAAGAGCATGGACGTACCAATCTGCGTGTACAGAAACGGCGTGAGTTCTGTTGCAGGGGCACGCGAGTAAGCCATCGTCAACCAATAGTGGCCGACAGCGCCAAAGCAGCCCATCAGCAGCATGCGCAGCCACAGGCTCCAATCCGGTATGTTCACCCAGACAAAGGGCAGCACCAAAGTGCAGGCAGCGGTGGCCACCCATCCCGTATAAAAATGCGTGGTGGATGGGCTATCGGTTCGTGCCAGCTTGCTGGTCAAGAGCTGAAAACCGGTGTTGGATCCCACCACGGCCAGGGGCAGAAGCCAAGCCCAATTGAAGGTCGAAGCACCCGGTTGAATGATCAGCATGGCCCCCACAAAGCCCAGCGCAACCAGTCCCCAGCGCAGCGGCGAGACATGTTCTTTAAACACGGTGGCGGCGGCCACTGTGATGGCCAATGGGGTGATCATGACAATGGCGGTGAATTCGCCCACGGGGATAAAAGCTAGGCTGCTGAACGCAAACAAAGTGCTGGTGAGGAGCATCAAGCCCCGCACGGTTTGCAGCTTTGGATTGCTTGTGCGCCAAAGCGCGCGGCCTTGTGCAGGCCAAAGTATGGCGGTGCTGAGCACGGCCTGAACCACATAACGTGCCCACACAGCCATCATCAAGGGCACATAGGGCACCACGGTTTTGGTCGTGGTATCGAGAATCGAAAAACAGAGTGTGGCGGCCAACACATACAGAATGCCAGCCATGTCGTGAGATGGCTTGCCCTTGGTTGCTAAACCTGAAGTGGGTTCGTCCGGAGCGGCGCTGACCGACCGCTTTGTCACTGGATGCGGTGGGCCAAAAACTCCCAGACTGGCGTTAATGCGTCCGACAAATAGGGCAATTTGCCCAAATCGGTGTGGGATTCATCAGGGCTGTGAAAGTCACTGCCACGTGAGGCAACAAGGCCAAGTTCGTTGGCCAGATCCGCGTACTCAACAAATTCTGCAGGTGAATGGCTGCCGGTGACCACCTCTACGCCCACGCCGCCATGCGCCTTGAATTCGGTGAATAAGGCGTATTCTTCGTTTGCGGTGAATTTGTATCGGCCAGGGTGTGCCACCACGGCGGCACCGCCTGCCTCGGTGATCCAGCGCACGGCATCGCCTAAAGCTGCCCATCGATGGGGCACGAAACCAGGTTTGCCTTCGGTCAGGTATTTACGGAACACTTCGGAAGTGTCTTTGCACACGCCAGTTTCAACCAGAAACCGTGCAAAGTGTGTGCGTGAAATCAGTTCGGGGTTGCCGACGTAATTGAGTGCACCGTCATAGGCGTCTTTGATGCCAACTTTGGCCAGTTGATCAGACATTTCCTGCGCTCGGGCACCACGGCCATTGCGGGTGTTGTGCAGTCCTAGCCGCAACTGGGCGTCGTCAGCATCAAACCCCAAACCCACAATATGCACAGTTTCGTTGGCAAAAGTGACCGAGATCTCAGCCCCCGTCAGGTAGCGCATGCCGTTGGCCTTGGCGGCCGCAGCAGCGCGGTGTTGCCCACCGATTTCGTCATGGTCTGTCAGTGCCCACAACTCAACACCGTTGGCCGCTGCACGCTCGGCCAGTAGTTCAGGGGTAAGCGTGCCATCGGACACGACGGAATGGCAATGCAGGTCAGCGTTGAGGATTTTTGTCACATGTTCATTTTAGTGGCTTGGCCTTTGAATTGATTGGTGTCAAATTTGATAGCATTAAACGCTTATCAGTATTGCCGAAACAACCAAAAACATCTCAATTCAAAGCCACATGCTTTGTCCGATAGAACTTCATCGGCACGCCATCAGCAGAACCCTCCAACTTGTCCCGCTGGTTGAGCACTGACTTCTTCATCCTGCCCACCACATGCATCTCGCAGGGTTTGCAGTCAAAGCGCAGCGTCAGCTTCTCTTTGCCGTTGATCAGTTGCAGGGGCTCGGCCCGCACCGTGCCTTGCACACCGGTCACGCCTTTCGCTTGCTTGGGGCACAGGCTCATCGAAAAACGCACGCAGTGCTTGGTGATCATCAGGCTGACCTCACCCAATTCTTCCTGACTCTCATAGGCCGCGTCGATCACCTTGACGCCATGCTTGGCGTAAAAGTCATGCGCCTTATGGTTGTACACATTGGCCAGATAGCTGAGCGCGTCTTCGGGGTAGGGCGCAGGTGGCTCCACCGGCTTGGCCCGCGTGGGGCGCTGGTAGTTGCGGGCGCGCTCCAGCTCTAAAGCCTCGAGCGCATCGCGGCGCAACTGGTTGAGAGCGGATGCGGGCACAAACCAGGCTTGAGCAATGTTGATGCCAATGTCCAGCAGCGCAAAGTGACTGCTGCCAAACTTACCGAGGTGTTCGCGCAAGCTCATCTGGTTGCGCTCCGGGTCTTTGGCCAGGGCTTTCTCCTGCCGCAGTTTGACTGTGGCGCTGTGGCCGTCTTCGTCGGTCAGCGTCAGGGTAAAGCCGTGCAGCGTCTCACTGAACTGTGCCCACAAATGGATGCGGCGCTCGCTGGATTTTTTGTCGAGGGTGCGCACCCAGTCCATGTCGCGGTTGCGATTGAGCTCAGTGCCCTTGCGCAGGTCTTTGAAGCCTTCCATCGGGTCTTTGGGGAACACGCGCCAGCGGCCTTTGTTCTTGCCGGGCATCGCCTCGGCCCGGTTGATGGCCACGCCCACCAGCTCTTTCTGCAGGTTGTAGTAGCACAGGCCGTCGCCGTTGTGCAGCACAGCGGTTTTGTCAGCACATTCCAGTTCGAGCCAACTCGGCCCCAGTTGCGTGACCCAGCCAATGGATTGACCTGGGTTCTTGGGGCTGTCAAAAGCGCCGATGTCGATTTGCCTGCCATTGGCAAAGTAGTCGGTGAACTCGCGGTTGAAGTTCTGGTTCGGGTCGGGCTCAAAGGTGAACGTGGTGCGCCCGCTGGAGGCGCGCGTCAGTGGCGAGTCGGTACTTTCGCGCGCATCGATGATGCCATCCAGCAGCTTGCGGTAGTGCGCGGTGATGTTCTTGACATACGCCATGTCTTTGTAGCGGCCTTCAATCTTGAAGCTGCGCACACCGGCGTTGATCAGTGCTTCCAGGTTGTCGCTTTGGTTGTTGTCCTTCATCGACAGCACATGCTTTTCGTGCGCAATGATGCGGCCCTGGGCGTCCTTTACCTCGTAGGGCAAGCGGCAGGCTTGGGAGCAATCACCCCGGTTGGCGCTGCGCCCAGTGTGGGCGTGGCTGATGAAGCACTGGCCGCTGTAGGCCACGCACAAGGCGCCGTGGATGAAGTATTCGAGCTTGCAGCGTTCAGCGTCCAGTTCGGCATGGATGGCGGCGATCTGCTCAATGGTGAGTTCACGCGCCAGCACAATTTGCGAAAAGCCTACGTCTTGCAGGAACCGGGCTTTCTCAGCGGTGCGGATGTCGGTTTGCGTGCTGGCGTGCAATTGGATCGGGGGTAAGTCCAGCTCCAGCAGCCCCATGTCCTGCACGATCAGCACATCGGCACCTGCGTGGTAGACGTCCCAAGCCATCTGGCGTGCGCCGTCCAGCTCATCGTCCCGCAAAATGGTATTGAGCGTAACGAAGATGCGGCTGTTGAATCGGTGCGCGTGACTGCATAAACGCTCAATATCGCGGATGCCGTTGCCAGCGGATGCGCGCGCGCCAAAGCCTGGGCCTCCGATATACACCGCATCGGCGCCGTGGTTGATGGCTTCGATGCCAATGCTGGCGTCGCGTGCGGGGCTGAGCAATTCAAGCTGATGGTTGAGCAAAGTCATGCCCTGGATTATCCAGAATTGACACGTGGCCTGTGCAGGCGTACAAGGAAATCAGTTGAAACCTTGTGAAGGAGTCGCCTCATGTTCAAGCACATTCTCGTTCCGGTGGATGGTTCCAGTAACGCCGAGAAAGCGGTCAACACCGCAATCGCACAGGCCAAAGCATTCGGTGCCAAGATTACGCTGGTGACAGTGATCGATAACTACCCCTTCACAGGCGTAGGGGGCGACTTTGCCTATGGGCAAGTGGAGTATCTGGCCGCTGCAACAGCCAATGCCAACAGTGCCCTGGAGAAGGCGCAAGCCACGATCCATTCCCAGGGCATGTCATGCGAAAAACGGGTCATTGAGGAGCATGTCATCCACGAAGGCATCTTGGATACCGCCAAAGAATTGGGCGTTGACCTGATCGTGA
>ERZ724527.1657-NODE-1657-length-10410-cov-3.336263_pt1 | contig 10410 bp, 6 predicted proteins | sample MGYA00376060_ERZ724527 | MGnify/ENA primary metagenome ERZ724527 (study PRJEB28724, sample SAMN07190886) | activated sludge metagenome | isolation source: activated sludge of sewage treatment plant in Hong Hong | place: USA: Christiansburg, Virginia | collected...
ACTGCATCCTTGCAAAATTCGGAAGAGAAAATACTTCTGTATCCAAGAAAATTAAAAACGGAGTAAAGAGTGCAGTTAAATACATCAACAACTTCGAAAAAATATGTGCTGAAATTGCCATTGGGAATCATTATGACTATGTGCTTTGCGGACATATTCACCAGCCGGAGATCAGAGAAATGAGCAACGCAGACGGTAAAGTAATGTACCTCAACTCCGGCGATTGGGTAGAAAACCTCACCGCACTTGAATACGACAACGGAAAATGGGAATTATATCATCATCAACCCGGCGCATATAAAAAATCTGCAGAAGAAGAAGTAAACAATAAAAACGCCGTATTTCTAAACAACAAACAGATTTTTGATATACTTCTCGAAGAGATACACAGCAATCATCAGGGATCAGTCATTAAACTCAGTAAAAGAAATGAAGATACTCTATGCCATACAGGGCACAGGTAACGGACATATCAGCAGGGCATTAGAGATAATTCCTATTTTAAAAAAGAAAGCACAGGTAGATGTGCTCATCAGCGCATCACAGTGGGAATTATCCCTCCCCTTCCCCATCGACTATAAATTTGAAGGACTTGGATTCATCTTTGGCAAAAAAGGTGGCGTAGACTTATTAAAGACTTACCTCCGACTCGACACACTTCGACTGATCAAAGAAATCCGCAGCTTACCTGTAGAAAAATACGATTTAATCATCAGTGACTTTGAACCTATTTCTGCCTGGGCCTGCCAGCTTCGAAAAAAAGTTTGCATCGGACTCAGCAATCAGGCTGTCACACTACACCCACTCGCACCCAGACCAAAAAATACCGCTTCGATCGGTAAAATGATACTTGAGCATTATGCTCCCACAACCGTAAACTACGGTTATCACTTCAAACGATTCGACAACAACGTATACACTCCAATCATCCGACAAGAGATACGCGAAGCCACAGTAAGTGATAAAGGACATATTACCATTTACCTTCCGAGCTACGATGACGAACGGGTTATAAAAAAACTAAAAGAATACAACGACATACCTTTTCAGATATTTTCAAAAAGGGCACGCAGCGCTTACAGGCAGAAAAATGCCTGGGTACTCCCTTTAAACAGGGATTCCTTTATCAAAAGTATCGCTTCATCATCCGGCATCATTACCAATGCTGGGTTCGGCACAACAGCAGAGGCTTTATACCTTGGGAAACCATTGCTTGTAATTCCCATGAAAACACAATACGAACAACATTGCAACGCCGCAGTATTGCAATCGATGGGAGTATCTGTCATGCCTTCATTAAAATCAAAACACTTGCACCTGCTGGACGCATGGATCAATGAAAAATCCGTCATTCATGTAGACTATCCTGATGAAACAGAAAAACTACTGGACAGCATCATACAACGACATGCAGGTCAAAAATTAACCGAAAGCACCTTTGAAGATGAAATGAAATTCATCCGTAGATTGCTAAAACCGGCAGGAATTCCCGGCTAACCTGCAAATCAAGTGAACAACGAAATATTTCATTGGGGCGTTGCATGTTCTGCAGCACAAACCGAAGGTGCAGCAAACATTGACGGGAAAGGACCATCCATTTGGGACACATTTTCAAAGAAACGGTATAAAATTTCAGGTGCACATACTCCTGAAACAAGTTGTTCCTTTTATTACCGATACAAAGAAGATATTGCACATGTAAACAGTCTGGCCATACCCAACTTCCGATTCTCTATATCCTGGCCCAGAATATTACCTGAAGGAAAAGGACATATCAATCAAAAAGGGCTAGACTTTTACGACAGGTTAATTGATGAATGCCTTGAAAAAAATATCACACCCTGGATAACACTTTATCATTGGGATCTGCCACAAAAACTAGAAGATATAGGCGGCTGGAACAACAGAGACATCATTGGCTGGTACAGTGAATACTCAACGATAGTACTCAAAGCATTTTCAGACCGTGTAAAAAACTGGATGGCATTAAATGAGCCACTCGTTTACACAGGAGCCGGATATTTTTTAGGTGTACATGCACCCGGGAAAAGAGGCATGGACAATTTTCTATCAGCCGCCCATCATACTGCGCTTGCACAAGCAACCGGAATCCGAATAATTCGCAATGAATGCAAAGAAGCCTATGCAGGCACCACATTCAGTTGTTCCTGGATCAGCCCCTACAGCCAGGAACAAAAAGACCTCGAAGCCGCCAACAGAGTAGATGCATTACTCAATCGGTTTTATCTTGAACCATTACTTGGCAAAGGATACCCGATACAAGATCTTCCTTTCCTTCAAAAAATTGAAAAGTACTTTAAACCACAAGACGAAAAAGAACTGAAAGAAATACCTGACTTCATAGGAATACAAAACTATACCCGTGAAGTTGTACGACACTCCTGGTATACTCCTTATATCAGGGCCAAACTGATTGGTGTAAAATCAAGAAAAGTTCCATCTACAATGATGAACTGGGAGGTATATCCGGAAAGCATCTACAACCTGCTTCATAAATTCAATCAATACTCCGAAATCAAAGACATACTGGTCACTGAAAATGGAGCAGCTTATCCTGACCAGGTAACCGACAACAGTGTTTTAGACACAGATAGAATGAGCTATCTGAAACTGAATATACAGCAAGTACTAAGAGCGAAAAACCAGGGCGTACGCGTAAAAGGATACTTCGCCTGGTCGCTCACTGATAACTTTGAATGGGCAGAAGGGTATTATCCACGCTTTGGACTGATTTACATAAATTACACCAATCAGCAAAGGATTATAAAGGAATCTGCTAAATGGTACAGTCAGTTCATCAACACTTACTCCAAAGAAATCAGCACAAAAAACAAAACAATCATCAGTGATGATCATCCAGTGCCAATGTAATTACATCAGGCACACCGGAGAGAGTAAGTGAAATATGTTTCTGCCTTGCTTTATGTTTAAAATCGTGGATAATTTCAAGGACATCATTATCGATATATACGCTATCTCCGCCACTTAACTCCACCACACTATATGCAGGGATTTTGTCCAGTGCATCACGCAACTTCTTTTTATTGAGGAAACTCACGTTCAAAGCCAATTCAATTTTGATATGTTTGTGATGTCCTTCGTTAATTTCCTGCCAGGTAAATCCGGCGCGATAAGTATGCTTCACCAGATAAAACAAAGCATGCACTACACCAATAATCACCCCGATTAGTAAATCAGTGAAAAGAATTGCAATCACCGTCACTATAAACGGATAAAACTGCTCATTCCCTTGCTTATAAACTGCTTTTATCATCGAAGGCTTCGCCAGATTATAACCGGTACGAATCAACAGAACAGCAAGCACACAATAAGGAATTAAATTTACCACAGGCACAGCCAGCAACACAACCAACAACAACCAAATTCCATGAGAGAAAGCAGATAACCTTGTTTTTGCACCGGCTTCTGCATTCGCTGAGCTACGTACAATAACTGCAGTAATAGGAATACCCCCTACAAACCCACTCATAAAGTTTCCAATTCCCTGCGCCACCAACTCTCTATTCTGAGGAGTAATTCGATTATAAGGATCAAGTTTATCAATAGCTTCTACGCTTAGCAATGTTTCCAATGAAGCAACAAAAGCCACAATACCCGCATACTTCCATACCATAACATTTGTAAGAGCAGCAGCAAAATCCGGAAAGCGAACCTGCGCGAAAACATTCTCCGGCACCTGTACAAATTGTTTTACACTTAAGGAAATTCCAGGAAAATAAAGCGTCATAAAAAATGCAATTATCGCTCCAGACAACACGGTAACAAAGGAGGCAGGAATAACAGCAACATACTTAGCAACATATTTTTTCCAGGAATATAAAACCACAAAAGAGAGAATGGCAATTAAAGGAGCGCCGATTGAAATTTTTTGACTGAAATCCTTCAGATTACTAAAACCATGACGAAATGAAATAATATTAAACAATTCATTGGTCCAGAAATCAGGTTCGTCATATCCCAGCAACAATGGAATTTGTTTAGAGACCAAAATGATACCAATTGCAGTAAGCATTCCTTTAATCACTGAAGAGGGAATAAAATGAGTAAACTCTCCCAGTTTTAACAAACCTATGATGAGCTGTAAAATTCCAGCGATCGAAACAGCAGTAAAGAACAACTCCAGTGAACCCAGATCAGAAATAGCACTAATGCAGATGGCTGTTAGTCCGGCAGCTGGGCCACTAACACTAAGTTCAGATTTACTAATTAAAGAAACGACAATCCCTCCGATGATACCTGCTACCAATCCAGAATACAAGGGTGCTCCGGAAGCAAGTGCAACGCCAAGACACAAGGGCAATGCCACGAAAAAGACAGTAAGTCCTGCTTTAAAATCATGTTTTAAGAAGGACAAGGTATAGAACCTGACTTTACGTGAACTTATCATTGGGAGCTGCAATCTTACAAATATTACAGCATACCGCGTCCATCAGTATTGATACCGAACAGTTCTTAACACCTTAAAAGGATTGAATAACAAACAGATGTCCTGTTCGCAATTCTATGAAAGCAATCTAGCTTTTACTTAGTCGCCATTGTTACCAGATAGCGAAGAATCGCCTCCTGTTTATCCTTATCCAGAATTTCAGAACCGGCCTTCTTATTCACTTTCGCCACCATGGGAGGAACGATCTTATTCCAGCCAGCCTCATCTTGTGCGTTGACTGGCTTCAACTTATGGCAAGAGCCACAATTTGACTCATATAAATTCTGTCCGGCAATGAACTGCTCATTGGTAAAATCAGGATATTTTGACAGCATGCGCTGCACATCCGGATTCATAGCAGTGGTTTGGGGTTTAGTTTTGGGGCTGCAGGAAGCAACAACCATAACTACGCTAACAATCAAGAAGGTATATTTCATAATTCGAAGTAGTGCGCTAATGTAATAAAAAACACTTGTTCAAACACATACCCATAAAAAATCCGGTGCTCAAGGGCGAACACCGGATTACCTAAATATCAGGGGACTGACTACTCAACAACAAAGAGTTTCACCGCCACATTATTCTCATCCTGAATACGAGCGAAATAAATACCTGGCGCAAGATCAAGAACGATTCTTTCTGTTACACCTGCCTTCAATACTTCCTGGTTAACAACTGATTTACCTGAAATATCCTGCACATCGAAATTCACCGCAAATGGCGATTGAACATAAATAGCACCGGATGCCGGGTTTGGATAAACAACAAAGGACGAAAGAGGATTTGCATCATTCAAACCAGTAAATGCAAGCGGGATGATCTTTACCGCACAAACATCTCCATTGAGGTAACCAATAATATTGAAAACATCAGCAGGCTGAAAACTACCAGAACCAGTAGAGACATTAAACTTTACTCTCATTAAATTAGTATTATTATCAATAGTAGTTGTACTGAATGATGTATAATATACTGTTGAATCAAAGGAGTTGTAATTTTCCAACGATTGCAAATAAGACTTCAGGTTCACAATAGTATCGTAATCTAAAACTGCATGGTTATACATAAAAGAAAAATCTACTGCATTAATTACGTCATCCGACTTAAAATAAACCGGAAATGTCCATTTAGATCCAGTATATATACTAGCACCCATATTGAATACAAGCGTATCCAGGGAGTCAATTGCTACTGAAGGGCTATAGTCGATCGGGGCGAAAGAACTTACAGACATATTATCAGAAGCAGAACCATTCACTGACGAAGCTTTGATTGTTGCAGAAGCAGAAAAAAGCAGCACAATCGCAAGAATTATAAATGGAGTACGGTTTTTCATAGTTTTAAGTATTGTTCAAAACTACAGGAGTGTTTTAATAAAAATGTCAATACAACTTTACCATAATGTAAATTCTATGCAATCAGCAAAAAGTAGTCTCAATAAGAGATAAAAGTGGCCGAATTTGTCATTTTGCCATCCACCAATAACAAATTATATATACCAGGGCTTAGCCAATCCGGTAAACTCACATATAATCCCCTGGAGTCCTTAGCCAAATCAGCAGAAGAAAAGGAGTATATCAATTCACCTGACATGTTGAATAAACTCAATTTCACGGATAAAATATCAACGGGAAGTACATTTAAAGTAATTCCACCTCCAACTGAAGGATTTGGAGATACCGATAACTCGGAATTTAAGAAATAACCAGAAGCATTCAACCGCACAGGGCAGACTTTTGAATAACTAGAAGTTCCATCGAAATCCACTTGTCCAACACGATAGTACATTAACCCCTCAAAAACCGGAAAATCCAGAAATGAATACGACAACAACTGGTTACTAAATCCAGCCCCAGGAACTTCACCAAGACGTTTCCACTCCAACAAATCGGATGAACTTTCAACGAAGAAATAATCATTATTTGATTCCGAGGCGGTAGTCCATAGTACCTCTACCCCATCTGCATTCAATACTGCATCCACTGACGTAAACTCAACGGGTAGTGGAGTTGCCAGAAATACTTCCAGACTTAAAATAGTGGCACAACCACCGGGATTGATCAACGTAACAGAATACAAACCGGCACTGTCAACATAAACAACACTATCCGATTCCCCATTAAACCACAAAATTGAAGTTCCGGGCGAAGTAATTACATTTAACTCCAATGAATCACCAGCAACAAGGTTTATACTACCAATTGGATCAATTACTGGTTCCGGAGGAGTATTCTTGATTTTAAAACTACAATTATCACCATTTAACAAAGCACTATAAACAGGAAAATCGGTCATATCAATATACTCTGGTCCAATATTAAACAGCACCGAAAAAAGATTAATACCGGTATCAATTTCAACAATACTGAAACTGGTAAAACGCAAAGTGCTATCGGCCACATTAAAGTTTGCTGAATAAAAAAGATTACCATTAGACGATAAAATTGAATTATACTCAATCTCCGGTTGATTAAGTTTAAGAGCAAAATCAATAGAATAAACCAGATCATCGGAATAAATAGAAACAGGGACTGACATAACTGAGCCATTACAGGTAGCAGCAGCCAGATTAAAAAAGACTGTATCCAGCGAATCTATATTTAAAGCTTCAACCGGTAATTCCAAAGAATAAAACTCGGAGGCATTATCCTTATATGAGACAACTCTCTCTCCTCCCTTGGCATTGAACACAAATAAATGAAAGACTAAAAACAATAAAATTACTTTATCTGTGGGTTTCATATTAGATGGAGCTAAACCTGGAGGGCGCGGTGAAAGTAACTACAACGGATTTTATCAATGTTACGGGTAAATTAATCTTATATAAAAAAAGCCCCGGCAATAGGCCGGGGCTCACAAAACACTATAACGAGATTACTTCTTAACAACGATCTTCTTCATTGAAGAGAAGTTACCATTGAAAGTTTTAACCATGTAAACTCCATCAGCCAAAGTAGAAATATTGATTTCATACTTCTGGAATGCATTAACATTCATTTGTGGCATTAACATACGTCCCTCGAGATCAAGGATCTGAACGGTTGCATCTTCAACAGAAACAACATTCAGGATACCACGAGCAGGGTTAGGATAAACATTAACATCAGCTGCAGCAGCAACACCGGTAGCAGAGATACCAGCTTTCTCACCATTCAGGTAACCTTCAGATAAAGTGATATCAGAAGCGTTGAATGATCCGCTGTTCACGCTGAAACGAACTGTAGCAACAGTCTGACCGTTTTCAAGAGTTTCAAGGCTGCTTGAAGTTAAACGAAGAGTGTTATCAGCAGCAACGTTAGCAAGTACTTCAACACTGCTGTTAGATGTAGAAACTGAATGATAAGTCAGGTTACTGTTATTCATTACTACCGCGAAGTCAACAGCGTTGATAGCTTCAGAAGCAGTGAAAGTTACAGGAACATCAACATAGTTACCAGAAACTTTAGCAGAAGCGAAATCAAGAACTACCTGATCAGCAGCAGAACGGAATGCACCGTTGTTTGCTACAGTTGCATAGTTACCGTTTACGTCTCCAAGAAGGATACCAGTATAGATTTCCTGATCAAGAACGATACAAGTACCTTGAGTATCTGAAGGAACTTCCAGACAGAAAGGAACTACAGGAACATCAAACTTAGAATAACCGATACCATCGTTAGCAGGATAAGTAGTTGAAATCAGATAAGAGTTATCAGAATTCAAACGTGAATTATCAACGAAAGTCCAGTCACGTGAAGGCAAACGGTTGTTCAGAACAGAACCACCTGCGCTGTAATTCCATGCCTGACGGAATTCAGGAAGGATCAATACAGTACGCTGGTTGATTTGTGACAAGTCACCTGCAGAGATAACACCATCCAGGTTAACATCCATCGCAAGAACCTGATAGATTGAAGGAAGGAAGGTAGCATCATTGATCAATACACGACGGGTAAGGAATGCATCAAAACCGTTGATAACAGGCTGTACGCTTGTTGTCGCAGCGATATCATGCTGAAGGTTGATATAAGAACCGTTGTTAGTATTGTAAGTGAAGTTACCGAACAAGTCAGGTTGAACAGCAGTACCTACAGCCAAAGATGCAGTATCGCAAGTAGCATTAGAACTTCCATAGATATTAGTGATCAGATAATCATTAGGATTAGCCGCATCATACTTAATTGGAAGATTGTTAGACCAGAAACGAAGTTCGCTGGTAAACAGGCTATCCTGATAAGTAACATAATCGCCAGGAGTAACTACTTTCGGATTAACACCATTGATATAAGACTCTTGCAATGTAGGGATAGTAAATACAGCAGTATCTTCAGAACCGAAACCAGCAGTTTTAGCGAAACCTACACACAATAACTCACCAGAACCATTGAACTCAGCATTAGCCGGAGCAGTTCCATTGAAGAATACAGAGATCAACATTTGACCAGCAGCAGTATCAATAGAAGAAGCAACTGAAGTATAGTTAGCATTGATCAGATCAAATGCAACTGTAATAACTCCATTAGGAATAACTTTAGTCTTGTCATAGTTCAACACAACGTCATATCCGATTACATCATTTACAGGCTGAAGTGCATTGATCGGCAAGCAGAAGGTGCTAGACTGACACTCATTTACAGAAGAAATGATAGCATAAGCAGCAGAAGAATCGAATACAGTGATGTTAACAGGAGCAGAAGTAGTTTGAGCACCGATGTTATCAGTAGCACGTGCAGTCAATACGATAGCACCTTCAGTTGCAGTCCAGCTAACAGAATAAGGAGCAGTAGCATCAACACCAATGAATAAACCATTAGCGAAGAACACAACGCTATCAACAGCGCCATCATCAGTAGCATTAGCAGAAACTGTGATAGACTGACCTTCTACAGCTGTAGCTCCATTTGAAGGAGCAGTAATTGAAACAGAAGGAGCAACAACAACACCAACGGTGATAGAAACAGGAGCAGACGTAGTCTGGCCACCATTGTTATCAGTAGCGCGAGCTGTGATAGTGTGAGCACCTGCAACTGCAGTCCAGTTGAATGAATAAGGAGCCACTGTTTGAGCAGCACCAACTGGTGAACCATCAACCAACCACTGAACTGAAGCAATTGAACCATCAGGATCACTTGCTGAAGCAGTGAAGTTTACCGTATTACCAACCAGGAAACTTGCACCGGTTGAAGGTGTAAGCACACTCACTGAAGGCAACAGGTTTGGCTGATTCAAAGTACCGGCCAATGCAGGGAACAGGATTTCAGCACCTGTTGCATTAGAAGGAACATACTGCTGAACAGCGAAAGTAGTGTTGTTACGAAGCTGGATATTCAGATTGTAAGAGAACACACCATCAGAAGTGAACTGACCGATTAACACGCGGTTTGTTCCTGTTGGGAACGCACCTACCTGCTCACCAAGAACACCCCAGGAGGTATTGGTAGAGTTATAAGTACCACCTACAACTGATCCATCTGTAAAGATATTTACCGGAGCAGCAGCAGCATCACCCAACAAAGTAAGGGCAAGCAATGCAGGAGTACCACCAACGTTGTAAATACCATCAAAAGACGTCAATGCAGGAGCAGCAGAAGGATCATTGTTCGCAAGAACTGTAGCAGCACCAGCGATGTAGTTGTTACCACCACCAGTTGGAACTGCAGCAGAATTATCTTCAGACTTTAATACACCATAACGGCCTGGTGCAACAGCACCGCAAGCCAGGTATGAATCAAGAAGAGTAGTACCTGAACCGAGGATACCTGTACCATTACTGGAGAAGTTACCACCGGTAGTATTACCATTTGGGTGATTAAAGAAAGAAGTAGAAGTAGTTAATGAGAGCGGGTGACTTGGGATACCATATACTGACTGAACACCCCAACCTGGGAGAAGATCAGCATAGATACGCCATGTAACTGATCCCACAGGAAGAGTACCGGTAGTATATCCAGCACCTGACAGGT
>ERZ724527.1658-NODE-1658-length-10409-cov-4.615897_pt1 | contig 10409 bp, 12 predicted proteins | sample MGYA00376060_ERZ724527 | MGnify/ENA primary metagenome ERZ724527 (study PRJEB28724, sample SAMN07190886) | activated sludge metagenome | isolation source: activated sludge of sewage treatment plant in Hong Hong | place: USA: Christiansburg, Virginia | collected...
ATCCATGTATTAGGAGGTATCTTGCGCAACATCGAAGCAATCGTGTCTCCGTACATTCTCTAAGAATACCGCGTTGATGTGATTGCTGATCGACAGCAGTTCGTTGAGCCAGCGCTTGAATCGAAGGAAGCGCATTCCGCCGCCTTCGAATCGCTGCGGCTTGAAGTGCTCCGTGCCGCTGGTGATGGTGCCGTCCAGGTGCTGCAGAGCCCACCCGGTGTGTGTGCCCAGATCGAGGGCGAGGATCGTCGTGTTCATCGTCTTTACTCCGTGTTGGGTGGGCAAGTGACGGATGCGACGGGTTGTCCGGACAATGTCCTTTACGTGCGCGCACGTGTAGCGCGTCAATCAGGAAATCCGTCAAATCCGTCACTAGCCCGGATTGGTCAGTCATCGCGGTAGGGGTAGGCGTGGCTGTACGGCTTGGGCCTGAGGGCGATGCCCGCGATGGCGCGAGCCCCTCCGGTCAGCCGACACTTCTCGAACTTGCGTGTCGCCATCAGCTCCGAGAAGCGCTTGACCGAGCCCACGTACTCGCCCGCGCGCTCGGCCCATTCGCGCCAGTCGGCGAACAGTTCGGAGACGCCTTCGCGGTGAGACTTGGCCAGCAGACAGCGTTCTTCGATCCACTGCCCGAGCGCATCCTCGGCCTCGAAATACTCCTCGGTCGCCGACACCACGCTGGCGGGCGGCTTCAAGCCCTGGCGTTGCCACAGGCTGCAGCCCTCGACGGCCCACGCCAGAATCCCATCGCGCTCCTTGAGCAGCTTCTCGGTCAGCCTGCCGTCGCGGCGCTCGGGCGGAATCGTCACCGTGAACGGGATCAGGTGAAGTCGGCGCTTCATCGCCTCGTCGACATTGCGGATCGACGGCTTGTGATTGCCTGCGATCACCAACTTGAACTGCGGCAGGTACTCGAAGAAGTCCTGGCGCATGAAGCGAGCGGACACCTTGTCACCACCGGTGATGGCCTTGACCTTGGACTCGTTCCAGCGCCGCCCTTGCTCCGTTTCGATGGATGACACGAAGCGTGCGCCGCGCAGGCCTGCAAGATCGGTCGGGTGCCGGTCGTTGCGCGCCTCCATGAACGTGTCCATCGGCGCGTTGGCCGCGTAGTCGCCCAGGATGGTGGTCAGCACGTTGACGAACACCGACTTGCCGTTCGCGCCCGTGCCGTACAGGAAGAAAAGCGCGTGTTCGCTGGTGACGCCCGTCAGGCAGTAGCCAACCATCAGTTGCAGATAGGCCATCAGATCGGCATCACCACCGGTAACGTCGGCGAGGAACGCTCGCCACGTCGGGCAGGCGCTGTCCGGATTGCCCTGCGGCGTGGCCGTCGTTACCTTGGTCATTCGGTCGTCGCGTCGGTGCGGGCGCATCCGGCCCGTGCGCAGATCGACCACGCCACCGGGGGTGTTCAGCGCCCAGACATCGGCGTCCCATTCCTCGGCGGTGGATGCGTGCCTCGGGTCAGAGCGCGCGATCTTTTCAACCGACGAGATCGTGGCGGAACTGGCCAGCTTGCCTTTGAGCCTCGGGGTGTCCGCTTTCAGCGAGGCGTTGCGGCAGATGCCCCTGGAGAGATGCGACACGTAGAGCACCTGATCGGGGTTCCAACGCACACCCGTCCAGACCAGCCACTTGCCCCACAGCGCGCAGTAGCGCCAGTCCTCGCCATAGCGGCGGGTGAAGGCGCTCGACAAGCCATCCTCGGTCGTCCAATCGATGCCCGTCAGCAAGTCTGGCGAAGGTGCTTCCTCCATCGAGCGCATCACCGGCATCCGCTCGCCGACGGCCAGAAAGCCACCGACATCGAAGCCTTCGGGAATGGCGTCGGCGGCGTCCCACCCCTCCGGCTTGTCGTCGGGCGGCATGAGGATGGCGACCGAGGTCGCGCCTGCGTGCAAGATCGCTTGCGAAGCCCGGTCGGCATAGTCCCACCCCGGCGCATCGCGGTCGGGCCAGATCAGAACCGTTTTGCCAGCCAGTGGTGACCAGTCGGTCTTGTCGACCGGGGCATTGGCACCGTGCATAGCCGTGGTGGCCACCACGCCGCTGGCGATCAATGCCTGCGCGCACTTCTCGCCCTCGACCAGGACTATGTGGCTTGCCGCAGCAAGGCCGGGCTGGTTGAACAGCGGGCGCGGCTCGGGCGGGGCCATCTTGCGGCGCTTGGCGTCCCACGGTCGGAATTCCTTCTTGCCACCCGGTGGGTCATAGCGGTAGACGACGGCGATCAGCTTGCCAACGGCATCGAAGTAGTCCCACTTCGCCGTAGCCGGGCCGAGGTCGTCGACCGGCGCTTCCTTCTTCGTTTTGCGCACCGGCACCGACCGCGACCGCCCGAGCAGGTCAGAAGCGGCATCCAGCACGCGGGGAAAGTCGCTGTGAACGTTGATGCCGCAGTAGCCGCCGATCAGCGCATAGATGTCGCCGCCTGAGTTGTCGGCACGATCCGTCCACAGACCGGCCTTCTCACCTTCGAGCACCACCTCGAGGCTGTCACCTGGACTGCCGAGGATGTCGCCGATCAGGAACTTGCCACGGCGCTTCTTGCCAGCCGGAAACATCGTGGTCAGCACCGACTCCAGTCGCGCAAGCAGATCTGCGCGAATCTCGTCTCGTTCAGACTCCCTGTTGTGCTCCGCAGGTTGGGTTGTGTCGTTGAAGTCGATCATTCGGCTCCCTCGACAGGTGCGTCCGCATCCTGAGCATCACGGCCCTGGACGGCGGTGCTGCGCGTGGCCCACGCAGAGAGTTCGGACAGGCGGTAGCGCACCAGACCGCCCATCAGGTAGTGCGGAATCCGGTACTTGGTGCGCATCGCGTGGTCGGCGAACCAGTAGTACGGCAGGCGCAACGCGGCGGCCGCCTGCTTGGCATCGATCATCGGCTCGATGCCGGTGGCCGGGGTGTTGTTGTCGGTCATGCTTGTGTTCTCCAGCAGCGGTCTTGCCACGCGCACATCCGGCACTCGAAGTGGGTCGGATCATTGAAGGCGCGCGGCAGGAGTTCGCCTGCTTCGGTGGCCGTGATGACCTTCACCGCCCGATCCGACATGCGCTGGGCCAGGGCTGCGTCAAAGGGCACGGCCTCGGTGTAGATCTCCATCGTGTCGGCGTTGAGCGCCGTGAAGATCGCCGGGTGCTCGTGCAGTTCGAGATAGGCTTGGTAGATCGCCACTTGCGCGGCGTAGACGGGCTTGGCCACGGCGAGCCGGTTCTTTTCCAGCTCGCGCCAGGACTTCATGCCCAAGCACTTGTTTTCCCAGAGCGCCGGGTAGGCAAAGCCCTCCGGACCATCGACGATGACACCGTCGATGTGGCCCTGCAGACGGCCATCAGACACGGAGAAGCCAAACTGCTCGCCATCGGCCCTGCGGGTACGCAGGTCGAAACCGGCGTCGCGCAGCCAAGCGACCATGCAGTCCTCCATGACGTGGCCGCGCTCGAAGATGCGCAGCATCCGGCCCGGGGTGTCCCGGCCGTGATCGACGGGAGCCTTGGCGTACTCAAACTGCAGCGCACGCTCGCAGGCAGCGCCCAACCGCGAGGCACCAAGGTACTGGCGCGCGGACTGCTGGGCTCGGGCCCGCTGCATCCCGGCGTCGACCAGCGCGGTGATCTGGCCCGAGATGCTCGAAGTGGAGTTGAAGTCCATCATGGCTTCTTCCCCTTCGGTTCTTCCCAAGGCAGGTCGTCCTCCAGATCCGCGAACGGATTGGCTGCACTCGGTGTCATGGGATCGGGCGTCGGCGTCATGCCGCGCACGGGCGGGTACTTGCTCGCCTCGTGGTGCTCAACCATCGCCTCGGTGTAGCAAGTGACGATGGCGTCGATCACCTGCAGCGCCTCTGTTTCGGTGTAGTTGCCCAGCGGTTTGGTGAAGCCGATCTCGCCTGCAGCCTCGCCGAAGGACTTGAGGCACTTGCGCATCGCGGCCAGCTCGATATCAGAGGGATCGATCATGGCGACCCCCTTGATGTCGATGCGACCATCCTTGGCGCGCAGCCAGTTGCCGTACATCGCGTGGAACGCGGTCTGGCAGCGCTGCGAGCAGAACACCCAGTCGATGGGGTAGCGCCGGGGATCGCCGACACCGTGTCGGTTGTCGGTGTGACCGAATCCCCGGGCCTGTCGTTTGCAGACCCAGCATTTCACGCCCCCGCCTCAAAGTCTTCGGCCAGCAGCGCCAACTGCAGCGAGCCGCCAGCGAAGGCGGCTTCGCAGCGGCGGTCGAAGTCGCGGTAGCAGGTCGAGCTGCGCGCAATGGCGGTGACCGCGTGAATCTGCGTTTCCAGACGGGCGAGGCCCTGATCGGACAGCCACTGGTGGTGCTTTTGCGAGATGCCCTTGCGAGCGCGGATCTCGTCAATCAGCGTGGCGGGCAACACCGGCCCATAGACCCAGCGCTGCGTGATCTGGCCAACAACGTGGGGCGGGTTCTGGTCGTGGCCCTGGTACTTCCAGCCAAACAGCCGGTAAAGGGCGCGGTAGTAGTCCGGGTGGAAGCGGCGCTCCCACGAAGAGCACGACTGGCGCAGCAGCTTGGAGATCAGTTCCTGCAACGCGTCAGGCGCACGGTGGTACTGGTAGCCCGTTGCCTCGTCGATCAGCGCGACCTCGCCGGTGGTGGCCAGCGCGCGCATGATCTTCATGCAGTTGGGCACGATGCCCTGGCGGGCCTTGTGCAGCGTGCCGTTGATGGCGGCGCTGACCACCGCCGACGCGACGTCGGCAATGATCCCGGCCGGGAAGAACTGCGCCTGCCGCCCCGACGGCAACAGAATCGGCTCACGAGTTTTCTCTAATGCCGACAATGAGTTAGGCGCGAAGTCGGCCAGGAACCGGGCAAATCGGCCACCCTTGTGTGTCTCGTGGAAGCCCAGCAGCTTGGACAGTTGGCGACGAACGTAGCCACGCTCGCCGCCCTTGAGGACGACGGCCTCGCATTGCAGATCGCCGAAACGCACGACGCCGTAGTGGCTGGCAGTGAGGATGGTTGTATTCATGGCCGTCTCCTCACTGAGCCCAGGACGGTTTGCCCGTCACTGGCGCGCGTTGGGGGGTGGGCGCGGCGTAGGCAGGAGCCGCTTGCGCCGGAGCGCCGGAATTGCCACCGCCCGGACTGCCCTTCGGCGGCACGCCCTTCAACTTGGCGTAGTCAGGGTGATCGGGCTCGACTGCCAGCTTGACTACGTTGCGGTCTTGGCCCTTGGCGTCTTTCTCGATGTCGACGCGCGCCAAGAACTCCAGTCCGTCCAGTTCGGCGAAGCCATTGATGCGGCGCGCGGCGGCGGCCTGTGGGCTGTTGTCCTGCGGGTGGACGTTGCGGGCGCTGTTGAGCGCGGCACGGATGAAGCTGCGCCCCATCTGGCCCCAGGTCGGGCCCTTCTTGGAGAGTAGGCCGACGTTGCTCCACATCTTGCGTTTGGCATGGTCACCAGCGGTGACCACGAACTCGGCGGCCAGATAGATAGAACCGGTCTCGAACGACTCGGTGGCGTAGCCGCCACCCCAGCCTTGTTCGGGGTCGTCATAGCCACCCGGTTTGATGGTCATGCGCACCGGCACGACGGTTCCCTTGGGGATCAGATCGAAGCCGGATTGCTGAGAGTCGGCGTCATTGAAGTCATTCCATGCGGTCATTGCGATTACTCCTGAGATTCGATGTGTGTGGGGTTGGCGGCGCTGGCGGACGTGGGAACTGCGCCCGCGCACTTGGCGATCAGCGCGCCGAGATGCGGCGGCTCCAGCAGGTCGAGACGACCGCTGCGGTCTTTGGCCGGGAAGCCGTAGGGATTGACGGTGTGCGTGACGAAGGCGCGGTAGGAACTGCCGTCCTCGGCCTTGATCTCAGCCAGCGTCACGACCTCGTCGACGATGCCGGGCAGTTCCAGGCTGGTCTTGCTGCCTTCGATCTGCGGGACGAACACCTTGCGGTTGAAGTCATCCAGTCGCTCATCAAGGATGGCCACGAACACCACGTTCTTGCCCCGGGCGTGCTGCAGGTGGGTCAACGCGCCGATCATTTCCTGGCCGAGCAGCCCGTAGGCCGCGCGCAAATCGGGCTTGCCGGAGCGATCACTGACCGCGCCGGGTTGCGTCTTGCACCACGCAAAGCACTGGCGAGACAGTTGCGTGATCGAGTCGAGAAAGAAGGTCTGGTAGCGACCGAGCTGCGTCGCATCGCCAAACTTCTCGATGACGTGGTCGTAGTGCGCCTGCGAAAACGCGCTCTCCGGCGGCAGCGACTTGTCTGGGCCTGCGAGGAACACGAAGAAGTCGCGGCTCTCGGGCCAGGACGCCGGGCGGATGGCGTCGCCCGGCCAGTCGGCGACCGCCAAGTCGCCCGCCTCGATGTCAAGGAACAGGGTGGTAGCGGGGTCGAGGTCTTTGAGCCGGGACGTCTTGCCGATGCCGGACTTGCCCAGCATCAGCAGCTTCACGCCCTTGCGCTCGGCCATCCGCTCGACGGCGGACACGATGGGTAGCCTCTTCATGCCTCACCCCCATCGGTGCTCAGGGTGAAGGACGGCTTGCCGGTATCGACCGTGCGGGCGGCCGCGAACTGCTGCTGCAACGCAGGCGGCCAGTTGATGTACCGGGACTCGGACACGGAGAGCTTGACGTCGAGGTAGCCCTCGACCTTCTCGCCCGAGGCCACGATGCGCTCGGCGATTTCGCCCAGCTGCTTCTGGTTCCAGCTGACCTTCTTGGGGAGCTCGAACTTGATGTGCAGCGGGCCGTCGCTGATGTGGGCGGTGCCGAAGTCACGGCCGGATTCACGCAGCGCGGCGCGTGCCTGCTCGCCGTAGCACTGCTCCAGCGCCGCGTCGAACTTGGTGCGTGCCTTCTTGAGCCAGTCGATGGCGGCGTCGAGGTTCTTGTCGACCTCGCGCTTCTGCTCAGGCGGCAGCGCGGCCAATTGGCTCACGGACATCTCGGCGATGTCGACGGGGAAGATGGTCAGATCGCTCATGGCCGTCCTCCTCACTGGTACGCACGAGTGAAGCTCGAGTAGCGCGAGACGCGGCGCTCGAAGGCTTCGATTTCGTGCAGGAGGTATGTGACCCGGCGACCGAGCTTGCAGTAGATCGGGCCAAGCTGCTCTTGACGCCAGCGGCGCAGCGTCTTGACGGAGAGCCCCCAGCGGATGGCGAGCTCGTTTTCGTCGAGGGCGATGCAGGCTGCACCGCCGGGATTCATCCGGCGGGGATTCCGACCGGATTCGCTTGATGGAACTTGGGTTTGCATTTCGATGTGCCTCCTAGATGAAATGGGCACATCGAAGTCTCCGCACGGAACTACGGGTTGAATCCGGATCGGACTCAGGAGAAAACTACGACTTCTGCTGACGACGGACTTGGTAGTACCCGCCAGACTTCACCAGTACAAGAAAATCCTCTCGTGTTTCCTTGTCGCCGAAGGCTTCATCAAACGACCTGGCAGCGGAATGAACCTGGGTCTTGACTTCGGCCCATTTCATTGCAGGTGGCGTCTTGTCTTCCACTCCCCACATCGCTTTGAGAATTGCTGCTCGTGTATCGCTTACCAGCCGCGACGATTCGAAGTGGGGCAATTTCACACGGATACCCTGCAGGAACTGAGCTGGCTCTGGCGCACCGGTGGGCGTGACAAAGCCACGCAGCACCCTGTCGAATGCGCTCGCGTCGAAAACGTCCTGGCCGTCGTCCACGCGAACGAACTCGTCCAGCCCGCGCATGACATGGTCACGGGGCAGATCAACTGGATCACGCTGATGCCGCAACACGATGCCGCCGCGCGGCCAGATCGGATCACTCAAAACCGAGGTCATCGCGGTCGCAGGAGCACGCTCCCACGCTCTGGCAACGAACACCGGAGCGAAGTCGTGAGTGCCCGCGATTCGCACTTCCCCAAGATGCCACAGGTGGCCCGGCACGCGATTTCGGCGGTCAGAACGTCGTCGATCTTCGATGCCGATCAAGGACGCCAAGTCGGCGAGCCACGCATCCATCTGGAGGGCGTACAGCGCGATGTCGGCAAGAGGTCGCTCAACTGTTCGTGAGCGCTGCTGCGGACTGCGATACCGGTACACCGCCGCATCCTGATCGATCTCAACCTCGACTTCCTGCTCCGAATCCAGGACGGGCACCATCACATGGGTGAGGTAGTCCTCCTCCGTGATCCATCGTCGCTGCAGGAACATTGGTCTGCTTCGCCCGAGCGCCGCCGCCATGACGCGGGACTCGACCCGTGGCAGCCGCTCCAGCTCTGCGAGGAAGCTCAGATGCACCGACTTCGCCGTAGCGACCTCAGAACTCACGGAGCACCCCAATTCGCGTGAGCTGTTCCAGCACGCGCTTGCGGTCATCCTCGGTCTTGCTCTTGTCGTTCAGACCGTTCGGCGACGTAATTTGGACGGCGACGTTGTGGGCCTTGCGGTGCGGCTGTTTGGCCATCCGGAATACCAGCTTCACCTGCGCCAGCGAGTAGCCCGTCAGGTCGTCGACGCCATAGTCGTCGTAGGCGACCTGATAAATCTGGCGGGTGTCGCGCCGATCCTTGCCGATCAGCATCGTGCTCGACAGATGCTGGATCAGCTCACGTCCATTCGCTGCATCGGTGGCTTTCTGCTCGAACGGTCGCGCCACCTTGATCTGCAGGATCGAAATCTTTTCGACGCCCGCCACACGATCCTGCTCAATGCGCTTGAGCATCGCCGGTGTCGAGAAGCCGAACAGGTCGAATTCGCGCATCGGCATGTCGTTGATTTCCCCGTCGCACGCCAAGACGACATCGCGGAAGATGGTTGCCAGATCGCGACGCACCTCGCGGTCTTCGCAGAAAACACCGAGCGCACCGGTGCTGGGTTCCCACAAGAAGGTGGACGACATCGCTGCAGGTGGGTCGTGCTCGAAGACCTCGCCGTTGGCAACCTGCCGGTAGTACGCCGTCGATCCGTTGAAGGTTGCGGTCAAGGTGTACAAATGCACGGGTGTGACCTCGTCGGTGTCTTTGCCACCGCAGCGGTCTGCGTGCGAGAGATCACGCCGCGTGAACTGCTCGATCAAGATTTCATCGGACACCACCTGCGGAAACAGCGCCGAAATGCGGCTGCGCAGCACACCCTCCACGTCAGCATCAATGCGCGGCACCACGCCCTTCGGGCCGAGGTAGTGGCTGGAGTAGTTCTCGCTTTTCCATTGCCGATGCATCACCTGCGCCCGCTCGGCATTGTCGAATCGCTGGTCGCGCTTGGCACCGGCCTCCGGAAAGTTCTGAAGCAAACAGAGGTACAGAGCCCGGCTATTCCGATCACTCGGCGCGGCCATCACCGCTGCGTCATTGATGTCCTCGTCGTCAAGGAGAGACTGGACGGCCTGCGCACCGTACTCGTCATCGAGCAGCACCACGCGCTCGGCCGCCCGCTCGATGCGCTGCTGGACGTCCGAGCCGAGCTTGGCGACGGCGTGGAACATCGCCTTGCGGGACTGCACCGCGAGGATGCCTTTGGCCGCATCCGTAAGCGCTGCCAGTTCCGGCAGCGAAGTGGCGCTGGCACGTTCGACCAGGAGCAAGGCGAGGCCGGGACGCTTGGCTTTGCGCACCACGGTGACGAAGTGCTCCATGCACGGCAGGATTTCCGGGCCATCGTCCGATTGACGGGGTCGCACCTGCTTCGAGGACTGCTGCTGCGCGGCAGTGGACTCGTCGTGTTCCTGGGCGGTGATCTGTTCGTCTGCTGGCATACGCAATTTCCTTTTCTAAACGAAGTGCGCGATTGCGCGAATGGTTAACTGAACGGTTCAAAAAATGCCGACACGCGGTCGGCGGCGAGATGAAGGCGTTGATCAGACGATCTTGGCCCCCGGCTTGAGAAGACCATAGCGCTCCATCCGTACCTGGATGAAGCGTCGGTTGACGCCGAAGCGCTTGGCCACGGCCTTCTGCAAACATTCGATGTCGAAGAACCCGATATCACCATCAGCCGTCAGGTGAAGGCAGGTGCCGGGCAAATCGGGATCAAGCGACGGGCTGCGGTGGATCGTCACACCGTGTTTCGGAGCCAACTCTTCGACCGCCAGATTCAGGCGTTGGCGCGGCACCAGCAACGACCCCATGAACTCGTTGGCGCGCAGCTCGGCGAAGTATTCTTCCTTGGTGGTGTGGCCTGGAATTGCCAGAGAGGGGCTCGCAGCCGCCTCGACGACGGGCTGGACTTTCGCCAAGTGCTCCACGTCACGGGTGGTCGTGCGGTAGGCCCGCCGCGCCGCGCCGCTGGGCTCATCGAACAAACCCGGCCCCTTGCTGGCATCCACGATCCATCCTGGCGCATCGAAGATGGCATGGCCGAGCTCGTGCCCGAGGGTGCTCAGTACCAACTCCTCGCTGGCGTTCACGCCAACCGGTGACACCGACACCATC
>ERZ724527.1659-NODE-1659-length-10403-cov-7.878334_pt1 | contig 10403 bp, 10 predicted proteins | sample MGYA00376060_ERZ724527 | MGnify/ENA primary metagenome ERZ724527 (study PRJEB28724, sample SAMN07190886) | activated sludge metagenome | isolation source: activated sludge of sewage treatment plant in Hong Hong | place: USA: Christiansburg, Virginia | collected...
TCGCCACCGTCACACCGATTCAGACGATGGTTTTCTTCGGCCCCGAGACCGGCAAGCTGTATGGCCCGCTGGGCAAACGCACCATCATTCTGGAAAGCGGCATTGCCTGCTCGCCCTGCCTGACCGCCTACAACCACCGCCTGACTTTTTGTGACGGCGACAACCAGTGCCTCAAGCGCATCGCGCCCGACCCTGTGCTGGAGCAGGCCTTGGCTTTTTTGCGCGACAACGGTGCCGACAACCCACAAGGTCCTACAGGTGTCGTGGTATGAGCGGGCATTCGCTGGTGCAGCGCGCCGTGTTGTCGGTGCTGGGCTGGATTGAGAGATACCGTTACCTCAAATTCGGTATTGTGGGCGCCAGCGGCACCGTGGTGAACCTGACCGTGTTGTATCTGGGGCACGAGTACCTGTTCAATGCCATTGAGGCCTCCTACAAGCGCCCGTACCTTTCGCTGGCATTGGCCATTAGCGTGGCCACGGTCAACAACTTCACCTGGAACCGGCTGTGGACCTGGTCTGACCGCGTTCGTATTCTGGAAGCGGACGAACAGTTGCAACCGGTAGGGCTGCGTGTGGTGGGCATGGAGTTTGGCCAATACGTTACCGCCTCGGCCTTTGGAAGCGGCCTGCAGTATGTCCTGACCTTGCTGCTCTCGGGGTCCATGGATTACCGCGTGGCCAACATCATCGCCATTCTGGCGGCTAGCGTGAGCAATTTCCTCGCCAACGACCGCTGGACCTTCAAGCGCCACAAAAAGGAATGAGGCCCCCACGCTCCACCGCTGCGCGGGTTGCTGCCCCCCTACCCTGGCCCTGGCTGGCCCTGGTGTTTCTGGCAGCGGCTTTGTACCTGTTCGGCCTGGGCAGCGCCTACGCGCCTACCAATGGCGACGAGATGGTCTACATCCACATCGCCCGCATGACCGCAGAAAGTGGCCATTGGCTGCCGCTGCAGTCCGAGATTGTGGACACCCGCAACACCAAGCCGCCGTTACTCTTCTGGCAGGCTATTGCTGCGGGCAATTGGGGCCACCACTGGAGCCTGTTTGTGCTGCGCCTGCCCAGCATCATCTACACCTTTGTCACGACCGCCGTATTGGCCTTTTTCGCGCACCGCATCAGTGGCCAAGTACGGACCGCCTGCCTGGCCGCCGCGTTGTACTTGCTGTTTTTCTCGACGTTTCGGTATGGCCGGGTCTACCTGACTTCCGCGCCAGAGACCTTCTGGCTGGCCTTGCCCATGTGGTGGCTGTTATGGGCACACCTGCGTGATGCCGGGCAGAGCCTCAACAAACCCACGAGTTGGGGCTTTGGCAGCTACACCCTGATCGGTGTGGCCATGGGCCTGGGTTGCGCCTACAAGTCTTTTGCGCTGGCTGCACCGGCTGCTGCGGGACTGTGGTGCGCCATCCTGCTAACGGCACCAGCCATACGCTGGCCCCTGATTATTCGCACCACGCTGGGTGTGGGTTGGAGTACGGCGCTGGCGGTTGGCATTTTCGCGCTCTGGTTTGTGTTGGACCCGGACCCGGCTTCCGTGTGGCAAGAGTTTGTGCTGGCCGAGAACGCCGGAAAGATGTCCAACACCCAGGGCTACTGGCACGCAGCGTTTTTCGGCACGTACCCGATGTGGACGCAGTTACTGGCCTACCCGGTCAATGCCGGTTTGTTGTTCTTCACCGTGCTGGGCCTGGGTTGGGTGGGACTGAAAGTGGCATTCAAGCGCCAGACCTATGCTGAACTGTCACCGGCACTGCGCATCCTGCTGGTTTGGCTGCTGGTTTGGCTGGTTGTTTTCACAATTCCCAGCCAACGTTCTGAGCGTTACCTGATTCCCGCCATGCCCGCTGTGGCCATTGTGATGGCCCTGGCCTGGGGCAAGATTGCCAGGGTCTGGTTCTGGGCTACGCTGGCCCTGGCCATCCCGGCGCTGGTCATGCTGGCCCGCATTGGCTGGGTGATGGGTGAACAACAGATCGCCAGCGATTCTGAAGTCGCTATGACTTTGATAGCTGCTAGCTCAGGTTTGACGTGGGCTGGAGCCGGATTTCTTGTAGAAAAATGGTGTAAAGCGGCTGCCTTGGTGGTGGTGCTTGCCTTGTACGCCAGTTTTAGCCTGATGGTGGCCCCCCTGGGCAACAGCAGTCTGGGTTACACGCCAGAGGCTCTGTCCCGGGTGCAGGAACAACAGGTGGCCGTGCCGAATGGTTTTACCGGGCAGTTTGAACGCTTCCACTTTGTGCTGCCGGGCGCGCGCATCACGCCCTATGACGCCGAAGGCCGCAACACCGGTGCCTTTAAACCGGAGTTGCCACCAACAGAACGCCTAGACTTTTTGTTGGACCAGTTTGACGCCGTGGTGTGGATACAAGAGAGCCTGAATAAGCCCCAGCCCAGCTGTATTCCACGCTGCACACTACTGGGCTCGCGCTGGCACGTGAAGAGCCGGCACAAGACCGGTGAAGTCACGCTGCAAAACCTGTGGTACCCACAGGAGTGGCTGTTCCGGCGCGAATGGCTGGTCACCAAGCGATGACCCTGAAAGCCGCGAAGTAGCGTGCTCGCGCCTATGCGCGGTTTCATTGATCGGCCGATGCTTCCTGACTTCGGCAGCCCCAAAGCCGTGTTTTTGCGGTCAGCGGCGACGTAAGGTCGCTCGTCAAATAGATCCCGTTTTTACGAACTGTATTGAAGTTTTTATCAGAATAAACTTGGCGATATCCAGATAAAATTTTCTTCGTACTGCGCTGCGGCGCTCTCTTCCGCCATTTTTTGGAAAACATCCTGAGAACGGATGCTTTCCACCAACTTTTGAGAACTCTATGCAAACTATTGCCCCCCTTTGGCTCTGGGCCACGTTCGTCGGCATTGTGCTGGTTTCTCTGTTCATTGACTTCGTCGTGCTCAAGAAACAGGGCTCGCACGATATTGGCGTCAAGGAAGCCTTGAATTGGTCACTGGTCTGGATTGGATTGAGCTTTTTGTTCAACGGCCTGTTCTGGTGGGCAGTGAAAGACAGTACGGGCTCCAGCGAGATTGCCAACACCAAGTCGCTGGAGTTTCTGACCGGTTACCTCATCGAGAAGTCACTGGCGGTTGACAACATCTTTGTGTTCCTGATGATCTTCACCTACTTTACCGTGCCCACGCACTTTCAGAAACGGGTGCTGATGATCGGCATCATCGGTGCGATTGTGCTGCGCACCGTCATGATTTTGGTGGGCGGCTGGTTGCTGGCGGAGTTCCACTGGATTTTGTACGTGTTCGGCGCGTTCCTGATCCTGACTGGCGTGAAGATGTGGTGGGCCGCCGGCAAAGAGCCAGACCTTGACGACAACCCCGCCTTGAAGCTGCTGCGCAAACTGCTGCCAGTGAGCAAAAACTACGACGGCGAGAACTTCTGGACGGTAGAGAACGGCAGACGGATTGCCACCCCGCTATTCATGGTGATCTGCCTGATCGCGTTGACCGACGTCATTTTTGCAGTCGACTCCATTCCCGCCATTTTTGCCATTACGAGCGACCCCTTTATTGTGCTGACCAGCAACGTATTTGCGATATTGGGTTTGCGTGCCATGTACTTCCTTCTCGCAGCAGTGGCCAACAAGTTCCACTTACTCAACTATGGGCTGGCCGTCATTTTGGTGTTTATTGGAACCAAGATGTGCCTGATCGATGTTTACAAAATTCCTGTAGGCATCTCTCTGGGAGTGGTTGTGGGTATTTTGGCCTTGACTATGCTGCTGAGCGTGCGAAGCGCTACGGCGCAACCCAGAGGATAAAGAGCCGCGCAATCGCAGCGAACATCCAGACATGGGGCTACATCCGGCAACGTGGTTCCACGAAACATCAGTTCCATCCCGGAGTTGCGCAACCGTAGCTCACAGGGTACAACTGATGCCCTCCACCGGCACTGGGGTAGCTCACGTAGCCACCGCTGCCCAGAATGGCTTGCGGGGCCACGCGCAAAGTTGCCACAAACTGATCAAAGCTGGGGTAGCGCGAGGTCTGCGCACTCACATCGTCGTTGGACAGCAGCACATGCCCGGCCAATGGGCCTTCCAGGGGCAGCATCCAGTAACTGGCATCGCCGGGTATTTTGCCAAACGCAATGGCGCTGCGCACCCACGCCGGCAACTCGTCTGGGTCATCCTGAAAATCAACGCTGGTGAGCCAATCCACCATTTCGCCGCTGGCATCTTCCCATTGGGTTGGGGGCAGAAATATGAAACCAGCCGTCCAGTGGTCGTCTGAGTCGGTGCAAAACAAGGCGACACCGGGGGTATGGCAGTAGACCGCCAGCAACTGCAGGGCAGCGGGGTAGGCTGCCAGGTGGGTGACTTGCGCCTGGGTGAGCGGGTCATTGAGCGCCACGTGCTGCACAGGCATCTGGATGATATCGGCAGGAGCCCCGTCGTGTGACATATCCCACTCGCTGGGCTGCGCCATCACATACGGGGCGGCATCGGTCAAAAAGTCTTGCAGCATTTGCGCCGCAGGCTTGTCCGCCAGCGCGGACTGCACGGCTTGGGCTTCCTGGCGCTTTTTGCGCTCGGTGGGTCCCCAGGCAAAGTCGATGTGGGCGGCGTGCAGCGCTACCTGGTCCAGAAGGCATTCTTCCAGCGCGCTCCAGGCCAGCGACAGCTCGATTTCCGCTTCATGGCCGGGGGTGGCAAAAGCTGCACTGGCAAAGCCCTGCAGTGCCGCCACCAGACCCGGCTGGTTGGCATTTTCTGCGGCCTGTGCTTTGAGCGCACGCTGAAATGTGCCATCGGGTTTGGCCTGGCCCTGCATGACCGAGTGCATCAAGGCGCCCAGCACCGTGAGCTGATGCCGGGCGCACAACTCCAGAAGCGCCAGGGCGGTGTCCGGGTAGCGCTTGAAGGCCGATGCAAAGCTGGCGTCGCAGGCGCGTTCATTGAGCTTGAAGTACGCCAGCAGCAACTGGTGGATGGCACTGTCCGGCCCCGAGGCTGCGGGGGTGTGCGACAAACCCTCGCGCAGTTGCAGCATGAGTGCAGATGGGTCAACAGAGTCCCGTTGGGCCAGCAGTTCTTGCAATGGTGTCATGGCGGTGTCCTAGCGGTATACAAATCAGTCGTTGCAGTTGCCGGATGCCTGCAGCACACGCCTGCGTGCGTCCTGTTGTGGCTGGCGCCAGTTGGTTTGGGTATAGGGCGCGACTGCCTCGCACAGCGCCGGGCGGCGCGTCAGCTGGGCCCGCACCTGCGCCATGCTGCGCTGTGCCTGGGCCAAGATGCCCGCATCTTTTAGGGCTTGCGCCACCACGGCGCGGTCGGCCTCATGGGCCAGGGTGGGACGGCCGCCAGCAAAACCCTGTTTGCGGGAGGCATCAAAAGCATCCCAGCGGCGGCGTAGTTCGGTGGTGGAGGGCGCCAGAACCTCGGCCCACACCGCAGCTTCCAGGGCTTGTTGCTGGGGGTACACCCAGCTCACGGTGATCTGGGCCGGCACGCTGGCCAATGCGACGGACACGGTGCGCTGTGCATCGGCATGGCGTTGGTGGGCCATCAGAAACCAGGCCAAGTCCACTTGGGCTGAGACCCGCTGCACGCCTCTGTGCAGCGCTTCGCGGGTGCGGTCGCTGCGTTCGGGCAGTGCGAGGCTTTCTATGCGGGTGGTGAGTTCGGCCTCTGCCGCAAGGGGGTTGTTGGCCCACTCCAGCGCCCGGGCGAGCATCAGGCGCGTGCCCAACAGCATGGGGTCCTGGGAGGGGCTTGCGGCGGCGCGTAGACGCACGGCGTCTTGCAGCAGCGCCACCTGCGCGGCGGGCTCCAGCTCACCATACGAGAGTTGTTCTTTGGCCCAGGCCACGCGCATGCGCTCCTCGCCTTGTGGCGCGGTGAGTTCGTCCACGATCTGGTTCAAAAGTGCCACGCGTTCGGCTTGCGGCTCCCCGAGCGAGGCCAGCCCTTCCAGCGCATCAATGCGGAGTAGTTCGCGCGCGGGCAGGTGTTGCGCAATGGCCCATGCGGCGCGGTAGTGGCGCATGGCGGCGTCGGTGTCCTCCGAGTCGTTGGCGGCTTTGCCAGCTCCCAAAAGGAGTGCCAGACGCTCGGCGTCGGGGAGTGCGGGGGCTTGCGCCAACTTTGCCAGCCGTGCCTCCCAGTCTGCGGTCGATAGCTCCGGCTCTGGCGCAGCGGTGGGCACTGGCGCGGGCTCCACGTCGTCCGCAGGCACTTGCAAGGCGGGTATGAATGCCGAGGCCAAAAAGCCGAACTGCGGCACTGCGACCCACGCCACTGCGACCGGAGCGCAGAGTACGACGGCATACAGCGCAAGGCCCACTGCCGACTCCCAGCGCCGGGCCTTGCGGCCCATGAGCTCGGGCAGCAAAGTGGTGACCGCCGCGCTGCGCTGGGCAAACGACCAGGTGCGCCCGGGGAGTGCCTGCAGCCCCGCAAACAAGGCTTGGACGGCCTGCGACTCATCCAATGCCGCTCTAACGGGCCTTTGCGTAGCCAGGTCGAGTTGCATCACCCGCCACTGGTGTGGCAGGCCAAAGGCGATCAGCACGGCCACCACGCGCAGCACCATGTCATCCAACCAGTGCCCCAAGCCAAACAGCAGGCCGCAGCACAGCACCGCAAAGCCCAGGCGCAGCCGGGGTGCACGCCCAAACAAAAAAGTTTCCAGCACGCGCCCGCCATCCAGCGGCACGATGGGCAGCAGGTTCAGGTAGTTGATGACCAACGATGCAATCAAGAATGCGTTGAGCCAGGGCGGTGCCGTCCACCACCCGCTGGCAGACGCCCAAAAGGCCACGCCCGCCAAAACAATGCCGGGCACCGGGCCGGCCAGGTAGACCAGCAGCTTTTCCATGGGTGTGGCGGTGGCTTTTTCACCCATGGCCAAGCCACCCAGGCCCGGCAGAAAGAACACCGACACATTGCGGTAGCCCGTGAGACGCATGGCCAGGTAGTGCCCGCCTTCGTGCAGGGCGACCACCGCCAGCACAATGGGCACAAAGCTCCACGACAACCAGAACCCGCCCACGCCAAAAAACAGCAAGGCGCTGATCCCAAACACCAGCCACTTGGTGCGGCTGCTACTGGGTGCGCCGTGGTGCAGCGATCTGTGTGCTTGATATGCGGCCAGGTCGGCATCTGATTCCGGGCTTGTGCTGCCTTGCTGCGCAGTGGTGGCGGGCAAGTTGCTTGCTGCGTTGCCTGCGCGGTCGGCGCTGACTGCGCGGCCTGCACGCCATTGCCCAACCAAGGCCACGGCAGTCAAGCGCATGGCGGCGGCCCAGGTCAGGCGCAGATGCGGGTTCGGGTTTGGGTGTGTTTTTTGGGCAACTGCCTGCAACTGACCGGACTGCTGCATGTACGGCACCAGTTCCGCAAACGATTGGTGCAGCCTGCGCAGCAGCTCTGCACTATCGGTACACACCGGCACACTGGCGGCCTGCACCCGTGCCGTGTGGCGCTGCAGGGCTTGTTGCCAGGTGGGCAGGTAGTCGTCAAACACGCGCCAGCGCGGCAGATCTATGGGCGAGTTGTGCCGGAAGCAGTTGAACGTGATCCACTGGCTCGCGTCGTCAAAGCAGGTGATGAATTGCAGCACGCAGGGCTGTTGGTGCTCCGGCATGGGCGAAGGGGTTACCAGCACGTAGGTGGCGTGGTCGGCGTGGCGGTAGACGTCAAAGTACACCGGCAGGTCGGCAGGGGTCACCACGGCGGTCTGGGTCACGCCGCTGCTCAGGTAGTTAAAACCCAGGGCCGCCAAATCGGGTGCGGCTTGCTCCAATATTTTCAGGCGGGCTTCTGGAATATCTGCCCGGTTCACCGGGGCACTGCCAATGGGTTGCCAGCGCAGGCGCAGCAAGCGCTGCACGCCGATGGCATAGACCAGCAGCACCAGCGCGACTATTGCCAGCCCAATGATCCCAACGCTATTCATCAGTATCGACATTCATTGGTTCTCCGGTAGATCAGCCCACACGCGGGCATAGTCTAAATCACGCTGTGGCGGATCACAGGTCCACCTCAAAGTACGCGCGCCCACCTTGTTCGCCAAGCTGCAGCAAGACGGCGCGAATTTGGGTCAGCACCAGTTTGACAGCACGCTTGGCGGGGAACTTCTGGCCTTGGCCCTGCAACGCGTCGATCAGCGCGTTGAGCGTGGGCAGCATGTGATGGGGCGGCACGCCAGCGGTGTCATCTTCACCAGGAAGGGCGATAAAGGTCGATAGCGGCTCTACGCCAAGCTCCTGCGCGAGTTCGTCCAGCTTGTTCCATGCTTTGCCCAGCGCGTGGGCGTCAAGGTCGTCCAAGTGCAAAACGGCGGATTGTCTGGCAAGGTGTTTGGCCGGTTGCGTGACCAAAAACATCGGCTGGGTCGAAGTGCGCAGAGTGCGCAGGGCTTCGCGTTGCGACTGGCGCAACTCGGGCTTGAAGTTGGCGTCATCAATAGCGTCAACCCAGGCATTGGCAAAGGCCTCCTCAAATCGCTGCATCGCGCGGGCCGCATCCGCCATGTCCGACGGGTAGCGTGCCAGCAAGAGGCGCGCCGACACCAGTGCGTAGGCAAAGTGCGAACGCGCGTGGGCCTTCAGTACGCCCTCAGGCGTGTGGGCCTTGTCCAGTGCAATCGCCAAGGCCTGCTGCTCCATGTAATGGGCCAGCGTGGTGTCGATGGGGGGCTCGTTGGCGGGGGTGTGGGTCATGGATTTCGGAGATGGTAATTGCTATGTTGTTGATAGCTGCTTGTGCAAGTATGGCGAGGGCTAGAGGCCTATTTAGCTATTTGGATTTGCACCTCAGCAATCAGACCTTGAACCAACGCGCACATCTCGGCCACGGTGGAGTCTTCAACCTCAAGGTAGCCTTCGTACTCCGCCAGATTGCGTTTTTGGTGCGCGGTGTCCAATACGCGTCAGCGGTTGGCGGGCCAGCCCAGGGTGTGCGTCAGGCACTGAAAGACGGTGTAATCTTAGGCCGCAGTTATAAGCCAAATCGGGCTGTAGCCCTAGTGGAATGTGCGCAAGCAGCTATTAATTCAGGAGTTAATGGCCTGCCTTCTAAGGCAGTGCAGTCCACAAAACTGGATATAAAGACCGCGCATTTATAGACCGTGGCCTTTTAGTCCGTTAATCTGAATCATTGGGGCATGGCTCGCATTCCACCCCCACCCGAAGACCGGCAACCCATCCTCTTGGCATTTGGTGCAGCCGTTCGTAATTGCCGCAAGGGCAAGGGCTTTTCTCAAGAAACTTTCGCAGATGAGTGCGGGATTGATCGAAGCTACATGGGCGGCGTTGAGCGTGGGGAGTGCAACATTGCCCTCGTCAACGTAGAGAAAATCATCACCGCCTTGGGGATTCAGCCGTCCGAGTTCTTCAAAGCGTTGGACCAATCAGCCAAGGACGAGGGCAAGGCTTAGCCTTCTTCCTTCAGCCGAAGTCAGGAATCTGTAGCTACACCCAAGGAATCGTGATTTCCACATAGCTGCCCGCTGTGGCATCACCGACCGCCACGGCGATCGCCGCAGCGACCCCTTTGATGCGAGGCCAACTGGTTGATGTCAGCACCACAATGGCAATCTTGCGACCTGAAAGGTTTTGCTGGTATTTGAGATTGGTGTCCGTCGTCACCATGACTTCAAAACCCGCATCTTCTGCGGCTTGAAGCAATTCGCCATTTTTGAGTGTGGCCCAGCCTTGTTCAAAAGCCGTAGCGACCACATCGGAGCCAATAACAAGACGCAACGGAACTGGCGTACCCTGGTCAAACAGGACGTGCACTTACGCAGGCTCCAATGTGCTGCGCGCTGCGTATTCCAAAACCGCCTTGGCCTGGGCCAACGTCACACCGGGGAACCAATCCACAAACTGATTAACCGACGCATCTTCTTCCAGATTTTCAAAAAGCGCCGCTACCGGCACACGCGTGCCATGAAACACCCAAGCGCCACTCACACGCTCAGCATCTCGCTCAACAACAGGGCATAACGACCAATCCAGCATCTTTTGATGGTAGCACCCCGACGTCGAAATCGCGTCCATTTTTCCATGTGTCACCTGCGTGGTTGACCTGCCATGTGCCAGACCAGACACTGACAGCCCCCAGCAGGAGCTTTTCATGGACATTCGAAACAAGGTCGCCATCGTCACCGGTGGCGCCAGCAGAATTGCCCGCGCCATTGCCAGACGCCTTTCCAGGGTAGACCCTATATGCTTAAATATTAAGCAGCAAAATGCGGTGGGTTGGTGGGGTTTCCGTTCAGGCACTATTTAGCTAGTGGGCCAGCGTGGTGTCGATGGGCGGCTCGTTGGCGGGGTTGAGGGTCATGGATTTCGGAGATGTTAATTGCTATTTTGTTGATAGCTGCTTGCGCTTATCTGGCGAGGGCTAGAACGCTAGCGAGCCTTGGTCACTA